>ERZ779866.1080-NODE-1080-length-28735-cov-6.786437_pt1 | contig 28735 bp, 21 predicted proteins | sample MGYA00511248_ERZ779866 | MGnify/ENA primary metagenome ERZ779866 (study PRJEB29588, sample SAMEA2155758) | human gut metagenome | biome: human gut; feature: human-associated habitat; material: faeces | place: Denmark | collected 2008/2010 ... | reverse complement strand
CGATAGCGGCCAGCGCGCCACCGCGCGCCGTAACGCCATGGCCGCTACCGAGGTCATGTTCGCCCTGGCCCAGAACACGGACGATCCGCTGGTGCAGGAGGAGCGCGAGGCGCTGATCAAGCAGTGGAGCGGCGTGCCTGCGCAGGCCTACCGCCTGGCGGGGCAGGACTATCTGGATGTGGGCGACGTGCAGATGGCGATTACCTGCCTGCGCATCAGCGACGCCATCGACCCGGAGAACTACGACGGCCTGCTTTTGCTGGCCAACGCCTACGAGCTGGATGCGCAGGACGAGCAGGCCGAGGCGGTGTACCTCAAGCTGGCCCAGGAGGTCAGCCCCTTCCGCAGCGAGGCCTACACGGCGCTCATCAGCATGTATCTGGAGCAGGACCGCGGCCCCGAAGCGGCGGACATGATGCTTCTGGCTTATGAGAACACCGACCGTGAAAACTTCCGCCAGCAGCGGGATGATTTTATCCCCGCCATGCCGGAGGTCAGTCTCACCGCCGGGCGCTATGAGATCAGCGCCATGGAACAGGACATCTCCCTCACCTCGCCCCAGGGATATGACGTGTATTATACCGTGGACGATGATGCGGAGCTTCCCGAGGACGGCATTCTCTGCGAGGATGGCAGCATCATGCCCAAGGAAGGCACGATCACGCTGCGCGCCGTGGCCGTCAGCGGCGACCTGGTCAGCGACCCGATCAGCGTGTCCTATAACTTCTATTATCCCACGCCGCCCGCGCCCAAATGCAACCTGGCCCCCAATACCTATAAAACGCTGCGCGAGGTGAGCCTCCGCCCCGGAAACCTGAGCGAAGCCCAGACGGCGGGGCTGACCAAGGCCGAGCAGGCGGAGATCGAGAGCCACTACGTCTACTATTACACCATCGATGGGTCTACCCCCACCGAGGAGAGCCCCGTCTACGATGGCACGCCCATCAAGCTGCCCTCCGGCCGCGTCAAGCTCAAGGCCGTCTGCGTCAACCAGTACGGGAAGATGAGCCCGACGCTGGAGGTCGAATACAAGTTCAACGTCTCCCCCTACCCCCTGAACATGTATGAGGAAAGCGACACCTTTGGCAGCTTCACCCTCAACAAGACCTCCATCGACGAGTTCAAATCCGCCTTTGGCAATCCGACCCAGGAGCTGGAAACTACCTACCTGAACCTGACCAACTCGGCGCGGCATCTGCAATACAGCTGGGGCTATGCCGTGTTTATCCTGGAAAACAACGCCTGGCAGCTGGTGCGCGTGGACATGAACAGCGAAATCGGCACGCCGCCGCGCGGGGTGGGCTTTGGCAGCACGGAAAGCGAGATCGTTTCCGTCTACAAGGACTTCGGTCAGGTGGAGGCCCCCAACGGCACGCGCGGCCTGTACTACGACTATCCCAACGTTGGCCAGGTGCTGGTTAACGACGACGGTACCCGCACTGTGCGCTACACCTGTCAGATTTCCACCAGCAAGGTCTGGGTGCTGGAATACGACCTGGGCAGCAACGGCCGCGTCACCCATATGGCGAACTACTACCAGCCATGAGCTGGCGCGAGCGACCGCTTCGCGTTAAATTTAACAAACATGGAAGAAACCTGCGGGGTGATACGTCCTATGCAGTGGGCGTATACTCCGCGTGGAAAAAGACTTGCGGGGGAAAGCGCCGGTGATTTTGTCCGGTTTGCCGGAAAAAGGGGGAAACACCATGAAGGAACTGTGGAAACATCTGCTGTGCGCCGCCTTGTGCCTGTGCATGCTCTTTTCATCAGCGCTGGCCGAGGGTGTGGATATCAACCTGCATGTGGTAGCTGATTATAGCGACGCCGACGCCACGATCATCCGCTCCGGGCAGGTGGTGGGCGAAAGCCTCTACCTGCTGGTGGGCGGCCTGTACGGTAGCGAGGACGAAGGACAGGTGAAGCTGGAGCGCTGGACCGCCGGAATGAGCGGACCGGAAACCGTGCTGGAGGGCCTGATTAGCTACCGCAATGAGGACGCGGATGACACCATGCCGGTGGTTCAGCGCCTGATGACCGACGGCGAATGCCTCTATGGCTACGACGAGAGCAGCCGCCAGGTCACGCTCCTGGTGGACGCCGCGGGCAGCGCGGCGGCCCAGGCGCTGTGCACGCTGGAGGCGGCGGAGGAAGCGACCTCCGCGGACGACAGCTATTACGGTAGCTATGTCAGCGCCATGTTCGTGCAGAATGGCGAAGTGGTGAGGCTGGCGGAGAACTACGGCGAGGGAGAAACCAGCTATATCGTGGAGCGCTACGCGCTGGATACCGGCAAGCTGGTTGCCAGGAGCGGGGCCGATAACACGCTGCGTACGCTGTGCTCCTACAAAAATGACAAGTATCTGGCTATGGTACAGCCCGCTCCGGGGCCGGAGGACATGGATATGCCCATGTCGCAGCTCGCCCTCTACGACCCTGCCACGGGTGAGATGAGCACCGTGGCGACCTTGTCCGGCAGCTATCTGAACAATGTGACCTACGACCCGCAAAGCGACACCGCTTATTACTGCTGCGACGCGACGATCTATGCCGTGCCGATGGCTACGGGCGAATCCCGCGTCAGCGCCTATCTGCCGGTGAACGCCTGGTCCGGCTCGGACACGACCTTTGGGGCGCTTTCGGGTGGGATGATCGTCTATGCCAACGGAGACGGCGCCTATGTGCGCCGGCTGGATACGCCGGAGCTGGCGGCGGGCGCGCTGACCATCGCCAACGAGGGCGGGACCATGAAGCATATGGCTGTGGTGGCCGAGCATCCCGAGCTGAACGTGACGCTCGCCAGCAATTACCCGCAGACCATGGAAGAGCTCACCACTGCCATGGTCAGCGGCACCGGCGGCATGGATGTGTTCAGCCTGAACACGGACGCCAATCCCGTGGCGCGCCTGATCGACAAGGGGTATGCCGCGGACCTGAGCGGCTATCCGGAGCTGATGGCCGTGGCCGGGCGCATGGATGCGCGCTTTACCGAGTCGGTCATGCGCGACGGCAAGCTCTACGGCCTGCCTGTTTCGCTCTATACCAGCGGCATGGGCGTCAATGCCGACACCATGGAAAAGCTGGGGCTCACCCAGGACGATCTGCCCACCACCTGGCTGGAATTCCTGGACTTTGCGGCGAATTTCTATTATGATTACGGCGAGGAAAACGCCGACGTGGCCCTGATGGACCTCAATATGCGCAGGCCCCTGTTCCAGATGATCTGCAAGCAGTATGTGGCGGCGCAGCTGCGGGATACCGGCAGCATCAGTTTTGACACCCCGCTGTTCCGAAAGCTCATGCAGGCGCTGGAGGCCATCGACTTTACCGAGCTGGACCCCTACGAGGTCAAGGGGGACAAGGTCTGGGAAGGCGATGACGCCAATGAGTTCTATGAAAAGCAGCAGCTTTTCACCTCGTATGCCGAGGCCACGCCCCGCTCGATGGGCCAGAGCGGATACGGCAGGGTCAACCAGCCCCTGATTCTCAGCCTGGACGGCGAGACGGAGCCCATCATCCCCGTGAGCATGAGCGTGATGATCGTCAATCCCCGCAGCACGCGCATTGATCAGGCGGCCGCCTATCTCACCGCGTATGCCGGGCATTACGAAGCGGAAACGGAGAACATCATGTTCTTCCCCGACCAGAACGACCCTGTGCCCAACAGCTATTATGAGGTTCAGAAGCAGAGCTATGAGGAAAGTCTACAGGATCTCGACAGCCGCATCGAGAAGGCGGACGAGAGCGAAAAGGCCATCCTGCGCGACAACCGGGAGCAGATTCAGGGCTTCCTGGACGAGCTGGAGAACCAGCGCATGAGCGTGACGGAGGAAATGATTCAGGCGTACCGCGAGCAGGTGGCTCCCTACCTGTACGTCACGCCCCAGACGCCGCTGACCAACTCCGATTCCAGCGGCGAGCTGGGGACGCTCACCAGCCAGTACCTGGACCATGCCATCGATTTGGATACCTACATCCGCGAAATGGATCAGCGGGTGAGAATGATGATGCTGGAGGATATGTAACATGACTCGGAAAGCCCTTTCCCTGCTTCTGGCGCTGACGCTGCTTTTATGCTCCTTGCCCGGATGGGCGGCGGGCATGGCTGTGAGCGTAGCCGTTGGCGGCGTATCCATCAGCGTGGATGATGATAACGTCGTTACGTCCGCGACCAACGTGGGAAGCACCCTGTATCTGCTCTACCAAAGCGGCGCGGTCGCCACCCGCCCCGTGGACAACAACGAGCTGACCGTGCTGGGTGAGGTTCTCAACACCCAGTACTATACCGAGGCCCCGGAGACCGAGGAGGGCCGGGCCCGCATGGACCGGCTGTTCGTCTGGGACGGTCGCGTCTACGGGATGTGCACCCCCACCGGCGAGGTCTGGACGCTGCTGGATGACGCCGGCGCTTTCGCGCCCGCCAAAGTGGAGGGCCTCACGCTGGATACCTCCGGCCTGGTTTTTCAGGAGGAGGGCGAGGGCTATTCGGTCGCGGTGGAGGTCAGCAGCTTCTTCTGCGAGGGCGACTGGCTGTACTACACCGGCATGGTCTATTCGGGTACGCCCCATGCCGTGGCCGGTCGCATCAGCCTGGAAACGGGCGAAAAGCAGGAATTTGCCTGCCAAAACCTCATGAGCCTCACGCCTGTGGGCGATGGCTCCATCATGGCGATGCTCTATGATGTCTCGGCCCTGTATTCCGCTACCACGCAGCTGGACCTGACCAAGCCTGCGCAGTACGGCCTTTTCGATCCCGAAAAGGACGCGGTGGGCACGCTGGCGGACATTCCCACCGATAGCGACATGGGCGGCTATTCCACCAACGGCATCTGCGTGGGCAACGGCACCCTGTACTACATGGACGGCTCCCGCGTAGCGGGCCTGGACATTGCCAGCGGCCAGAAGCGCGTGAGCGCCTATACCGGCGGCGGCATGGTTTCCAACGGAGGGCAGGCCCTTTATGTGGACGGCTACTATGTCCTCATCAGCGGCTATGAGGGGCTGCGGGTGTTCAAGCTGGACCCGGAGGGCATTGAAAACGGCGCGCTGACCATCTTTGGCGAGTTTGGCAGCAACACGCACAACGCCTTCGTGCGAAGCCACCCCGAAATTGCCGTGGATGTGAGCGGGGACTATACCAGCGATATCGAGAAGCTTACTCAGTCCATGGTATCGGATACCGGCGCGTACGACGTGCTGCTGATGAACCTGTCCTACATGCCCGTGGAGCGCCTGATTGAAAAGGGCTACTGCGCGGACCTCAGCCAGAGTGCGGACATCATGGAAAAGGTGTCGGCCATGTACCCCGAAATGGTCGAGCCGCTCATGGTGGACGGCAAGCTCTACGGCGTGCCCGTGGGCATGAGCGGCACCTGCTATGGCGTCAACATGGAGCTTTGGGAAAGCCTGGGCCTGACGGAGGACGACCTGCCCACATCCGTGCCCGAGCTCTACGACTTCGCCGCCAACTGGGTATGGGACTACGGCGAGGACCACCCGGAAATCTCCCTGTTCGACCTGGGCAGCTATTCCAACCAGATTCTCTATTCCCTGCTGCTCAACGACTATATCGCCTACATGCAGAAGCAGGGCGAGGAGCTTGTCTTTGACACGCCGGTGTTCCGCGCGCTGATGGAAGGCTTCTCCGCCATCGACTTCGAGGAAATTCTCAGCGTGCAGGATCAGGACGCGGACACCTACTGGACCCCGGACGCGCTGTTCAGCACGGCCATGAGCGTGGGTTACCTGGGCTATCAGGACGAACGCTTCCAGCCGCTGTACCTGGCGCTGGAGGAGGGCGGGGAGCCGTTTATCGGCATGAACCTGAGCGTTTTGACCGTGAATCCCCGCACCAAGCGTATGGATCAGGCGCTTCTCTACGTGAGCGAGTACCTGGATAACCTGGATAAGACCAGCGCGAACATCACCCTCTTCCCCGATCACAACGACCCCGTGGAAAACGATTCTTATCAGAGCAACCTTGAGGATATGCAGGAATCCCTTGCAAAGATGCAGAAAAGCCTCGAGAATGCTTCCGAAGAGAACCGCGCCGAGATCGAGCAGCAGATCCAGTGGCAGGAGGAAAGTATCGCGGACTGGGAGAACTACCGCTATTCCGTGACCGCGGAGCAGATCGCCGACTACCGCGAGAATGTGGCGCCTCTGGTCTACGTCATCCGGCAGAACGTGTTCCTCAACGCCGACGCCTCCGCCACCAGCGAGATCAACAAGCTGCTCATGCAGTACATGGAGGGCGCGGTGAACCTGGACTCTTTGGTGCGGGAGCTGGACCAGCGCGTGCGGCTGATGCAGCTGGAAGACCAATGATGCAGCGCGTTTTTCCCTGCTGCCGGCGGGCCCTGGAAAGAGCCCGCCGGCACGGCTGTGTGCCCCGTGCGCACAGGCTGAAAACTGCCGCCTAAGGAGCTACGCATGTTTCGTAAAAAATCCGTCTGGCTCTATCTGCTGCCGGGCCTGCTGGGACTTCTGGCCTTTTACCTGGTGCCCTTTGTGTGGGGCGTATGGTTCAGCCTGACCGACGGCACCATCGACAACCGATTCGTGGGTTTTGACAACTACCTGCGCGTATGGCAGAACGAAGTGTTCCAGCTGGGGCTGAAAAACACCATCGAGCTGTCGCTTTTGTGCGCGCCGGTCATTTTCGTGCTTTCCTTTCTGCTGGCGGGCATGCTGCGCAAGCCCATCGCGGGCAGCACCTTTTACCGCAATGCGCTGCTTATGCCCTATTTGATGCCTTCGGCCGCCATGCTCATCATCTGGCTGATCCTGTTCGATTATGGGGGACCGGTCAACCGGCTGATGGTGGCGCTGGGCTTTGACCGCGTTTTCTGGTTGGAGGGAGCGGCGCTGCGCGTGCCCATCGTGCTGCTTTACATCTGGAAAAACCTTGGCTTCAGTGTGGTTATCTTCACCGCCGCGCTGCAGGCGGTCCCGGAATCCCTGTATGAATACGCCAGCCTGGAGGGAGCCGGCTGGTTCCGGCGCGAGTGGTCCATCACGCTGCCGCAGATTTTGCCTACGGCCTTTCTGGTGTTTGTGCTGGCCGTGGTCAACGCCTTCAAGATTTTCAAGGAGGTGTACTTCATTGGCGGCGCCTATCCCGCCGAAAGCATCTACACCCTCCAGCACTATATGAACAACAAGTTCGCCAAGCTGGATTATCAGGATGTGACCACCGCCGCCTATTCCTTTGCCGTGATCGTCATTGCCCTGTTTTTGCTGCTCTACCGCACCAAGAGCGTGCGGCAGGGCGAAACCGCCTGAGGAAAGGAGCGTATTCCATGGCGCAGAGCCACGTATCGATCGGCGCCGCCGGGAAGCGGCGCAGGCGGAGCGCGCGCGGGCTGATGCGGCGCGTGCGCAGGGCCAGGCCCCTGAGCTGCCTGATTCTGACGCTGATCGCGGTGATCATGCTCATCCCCATCGTGTTCACGTTTTTATATTCCTTCTTCCCCAAAAGCGAAATCTCATCCTACCTGGCCCAGCGCGGCAGCTATGACCAGAGCCGGTGGATGGACATCCTTTTCTCGCCCGCGCAGGTCAGCCTGCGGCAGTACTACACCATCCTCATCGAGGAGCCGCAGTACCTACAGCTGTTCTGTAACAGCGTGCTGTATGCCGGGGCCATTCTGTTGGGGCAGGGCTTTGTGATTCCGCTCACGGCCTACGCCCTCAGCCGCTTCCAGTTCCGCGGGCGCGATGCGCTGTTCTTTCTGGTGCTGGTGCTGATGGTGCTACCCTTCCAGGTGACCATGGCGCCCAGTGTGATGACCCTGCGGGCCCTGGGGCTGCTGAATACGGTCTGGGCGGTGATTCTGCCCATGATTTTCTCCCCCTTCTACCTCTTTCTGGTGCGCCAGTTCATGATCGGCATTCCGGGGGAAATCGTCGAGGCGGGACAGATGGACGGCGCGGGCACGCTGCGCTGCTTTGTGCACGTCATGCTGCCGGTGTGCCGTCCCATCCTGTGCGCGGCGGCGGCGCTGAGCTTTGCCGACAGCTGGAACATGGTCGAGCAGCCGCTCATCTACCTGACCAACCAGAGCATGCAGCCGCTGTCGGTCATGTTCAACCAGATCAACACCGATTCCACAGGCGTGGCGTTCGCGGGCGCGGCGCTGTATCTATTGCCCATGCTGCTGATCTACATCTACTTCCAGGATGATATCCTCCTGGGTGTGCAGCTAAGCGAGCTGAAATAAAAGGGGGAGGCTTTACTCATGAGCAAGAAAAAGCGCGCGCTCAAGGCGTTGGTATGGCTGGGCGTAATCGTGGCCGCATGCATGTACTTCTCGCGCACCATCCAGACCATCACCACTCCCAAGGTCAAGCTGGTGCAGGCCACCACGGGGCGCATCGAGCAGAAGATCTCCGTGGACGCCAAGCCGTATTTTCCCGTGGAGACGGAAATCACCCTCAACAAGGCCAAGGACTATCCCGTCACGGTGGATAAGGTGTATGTCAAGCCCGGCCTGCTAGTCAAGGAGGGCGATACCATCTTCACCGCCACCATCAACGATTACCAGACCAAGGAAGAGGACCTGCTGAACAAGTACAACGAGAAATCGCAGGAACTCATCGACCTGGATATCAAGAACCGCAAGAACTCCAAGCAGAGCATGCAGAACGACCTCTACGACCTGATGATCGAAAAGCAGGATGCGCTCAACGAGGCTGAGAGCAAAGCGCGCCTGGCGGCAGCTGCCGAGGGGATCGAGCTGACCTTTGATCAGACCCTCTGGGAAGCCAAGGCCAAGCAGGCGGGCGCGTCGAGTGAGACCATGGCGCTCATCCGCGCCGCCGCCACGGCCCGCGAGGCCTTCCAGACCGCGCGCGACGACTTCTACGCCAGCTATGAAAACAAGAAGATCAAGGTCAGCGACGAGGTGTTCAAATACATCAACGACCGCAACAAGCTCTTGCAGGAGATGCAGGACCTCAGCGACCAGATGGTTGAGCTCCTGGAGGCCAAGCAGTCCCTCAGTACAGTGACGGCGACCAGCGAGGGGTATATCGTGGCCTTGGACCTCAAGGCCGGCGACAGCTACGACGGGCAGAAGTCCGCCTACACCATTGCCAAGAAGGAGGACGTGCCGGTGCTGCGCGCCGACGTGACCGACCTGAAAAAGGACGTGACCGAAGGGGCGCGCGTGGAGGTGGCGGGCGATTACGACACCTTCCGCAGCGAGGTCACCGCCGTGGTGGATGATACCGACGGCCGCAAATACGCGGAAATCGAGCTGACGGACGATTTTCTGCGCACGGCGGGCGGCATGCAGAAGCTCCTGCAGGACGGAAGCCTACAGGTGAGCATCGTGTTCCGCGCGCGCAAAAACGCGACCATCATCCCCGCATCTGCCCTCCGGAGCGAGGGAGATGGCGAATACGTCTTTGTGGCGGAGCGCGAATACGGCGGGTTCCTCAACTCCGGCGGGCTGAAAGCCAAAAAGACGAGCGTCACCGTGATCGACCGCAGCGATACGGCGGTCAGCGTGCAGGAGGATTTGAGCTATCAGAGCATCATCGACCGGGCCGACCGCACCGTGGAGGACGGAAAGCCCGTGATGGAATATGTGGAGTAAGCCATGCTGAAAGCATTTTGCAAACGCCGTAAGGGGACGCTTGTGCTGCTGGTCATTGCGCTGGCGGCCATGGCCTTTGCCTGGGTGAATATCCAGGCCGTGCCGGGCACATTCCAGCATGTCTATGCCGCGCCCCAGCCCGCGGCTGCCGCCGAGGGCGAAAAGGAAACCAACAGCGGCCTGCGCGACGCGCGCCTGAAAACCCGCGAGCTGGAGACCGAGCTGGAGGGCGCCTGCGAGGACATGACGCTCTATGCGCTGTCCCAGCCCGCATCCGTTTCCATTCCCGACGGGGGAAAAAGCGTGAGCGCGCGCCTGGTGGGCGTGGAGGAGAGCTGGTTTTACCTCAAATTGCCGGTGCTGCTTAACGGCCGGCAGCTGTACCCGGACGAATGCGTCTACGGCGAGCGCGTGGCCATGGTGGACGAGCAGCTGGCCGTGGCCCTGTTTCAGTACGCTGAGCCGCTGGGCGAGGAAATCGAGGTTGCGGGCCAACGTTACCGCATCGTGGGCGTGATCAAGGCGGGCAAGCGCGTGGGCGACCAGATGGATTACAGCCTGTACGTGCCGCTGCGCTCGCTGGAGGATACGAGCGTCGCGCTGACCGCGCTGGTGTACGAGGCGCGGCCCGTGCAGGGCGCAGGCGGATGGTCCGCTTTCCAGAGCGCGGCACAGAAGCTGGGCGAAGGCACCACCATCAGCCTGGTCAAGGAACGCATGAACGCAGCTATGCCCATGCGCATGCTCTTTACGCTGTGCGGCATGGCGATGGCGCTGTGGGGCGTGAGGTGGATGAACCGCCGGAGCGCGCGCTTTTCCGCCGCCTATCACGACCGTCTGCAAACGCAGTATGCCGCGCGTCTGGTGGGCTTTGCGGCGGTACGCCTGCTGCTGCTGGCTCTGGGATACCTCGCCTGTGCGGCGGCCCTGGCCTGGCTGTTTACCCGTCTGGTGGAACCGGTGTACACCTTCCCGGAATGGGTCCCCGCGGTGCTGGTGGAACCCAAGGATATTCAGACCGCCCTCTGGAACGTGTGGCAGACTTCCGCCACCGTGGTGGAATACCGCACGCCGGAACTGTTGCGCCTGCGCTTTCTGCGCGAGGTGATGGCGTGGTCCTGCGGCGCGTGCGCGCTGCTTATCGGCAGCCTGACGGGCGCAGGCAGCATGCTTTTCAAACGGCCCGCTCCCGATGGTGAGCAGTCATCGACCGAGTGTGCTGAACGGTCTTGAAAGGAAGCGGCGGCATGAATCCTACTTTGGCTTACAAAATCAGGATGCTCCCTGAAAGCCCCGGCTGCTACATTATGAAAAGCCGGGGCGAGATCATTTACGTCGGCAAGGCCGTCAACCTGAAAAACCGGGTGCGGCAGTACTTCCATGGCTCGCATACGCCCAAGGTGGCCGCCATGGTCAGCCGCGTGGATGATTTTGACCTCATGCTCTGCCAAACCAACTTTGAGGCGCTCACCCTGGAATGCAACCTCATCAAAAAGCACCGGCCCTTCTACAACATCCTTCTCAAGGATGACAAGCATTACCCCTACCTGCGCATCGATCTAAACGAATCCTTTCCCCGCCTGACGCTGGCCCGCAACATGGACGAGCAGCGCGCGGGCGTGAAGTACTTCGGCCCCTACATCGGGGCCACAGCCGTTCGGCAGGTGATGGATGAGGTGCGGCGCTTCTTTCCGCTGCGCACATGCAACCTCAGCTTTCCGGTCAAATCGCCGCGGCGGCCCTGCGTGCACCATCAGATCGGGCAGTGCCTGGCGCCCTGCGCGGGCGGGGTGAGCGAGGAGGCATACCGCGCCATTCTGGCGCGTGTGATCGATTTTCTCAACGGAGACAGCCGGGAGCTGCTCTCCGAGCTCACCCGCGAGATGAACGTGGCCAGCGCCCGCATGGAGTACGAGCAGGCGGCGGTGCTACGGGACAAGATCGCGGACATTCGCCAGCTGATGGAGGAACAGCACGCCATTCAGACCCGCGATGTGGAGCAGGACGTGCTGGCTGTGGCTCAGGACGGCCAGGACGCCATGGTGCAGCTGACGCACATCCGCGCGGGGCGCATCGAGGGCGGGCGAGCCTTCCTGATGGAGCACTGCGGCGCGGAAGCGCCGGAGGAGGTGCTGGCCGGGTTTTTGACCCAGTATTACGACGACGGGCACCTGATCCCCCGCAACGTGCTGGCGCAGGCGCTGCCCGAACCGCTGGACGAACTGGAGCGCTGGCTGCGGGAGCGTCGGGGCGGGGCGGTGACGCTGGCGGTGCCTCAGCGGGGGGACAAGGCGGATCTGGTGCGCCTGGCCCTGAAAAATGCCGAGGATGCGCTCTTCAAGCACCGGCAAAGCGCCGAGGTCAAGGATATGCGCACCCGGCAGGCCATGCTGGAACTCAAGGAGGCGCTGAACCTGCCCGCTTTGCCCCGGCGCATTGAGGGATACGACATCTCCAATACGCAGGGCATATTGAGCGTGGCGAGCATGGTGGTGTTTCAGGACGGCCTGCCCGACAAGAAGGCCTACCGCATCTACCGCATCAAAACCGTCGAGGGCGCCAACGACTTTGCCTCCATGGCGGAGGTCATCACCCGCCGCTTCACCCACGGACTCAAGGAGCGCCACGAACGCGAGCAGGCGGGGCTGGACCCGGATGAGGGCAGCTTTTCCAAACTGCCGGATGTGATCCTCATCGACGGCGGACCGGAGCAGCTGCTCTTTGCGCACCGCGCCATGGAGGAGGCCGGCGCGAGCGTACCGATGTTCGGCCTGGCGAAGCGCTTTGAGGAGATCTATCTGCCGGGCCGGGAGGACCCCATCGTGCTGGACCGGCGTTCCAATGCGCTGCATCTGGTACAGCATGTGCGCGACGAGGCGCACCGCTTCGGCATTACGCACCACCGGGCGCTGCGCGGCAAGGAGGGCCTGAAAAGCGAGCTGTCATCGATCCCCGGCGTGGGGCCGAAGAAGCAGGCGGCGCTCATCCGTCATTTCCGCAGTGTGAAGGCTATTTTTGAAGCCACACAGGAGGAGCTGTGCCAGGTGGAGGGCATTAGCGACGGGTTGGCGCAGCGGATTATGGATTACGCCGCGCAGCGCGGCAAGGGTTCGGCTCCGCGGACACAGGAATAAAAAAGTCCCGCTTTTTCCGGACGGAAGAAGCGGGACTTTGCGTGTAAGCGTGCTTACACCTTGTAGATGCAGCAGGTGACGACGCCGTCGGATACGAACATCTGGTAACGGATGGCGTAGGGCATGGTGTTAACCATGGTCAGGTTGATGTCGCCGCCGCCCACGGCCGCGTCAAAGCCCTTCTTGGCGTAATAGATGCCCACGTCCGCGTGAACCTTGCGGTGTGTAACCAGCAGCGGAAGCTGGATGGTGGCAATATAGAAGGTGGTGTTGACCTGACAGGTTCCTCCGCCATAGCCCCAGAGCGCGTCCTTTTTCATGATGGGCGCCTTGTGGTAGCCTGTGGACTGTGAGAAGGGACCGATGGTCTGATGCTGGTTATATTCTTCGCCGGGCTGGAGGATGGTGCCGGTAATCATGCTGGAGGAGAGGCGAATGTTCCAGTTACGGCCCTGATACTGCAGGGTGGAGATGCCCACGGCATAGTAGGTGCTCATCGTGCTGATCAGATCGCCGCTTTCGGCGCTCTCCCAATCTTTGACCGGCACGATCCAGGCGACATCCTCTTCCTTGATATAGCCGGTGGTGCGCCAATAGGGCAGGGGGTAGCGGCCTTCCTCGTCGAGCTCAAAAACCGCGATCGCCGCGCCGGGGTTGATGGTCTTGAGTACGGAGTCGTCCTCCATGCTGTAGATGGTGGTGGTGTGGTTGACAAACGCCAGGTACGGCATGATATCCAACCCCGGAATCTCGCCCACGTAGGGATCGATGCGGTCCCACTTGAACAGCGAGGAGGTGCGAATGTAACCGCAGGTATTTTCATAGCGGCCCAGGCACCACTCGCCGCTCACCTCGCTGACGATCAGCTTGTCGTACATGGGAATGGTCCCGATCTTGCGGCTGAGCTCGTTGGGCTCCAGGTAGATGATGGCGTTCTTGACCGCATAGGCATAATAGCCCTCGTAGAAGTTATCCGGACTGGTGGTAAAGCCGGGCGCCTCCACCGGGTCGGCCACTTCGATTTCAAGGTCCGCCGTGCCGTTGGCCTCGGCGGCCTCAAGGTCGTAAAGGGTGATGTCGTCCAGGTACTCGGTGAGCACATAGCCCTCCATGCGGGTGGTGCGCACCTTGCACCATTCCTCACCCAACTCGATGATATAGACAAAGGAGTCGCGGGGAATGCTGTCGCCGGCAAGGGCGTCCTTGCTGGGCGAGCGGCGCACCTTCAGCGCTACGCTGGCGATGGCGGTATGCGTGATGGGGGCCTGCTCCTCTGCGGCCTCCTCCTGTGCAAGGGCGCACAGGGGAGAGAGCGCCATCATCCCGGCCAGCAGCAGCAAAAACAGCGGGCGAATAAAACGCTTCATGTGAACAAAAGGCTCCTTTACAGTTGGTTGGGATTGCCGGAAATGGCAACAACCCAATCTATTATAACGAGCCGGATGCGGATTCGTCAATATTTGTTTTCATGCCCGCGCGGCGCGGGGTCGACGGGCGTGGAGGGGGACGGGTCATGATCCGGGCGGTTCATCATCTCGCGGGGCGAAAGCGAAAAAAACTGCTTAAAACGCTTGGAAAACTGAACCACGTCCGGATAGCCCACCATTGCGCTGATCTCATAAACCTTGTATTCGCCAGCACGCAGCAGATTGCGCGCGATGCTCATGCGATAGCGGAACAGATAATCGGAAAAGGCGTATCCCGTGTTGGCCTTAAACAGGGTGCTGAAATAGGAAGGGCTTACGTTCAGCCGCGCGGCGACCCCGCTGAGGGAAAGGGGGGAACCGTATTCCTCATGGATCATCCGGATGGCTTTGCGAACATAGGCGGTGTAGGCAGGCTGGGAGGACAGCAGCGTATAGAGGCTGACCGCCTGCGCCTCCAGCGTCTGCATCAGGTCATAAAGGTTGTTGCACCAGAGCAGCTCTTCCAGGCATTTTTCCACGGACGGGGCGTTGGGCAGGGGGGAATGGTAGCGCTCCTCCAGCTGATGATAGAAGGCGCGGAAGTATTCGTTCAGGCGGCTGCGAACGGTGAGAAGCGTTTGTCCCGCGCCGCCGCAGATGGCGCGCAGGGCGCCGTGCAGGTGGCGTTGCATGGCCTGAATATCCAGGGCGTTCACCACGGCGGGAGACGGCAGCCCCTCTCCTGTCACTGCGGAAGGGGAGAGATGGGATTCCCAAAGCTCGTAGAGCGCGGCGTTGAAGCGCAGGTATATGTCCCCGGAGAGGGGAAGAATGCGGAAATGCCCGGCTCGGCAAAGCTGTGCCGTGGCCTGCGCGGAGGCGTCGTCCTGACAGAGGAATACCGTAACGTGCGCCGAAAGCGCGGTGGCGAAGGGCAGGCCGTCGCCCGGCAGCGAGGCCTGCGCCGGGTCCACGGCCACCAGCAGAGCCAGGGCGTCGGTGTCCAGACCCGCCATGCCCAGCATGCGTTGCAGGGCAGATTCTGCCGCCGGCACCGCGACCAGGACGTTTCGCAGCCACTCCGTCATGATGTCCGGCGAAAGCGGCATGGCGGAGGAGGGGACGAGCGTCGTTTCCACCTTTTCCACGCAGCGCTTGACGCAGGCATAGAGCGCGTCAGGTTCAATGGGCTTGAGGATGTAGTCGAACGCGCCCAGCTTGAGCGCCTCCTGCGCATAGCGGAATTCCGAATAGGAACTGACCAGAATAAACTCGCAGGCGATGCGCTTTTCGCGCACGTATTTGAGCAGGGCGATGCCGTCCATGTTGGGCATGGATACGTCGGTGAGGACGATGTGCGGGCGGTGCGCCTCGATGGCCTCCACGCCCTCGCGCCCGTCCGCGCACACGGCCACAACCTCTGCGTTCAACGCGCTCCAGTCGATATAGCTTTTCAAGCCTTCGCGGATCAGGCGTTCGTCGTCGATGATCACAACCCGATACTTATTCATGTGCATCCTCCGCTTTCAAGGGGAAGGCCAAAAGCACGGTTGTGCCCTGGCCGGTACTGCTGGTGATGGAAAAGCGGTATTCATCACGATAATACAGCCGGAGCTGGCGCACAATGTTTTTGATGGCAAAGTTGCGCCCGGAGTCACCGGCGGGAGCGTCGGGATTTTTGATATCCTCCATCAGCGACGCCAGCTTGTCCGGCGACATGCCCACGCCGTCGTCCGTGACGGTGTAGCAAAGCCAGCCGGCGGGGTCCTCGCGGAAGGCGATTTTCAACCGCCCGCCCAGTTGGGGCCGCAGGCCGTGTTGGTAGGCGTTTTCGACAATCGGCTGAAAGAAATATTTATAGGTGCGGCAGTCCTTGATTTTCGGATCGACCTCGATTTCGGAGAGGATCGCGCCGTCCATGCGCACGTTGATGAGCATGATATAGGCCTTGAGGATTTCGGCTGCCTGGGAGACAGCGAGGGTATCGCGGCCGTCGTTGAGGGTGAGGCGGAAGAGGCGCGAGAGGTTGAAGATAATTTCAGAGATCTGGGGCACATGATGGCTGTTGGCAATCCAGTGAATGCTGTCCAGCGTATTAAAGAGGAAATGCTCGTTGAGCTGGTTTTGGATATACTTGAGTTCAAACTCATTTTTGAGGACGCGGGTTTCGTAGTTCTCGTGAATGAGCTGCTCGATACTCTCCAAAAGGACGTTGAACTGGTTGCCGATCATGCCGAATTCATCCTGCCGGGCCAGCGGTACACGCACGGCCAGATTGCCGCTCTCCGCCGTCTGAATGGCCCCGCACAGCACGTGGATGGGACGGAGGATGCGATGCAGCAGGAAAACCAGGATGGCTACAAAAATCAGAAGCAGGCAGAAAAAGTAGTATAGGGAATAACGCTGAATGACGCCCGCGGTGGAGTTGATGGAGGACAGGGGAGCGGAGAGAATGTAGCGCAGCGTGGTATAGGACGATTGGAAAGCGACCGCCAGATATTGCTCGCTTCCGTTCGAAAGCATGCGCCAGGCCCCCGAAGGCAGGTCCGCCAGAGCATCGACGCCCTGCGTGCCTCCCGCGCCCGGCACGGCCAGCATATAGGCGCCGCTTTTCACAAACAGGCCCACGGCCTCGTCCGGAACCAATGCGCGGAACCGACCGCTCAAAATATCGGAGGAGAGCGTGATCCGGCAAAACAGCTTGGCCGATGGGTCGTTGGAATAATAGGGGCAGAAATAGCTGACCAGGTACATGGCGCCGCTTGCCTCGACTTCGGGATGCCATGCGTGCGTGGCAGCCTCGGCCGCCTTGGGAATCCAGGCGATCGTTTCCTCCTCGGGATGGGTCTCAATCCGGCGCGTGGCATAGGGCTGGCTGGAAAACAAAATGTCCGCGTAGGGATGGTACAGCTCGATGGAGTGGATATAGGCGCTGCTCAAATACGCCTGGTAGAGCGCCCGGCTGATGGACTGGATGATTTGATAGGCGGCATAATCGTTCTGATCGCCGATCAGCTGGGAGGAAAAGGCGGAGTCGGAAAGCACGGGATCGCCGCGCAGCTGTGTTTGCAGGATGTTAATGCTGTAGAAAACCTCGTCCATGGTATCGGACACGTTTTGCAGAACGACCCGGTATTGACTGCCGGCATCCGCCACGGCCTGCCTGGCCGAAGCCTGGGACAGAAGATGAAAGAAAATGGCCATGGGCAGGGCGAAGATGATCACGAAAAACGTCATGCTCTGGGTGACGATGCTGTTTCGGAGGGGATGAACCCCGACTTCCCGTTTGTCCGGCATGTTACCATACTCCTTTGACGCGAGCCAGAGAAGAGACGCTGAAACAACGTTTTCAACTTACTCCGCGCGGCCTGTTTTGTCAACCGACAACACGCTGCCATTTCTGCCAATCCAAGAAAAATAAGATGGAAACACAAAAAACGAATGAAACCACAATTCATAATCGTTGCTAAGCACAGGATTCCAAACAAGGCTCATTTCCTCGGGCATCGGCGATGGCTATAATACGGGTAGAAACGGAGTGAACGCAATGATATATACGAGCAACCTTGTGGTAGGACTGGAGAGGGGACTGGATGATCCGGCGTTCCTCAAGCGGGCGGCGGATGAAACCGGCACGGGCGTGGAGCTGTTTTTGCACGTGCACGACACGGCCTACCAAGAAAAGATGGAAACGGCGGCGCAATGGCTGGGAAACAGACCCCGCACCACACATGGCCCCTTCATCGGCGTGGAGGCGGCGTCGCCCAGAGGGTCTAAGGAGCATGAGCATTTTCTGGCGGCGTACCGCTATGCGTTTCAGATGGCCCGCTCGCTTAACAGCCCGCACATGGTGTTTCACACCCATCAGCGGGTCATTCAGGCGCACGAGCGCGACGAGGCACGGCAGATGTGCATGGAATCCATCCGGGAACTGCTGGACCTGTCCACCCGCTACGGGGTGCAGCTTCTCATTGAAAACCTGGATTTTCAGAAGGCGGGGGTGTCCCTCTTTGACGAGGACGCCTTTCTGGAACTGCTGGAACGCTTTCCCCAAGCCGGGTGCCTCATCGACGTGGGCCATCTGCATGTGGCCGGATGGAATGCCGAGCGCGTGCTGAAAGCCCTGGGGAAGCGCGTGGAAGGATTCCATTTCCATAATAATGACGGAAGGGACGACACGCACTGCCGCATCACGGATGGAACGCTGGATTACACGGAAGTGATGAGGCTGTACCGCCGCTATACGCCCAACGCCGACATCACGCTGGAATATGGCGACAATCACGGGATTACCTGCGACGATGTCATTGAGGACCTGCGCACCATTCAAGGGATGCTCGCCTGAAAGGGCCGCAAGGCCCCAGGATGAGAATAAAGACAACCATAAAGGAGGAGAACAAATGAAACGCTTTCTGACCCTGCTGCTGTGCCTGACCATGCTGGTTTCCATGGCTGCTCTGCCCGCGACCTCGCTTGCGGAGGAAACGGTGGAGCTGACGTTTTACTACCCTGTCGGCGTGGGCGGCGACCTGGCGCTGCTGATTGAAAACCTGGCGGCGGAATTCACCAAGGAAAACCCCAACATCATCATCAACCCGGTTTTCTGCGGCAACTCTACCGAAACCACCACCAAGACCATCGCGGCCATTCAGGGCGGCAATGCGCCTGACTTTGCCATTCTGGGTAATTCGGAGCTGTATTCCATGCTCTCCCTGGAAGCGATCATCCCTCTGGATGACCTGATCGCCGCCGACGAGGATGGACAGGAATACATTGACGACTTCTGGCCCGCCTTCCTGCAAAACTCCTACTACGATGGACACATCTACTCCATCCCCTTTCAGCGCTCCACCATCATCATGTACTATAACAAGGACGCCTTCCGCGCGGCCGGTCTGGACCCCGAAACGCCGCCCACCACCTGGGAAGAGCTGGCCGACTATGCCCAGAAGCTGACCGTGCGCGATGAGAACGGCAACGTGACCCAGTGGGGCGTTCAGATTTCCACCAACGATCCCTTCATGTTCAGCCCCTTTGCGCTGCAAAACAGCGAGAACGGCGAGAACCTGATGACCAGCGACGGCAAGACCGCGCTGTTTGATACCGAGGGCAACGCCGAGGCGTTGCAGTTCCTGGTGGACCTGTCCCAGAAGTATCAGGCGATGCCCGAAGGCGTGATCGTATGGGCTGACTCCACCTCCAACTTCATGGCCGGGACCGCCGCCATGCTGTATATGTCCTCCGGCAGCCTGACCAACGTGCTCAAGAACACTGATTTTGAGGTTGGCACCTGCTTCCTGCCGGCGGGCAAGCGCTATGGCTCCGCCACGGGCGGCGCGAACTTCTACATCTTCGATGGCATCAGCGAAGAGAAGCTGGCCGCCACCTGGAAGTTTATCCGCTGGATCACCGAGCCGGAGCGCGCAGCGCAGTGGAGCATCGACACCGGTTATGTGGCCACGCGCAAGAGCTGCTTTGAGCTGGATGTGCTCAAGGATTATTTCGCCACCGTGCCCCAGGCCGCAACGGCGGGCGATCAGTTGCAGTATGCAGGCAGCGAGCTCATGCTCTACGACAACACCCGCTGCTGGGATATTCTCAAAAACGCGATCGACGCGGCCATGACCTTGACCATGACGCCTCAGGAGGCGCTGGCGCAGGCGCAGGCGGAGGTCGACCAGGTTCTGGCCGATTATCAGTAACCGACCCTTGGCGGGGCGCGTGAAACGCGCCCCGCTTTACGAACCACAGGGAGGAGTGAGCCGATGCAACGGGCCAACGAACGCAGAAATCAGCTGCGCAGGGATGCGCTGGGCTGGTCATTTTTGCTGCCCTCGCTGCTTTTTCTGGGATGCTTCACCATCTATCCCATTGTAAAAGCCATCATCAACAGCTTTCAGAAGGTCAATCTGGGCAAGCAGACCTACCAGTTCATCGGCCTGAAAAACTATACGGACGTGTTCAGCGACAAGGTGTTCATAACCGTTCTGGGCAACACGTTCAAATTCGCCCTGTTCGTGATTCCGTTGAGCATGGTGCTGGGCTTTTTCCTGGCCATGCTGGTCAAGCGGGAGGCGCGGGGCGTGGGATTTGCCCGCGCGTTGATCTACTATCCCAACATCGCGCCCACCATCGGCTTTGCCACGGTGTGGACCTATCTGCTCACGCCAACCGTGGGCTTCATCAGCCAGGTCGCCAAGATGATGGGTGTTGCCGCGCCCGATTTTCTCAACGATCCCCAGTATGCGATCTATACCATCATGGTGGTATACCTGTGGCGCGAAGCGGGCTTTGTCATGATTTTCTACACATCGGGGCTTCAGAACATATCGCCGGAGTATTATGAGGCGGCGTTGATTGACGGCGCTTCGCCCTTGACGATGCTGCGCAAGATTACCCTGCCGCTGGTGCGGCCGACCACCGTGTTCGTGCTCATGTGTACGATGGCCAATTCTTTTAAGATGGTGGACCTGATCGTGACCATGACCACCAAGGGAGGACCCAACAACAGCACCAACGTGCTGATGTATCACATCTATCAGACGGCCTTCGCCTACTGGGATATCGGCAAGGCTTCGGTGATGACGGTGGTCATGCTGGTCTTTATGCTGCTGGTATCCTTTGTGCAGTATGGCGGCATGGACCGCCACACCCACTACGACAACTGACAGGAGGCGCAAAGCAATGAAGCAAAAGCCGGGTATCGCAACGCGCGCCGTGCTGCTTGCGGTGAGCCTGCTGTGGGCTATTCCGTTGATCTGGTCGGTGCTTACGGCGCTGAAGCCGTCCAAGGAATCCATGCTGTTACAGCTGCCCAGCACGCTGACGTTGGAAAACTTTCAAGTCGTATTTGACTCTGCGCCGTTTTTGCAGTACGGACTAAATACCTTCCTGATTGTGGCCGGCATTCTGGCGGTGCAGCTCATTACGGTCACGATGGGCGCTTATGCCCTGGCGTGCGTGAACTTCCGCGGCAAAGGCCTGGCCATGGCGCTGATCATGGTGCAGATCATCATTCCGGCGGACGTGCTCATCCTGCCCAACTATACGACGCTTCGCCAGCTGGGACTGCTGGACAGGCTGCTGGGCGTGATGATTCCCTTCTTCGCTTCCTCCATGGGCCTGCTGCTGCTTCGGGGAGCGTACAAGGGCATTCCTTCGGCGATAGCCGACGCCGCCCGCATCGATGGCGCGGGCATCTTTCAAACGCTGCTGAACGTCTATATTCCCTCCACACGGGCGACCTATGTGGCGTTTGCCATCTGCTCCATCAGCACGCACTGGAACAACTTCCTCTGGCCGATGATCGTGATCAACTCCGTGGAAAAGCGGCCGTTGACGGTGGGCCTTTCGCTGTTTGCCAAGGCCAGCGAGTCCGGACCCATGTGGGCCAAGGTGACGGCTGCCACGTTGATTGTGATGCTTCCCCTTTATGTGCTGTTCTGCTGCTTCCAGCGCGTCTTTGTCTCCAGCCTGGTTCGGTCCGGGCTCAAATAAAGCTGAAAGCATCGTTCCTCAAGCCGTCCGCCGCAAGCGGGCGGCTTTTGGCTGCTGCTCGAAAAAGCCGTAGACAAACCCGCCGCCCTGTTGTAAGATGGTGCTTGCCGCCGCACGCGGCACATTTCCATGCATAGGAAGAAGGAACCGCAAATGAAACGTTCGGTTCGGGCAAACCTGTTGCTGACGCTGACGGCGCTCATCTGGGGCGCGGCGTTCGTCGCCCAGGATGTGGCGGCGGACAGCCTTGGGGCGTTTACCTTCAACGGTCTGCGCATGGCGCTGGCCGCGCTGGCGATGCTGCCGGTGATTGCTGCGCTGGACCGGAAGGCCCGCAAGGCCGGACAGGATACCTCCTGGCGGGGGATGAACCCATCGCAGCGAAGGACGCTGCTGACCGCCGGCGTGTGCTGCGGCGCCATGCTGGCGCTGGCCAGCGCCTTTCAGCAGATGGGCATCGCCATGGGCACGGGCGCGGGCAAGGCGGGTTTCATCACGGCGCTCTACATCGTGCTGGTGCCCCTGCTGGGCATGCTGTGGGGGCGCAGGCCGGCATGGCTGGTGTGGGTGGCCGTCCTTTTGAGCGTGGGCGGGCTGTATCTCCTGTGCATCGGCGAGGGCTTCTCCATCGCGCCGGGCGACGGGCTGCTCATCCTCTGCGCGCTGTGCTTTTCAGGGCATATTCTGGTGGTGGACCATTTCAGCCGCCGGACGGACTGCGTGAAGATGAGCTGCCTGCAATTTGCCACGGCGGCGGTGTTGTGCCTGGGCATTGCGGCACTGACCGAGCCCATCGATGCGGGGACGATCGTTGCCTGCGCCGTGCCGCTGCTTTACGCGGGCGTTTTGAGCGGCGCGGTCGGCTATACGCTGCAGATCGTGGCGCAGAAGGACACCGATCCCACGGTGGCTTCGCTCCTCATGTCGCTGGAGAGCGTGTTCGCGGTGCTGGCGGGCTGGCTCCTGCTGGGCGACATGCTCACGGCAAGGGAACTGCTGGGCTGCATGCTGATGATGGGCGGTATCGTGCTGGCGCAGCTCAAGAACTAAAAACATGGAAAAAGGCTGTAGGGTCCTCTGTGAACCCTACAGCCTTTTTTCTATGGATTTTCAGCCCAGCAGCCGCACCAGCACGGCCTTCTGCGCGTGGAGACGGTTTTCCGCTTCTTCAAAGATCTCGTCGGCGTGCGCTTCCAGCACCTCGGCGGTGATTTCCTCGCCGCGGTGTGCGGGCAGGCAGTGCAGGACCATCGCGCCGGCATTTGCCACGTCCATCACGGCCTGATTCACCTGATAGCCCGTAAAGGCGGCGCGACGCTTCTCAGCCTCGCCCTCCTGGCCCATGGAGGCCCATACGTCGGTGTAGACCACGTCGGCGCCCGCGGCCATGCCCAAGACGTCGGGCTGGCAGTCGAAGTCGCCGCTTGCGCGCGCCCAGTCCATCAGAGCCTTGTCGGGCTGATAATCCGCCGGACAGGCGATGCGCACGGCCATGCCCACCTTGATGCAGCCGGCGATCAGGGAGTTGGCCATGTTGTTGCCGTCGCCCACGAAGCACAGCTTGAGCCCCTTGAAGCTGCCCTTGCGCTCACGAATGGTCATCAGGTCGGCCAGCACCTGGCAGGGGTGCGCGTAGTCGGTCAGGCCGTTGATGATGGGGATTGAGCCGTAGCGGGCCAGATCCTCCACCTCCTGCTGGGCGAAGGTGCGGATCATGATGCCGTCCAGATAGCGCGACAGCACGCGGGCGGTGTCCTCCACCGGCTCACCGCGGCCGATCTGCAAATCGCGGCTGGAGAGGAACAGCGCGCTGCCGCCCAGCTGGCTCATGCCCACCTCAAAGCTCACGCGCGTGCGGGTGGAGGATTTCTGAAAGATCATGCCCAGCGTCTTGCCCGCGAGCAGCGGGTGGGGGATGCCGTGCTTGCGCTCGTACTTGAGCTGGTCGGCGAGGTTGAGGATATCCAGAATCTGCTCGGTCGAGAGATCGGCCAGCTTGAGCAGGTGTTTGATGGGTTCGCTCATGCGCTCAGCGCCTCCTTGATGATGGATACGGCCTGCTTGAGATCAGGCCACGGGATGGTGAGCGGCGGCAGGAGCCTAAGCCTGGTTTTGGCCGTGAGCGTCACCACGCCGCGGGCAAGCAGATCGCTCACCAGCGCCGAGGCAGGCTTGCCGCTTTCCACGCCCAGCATCAGCCCGCGTCCGGAAACGGTCACGCCGGGAAGCTGCTCAAGCTCCGCACGCACCCACTCGCCCTTTTGGGCCACCTCGGCCATGAGCTCGTCGGTCAGGCGGTCCTGCACGTACAGGGCTGCCGCGGCGCACACGGGATTGCCGCCGAAGGTGGAGCCGTGCGTGCCGGGGGTGAGCACATCGGCGGCCTTTTCGCTAAGCAGGCACGCGCCCATGGGCAGGCCGCCCGCCAGGCCCTTGGCGGTGGAGACCACATCCGGCAGAATGCCGAAATGCTGGTAGCTGTACAATTTGCCGGTGCGTCCGTTGCCGGTCTGCACCTCGTCGACCATCAGCAGGATGTCGCGCGCTTCGGTCATCTCGCGTGCGGCACGGATGTATTCCTCTGTCAGGCAGTTCACGCCGCCCTCGCCCTGAATGGTTTCGATCAGCAGGGCGCATACGTCGCCCACGTCCAGCGCCGCCTTCAGCGCGTCTGCGTCGTTGGCGGGCACATGCCGGAATCCCTCCGGGAAGGGTCCGAAATCATGATGGAACGCATCCTGCCCCGTGGCCGCCAGCGTGTTGGCCTTTTGATCTCCCCGGACTTCATAGGCGGAACTTTCGCCACGGCCACGCCAGGCCAGTCCAGCGGGTACAGCGTAAAGCCCGGTTTTTGCACCAACTCCGCCACCTTGGCCGCACAGTGTCACGCTCTTACCGTCGGGGGAGTACACCCGGTATTGCTGGCTGTCAAAGTCTGCATTTTTGGCGGCGTTCTCAATGGTCCCGATCCGTACAGGTTCCGCCACCATTTTCCTGCGGCCCGATTGGTGATCAAAGCCCTGTTGCCCCAGCGTTTTGTAATAATTGCTGTCAAGCGTGTATGCCTTTTCACGCCAGCACACACCGCTCTCCAGAATGTCACGCAGGAAGATCCCCCGGTCCTCCGGCTGCTCAATGCGCACCTGGCTATATGTGCCGTCAGGGTTTCGTCTGCCCACCCAATAGAGGCGCTGGCGGCTCTGCGCTGATACCAGGTCAGAATTGATCAGGACCGGATCCACGCCCAGCTCCTTGGTGATTTGCTCCCGGATAGCCACCGCCATGGATTTGTTGTTTTCATACAGGAAAAAGTCCGGTTTGTATTTCCGCAGGGCGATCAGGTAATTTTTAAGCAGTTCCCACCCCAGCCCCTCCGGCTCTGTTTCACGGTCCTTGCTTTTGGCTATGCTCCAGTGGGTGCAGGGACTGCCGCCGATCTGGATCCGTAGTAACCCGGTCATACTTTGCGCCCTCCCGCCATATCCAGGAATAGGGCACAGTCTTTCCCGGTTTTCTGGCACCAGGCCCATTCAATCAGGGCGCCCCGGCTCTCTTTGTAGTCCGGGAGGAACACGGCCAGCTCCGCCGCGTTCAGCATGGCCATGCCGATCTGCATATAGTCCGCTTCTGTCAGGCCGTCCGGCAGCGTGGCGGGGTTCAGGACAACATGGCCCGCCGCCTCCAGGGCCTTGGCCGCGTCCCGGAACTTGGCCCGGTATCGTTTATCGCCGGTAATCTTCCCGGCAAGGTAAATCTTCATGGGGTTGCCTCCTATTCGTTGAAAACCTCGAAATACTCCTGAAACGGGTAGCCGCTGATCTCATGCCACCCTCTGCGGCATGTGGCGCCGTCATCGAACATGTACAGGGTTGCGCCCTTGCGGGCCTTGGGGTCTTTCCGCCAGGAGGAGGACGCCACGGTGGTGTAGGTCACCACGGGCTTGTCCATGTTCTGGCTCTTGCTGTACCGCTTGCCCCGGCGTCCGATCTCCCGGTACTTCTCCATGGTGGATCGGCTCTCTTTGACCAGGTAGGCCGCCAGCTTGTAGTGGTTCCCGCGTCTGTCCAGGGGTTTGAAACTGACGCCCCCGCCGCCCTTTGGGATATTCTCCCATGCCTCGGTGATGATCTCCGGGTCCATGCGGCTGATCACCACATGCCGGTGGGGGTTGGTCATGCGCTTGGTTTCGATCGCCACAATGTACTTGTACTTGATCCCCCGTGCCCGGCATATCTTCCGCAGGTTTTTGAGAAAGGCTGCCTTGTCCTCCAGCACTTGCAGAAATGTGGTGTCCTTGGCGTAGTAGTGCAGGACGGCGTGGAGATCCCGATGGCCAAAATTAGTGTTGAGATCCCAGCGCAGGTGTTCCTCCGCCACCCGCTCGTTGATCTTGGCTTGGCTGGCGGAGGTGATCCCATGGTTGGGGGACCTGGTGACGCCCTTTGTGTGTACCCGGAAAGACTGCATTTTCCTATGTTCGACGGTCCGGCCAGCCTCCACCCGCCTATGCACATAGGCCATGTGGTCCTCCTCCTTTGGGTCTGCTGGTCACTTTACTAATAGCTCTTACCGGAGCTATACGGGGCCGTGGCCCCGTTGAATATTGCGGCTTGCAGGCCGTCCGGGAGTATGCTATAATTAAGCCAATCCAGGACGGCCCACCGCCGCCTCGCATATCACCACCTGCGCCGTGTTGTCAGCACCGGGCGCGGGTGGTTTTCTTTTACTCTGTAATCTCACCTGCCATATCCCACAGGTCGGCCATGTGTTCCTGACTGATGATCTTAAACTTTCCGGGCCTTTTTTCGTCAGGCTCTACCGCAAAGCCCAGCACGGCAGCCATACTCCGGGGAAGTTTCTGCATCTTTGACAGTTTTTCGGCATACATGGCCTTGTTGCGCTGATACTCTGCGAACTCCAGGAACTCCTCGGCACTCATTCTTACATTTACTTCCATTACTCTGGCACCTCCAGCTCCAGCCACCACGCGGGGCTGTTTCTTTTTGCCTCATGGGGGCACGCCTGGGGGCAGTCCTCCAGGGGGCAAGTGTCGCAGAAATGCCGGTGAAATGCCGTGTCCCACGGGGCATCCAGACAGGGCAGGGAGGCCAGGAAAGCGGCCATGGCCTCCGGGGAGGCCGTGATCCGGTCAAACTGCGTGGGGCGCTGGGTCTTGCGCTCCAGCTCCGCCCGCAGGCGCTCATTGTCTGCGGTCAGGGCGGTAATGCTGTCCGCCGCTTCTTCCAACTCTTTGGCCAGGATAAAGTGAGAAAACCTGTTCCGCTGGTGCATGGCCTCCAGTTTCAGGCTCCTGGCCTGCGCTTTGTAGTCGGCCATGGTTTAGTCCTCCGACGCCTGGCCCAGCACTGCCACATCTTCGTCCTCGTTAAAAAGGGACATATTGGCCACCGGGTCGGCGTGGTCGATCTGCTTCTCCCAGTCCAGGGCGGCAATATGGTGGATCTTCTCGGTGTCCTCCCACGAAAAGCGGCCCGGCGCAATATAGACGGCCACGCCGCCGCAGGACCAAATCCCCATGCTGCCGCTGGATGCCATGTAGGTGGACGGCTCCGCCGCCTTAAAGTCAATGATCCGCATAATCTCCGTGTCAAAGCCGTACACCTCGCCGCGCTCGGTCTGGTAGAGCTGCCAGCGGTCCCGGTAAATCACGGGGATCTTTTTCATGGCCAGCATTTCGCCATTTTCCTGCTTGAAAAAGTCCATGCGGATTTTGGCGGCCTCCTCCATGATCATCTGGTTGGGTTCGCCTTTCTGCACCAGCATGGCGTCCGTGGGCATATAGCCGATATTTTCCACAATCTGCACGGACGCCTCCACGGGAATGTCGCGGGCGTCACACTGGACAGCCCACGATCTTCCGTTGATGGTCACCATGCGGCCCTCCGGCACATACTCATAGCCTCGCGGGTAGGTGCTTTTCAGCACCTTGCAAAGCCCTTTCTTTTCCAACATTTTGCGCTCCTCCTTTATTTATATAATGTAGGCATTGGCACCGGAGGCTCCCCAGGGTTGGCCAGCATTACCGTGGCGTCCCGGATCTCCAGCCAACTGCACCCCCATACCTCCGCCGCGTTCAGCAGGGCGGCGTAGTTGGAGCGGTGCGGCACCACCACACTGCCGTGGGCGGGGTGGGTCACCTTTGCGGTGCCCGGCGCGGCCCACCGTTCCCCTCCGCCGTGGCTCGGCGGTATTCGCTCTCCTGCCAGATTAGATCCCGCGCCATGCGTTCACCGTAACCTCCCACCGTTCCATAGCCTCCACAACGGCGGGGGAGTAGTCGGTGGAGGGGATACCAGCCGACCATGCGTCCTTGGCTCCGGCCAGGCCCATGTTGTAGGCCATGGCGGCTTTATGGGGGTCCTCATAGGCTGCCATGTACTTGCCCAGCAGGTAACACCCGGCGGCAATATTCCCGGAGGGGGTGGTGGGGTCCAGGCCGGTGGCGGCCTCCAGCTCTGCGTGGTAGGTGCCGCTGGGGCCGGGGTCAAGCTGCATGATCCCGATCTCCCCGACAATGCCCACGGCGTCCATGTCAAAGTTGCTCTCTACCTCTGCCACGGCCAGGGCCAGGGGGTACGGGCAGGTGTATGCCTCGCAGTAGGTCCGCATAAAGTCCTGGTAGTCGTAGCACATGGGCACCGCTATGGAGAAATACCCGGAGGCCAGCAGGGCCTCCTCGATCTTCTCTGCCTCCTGCGGGTCCTCGCCCTCGCCGTCCCACAGGTCGGCGGTGGGCGCCAGGATGGTGATCGGGGAGGGTGCGGGGCTTTTCACCGCCGCCGCGCTTGTGGCGTCCACGGTGTCCACAACCACAGCCCTGGCCACGATGATCATACACAGGACCGCCCCTAGAACGGCCAGCACCACCACACCCGCCTGGACCCCGTGCAGGCTCCTGCGCTTGCGCTCCAGGTGGCGTCCCGGACGCTTGCGGGCCTGGCGCTCTGCCGTGATTGCCTCCCGCTGCTTCTTGGCCTCTCTGGCGGTCACGGCGGCCTTGTAGACGGCCAGATCGTCCTCCACATAGGAAAGCCGGAGGCCCTGGTTGTTGGCCTTGGCGTCTATGTACTGCATTTGC
>ERZ779866.1077-NODE-1077-length-28796-cov-8.053547_pt1 | contig 28796 bp, 30 predicted proteins | sample MGYA00511248_ERZ779866 | MGnify/ENA primary metagenome ERZ779866 (study PRJEB29588, sample SAMEA2155758) | human gut metagenome | biome: human gut; feature: human-associated habitat; material: faeces | place: Denmark | collected 2008/2010 ... | reverse complement strand
TTCTTTGGGGCTCCACCCCGTTTCTTTGGGCAAGACCAAAGAAATGGGGTGGAACAGGCAGCACCAACGTAAAGAAACGCAGCAACAAAACGGCGAGTTCCTCCAACCCCCTACGATTGCTCAGAGACGTAAATGCTCATCCGTTCCTGAATGACCCTCGCCGTATCTTCGGCACTCTGCGCACCGGAGAGATAGGAGGCGGCCTCGTCTTTAATTATGGCGAGCGCGCGGGGGTCGCAGAGGTCGAGAGTATCGGCGCTCTCGACAAGGGCGCGGTAGGCGTCGGCCTCGGCCTCGCTGTGGAGCTCGGTGACGTCGTCTCCAATGCAGCTCTGGAGCACGGCATCAAAGTAGGGCCGGTACAGCGGCAGCCCAATGGTAGAGACACCAAGAGATGAGCTGTACAGCAGCATGTCACGAACAAAGGCGCGGCAGCCTTTCTGATGCTTCGTGGTCGCGCAGACGCCCAGCTGGAAGTCGAGTTTCACGAACAGCCCGTCCTCGCCGTCTGGGGAGGGGTAGCCGAAATAGCTTATTTCCTTGCCGGCATAGTAGCTGTCGAAGTTCATGCCGTTGTCAACATCAATGCCGCTGAGCGCAGAGAAGGAAAGCATCAGCTGGCCGCGTCCCATTCGGCTCCAGACAGTTTCAAAGCTCTCCAGCGTCTCATATTCATCGGTCCTGTCCTCCTTGACGCGTGCGGCGGCCTTGAGCAGGGCGATGAATTCGGGGTTATCGAAGTCGCAGGTCCCGGTCGCCCAGTCAATTGCCCCGCGCATGTAGCGGCGGCTGACGACTTCAATGAAATAGGCGGGATCCATGTGATAGCACATGTCCTGCCAGGGTTCCAGGGACGCCTCAAGGTCCAGGTATTCCTGTATCGTCATGCCGCGGCGTTCGCCGAAGACCTCCTTCAGACCGTACATGCACTCGCAGGAGAAGGCGTCGCTGATGACGTACACGCCGCCGTACTCAGACAGCGCGTCCCAGACCATCAGGTTCGCGCGGCCTATGTCCGAGTCGAGCCAGGGCGTCATGTCCACGAGCATGTCCCGGGCAATTAGGTTCAGGGCGCCCAGCTCGTCGATATCCTGCCAGGGGAAGCACACCATGTCCGGACCGCCGCCTGAGCCGAGTTCGGTATTCAGCCGCAGGCGCGCGTTTGCGAGGCTGCCTGCTTCGGCGGCGTAGTTGACGATTCTGATTTCGTATTCTTCACTGCGCGAGTTGAACGCCGCGACGCGCGCGTCGATATACGGCGTATCTGCAAAGATTGCCAGCGTGAGCTCGGTCTTTTGCCCGATCTCATCAGGCGAGGCAGGGCGCAATATGTACTGACCGCCGGGGCCCTCCCAGGGGACGGCGGAGGGCTTTGCCGCGCTCGGCTCCGGCGGCTCTTGTACGGGCGCGCCGCAGGAGCTCAGCAGCAGGAGAAGGGCGAGCAGGAGCGCTGTTTTCCTCATGACCACACCTCAAAATCATAATAACATGGATTTGTATCCTGTTTGCATCATTTGGCCGACAAAAAATGGACGTGAAAGCTGTATGATACCAACAAAATGCCCCGGAGCACATGAACAGCCCCAGATTGTGCGGACAGTACAAAAAAGGGCCCTGGTAGGAATATTGAGTTTTAGGCGGAGAGGCGTCGCGCTAGCGGTGCCTCTCCTGTTTTCAATTGGATGCGCTCGTGGTTGTAGAAGTGAATATAGCTGTCGATCATCTCATTGGCTTCAGAGAAGGTAGCCGGTTTACGGCGGTAGATGCACTCTGTCTTGAGGATGGAGAAGAAGTTCTCTGCCATGGCATTGTCATAAGGATTTCCCCTCCTTGACATGGACGGCGTAATGCCGTATTGTTTAGTCAGCTGGAAATATGCATGGGATGTGTATTGAAAGCCTTGGTCGCTGTGGAGCTGCAACTCCGCAGCGACTCTCTTTTTTTCCTGCTTCATGGCTAGACGAATAGTGTCCAGAACCAGATTCACCGTCTGCTGGGTTCCGGTTTTGTAGGCAACGATGCTGTTGTCATAGAGATCCCGGATCATGGACAGGTACACTCTTTGAGATGCCAGAATTTGCGGACAGTATTCGAGAAATTCAAAAGACAGGCTATATCGAATTGGAGTGTCTGCCCAGCAACGGACTGAAAGGTGGCCGTGCTTATCTTCATCTGATTACCACAGATATCAAAGCGGCACTGTCTGATGCGGAGATTGTCCTTGTCGTTGCCCCTGCATATGGTTCCTTGCGTGATCACTTGATGCGAGAAAGCCGTCCAAGCGGTCGCCATATAATTTTGTAGACACAACCGAAGGACAAGAGAGGGGCTGCCAGACCACATTTCAAAGTTGAAAAAGTATTTCCCCCAATAATATTTCCGCCCCTGATCCCGGCTAGTATACTGGGACCAGGGGCGGTTAAATTCGGCGTTAACCCTATGCCTTCCCGTCGTACGAACTGCAGACCTATGTCCATTAATTGCAATGGGGTGAGAGACGCGATTTTATTCATCTCTGAGTGGAGACAAGCAGAGCGTTTGGCTTGCCGCAAGCGGCAGCCAACACAGTTCCGGGCGGAAGCCCGGACCCACTTTGCGGCCAAGGGTCGAAGAACAGAGAGAAGAAAAGCAGCTCTGCCGATTATCAGTGCATCAGCATGCCGGAAATGCTGCGTGAGATATCTGCAAAGGTCTTTTGATAGTTAGCTACACTTTCCGTACACAATGGCAAGCTGGCTCGTAGATATATCGCCAAGGCACTTTCGGAAAGAATGTGCATTTGGGTTTGTTACCTGTCCCATCGTGTTTTCATTGCTATTTAGCTATTTATTTGTTTAGCATGAACACTGCGCTCAGACAAAAGACACATGCACCACTCCAATAGAATGCATACCGTAAGGAAGCCGCGAATAAAGATTTTTAAATTATAAATCCTTGCTGAAACGGATCTTCCGGGTCCAGGAAGTAGGTACTCATTCCCATAAGATATCCAGCTCCGGTCACCTCTGGAATAATTGCGGGAATACCGCCCACTGTAGTTTCCGCTATGGCTTGGCAGCTGAACACGCTGCCAATAATGCTCTCATGGACAAAAGGCTGATGAAGTCCGATCTCGCCATCCCGATACAGCAGGGCGCAGCGTGCGGAGGTCCCAGTTCCACAGGGAGAGCGGTCGATCCCGCCCGGCGTACACACAACGCAGTTCTGCGAGTAGGCCCCTGGCGTTTTGGGTGGTCCTACGAACTGGATATGGGATACCTGATTGATAAACGGTTTTTCCGGGTGCGCAATGGAGAGCTGCTCGTTGATATATGGCTTGATGATATTGGCGGCCGCAATCAAGGCATCGTAATTCTCCGGCGCAATCTCCAAATTCACATAAGATACCGGAATAATTCCATAAAAGTTTCCGCCATAACTGACATTCAGTGTGATATCTCCATACTCTTTTGTGTGCACGACCGCTTTATGGGCAATGACAAACGCCGGGGCATTTACGAAAGAAACACTCTTGGCTTTTCCGCCCTCTACATGTACCTTCAACTGAATTACACCGGCAGGGGTATCCAGACGGATCTCCGTGGTGGGTTCCTGGACTTCCACCATACCGGTCTCCACCAGCAGGGTACCCACCCCAATCGTATCGTGCCCGCACATAGGCAGCCAGCCTAGAGGTTCAAAGTACAGCACGCCGATATCTGTTCCTGGAGTACAGGGTGCAGTTAGGATGGTGCATGCAGAAATTTTGCTTCCACGAGGCTCGCCGGAAATCAGAGTGCGGATCCAATCCTTCTTTTCTTTCATATACAACATTTTTTCACTCATCGTGTTGCCGGGGATTACTGGAATTCCACCCACCACGTGGCGGGTACCCTGACCGACGGTGTGGGTATCAATGGTCAAAAAGATACGTTTAGATTGCATAATCTGGTCCTCATTTAATAAAGTAAGTTATTTAAATTTATTAGATATTTGTTTGACTTTTTTGAAAAAATAGGATATTCTTCTGACAAGCACACAAATTTTAAATTTCCTTTTCTTAAGATTCCTTAATTTTAATCATGCAAGGTGACTATTTATGAGAAAAATTGCCAGACCTGAGCTTCTGAGTGAAATCAATAAAATGCAGATTTTAAATCTGCTCCGTACCAATGGACCTGCTTCCCGGGCAGAACTTTCCCGCGCTTTATGTGTCAGCTTCCCCACAATTTCGGCCAATGTAAAGTCCCTGATGGCCGCCGGCTTGATCGTTGAGAGTGGAGAAGGGAATAACGAGCTGGGCCGAAAAAGCCGGCTGCTTCAGTACAATGCTAGACGCGGATATATAATCGGCGGCGACATAGGCCGCAAATCAGCTCGAATCTTTCTGGCAGATCTGGCCGGAAATTGCCTCCATGAGGCAGCAATCCAACTGGACGAGGGTCGATTTACCGATAAGATCCTGCAGGAGCTGGATAAACGAATTGATCTCATGCTTCTCAAGGAAGGGATTGGCGTTCAGCACGTCCTGACTGTATGTATCGGCGTGCCTTACCGAATTGACAGTACCTCACGGGCCAACTATTTGAATATTCCCTCTGAGCGCACGGAACAGGTGCGGCTGGATCAATACTTCTCGTCCAAATTTCACACTTCTGTGCAAGTGGAAAACAGCATTTACCTGGGGTTGTTGGGGGAAAAGACGTATGGAATCGGGAAAAATTTCCACAATATCTTTTATATTGATTTCGGCGTGGGACTGGGCAGCTCACTCATGCTCAACGGCCAACTTTTTTGCGGGGCTAACGGCGCCGCAGGAGAAATTGCTTACTGCATCCCGGATACGCAGCGCCTTCGCTCCGCCTACAATGACAACGGGCTGTTGGAAGAGCTGATTGCTTCCGCGGCAAAGGCAGCCGGCCTGAAGGCGGATGAGAACGGTCACATTCAGGAGATGAAACCAGCTTTTCTCCGTGCTCGGCAAAACGATCCTGCCGCCATTGCCTTTTTAGACCAGCTGGCAAATTATCTGGGGATCCTTCTGGTCAACTCTGTCGCGCTCCTCAATCCGGAGGTGGTGGTGTTTGCCGGAAGCGTGGGAACCCATCTGCTGGAGCGCTATTATACGACCTTCCTGCGGATGCTTTCGGCACATGTGCCCATCGTCCCCCAGCTGCTTCCGTCCTCTCTTGGAAAGCGGGGAAGCGGTTTGGGCGCAGTCAGCGAAGCAGTGGAACGGCTGCACAAAGACTACGCAGTACTAGAGGCCGCACTGCACAAACTCCCCCCTGCCAATCCTACACTGGAACAAACAGAGCGAATGCGCGTTTGAAGCCCATTCGCTCTGTTTCTTTTACCGGCAGAAATTATCCCGCAGGAATGCAAAGCTCTCCCGCATGCAGCGCAGAGAATCGTTGTCAATCCAGTCTGTGCAGGTCTCCACCGCATACCAAAGGCAGCCGGCGGCTTCCGCAGCCCCTACAATAGCGCGCAGATCCAGGTTGCCCAGCCCCAGCGTAGTGCAGACCGGACGCTTGATGAAACTCTCGGGGTCCGCGTCGACCACCCGCACGTCCTTCAGATGCAGCACCTGAAGCCGTCTGCCGAGTTTTTGGCACCAGGAAACTGGATCGGCGCCGCTTAGCTGCACCCAGTAGGCGTCCAGCTCACTGCCCACCAGGTCCGGGTCCGTCTCCTCAAAGAAAATATCCAGAGCGATTTTTCCGGCCGTATGAACAAATTCGGTGTTGTGGTTGTGATACAGCAAGGCGATGCCCTGGTCCCGGAACTGCTTCCCCAGCGCATTCATAGAGGCCGCGAATTTCTTCACGCTCTCCAGATCGGTCCAAACGGTATCCCGGGAACGCCCGATAGCCAGCACGCTGCAGTCCAGACTGTGTGCTTTTTGGATGGTTTTTTCCGGGGCCTCGGCCACCTCCTCGAACAGTTCGTGGAGCGCGCAGCAGCGCAGGTCCGCCTCATCCAAGAACGGCCGCCAGGGCGCGTTGTGCTCAGGAGTGGCCACATGCCAGAGCTCCACACTTTGATATCCCGCTTCCCGCGCCGCTTTCAGCGCCACGCGGATCTGACTGTCGCAGTTGAGATAGTCCAGGACGGACTCGGTGTTTAAAACGATCTGTTGTTCTTTCATGCTTTCACCTCTTGAAACCGGTCCAGCCGAAGCGGCGTCAAATCAAAATCGGTCGCCTCGCCGCATAGAAGCTGGCTCATCATTTTTCCACTGATTGGTCCTAACTTGATTCCGTCGCCCGCATGGCCGGCATTCACGTACAGGCCCGGTACGCAGGTGGCGGACACGATTGCCTCGTGATCCGGAGTCCAGGGGCGCACCCCCGCATAAGCGCGGATCACGTTCATATCCCGGATGACCGGGAAGAAGCGGATGGCGCGTCGTGCGATGGCCTGCATCACCCTGAGGTCGCTCGCAGTGCTGCCCACCGGATATTTGCTGAAGCCGATGAGGGCGTTTTTCTCATTGGTGGGTTCCACAAGGAATCCGATCCCGTGCGTCTGCTCGAAGCTGACCTCGTCGGCCCCGCCCGCCTTTTTATGGCGCAGTAGGCTATAGCCAATATCCATGGTTTTCCGGCGGGTGATGTAGACGTTGGGCTCCAGCACCAGCAGATCTCCCTTCATTGGGGTGATGGGAATGTCCAACCCGGCCATTTGTCCGATTCCTCTGGACCATACGCCCGCCGCAATGACAGCGCAGGAGCAGGCCACCGCCCCCTGATCGGTCATAATCCGCTCTACCACTCCCTGTGCGTTGGTCTCAATCCCCGTGACCGTGGTGAAGCGCAGGATCGTTCCGCCCATCCGAAGGATGGCGCGTCCCAGCGCATAGGCCATGAGCATGGGATTCAGGGAGCCTCCGTCTGGAAACTCCAGGCCGCCTGGGATATCCGGCGCCGTGTTCGGCTCGTCCTGGTGAACTTCATACTGGTCCATCAGACGGACCCGCACTCCGTCGGCCAGCTTCTCCTGATATTGCCGCCTGGCAATCTCCATCTGGGCGTCGTTTTCGGCCAAAATCACACAGCCCTTGCTCATCCAGTCAAAGTCGTCAATTTCTTCTGTCAGCGCGACAATCTCACGCAGAGCGGCCTTCTGGAGCTGGGTAAAATAACCCGGGGTGGAGTCACAGACGAAGATATCTCCATCCGAGCGGCTCGTGGTCCCCTGGGCCAGATCGCCCCGCTCGATTACCGTGACCGACCGACCCCGTTTTAACAGAAAATAGGCGGTGGAGAGGCCCTGGATGCCTCCTCCGATGATTACCACATCGGCTGTCCTATTCATCATCGCATTCCCCTCCCAGTACGCCCATTTTAACGGGAACCATGGGTGGGCGGACCGTGTCCGGCTCCACAGCCATAGCGCGGTCCTGGGCGTGCTCTTTCAGCATACGCTCAATCAGCATGTGACAGGTCCGCCCCTGGCACAATCCCATGCCCGCCCGCGTTCGCCGCTTGATGCCGGTCAGTGTCTGCGCCCCCTCCGCAATGGCCCGCTTGATATCTCCTACCGTAACCTCCTCGCAGCGGCAAACGATGGTGTCGTCCGGGTCCTCCAGCGAGATGGACCGGCCTGCCGCCTGTCCATCCTCTCCGGCATTCTCCTGCGGGAGCCGCTTCATTCCCCGAACCACGTCGGCCAGCTCCACCGGAACGGCCACTGTCACGACAGGCGTATGGTCATTGGCGGGGGGATCCGCCACCCGGATTACTTGGGCTGTGCAGACCGTCTGCCCCGCGCGGTCGACCGCTTCTACCATCTGCCCTCGTTCCGGAAGAGGCAGGTACTCATGGGGAAAGCTGACGCTGGCCAGGCCGGGCCGGTAGGTCTTATCCACCACAAAAATGGCCAATCCGGAACAGTGGGAAATACAGCGTCCGCATCCAGTACATTTCTCCTCAATCAATCGGGGGAGATTGGTGATGGGGGTGCCCACACGAATCGCTCCAAAGGGGCAGGCTCCCTCGCAGGGATTGCAGGGGATGGGCTGTATGCACTCCAGCACCGCAACCGGCCCTTTCTGATACCGCTCCTCACTGGGCAGACAGCCGTTTTGTTTCAATTCCTCCAGAGAGGGATATCCGTTCTGCAAGATTGTTTCGTTCATGGTTCCATCACCCTCTCCATCAAGCCGGACTTCGCCTCAAATCGCGCCTGTCCGAACGGACCCAGGCGAAGGGCGTCCAACCGCACCCGGATCTCCCCTTTCTGGGCCTCAAAGGATTCCTCTGACAGATATCCCAGGGACCACGCCATGGCGAGCCCCGCCAAGCGGCCCTCGTCCATGGCGGTGTTCGCCTCCTCTACACCGGCCAGGTCTCCTGCCACGTACACATTGGGATCAGACGTCCGCATCGTCCCGTCGTGCTCCGGCATCCAGCCGCCCAGAGCCGGAATATAGACATGCCGCAGCCCCATCATCCGGGCCAGCTTGCACAGGGGGCGCAGCCCAGCCGCGATACAGATAGTGTCCACATCCAGTACCAGTTCGCTCCCGGGGATCACCTTCCACTGGTCATCCACCCGGCCGATCATGGCCCGGCAGACCTGCTTGCGCTCTCCCTCCGCCGCCACAATGGTGTGGTTCAAGTAGAAGGGGACGCCCGCACGGCGGAGCTTAGCGGCGTGAACGCCGTACCCGCCGATTTTGGGGGCGGCTTCCACGATTCCCGCCAGCTCGGCGCCGGCCTGCATGAGTTGGTACCCCACAATCAGCCCCACGTTCCCGGAACCTACCATCAGGACTCGCTTGCCTGGAAGCGTGCGGTTTACATTGATCATCGTCTGGGCGCAGCCGGCTCCCATAACGCCGGGCAGCGTCCAGCCCTGGAAATTCAGCGCATTTTCCATCCCGCCGGTGGCGAGCAAAATGCGCCCTGCACAGACCTTGACCAGCTTCTGGCCCGACCCGTCGTCCCGTACCACCGCCACCAGATTTCCGTCGTAGACGCCGATCACGGCGCTGCTCAGCCAGACCTCCACGCCTGCGTCAGCGCACTCCTGCAGCAGTCTCGTCCCGATGTCCATGCCGCGGACTCCGGCGGAGTGGGCTTTGGAGCCGAAAAATTTGTGCAGCTGCTTGAACAGCTGGCCGCCTGGGCGGTCGTTCTGGTCAATTACCAGCACCTGTGCCCCGGCCCTTGCGCTTTCAATGGCGGCGGCAAGCCCCGCCGGACCGCCGCCGATGATGACAATTTCTCGTTTCAACTGCCGCTACCCCTCTTTATTCTGCGTCCGAATGTCCATTCCCTCCCGTACTCGGGTGATGCAGGTTCTGACATTGGGAACACCGTCCACGACCATCACGCAGTCCGTGCATTGTCCGATCCCGCAGAATACCCCCCGAGGCTCGTGCCGATGGGCGGTATACCGGTTCACGCGGATGCCATTGTCCAGCAGTGCGGCCGCAATCATACTGTCCTCGTACGCCAAATATGGTATTCCGTCCACGGTGATATGTACCGTTTTTTGCCGGGTGTCCGGCCCCAAAATCGGATGACTGCTCATGGTCCGCACCTCATTTCAATTAGAGCGATACGCCGCCGTCCACCATGATGGTGGCGCCGGTGGTAAACGACGCCTCGTCGCTGGCAGTGAACACTACGGAGTAGGCGATTTCGATGGGCTCTGCCAAGCGGCCGATGGGATGATTGGCAATGAACTGCGCCCGCATCGCCTCCGGATCCTCCGCCGCCTGGAAACGGGCCTCCATGGAGGGGCTGACCGTGGCGCCGGGACAGATGGAGTTGACCCGGATGTGCTGATGGGCGTGGTCCACCGCCATGGCCCGGGTCAGGGCTACCACAGCTCCTTTGGAGGCGCTGTAAATAGACCGGTTCTTCACCCCGTACATACAGGCCGCAGAGGCTACATGCACGATGGAGCCTCCACCCACCTTCACCATCTCCTCGATGGCGTACTTGGACGCGAAAAAGACGCCCTTCACATTTACCCCCAGCACTTCGTCGATGGTCTCCTCACTGACTTCACAAACCGTGCCCGGACGGACCACGCCGGCGCTGTTTACCAACACGTCCAGGCGGCCGAAGGTCTCGACCGTTTTGGCGACCATCTTTTTGCAGAACGCATTGCTGGAAACGTCGCCGCGCAGGAAGATAGCGTCCCCGCCGTTGGCTTTGATCATGTCCACTGTCTCCTGGCCTGTCACCGGGCCGACCGAGTTGACCGCCACTTTGGCGCCGTGCTTTGCAAACAGAATGGCAGACTCTCGTCCGATCCCCGCGCCGCCGCCAGTAACCAATACGACTTTACCAGTGAAATCCATAGCTAACATCCTTTCTTACTTTGTTGATAAAGTTGGAAATTGATGCGTCCAATGACGCGCTTGAAGAAATGTAGTAACATATTCCGGGGTCAGCCTCCAGTCAATGCTGTCTGGAGATGAGACGGAGAGCTCGCCCAGGATCGCACCAAACTCCGCGGCGCTTTCCAGATGCGCCCCACGTTCCCACCGGCACGTCCCCTTTCGGCTCTGAAACGGGAGGCCGCAGGCCAGTCCTGCCAGGATTCCCCCCAGTGTGGCGTCGCCCGCTCCTCCAGTGTTTTCCACGGAGATCGGGAAGGCTGTATAGCTTCGAATCCATGTCTGATCGGCCGAGACGCTTCCCTTTGCTCCTACGGTCAGCCAGAGTTTCAGATGGGGATATTCATTCAGCAGCGTTCGGGCACACTGTTCGGCCTCCTCCAGAGAATCCACGCGGGCAGCCCCTGCTGCGGCTGCAGTCTCCTCTTGATTCAGCGCCACAAGATCGCAGAACTCCAAGATGCGCTCCTCCCGCCCACGGGCGGCTTCCGATGCTGTAAAGGAGGCCGTGCAGAAGGCCCCCCGGCGTTTTCCAGCCTGCAGCAGCGCGAACCTGGACTCCAGCGGCACCTCTGGGAGGGCAACCACAAAGTCCCCCTCTCCAATCCCGCACAGGTCCGGGACCGCCGCCGCGAAATCGGGGGAAAGCGCTCCGCAGGCGCTGTTGGCGCTGGTGAGGTTGCAGCCGCTTTTGTCCGGGTATTGTAGGCAGACGCTCAGCATGGTGGGCAGCGTATCATGCACCCGCACCTGGGAGAGCTCCAGCCCCACGCGTTCCATTTCCCGGAGGAGTTCCTGCCCCTCCGGATCATTCCCCACATAGCCCACAGGGATCACCGAGATCTCGCGGGGGACGAACTGGGCAATGTAGTGAAAAACGATCTGAAGCTTGCAGTAATCCCGAATATTCAGACGGTCAGCCAGACGGGATTCATTTCGGCCCAGAGTTTCGTCCGTCAAGCTTTGAAAAAAGATGCCCCTCCCGATGCCTCCAATTCCGACGATTCTGCCGGGGCCCATCACACCATCCCCGGAAATTCCCACTCAGGGTGCAGGCTGACCGGATGGGAAGCGGTCTCCCGTGTGGCGGTCAGCAGGGCGTCTGGATGTTCCTGCAGCAGAGTCATGGGATATTCCACCGTCACATCGGAAAACAGGGCCACCCGGAGCGCGGTCTGCTTCCAGGCGCCGGTATCGCTGAACAGGCGGACTTTTTTCGCGCTTAGGCACTCCCGGATTCCAAGGGTGATGGACATAGGGGGAACAAAGGCGTACCCGGCCCCAAAGGTCCGCTGGGCCAGAGCCATGATTGTGTCTGGATTGTTGTCCTGGATGCGGATGGAGCTGTTTTTCAGCTCCTCAACGGTAAGCTGGCTGTAGGGATTCCGGCGGGCCTGGTTGTAAGCGATATGCCCGTCCTGTCCCCAGCCGCCCAGGGTGTAATCAATGGGGGCCTTTTGAATCTCCTGGGCCACCTGAAACATAGTCATGGGATTCAAGAAGAAGCGCTGCTCGATGGGAACCGCCAATTCTTCCGGAATCCCGCCATAGAAATGCTGCTCCATAAAGGCTCGGAAATTGTAGGGGTTGTTGTAGGGAAGCAGCTTTCCCTCCCAGTCCAGGCATTCGTCCATGTGAAAGACTGTCATATGCTTCAGGGAGACCCGTTCCTGGTTGACCAGGCGGACAAAGGGCTCGTACCAGCAGGAGGGCCCGCAGGGGATAATCGCCCGGAACGCGCGGTCCTCCCGTGCAGCCTGCTGGATCTCATCCACCAGTTCCCGGGCCATCAGTTCCCCCATCGCTGCAGAGTCCTCTACCATCCGGAAGGGGATCTTTCGTTCGGGATGAGACTCCAGCTGGTCCGCAGGGATGCTGCACCAAGCGTGAAGCTTTTGAATTTCCATCAGATCGTCTCCTTTCGCACGGGGGATGCCCGGACGGGCATCCCCCTATTTTCTAAAAAAGAAGTGGATTACTCACGCGCCTCTTTTACAATGGGATACTCTGGTTTGAATACCTTATTTAGCACCAGAATGATAACTGTGGTGGAGAGCATGCCGGGGATAATGCCACCGCCGATGACATCGGCCAGAGAGGGGATCAGCTGGAAACAGGCGGTGACGATCAGGCCAACCAGCATAGCGCAGCGCACAGCCTTGATGCTGATGTTGGACCGGAACTCCTTACTGGTCTTATCCCGTAAGAAATAGCCGATGATAAAGACTGGGAACAGGGTGGCGCCTAGGATCACAAGGCCCAAATAGGAGAGATCCAGCAGAGACGGTGCCACGACTGCCCCAACCATGGCAACTGCACCGGAGATGAAGCAGATGGTTTTGGAGAGGCGGATAGACTGTTTCGGAGGCAGTTTTTCGTCCGGATCGATGCAGTCGCATACTAGGTTGGCCACGCCGGCATTCAGGTGAGCGGCTGAGGTATCCATAATAGCCGCGGTCAGACCGACCACCGCGAAAGGTAGGAACCAGGAGGGCATCTGATTGACGATCATCCAGATGGTGGCCTGATCGCCTACGTCGTTGTTCAGGACCCGGGCTAGGAAACCAATGCTCATCACAAAGAAGGTGCAGATAATGCAGGCAGCTGTGGCCAGCCAGAAACCGGATTTAGCTGTTTTTACGTCCTTGGCTACGAACGCCCGGTTCCACATGATTGGGTTCGTCATGGAGCCAAAGAAGCCGGTTAAGAAGTTGGAGATACACTGCTTCCAAGTATAGCCGCCCCAAATCGTGGTCAGCTGAGGATCAACTTTGTTTACCTCGGTAAACAGCCAGGCCAAATCAAAGTTCATAATCTTCAGGGAGAATACAATGACAAAGACCACCACAAACAGCTGCAGCATTCCCTGAATTGCGTCATTCAATATGATCCCGTCCATACCTCCAATGGCGCTGTAGGTTACTGTAATTGCACCGGAGATTATGACTGCTACATGGGATTGGACGCCTAGAGCGGCCGTAAACATATAGGACATACCCATAATCTGCATGCCGCAGATGGCAATGTTTCCAATCGCGGCGGAAATTCCACTGAGTCTGCGGACTGTCATATCGTTACCGACCAGATAGTGGGTGATAAACTGGGGCATAGTAATGTAGTCAAACTTTGCCAAATACGGTGCCAGGAAAATGGAAAAGGCGATATACCCCAAGACAATGTCGCCCATGAAATTCCAATACGCGCCCACGCCGTATACTGCGGTCCGCCCGGCATACCCGATGAAGTTGCCTGAACCGCAGAAGCTGGCAAAGCAGGTGAAAAACAGGAAGAACAGGCCTACGTTTTTTCCAGAGATAAAATACTGCTTGACCGTAGTATTGGTCTTATTGGTTTTCAAGGCGATTGCCACACAGATAATGAAATATACCACGACCAATACAACTGTAAGTACCTTCATTGAATCGCTTACCATACGAGTACCTCCTTCTTGCCTTTTTTGATTTTCTCACTCTTTTAATTGACTGTCTAAATTATTAAATAAAGATTCTTAAATATTTTGATATTCGTTTCGTCGCTTTTGCGCAGATAGACCATGGGTCCAGTTGCTGGTTAAAGTTCAATCTCATAACGCCGCATCATATCACGAATTACCGGTATATGCTCGTCTGCTACCGCATGAGTGGGGGCGGTCATGGCCCGGCCGCAAATTCCGCCTAGTTCCAAAATCGCTTTGATCTGAGGCATCAGCGTAGGATAGGGAAGAGTGAAGTACAATTCCCGAAGGAAACCTACCATCCGGAAATAATTATCCCGAGCCGCAGTGATCTTCCCGTTCTGGAAATCCTGAAAGATCTGCAAACTCAGCTTTGGTAGCACATTGCCGGGGCCGCCCATGATAAATCCCTCTACCCCTAGTGCCATCGCCGGGTAATAGACAAACTCTTCCCCTGAGACCATAATAAAGTTTTCATTTTGCTCCACTGTCAGCATCATCTTCTGAATTTTATCCACATTTGATGTCTCTTTCAAGCCCACAATGTTTTCCAGCTTTGAGAGCTTCTGTATCAGCTCCGGCGTTACATAATGCTGGTTTTCTGGGCAGTTATAGATCACCAGGGGCAGCTTTGTGGTATCATTGAGATCCTTGAAAAGATCCAGCAGTTCTGCGTCAGTGCAGTGTACGAAGTCAGTGGGGGTTGTCAGCGCTACGTCAGCACCAGACTCATATGCGTCGTTGATGTGTGTTTGAATCAGGTGTGTGCTGTCATCCATGGTGCCTGCCATTAAGAGAACATCTGGACCTGCTGCCTCCCGGGCTGTTTCAATGATTTTCCGTCGCTCCTCCCGGCTGAACGCCAGACATTCTCCCGCATAGCCCAGGACAAACAGCGTCCGCATGCCGTTTGCAAGCACATACTCCACCAGGTGTTTCATTCCTAGAGCATCGAAGGAGCCGTCCTTGTTCACTGGAGTTGCAAGAGCTGGCATTACATACCGCAGTTCTTTGACAATATTTTTCAAATCAATTCCCTCCTTGTCAATTTTATAGGAGTATTTTATGCTTCTTATCTTATCAGCAAATCCAGCTTCCGTCTTACAATTATTTTATTTACTTTTCCAGAATTTTTAGTTTTTTGATTTTAAATTTTGTGCTATACTAACGAGAAAGGAGGGATAACAAATGAGCTCAGAGCCTCTGCTGCAGGGACTTTCTCAGGGAAAGACACTCTTTCCCTTCGCTTGGGAAAAAATATATAACCCCACTCCCTGTGAATTTCGGATCAGCGAAAATGGTGCCCCATCCGAGGTAGATCTGACGTCGGAAATGCAGCGCGTTCTCGCTCCGTATCTGTATTCTGAAATCTCCAAGTATTTTCCTGAAACAGATTTGATGCTTCAAGAGTGTCAATTTCATCTGCACGACCATTGCCAGATTACGCAGTGTATCTCCGGACAAATCGTTTATCTTTTCGGGACCCATATGGTATCCCTAGCACCGGGGGATTTTCTTCTTATCAACGCGATGACGCCCCACTCGTGGGTCTCTGCACAGCCCGACACGCTCCGTTATCAGCTGGGCTTTTACCCCCATACACTGAACGCAAACCGATACAGCCAATGCTTTCTCCCTTATTTTGAGCTGCTCTACAGTCAGCATCATCCATATATTCTCATCGACACTGATCATCCAAACTATGCAAACATATGCCACTGTCTGAATGAGATTGCCTCTGCCTATCAGCACAAACAATTTGCCTATGACACCATTATTCACAATCAGCTGTTTGAATTTTCCATCTATCTGCTTCTCTCGATTTTTAATGCGGAGCAACTAGAGAAAAATCTTGCCCAAAATGATCCTCTGATTAGGAAGGCTTTGGCCTACATCGAACAGCACATTGAAACGAAGCTCTCTATTCAGGTCCTCGCGGAGCATGTGGGCCTGAACTCCAGTTACTTCTCCCTCTACTTCAAAAAACATTTGGGAATCTCCTACAAAAAATATGTTACAACTCAGAAGGTAACCAAGGCCGCCCATCTCCTGCAGTATTCGGATCTGCCGATCACGCAGATTCTATTTGAGTGCGGCTTCTCCAGCGTATCCTCCTTCTATCAATCATTCAGCAGTATTTATGCCATGTCACCTGCTCAATTTCGAAAATTGCACTCGATCAAAGGACAACTCCTTTCTCTGTAAAATCACTCTTTGCACGGTAGTTACATTTTTTAAATTACTGCGCGTCTACTATATGCTGTATATCGAATGGCGATTCTGGCTATGGGGACAATCACCGTTTCGGACAGGGATTGCAGCATACTAAAAATGCCGCCGTTCCATTCCTGCGGCGTCGTCCCCACGTCGGAAGCGATTTCCCCGACTTTGGTATTTACCGTGTTGAACAGGCCGGAGAGGTTGCCCATAATGCCGTCAATTAAAATGCCTTTCAGCCAATCCCCAATGAGATCACCTATCATGCGGGTACACCTCCTTTCCCGCGCCCTCCCGGTTCAAACGAGAGGGCGCGGCGGGGATTATTTCAGGTTTCATGCAGCGTCAGAAGTTACGGTTCGGACAGGGATGGGGCCATCAGCCCAGCAGCCCGGACAGCAGGGGAACAAGGGTCAGGCCGATCAGGGCAACCCCACCTCCCGCGACAAGCTGCTTGACGCCCTGCGATTTGGATGCCGGGTTATCCTGCCCGTAACCTTCCAGCAGGTTCACGCCGCCCCACACACAGAGGGCACCGCCGAGGCCGATCACGATTGTCTGCAAAGTATCAACTGCGCTATTGAAAAATTCCATACATTTACCTCCATAAATTCAGATTGTGATGTGGTTTTGGGTACAAAAAAGCTGCCGGTCATATCCAGCAGCACGTCACAATCCGCAGGCGGCCCGGAGTTATTGGCCGTCCCGCCATCTTAGCACGGCAAGCGCGTAAATTTCGGCCCATGCTTCACTCATTTGCCGGTTGATTTCCTCTACCATCTGCATGGCTTCTTCGTCAGTGGGGACAGTATCGTGTTCTGCCACCCACCGGGCCATAACCCCAGCAGAAATGATGGCCCGATAGATTTCTCTTTCAGCATGGAAACAATCTGCAAATGTCAGTTCGTCCGAGTGTTCCATAGGGTCAGGCTCCTTTCTATGCAAGCCGCCTTATTCGGCGGCCATATCTTCATCCGACAGATCAATGTCGTAAAGCTCAAAGGTTTCCGCCTCTGATACCACGCGCTTTTTCTTCCGGCGCATGGACGACAAATATCTGTCCACATCAAATGTGTTCTTTTTATCGGCATCCGAGAGGTATTTATACCGGGGATGGCGGGTAATGTCGTATTTGTCACTGAAAAACGGCCTTACTCCGCGCACCTGCAAAATACACTTGCCTCCGTCCATTGTTGCGATTTCGTCCTGTGACATCAACTCCTTTCCTAATTTTTGATAGTTCAGTCCGTGGGAAGTCTGTGCGCCCCGGTTCTCGCTCTGATTGTAGCTGTCTATGGTTTCTTTGCCCAGCACATCAGCGATTTCCTTGGCGTTTTTGCCCCGCCCACTAAGGAAAAGCGTACAATCGCAGTTGTCGGAAATGATTTCCGCAGCGTCTTTGTAGATCGCCTTTAGCTGCGATTGGCTTTGCAGAATAATAGATGCCGAGATTTCCCGGCTTCGGATGGTGGCAATGAGCTTGTCAAAGTTCGGTATCTGGCCGATGTTCGCAAACTCGTCTAAAATCATCCGAACATGGACGGGCAGCCGCCCGCCGTATTTATCATCGGCACGGTCACAAAGCAGGTTGATAAGCTGGCTCTGTACCATTGCCAGAATGAAATTGAACGTGGTGTCGGTGTCGCTCATAATGAGGAACAGCGCCGTTTTCTCGTCCCCGATGGTGTCAAGCTCCAATTCGTCGTCCTCCATCAGCTCCCGCACCTCGCGGATGTCAAATGGCGCTAAACGTGCGCCGCAGCTAATCAAAATCGAGGAACGGGTCTTGCCAGCGGATAACAGGAATTTCTTGTACTGGCGCACAGCAAAGTGATCCGGGTCTTTTGCTTCCAGCCGTTCAAACATCTGGTCTACCGGGGATTGAAATTCCGGGTCGTCCTCGCGGGCTTCACTGGCATTTATCATTTCAAGCAGCGTCGTGAAGTTCATTTCCTCGTCCGGCGCTTCGTACCAGATATAGCCGATCAGGGCCGAATACAAAAGCCGTTCCGACTTTATCCAAAAATCTTCCGCGCTCTTTTCGCCCTCGCCCTTGGTGTTGCAGATCAGCGTGTTTACCAGCTTCAAAATGTCTTTCTCCGAATGGATGTAGCGGAACGGGTTATACCGCATGGATTTTGAAAAATTGATGGTATTCAAAACCTTAATGCGGTAGCCGCTGCGCTGCAAAAGCTGGCCCACCTCACCGATCAGGCTGCCCTTGGGGTCGGTTATCACAAATGAGGTCGGGTAGTCCTTGGACACGCATTGCATAAGATTGGGTTTTACGAAAAATCTCGTCTTGCCGGAGCCGGAACCGCCGATTACCAGCACATTTTTGTTTCGGGCCGTCTTGGGGTCTTTGGGCCGGTTGTTCATGGTGAGCCGTTCCGTCTGCGTCAGCAGAATGTTGTTGTCAAAGTTGGGGTCGATGTACGGCGCAATATCTTTGGCCGTCCCCCAACGGGCGCTGCCGTATTCCTCGCCCTTGCGGTATTTCTTGGCGTTCTTGCTCTTGCAGTACACCATGAGCCGCAGGGCGGCGGCACCGGCGACGCCGATCAGCAGGTCAAAGGGGTGGATGCTGGGGGCGGCATTGGCAAAGGCCGCCGAACAGCCGTCCATGAAGTGCAGCAGCTTTTCCGACAAGTCCACGCCTGCCGCCAGCCGGTATGCCTGCCCCAGCTTCCCGAACAGATAAACGAAAATCAGGTACGGGAGATTGGACAGGATCAGCTTTTTTACTTCTGGTTTCACAGTGACAGCCCCCTTTCCTTGATTTTCTCCTTGGCCCGTTGCTGGGTCTTGGCCGCAGCCTTTTGTTTCAGGGCGGATAGGGTCTTTCGGATTGAGGGCCGTTCCTCCCGGCTCAACTTCTTGGCGGTGAACTCCTTGAACGCCTGTTCCAGATTGTCGGCCTGCTTGGTCTTGAAAATCACGATATAGCGCGGCGGGTGGGTGGAACTGTCTTTCCGCAGCGTAAAGTCAATATCGTATTTCTTGGCGCAGGGCCGGAACAGGCCAATATTCGCGTCGGTGATTTCGATGTTAGAGAGTGCCGAACCGTCCTTTTTGAGCTGCCGCAGGCTTTGTTTGCCGTGGTGCAGCTTGGTTTTGCCCTTTTGCCGGGCGGCCAGAAATTTCTTCATGGCCGCTTGCAGCACTTGGCCGGTCAGCTTCCCGGTTTTCACCGCTAACGCTATGGTTTTCTGGTCTACTTCTTCCTGCAACTGCTATCCCTCCTTTGGAAGTCCAGCAGGCAGGCGGCGGGATGGCTTAAATCCGCACCCGCAGGCCGGAAAGGTCGTCGGCGCGGATGCCTACCAGATACCAGTCCTCGGCCAATTCAATGCGGGTTGGCTTCCACCTGCCGCCCACCATCACGTCAAAGGTTTCTCCACAGTGCAGCCCGCCGTAGTAGTCTGCCAGATCAAAGCGGATGTCGTAGCGGTCTGCCTGCTCGTCAAAAATCAATGCACCCTGTTTCATAGGGCCGTCCTCCTTTCAGATTTTCCCGGTCGCCATATCATGGGCCACAAGGGAAGAATAGTAATTCCCAATCGTGGACGGGGCATTGAACAGCGCCGCCCGTAGATACTGCTTGATGTTGCGGATTTCCGTGGTGTTCTTGTTCAGGCAATCCAGCACAAAGCGGATGTGTTCGCTGTCCAGCTTCATAAACTTGGATTTCACCAGCTCCGCCGGATAGTCGTCACCGGCAACACGGATGGTCTTGCGCCGGGTGCAGACGGTTTCAAGGATCAGGTCTACAATCTCGTCCAGACGGTCGCCGTCATAGGGCAGATCGGCTTTCAGAATGTCATAGCTGATATTGTCCTTGATGATTTCCTCATACACCCGGTATGCCTCATTCGCATCCTTTCGCTTCCGTTCCGGCGGCTGTGCCGCCTTGCCCTCCGCAGGAGAGGGGTTTGGGGAATGAATAGGAATGGATTGGGTACTTGATAGATCAGTATTTGATTTTTCTTTACTTGGTATATCTTTATTTAATTGCATTGGATTTCCCGATACCGGGTTTTCCGACGTTGGATTATCCGATGTTGGATTTTCCAACACCGGGTTTTCCAATCCCGGCTGTTCTTCATCCTCTGCCTCTGGCCGGGGCTGCGGCTGTTCGTAGATGGTATAAACCATGTCGGCCATCTTGCCCTTGCCGTCCCGGTTCTGCTGGCGGGTGATATACCCGGCCTTTTCCAGTTCCCACACCGCCGTCCGTATGGCGTCGATGCTTTCCCGGTTGATAAGGGATAAGCCTTTCAAGGTATAATCCCAGTTTTCGGGCAGGGACAGCATTTGCGAAAGCAAGCCCTTGGCTTTCAGGGACAGGTCTTTATTCCGCAGGTGGTGGTTGGACATCACCGTGTAGCCCCGGTTTTTCTCCACACGAAAAACTGACATCTCGTCGTCAACTCCTTTCACTTGGAATAGAACCGCGTCATAGGCGGTGAGCTTGCCCGGCTGGTAGGGACACTCTGCATACACGCAAAATTGATATTTCCAGTCGGGACGGTAGAAACGGCAGTCGCCGCAATCCTCCGGCGCTCCGGCGTCGCCGCTGTCGTAGTGGTCGAAGCCGGGCTTGCCTTGCATAAGGCTTTCAAAGGCGCGGTCGCTGCCGGAAGTGAAATACATGGCGTCGCCTCCTTTCGGCTCTGGAAATAAAAAAGACGCCTTTCTCGTTGCAGACTAACGAAAAAAAGCGTCTTAGTGTGATTATAGAGCCGTTTAATTGTCTTTAGATTTTTTGAAAAGTCCCGTATTTATGCGGGTTTGCGCCGGTTGTGCTAATGGGAACGAGGCTACTGCAAATATCGATACGGAGACTGAGACGCTGATTCAGGATGCGCTTGGAAAGCTGATGGAAGGCAGAACGACCATCATCGTTGCACACCGGCTTTCCACCATCCAGAATGCAGATAAAATTATCGTGATGCACAAGGGCCGCATTATGGAAGAAGGCAACCATCAGGAGTTGCTCAGCCGGGGCGGGATCTACTATAAGCTATACAAACTGCAATATGAGCATGACGTTGCATGATTGCCTGAAACGATTGAAACTGGAGAAGGCGCGCCACCCGGCGCGCCTTTTGTCTCTCCGGAATTTTCCGGGCAGACGGAAGCCATGCTTTACGCAAGCCCGAGCGCACGTGCAAGCGTTGCAACGAGGAAGCAGACAACAAGCCCGGCAGCGGTGGGAAGCAGAAACGCAAGCAGCGTCCATTTTATGCTGGCGGTTTCTTTTTTTATGGTAATAAGCGTTGTGGAACAAGGCCAATGCAGCAGGGAAAAGAGCACCGTACATACCGCCGTAAGCCACGTCCAGCCGTTGTTGATGAGGAGCGTGCGCATTTCGTTCAGCGCAGGCAATTCCGAAAGGCTGCCTGTGGCCATGTACCCCATAATTGCAATCGGGAGCACAATTTCGTTTGCGGGAATCCCGAGGATAAAGGCCATCAGGATTACGCCGTCAAGCCCCAGACAGCGGGCAAACGGGTCAAGAAACGCCGTGCAGCGCGCGAGCACGCTTACGCCGCCGGCATCAAGGTTGGCAAACAGCCAAAGGGCCAGCCCCGCAGGGGCGGCAACCGCAACGGCCCGCCCAAGGACGAAAAGCGTCCTGTCCAGCACAGATCGGACGAGTACCTTGCCGATTTGCGGCACGCGGTAGGGCGGCAGCTCCAGCGTAAAGGAGGAGGGAACGCCCGAAAGCACTGTTGCCGAAAGCAGGCGGGAAAACAGGAAGGTGAGGGCAACGCCCAGCACGATAACCCCGGTCAACAGCACGGAAGAAAGCAGCGTCTGCTCTGTTTCTGCGCTGGCTCCCACGAAAAACATGGCAATAATTGCAATGATGGTGGGAAAACGGCCGTTGCATGGCACGAAGTTGTTTGTGAGGATGGCGATGAGCCGTTCCCGCGGGCTGTCGATAATGCGGCAGCCGATTACGCCTGCGGCGTTGCACCCAAACCCCATGCACATGGTGAGTGCCTGTTTGCCGCATGCATGGCAGCGTTTGAAGCTATGATCCAGGTTAAAAGCGACGCGGGGAAGATAGCCAAAGTCCTCCAGCAAGGTGAACAACGGGAAAAAGATGGCCATTGGAGGCAGCATGACGGAAACGACCCAGGCAAGCACGCGGTACATGCCGAGTACGAGCGCATCGTGCAGCCAGCTCGGCGCGCCAAGCCGCTGGAACAGGAGCGACAGATGATCCTGCAGGGCAAACAGCCACTTGGAAAGAAGCGCGGAAGGATAGTTGGCTCCCGCCAACGTGATGAAAAAGACCAGCGAGAGTAAAAGCAGCATCACGGGGATGCCGGTCAGCCGGCCGGTCAGCAGGCGGTCGGCGCGGAAGCGCCGCGCATCGGCTGCGGGGTTTCCATGCGTTACACAGGCGCCGCAAATGCGTTCCGCCTCTTGGAAAATTTCTTCCGTGCGCTGAACAGGGTCATCGCAAAGCGGTTGTGCCGCCTGCACATGAGGCAGGCACGCGGTACGCTGTACGGCATCCATGAGCTCGGAAAGCCCCCTGCCGCTGCGTGCGCTCGCACCCACCACGGGTATGCCCAAATGTTTGGAGAGCCCTGCAATATCGATCTGAATTTGTTTCTTTTGCGCTTCATCCATCAGGTTCACGCAAAGGACTGCGCGTTCTGTAACGGCCCGCGTTTGCAATGCAAGGTTCAGATTACGTTCGAGACAAGTCGCATCGCACACGATGACAGTTACATCCGCTTCGCCGCTTAGAATAAAGTCACGCGTGATTTCCTCCTCCTGTGAATGGGCACACAACGAATATGTGCCGGGCAGGTCCACGATTACAAAACCATGCCCGCCATGCTCACAATACCCCTGAGCGCTGCCAACGGTTTTGCCGGGCCAATTTCCGGTGTGTTGGCGCAAGCCGGTCAGCGCATTGAAAACGGTGCTCTTGCCCACATTTGGGTTTCCTGCAAGCGCAACAACAAAATCGCTTTCACTGCGTTTCACAATCGCTTCACCCAGCGCGTTTGTGCGCGCACCCATTGTGTCCGCCGTCATTCCCATATGCTGTCCTCCAGGAGGCGCACGCGCGCGGCATCCTCACGCCGGAGGGCAATGACCGCGCCGCGCACAAGGTATGCGCGCGGTTCTCCGGAGGGCGCAGCATACAGGCATTGCACGCGCGTGCCTTCTGTAAAACCAATGTCCAAAAGCCTGCGTCCCATGGGGCCGGGCGCATCCATCTGCGCCACATCCGCAGAGCGGCCGGCAGGCAAGTCCGAAAGCATGTATTCAGGCAACATATCCGCATCCTCCGCAACTCAATGAAATGAATGCATACGCATCGTTGGGCGCAATGCGGCCTTGGATCAACAATGCATATATGACACAATATGCGCAGCCTTAGGGAGCGGTGCAGCAAAAAAGCTTCCACTTGTGGAAAGGGAAGCTTAAAAGGAAATACATATTAGTGGTGTGCAAAATGCAAAGGAAAGCAAAACAGGAGGACGTTATTCAATGCCGTTTGCTTTAAAATAAGCCTTTGCCTTTTCAATGCAATTCCTTGCATGGCCGGCCACGCCATATTTGCTGATGTTTTCAAGGTTGGGAAGCTCAATGGAAAGCGGAATATTCGGCAGCGCCTTCACCATGCCCGCGATGTCCATTACGCCATCACCCGCATAAAGGCGGCATTCGCGCGCGGTGAAAAGCATCAGATCATCCTTGATGTTGTCAAGCACCGGATCGCCATCAGGGCCTGCCGGGCCATCGCAAAGATGGATAAAGTTAAAGTACTTGGAGTTGGTTCGCGCAAGCTCTTCAGCCGTAACGCCGGCGCGGCCAGCATGCAGCGTATCCACCATAATATATACATTGTCGCGCGCAAGCGCATCAATGAGCGTGATGGCTTCCTGCAGGTTGCGAACGCCTGCCCAGGGAAGGAACTCTATGTTGTATCGGAGACCGTATTGCTTGGCCATGTCCGCAACGTGCGCTGCGGTTTCAGTGTACCAGGCTCTGTCGCGTGTCCAAATGCTGCCGAGCACATCCGTTGCGCCAAGCTCCGCCGCCTTCTCAAAAGCGGATTCATATTCCGAAACATCGAGATCCGGGCGGATGCGCGCAAGCTCAATATCCATCAGCGGCATATCATATTCTTTGAGCGCGGCCCTTGTTGCGGCAAAAAGCGCGGGATCCTTATCAAGCAGAAATTCCGGTTCACCCGGCAAATGCATGGAAATGGTGCGCAGGCTTACGGAGTCATAACCGCATTCTTTCGCAATCCTGATTTGGTCCATTGGATTTGTGCCGGGGATAGTAAGGTATGCGAGTGAAAATTTACGCATAGATAGTTGTCTCCTTTGCAGTAAAATATATGAAAAGAGGGATAAACAGCAGCGTGGTGATCCTACGCAAACGGAACCATCGCGCTTTTGCATATTGCTCTATTCTTCGGGAAGTCTGGGAATTTTCTCCCGATTCAATTGCGCTGAACAGTTTATAATTACGCTCACAGCGATGATCACGGTGCCGATATAAAACGTGGGCCGGAACTGCTCGTTCAGCAACAGCGCGCCAAGGATTGCTGAAAACATGGCTTGAAGGGGATAAAAAAGGGAGCACACGCTTGCCTCCAGCAGGGAGAGCGCCTTTGTCCAAAAATATCCGGCTACCCCCGTGCCGAAGATGCCCATATATAACACCGCGAGGCCGGAGCCCAAGCTGCATTGAAATCCGCCGTTTAAGGCAATATCGGCCACAGCAGAAGGGATATAGAACAGCAGGCTTATAATGATGCCATAAAGCGTCACTGTCATGGCGCCATATTTTGTGGTAAGCTTTCGCATGCTTACGGAAGCAAGCCCCCACAGAACGATTGCAAGCAACGAAAGCAAAACGCCCGCAATTTCACCGCTGCCGCTTGCCCCACTGCTGATGACAAGCGCGCCGAGGACAGAAAGAAGAATGCAGATGATCTTTCTTATGCCGATGCGCTCATGCAGGAAGATTGCAGCGAAGATGCTGATGCTCACCGGGTTAAGGGAGTTGATCAGTGCGGCCGTTGACGCACCGGCAAGCTGCACGCCGAAAATGTTTACAACCGTCATCAGGTAGTAACCGAGGCCGCCGATAATGAACAGATACTTCCAGTCTGCCCTGTCGATCTTCACGCGAAGGTGAGAACGCTTGAGCGGAACCATTACCGCAAATGCGACAATATACCGCCCCGCTGCAATTGTAACCGGCTGCATTGTTTCCATGGCATATTTGCTTGCCACATAAATGCTACCCCAAATGAAGAAAGTTGCGAGCAGCAGCAGATATGCCTGCCCTTTCCCTTGAAGGATGTTTCCTTTCATCCGAATCTCCTCATCTGTTCAGCATCAGAAGCACTGCTCGTAGACGCGCAGCATCTGCTGCAATGCCTTCTCAAGAGTGGCGCGGGGACAGGCAATATTCATGCGTACAAACTGTTCTCCTTCGGTCCCGAAGCCTTCCCCTTTGCTGATGCCAACGAGGCACCGGTTGATGAAGAAATCGTAAAGCGCATCCTTATCAAGCCCGAGCGCTGAGCAATCCAACCACATAAGGAACGTGGCTTCGGGACGCACCAGGCGGATTTTAGGCATATGGGCGCGCAGAAACGCATCCAGATAGGTTACATTTCCCTCGAGATAGGGAAGCAGCTGTTCCAGATATTCATCACACTGCGTATAGGCGGTAACATAGGCCGGCAAAGAAAACAGGCATTCCTGCACGCTGTTGTTGCAGAGCAGCTGATATTCAAAGCGCTTACGGATGGCGGGGTTGGGAATAACCGCGCACGAACCGCGGAGCCCCGCGATGTTAAACGTTTTTGTTGGGGCGTAGCACAGAACCGTGTTATCCTCCAGAGCCTTGTTGCCAATCGCAGCAGGCGTATGCCGGCTGCCAAAAAGCATGAGATCGGAATGAATCTCATCGCTGATGAGAAGCACGTTGTTCTCGGCGCAGATTCTTGCAACCCGGTCCACTTCATCCTTGCTCCAGCAGCGCCCGACGGGATTATGCGGATTGCAGAAAACCATCAGCTTTGCCTCAGGCCTTGCAGCCCGCTGTGCAAGGTCTTCAAAATCGATCGTATAGCGGCCGTTTTCATAGCGCAGCGCATTGTTGGAGAGCGTTCGCTTATGGTCTCTGATCGCATGGATAAAAGGATGGTAGACCGGCTGCTGGATAATGATTTCATCCCCGGGCTCCGTGAACGCCTGAATCATCGTGTAAATGATTGGAACGACGCCGGTGGTAAAGACCATCCATTCCTCCTGCAGTTCAACGTGGTGCTGTTTTAGAATCCACCTTTTGGTGGCGGAACGAAACGCATCCGTTCGGTAGGGGTAGCCAAAAATTCCATGGCGAACCCGTTCTTCCAACATGCGGCGGATGGGCTCGGGTGCAACAAAATCGCCATCGGCGACCCACATCGGGATTGCATCCGCGTTGCCTACGCGCGCTTTTACGTTGTCCCACTTGGATGAGTTGGTGTTTTTTCTGCAAATTACCTGATCAAAATCATAATGCATAGCCTTTGTTCTCCTTTGCTGCCGGGCTGTATTCGGACAGATAGTCTTGCGCAACCTGCGCATAGGCTGCCGCACCACGGTGCAGGATGCTGTCGTCAAACGTAACGCGGGGATTATGCCCGGGGTAATGCGCGTTCTCGGGGGAACGGCTTAACAGCTCAAACATCACGGCCGGCATTCTTTGCCCAAAGAGCGCGAAATCCTCGCTGACCATGTTTCGCTTTTCCTCTAATGGCCCGACACCCCGTCCCGCGGCCCTTTCAAGATATCCCTGTGCTTTTCGGGCCAGTATGGGGTCGTTAAACAGGCTGGGGACGCTCGCTTCAAAAACCAGCTCCGCATCAACCCGGTGCGCCTTGCCGATGAAGGCAACGGTTTCCCGCATGCGCGTGTGGAGCTCCCTGCGCTCCTGCTCGTCCATCATGCGCAGCGTTCCTTTAAACCAACAGCTGTTGGGAATGATGTTGTGCGTTTCCCCGCAATGAAACGCACACACCGATAAAGCGCCCGCAGTTCGAGGATCCTTTTCGTTGTTCATCATAGCGATGAAGGCCTGCGCGATTTCCATCGCAGGGTAGAGCGGGTTGCGGCCTTGGTTCGGCGTTGAACCATGTGCGGATTTGCCGGTTACCGTGACTGCAAAAACATCGCTTGAGGACATATAGCCGCCCTCCGGGCAGACGAACGTTCCGCTCTCGTGCGTATTCGTGGGAAAAATGTGCAGCGCAAAAGCAAAGTCCGGTTCCGTGGGCAGCTCCTGAAGAAGCGCTTCCGCTCCGCGCATAATTTCTTCCGCCGGCTGAAAGCATATAAGGACTTTGCCCTGAAGCTCCGCCTCATGCTGCTTCAGCATCGCCGCAGCGCCCAACAGCATTGCCATGTGCGTATCATGGCCGCAGGCATGCATCATACCCGGATGCTCTGAGGCGAACGGAACGCCGCTGCACTCCGTGAGCGGCAGCGCATCCATATCTGCGCGGAGCAGGATGCAGGGCTTTTCCTTTCCGCCGAGCTCCGCTAAGACCCCGCCGCATTTCAACTGCCGTGGTGTAAGGCCGATTTCGCGGAGCGCTTCGCACAGATGTGCCTGCGTTTTTGGGAGCTCAAAGCCAAGCTCGGGATGGCGGTGAAAAAAGTGGCGCTGTGCTGTAATCCATGCGGCATGGCGCTGCGCTTCTTCAAAGTAGTTCATCATTTTTGCAGCATGACCTCAAGGATCAAATCGTTTGTTTCGCGCATGCCGTCCCTTGCGACGGTGCATACGCTGCTGATGGAGCGTTCAACGCCTTTTTTAACAATGCCGTCTCCGCCATAGAACTGCTGGCCGCTTGCATACATGGTGTATCCCATGATGCCGGCATCCACCGCTGCCGAAATTTTGGCGGCACAGGAAGATTTGGCGCCATCGCAAAGCATTCCGGAAAGGATTGCAAGCGCATTTACAATGGTATGGCAGATTACATCGTAATCCGCTCCCTGAAGGTAGGCAATGCCGCACCCTGCGCCAACGCCTGCGCAAACCGCTCCGCAAAACGCGGAAACGCTGCCGATCCCCGTTTTTTGATGGATGGTTACAAGATCAGAAAGCACCAGAGCCCTGTAAAGCTGTTCATGGGTGCTGCCGAGGTGCTCGGCGTAGACGAGCACCGGCATGGTGGCGGTTATGCCCTGATTGCCGCTGCCGGAAAGGATGACGGCCGGCAATTCACAGCCGTTCATGCGCGCATCGCTGCCTGCGGCGGCCCATGCCTTGGCCTCTACCTTGATGTCATTCCCATAGTTCATCAGCAGAGTGGAACCAATGTTTGCGCCCCAGTCGTTTGACAGGCCTTCCTTCGCGATTGCGGTGTTATATTGAATCTGCCGCTCCAGAAACCAAAGCCCTTGAAGAGCCTTCTTCCAGTGTGCCGGCAAGCCGCCCTCCTACGCTTGGCAGCGATTCTCCCAACACACCGGTTACAGACACAACAGGTGAGACCGTCTTCCGGAGAGTCTACCAGTTGTTTCTCAAAGAGAACTTGTCCGTTTTTTTCTATGTAGATAATGTTACTGTGGTGGTTTGCGATGTGAACCACTGCACTGCGGTCTTCCAGGTAGCCCGTTAGGCGGATATCCAGCATACGGGGAGTTTCCGGGCAAGAGATTACAATGGGCGTCTGATGGCAGTATGCGGCAATCTCCTTGTGCAATGCCTCTGGAACAGAAGAGATTACCTGCA
>ERZ779866.1073-NODE-1073-length-28929-cov-3.937972_pt1 | contig 28929 bp, 27 predicted proteins | sample MGYA00511248_ERZ779866 | MGnify/ENA primary metagenome ERZ779866 (study PRJEB29588, sample SAMEA2155758) | human gut metagenome | biome: human gut; feature: human-associated habitat; material: faeces | place: Denmark | collected 2008/2010 ... | reverse complement strand
CGCGCATCAGCACGACCGTGCAGCTTACGGATGCCGGCATCAGCCCGGGCGCGGGCGTGGGCAACAACCGCACGGGGCTGGACCGCGAAACGCTCGGCGTGCCGGTGATTGCCATCGGCGTTCCGCTTGTGGTGTTCGCCACCACCATTTCGCAGGATACCATAAGCCTTATTGCGGATGAAACGGGCCTGCACAACGACGAGGAACGCCTGAAAGAGCTTGCGGCAAAGGTCATCGCCGAGCACATCGGGGAGCTCATTGTAACGCCTAAGGAGATCGACAGCATCGTGGCCGATATGACGCGCATTGTGGCGGACGGCATTAACATGGCGCTCTTTGGCGCGGATTACGGCGAGGTACGGATGCTCATCGCATAAACCTGTCCACCCGCTCATATAAATTGAGCGGAGGATCAATCATATGCCGCCAAGGAAAATCCGTACGCGGGCGCCGCGCCCAAACGCGCTCAACCTGAAAAAAGCAAAGGCCGCAGTTCCGGTTGCGGCCTTTCTCTGCACGGTTGCACTGTTCGCGCAATCCGCCTTTCGCATCGCCGGGGGGAGCAGCATTGAGGCGGAACTGCTTTCACTTGGCTTTCCGCTGATGTATTCCGCAACGGCAGATGAAGAAGGAGGCGTGCAGCCCCCTGACGCTTCCGAGCTGCCCTCACCCATCCGGATCGACCGCGCAGACATCGACGTGGGTGTGAGCGAAAGCGTGCGCATTGAGCTTTTGCGCGTGGAGGAAGCCCCGGCGCTGCCGGTTGACCTTTCCGGCAGCGAGCCGCGCATCCTCATTTACCATACGCATACCACAGAAGCATATTTTCCCACCAGCCAATACAACTACACCGCCTCAAGCGCATGGCGCACAAAGGATAACACCATGAACATCGTAACCGTGGGTGAACGGCTCACGGAACTTTTGCGCGGGCGCTACGGCATCAGCGTGATTCATGACATCACGAACCACGAACCGCCGAAGCTTTCAACCTCGTACTCCCGCTCGGTTGTGACGATGGAAAAATACCGTGCGGAATATCCTTCCATTACCATGTTTATCGATGTGCACAGGGATGCATATGGCAACAACCCCAAAGAAAACACGGATTTCGTCACGATTGACGGCAAGGAAGTCGCACGGATGATGTTTGTCGTTGGAACGGGGGAAGGGGCAACGGGCACGGGCTTTGGCGAAAAACCCGACTTTGCCGCAAACTATGCGCTTGCCAAGCGCATCACGGAATACCTTGCCGGCATTGACGAGCGCCTTGTGCGCAACATCCGCGTTAAAACCGGGCGGTATAACCAGCATATTTCCGATCAATGCCTGCTTGTAGAGGTTGGCCATAATGCCAATACGTTGGAGCAGGCGCTTAACGCTGTGGAATATTTGGCAGAAGCAATTGCACAGGTCGGCGGGATTGAGGCCGCAGCGCAAACGGATGGTATGCCCGCAGGGACGGCGATGCCGCTCGCGCCGTAATCATGTCTGCTCAAGCGCATAGAGGCCCATTAAAATGAAGATTTGTTCATACCAATCGTCGTTGAGGGCGAGCAGTGCGCGCGCTTTTTTGACGCGGTTACGCACGGTGTTTGGGTGTTGGTAGATCCGCTTTGCGGCCTGCTCTACGCTTCCGTGAGCAGCCGCATAGGCAGAGAGCGTGTCCAACATGGCAATTCCGCTTTCCTCCTCAAAGCAACGCAGCCGGGTCAGCGCAGCGCGATATTCTGCGAGCACGCTTTTATCCTCCAAAAGGGCGGGCAGAAAGCGGTAAACGCCCAATGTGCCATAGCGCAGGCGCGGCTTTTCAAAACATTGGCAAACGCGGTTTGAATACAGGCTTTGCCGGATGGCTGCATCGAAAAAATCGTATGCATGGCACGGGGCGGAAAACCCGGTCCGCCATGCGGCAGGCGCCACGCCGCATGATTCATATGCGCGAAGCATCGCATCTTCCGCGCCTGCAAGGCGCTCTGCATCCGCTGTGGTATAAAGCTGCAAAAGCCCGTCATGATAAGGGAAAAATGCGGAATATTGCCCATCTGAAAACAGGGGGACGGGCATTTTCTGCCCCAAATTCAGAACGCCTCCTTCCCTTGGCGTGCTGAAGGATGCCACGCAGTGCGGGTACAGCATAGCATCCAGCGCGCGCACGCTTTCGGCCACGGCGGAAGGCGCCCGCCCAAAGCCCAGCATTGCATCCAGCCGCATGGCGGCAAGCTCACGTTGCTCTTTTGCAAGCATGTAGGAATGTGCTGCGAGAATGATCTCCTCCATAGAGGCTGCATGGTATGCGAAAACAGGCACATTCATTGCGTCCGCAAGCCGCAGCATATCCGCAGGGAGCGTTTTATAAAATACGGTTTTGACGGCGATGCCCGCAATGCCGCGGCGCAGCAGCTCCCGAAATGCATCCACGATAAGCTGCGGGGCATCCTTTGCAAAAAACAGGGAGGTCAGGATAAAATCTCCTTTTTGGAATGCGGAGAAATCCATGCTGTCCGTTTCGTAATCAAGGATCGTTACATTGGTGAGCACATTGTCCAGGCCGCCTGCCCCTGCCAGAAGCTCGAACCCCGCAAGAGGATCCAACGCTAAAATTTCCCGTATCCGAACCATAGATGCACAGCCTTTCTCCATTAATTAGTCATTGTAGGTTTCTACAACCAAAGCGTAAAACAGATGGTATGACATATAAATTCACCGCATTGCGTGCATGCCTGCTACCCGGTATACTGTATTTGTGTGTTAGACGGGGTAGCCTCCTGGGAAGCTCCTGCGGCATTTTGAGGGAGATGCTGCGGGAGCTTCCATCGTCTGCCTCGAACCGCGTGGATCTACTGAAAAAGGAGGGGGAGCACCATGAAAACCACAGCGCTCAAAATCGTTAAAAAGGCAGGCCGCGCCCTGCTTGCCGATGTAATCGGAGGCGCCCTGTATGCGGCGGGCGTTTACAGTTTCGCCTCTGCGGCGGAATTTGCACCGGGCGGCATCGCAGGCCTTGCGGTCATACTGAACCACTTTACGGATCTGCCGATTGGCCTATGCACACTCGCGTTCAACGTGCCGGTGATCCTGCTTTGCTTCAAAACGCTTGGCAGAACGTTTTTCCTGCGCTCGCTGTGCACGATGGCCGTTTCTACAATCCTGCTGGACTTCGTGTTCCCGCTGCTGCCGGTTTACCACGGCGACGCACTGATGGCGGCGCTGTTCGCAGGCGCACTTTCCGGGGCAGGGCTCGCACTCATTTATGCGCAGGATTCTTCCACGGGCGGCACGGATTTCGTGATTCTTAGCCTGCGCAAGAAGATGCCGCATCTTTCCATCGGCACCATTTCACTTGTAACGGATGGCGTGGTCATCCTTCTGGGAGGGCTCGCGTTCGGCCGCATTGATGCCGTGCTTCAGGGCATCGTAATGACGGCGGTCTGCACGACGATCATCGATAAGATCACCTACCGCTTTACAGCCGGGCAAATGGTGATTATTATCACGGATAAAGGGGATGCGATCGCCCGGCGGATTGGCGAGCAGGTGGAGCGCGGCGTGACGGCAGTAGATGCCGTCGGCACCTATACGGGCGCGGCACGCCGGATGCTGCTTTGCGCATGCAGCCGTGCCGAAGCATACCGCATCCGCAGCATTGCTTACACGGAAGACAGGAACGCCCTCGTTACGTTTTGCCCGTTTGATGCAGCCTATGGGCTCGGTTTTCAGGAGCCGCCCAAAGAGGCATGAGGAATTTTTGCCACAGGGCAGGCCGCGGCTGTGCCGCCGGCCCGCCTTTCTTTATTTATACTCCCTCTTTGCGCCTTGTAATTTCGGCGATGTCCTTAAATTTGCTTACGATGTAGGAATAGCTTTTGCGGTTATGCGGCAGAAGGCAGGCGCTGCAGTCCTTGATGCCGCTTTCCGTGTAGCGGAAGTTCCCGCCGCATTTGTCTTTGAGCGCATACAGCGGGCAGTAGCAGAACAGGCAATTGAAGTCCTCAGGCGCGTTGGTTTTGTGGCACGGAAAGTACTCGCACTTCGTGTGGCTGAAGAAGGAATATTCGCATTCCTCAGGAACGGTTTTAAGCGCGTCGGTCTTAGGCATGGCTTTGTGACTCCTTTCAAAATAAACAGGCGGCTGCGGTGAAACTCCACAGTCGCCAAAAAGCGTTCCAGCGAGCCAAACGGCTCTCCATTGCCTTCTGCTTCCAAGCCCCCGTGGAGAAAGCACGCTTCATGCAGGTCTTCCGGCTTACACATCAACGCCGCCGCTTCCCTTCCCGGGCGAATTGCCCAGTGGCTTTGCAAGCGGGGCTCCGTGCTTACGGCGGCGGGACCGCGCAGGCATTTCACCTGCTTCCCTCTTAGCCGCTGCGGCAGCGCCGCGGCGGAACATGAAACAAAATCGAATTCAATGATAAATTATAGTATAGCATTCCGCAGAAGCGCAGTCAAACGGACGATTGCGCAACGAGCAGAAGCAGCGCGCGCTCAAGCGCGTCCGATGCCTTCATGCGGCCCGTGAACTGCATCGGCGCAACCGCGACAAGCGCCTTTGTGGCCGCAGCAAGGCGGGGAACCTGTGCGCTTTTGAGCCTGCGTGCGGATTCATAGACCCGGTATGCATAGCCCGGGCTGCAGGGCAGCGCCTTGATGACGGCATCCTTCGGCTGCTTTTGGTCGATGCGCCTGCGCGCCTCCAGCGTCAGCTTTGCCTTATCCCCCAGCACACGGGCAATATCCAGAGGCTTTTCACCATCCTTGAGCACCGCGCCGAGCGCGCGGAACCCGTCTTCCGGTTTTTCAGCGAGAAAGTAATCCAGCACGGAAAACACGATAAAGTCAAGATCCCGCGTTGTTACCTTGGAAATGGCCTCCCGGGTAATTTCGTTTCCATCGCCCACATAGCAGGCAAGCTTTTCAAATTCGCCCGCAAGGCGTGCGCAATCCGTTCCTGCAAGGGTGATAAAAAAGCGCGCGTTTTCCGGCAGGATCGTGACGCCGCGCCGCCTTGCAAGCTGGCCTGCCCAGCGCGCGGCTTCCGATTCGGAAAGCTCTGTGAACGCAACAACGCGGTCTTCCTTTGCAAGCGCTTTTGGGAACGCAAGCTTCATATCCGCCTCGCCGCGCAGCAGGAAAAGCAGGAGCGTTGTTTCCGGCATTTTTGGAAGATAGGCAAGAATGGCCTTTGCGTCCGAATCCTTGGGCATTGCGCGGCAGATGACCACGCGCCGCTCCGCAAAAAACGGCAGAGCATCGCAGGCGAGCGTGAGCGCGTTGGCTTCGGCGGATTCAAGCGTGTCCACGTTGAGCGGGCGCGTTGCTTCATCCATCGTTTCGAGCAGGGCGGAAACGGCGCTGTCCTTCACATATTCCTCCACCCCGTACAGCAGGTATGCGCCGGAGAGGCGGTTTTCTTTGATCAAGTTGAAAAATGCATTGCGATCCATATTGAGATTATAGCATAGATGCGCGGGGGATGTGCAATTAAAACGCCTTCGTTGCCAGAAAAACGCATGCGCCGGAAAGGCAGAGCGCTGCGCACAGCAGCTTTGTGCGCAGCGGGCGCAGGTGATATTGCGAAAGGGAGAGCATTGCGCCATAGAGCAGCAGGCACGCCGCAGGCGGCGGTGCGGAGAGCGGGAGCGTGGCGAAAGGAAGGGAGGAAAACGCTTGCGAAAGCCAGGAAAGCGCGCCGAGGACGACGCGCGCGGGCACTGCAAGAAAAAGGGCGCCGGGAAACGCCGAAAGCAGCGCTGCCGTAAGGAGTGTCAATGGCAGCGCCAGGGAAACGAGCGGCACGATAACGAAATTCGCGGGAAGCGCGTATAACGGCAGGCGTTCAAAATAATGCAGCGTGAGCGGGAGCGTGCCGAGCGTCCCTGCAAGCGAAATGGACAGGGCGGCGGAGAGCGCGCCGGGAAGCCTGCGAAGCAGGCGCTGAAACGGCCGCAGCAGAAGGGCGATGCCTGCCGTTGCGCAGAAGGAAAGCTGGAGCCCGACGGAAAACAGGCTTGCCGGAGCCGCAAGCAGGAGCACAAGCAAGGCGAGCGCAAGCGCAGAGGCCATGTCGTATCGCCGCCGCAAAAGCGGGGCGCCGAGTGCGGAAAGGGACATGACGGACGCACGTACGAGCGATGGAGGGAAGCCGGCAAGAACACAGTAGGCAAGCAGGAATGCGCCGATGAAAAGCAGGCGCAGAAAACCGTGCCGTTTCGGGAAAAGAAACGCCAATACCCCGACAAAAATCGACACATGAAGGCCGGAAAGGGCCAGGATATGCGCCACGCCCGCATCGCGGAACGCAGCATAGGCAGCCTCGGGCAGCAGTGCCTTGTCGTTCAGCAGCAGCGCGCGGGCCAGCGGTGCTTCCGTGCCGAACGCCGCATCCAGCACGGCAGCAATGCGTGTGCGCAGGGAGCAAAGTCTGTAACGAAGGTCGATGCGGTGGGCACGCACGCTTGGGGCGTTCCGGCTGTAAGCGAGCGCGGTTATGCCCATGGAAAGATAATAGGCGCGTGCATCGAAGGAACCGGCCTGCTTTTGAGGAATGCGGAGAGTGGCTTCTGATGAAATGATGTCCCCGCATTTCAGCCCTTTTGCTTTTTCGGCGGGGAAGCGGATCTGTATGCGGCCACGAACCGAATCGCCGTTGCAGGTGGCATCATACAGCGTGGCATAGGTAAAACCGCCTTCCGTTCTGGGTGCGTCCGCAATACAGCCGGTCAGCACGCACGCGCCTTCAGGGGGAGGCACAGGGAACGAAGCGAGCATGCGAAATGCGCCTGCACAGATGGAAAACAGAAGAATGCCTGCCGCAGCGCGGCGCCGGAACAGAGCGCATGCGCCACAGCAAAGGAAAAGGCACGCGGCCACAAGGGCCGGCGTGCCTTGAAGGCGGTATGCGAACAAAACGCCGAACGAAACCCCGGCCGCACAGAGCACGAGCGGCCGTGCATGAAAGCGGCGCATGGCTGCGCGCCGGGGTTCCGGATGAGTTTCCATGGATGCGGTCAGAAGGAGTATGATTCGTCCGCGCTCTTGAACGCGACAGCTTCAATTTCAACCAAACCGCCTGCGGGAAGCGCTGCAACCTGCACGCAGGAGCGGGCGGGGAAATCAGCGCCGAAATGCTGGCCGTAAATGGTGTTCACGGTGCCGAAATCCGCAAGATCCTTCACGAACACGGTGGTTTTTACCACGTCTGCCATGCTTGCGCCGGCAGCCTTGAGCACGGCTTCAAGGTTCTTGAGCGCTTGTTCTGCCTGCGCAGCAACGCCTTCTGCAAGCTTGCCGGTGGCGGGATCGATGCCGAGCTGGCCGGAGGTAAACACAATGCCCTCCATTGCAACCGCATGGCTGTACGGGCCGAGTGCGGCGGGTGCGTTTGTTGCGCTGATGATTTCTTTCATTTTAAACAAAACCCCTTTCCTGAAATTGGCTTTTAATGCAGGAACATAAATTGTTTTGGTGCTATACTGTAATGCTATCATCTGCATGCGCGAGTGTCAAGGCAATATCGTGGTTCCAAAGGAGGAACGCGTCCTCCCCGGTGTCCGTGTAATATCCCTTGCGGCGGCCTTCCCGCAGGAAGCCGAGGCCCGCATAAAGCGCCTGCGCGCCAAGGTTGGTTTCGCGCACCTCAAGCGTCATCATGGCTGCGCCGAACAGGCGCGCTGTGCGCATCATGCAGAGCATCAGCCGCCGGCCGAGTCCGCGCCTGCGGAACGCAGGGTCCACAGCAACGTTTGTGATGTGTGCTTCATCAAACAAAACCCACATGCCCGCGTATGCAATTACGCGGCCATCGCATTCGCCCACGAGATAATGGGCAACGTCATTCTTCAGCTCTCCCGCAAGCGCGGCGCGGGACCAGGGCGTGCGGAAGCAGATGCGCTCAAGCTCCGCAACGCGCTCCACATCGCCTTTTTGCATCGGGCGGAACAGCACATGCTCCGATTGTTGCAGTTCATGCATACCATTCACTTCTTTTCTTTATAAAGCCGTTCCGCCTGCGTAGGACGCAGGTAAAGCGGCATGGCTTCCCGAACCGTTTCCCCTGCAGAGAATAGCCGCCATGCGGCGTGCGCCACGGGCAGGGCTGTCAAAAGGTTCTGCTGTGGGGCGGCGAAGCGCGCGTTGGGAACAATGGAGAGGATTTCATCCCGATACGCTTCGGCGCCGTCGCCGACAAAGAGCGTCCCACGCGGGAGCGTGGGGAGAAGCTCTGCCACAATGGCGGCGGCAGGCTGCATCAGACAGGCTTGCTTGTCAAACAAGGCGGCATAGGCGTTGCCGTTGCGCGCGTCAAGCAGCGTGCAGACGGGGCCGGGTTCCTCGGAAATCCCCTCGCGCAATGCGGCGAGGGAGCTTACCGCAACAACAGGCGCGCCGCATGCGGCTGCCATCGCGTTCACAGCGCACACGCCGATGCGCACGCCCGTGAACGAACCCGGGCCGACATCCGCGGCAAATACGCCGATATCCCGGGGCGCAAGGCCGGTTTGATCGAGAAGCTCCGCCGCAAGCAGCAGAATCGTTTCCGAATGGGTCAGACCTTCGTCCCGCGTTGCCTCGGCAAGCGGCACGCCATCCTTGAGGAGCGCCGCGGAGGCTGCACGGCCGGAGGTGGAAAGCGCAAGCAGGATCATGCGGGAAAGCCCTCCAGTGTTTCAAGGATCGCTTCATAGCGCGCGCCGTATGCGGCAAGCGTAGCTGCGCGCGGCTCCATGCCGCTGCCCACAAGATGCAGCTCAAGCCGTTCGCGCGGGAGCGCCTCCGGCACATTTTCACACCATTCCATTATGATTACGCCGGCGCGGGCCAGATAATCGTCAAAGCCGATGGCGTACAGCTCGTCCGCTGAGGCGAGGCGGTATGCATCGAAATGAAACAGAGGCAACGTTCCTTCATGTTCCTGCACGATGGTGAACGTGGGGCTTGCCGCATCCGAAATGCCGAGCGCTGCGGCAAGCGCCCGGGTGAAGGTCGTTTTCCCCGCGCCGAGGCTACCGAAGAGCGCGAGAAACGCCCCTGGGAAAAGGGTTCCCGCGATGTGCGCACCAAGCGCTTCCACTCGGGGTTCAGTCAGGGATTCAAGCGTAAGCGTTTTCATAACTCAATCAAACATTCCCTCAGCAATGCATTCTTTTCGGAAATCAAGCAGCCTGTCCTCTGCGATGGCCTGCCGGATGTTTTCCATCAGCCGAAGCGAGAAGCGCAGGTTGTGCAGCGTGATGAGCTGCGCCGCAAGGATCTCCTTGCACTTTACGAGGTGGCGGATATAGGCGCGCGTGAAGCCGTTTTTGCAGGCATAGCAATCGCAGCCTTCCTCGATGGGCGTGAAATCATGCTCAAAGGAAGCGTTGCGCAGCATCCGTTTGCCCTGCCCGGTGAGGGCGAGGCCGTTTCGCGCGATGCGCGTTTGCAGAACGCAATCGAACATGTCTATCCCGCGGATCACGCCTTCCACAAGGCAGTCCGGGCTGCCCACACCCATCAGGTAGCGCGGCTTTTCCTTGGGCATGAAGGGCATCATCTCTTCCAGCATCTCATACATCAGCGGCTTCGGTTCGCCCACGGAAAGGCCGCCGATGCCATAGCCGATGAAATCCAGATCCGCAAGCGTTTTTGCGCTTTCAATGCGCATTTCGCGGAACATGCCGCCCTGCACGATGCCAAAGAGCGCCTGATCCTCCCGCGTGTGCGCGGCCTTGCAGCGGCGCGCCCAACGGTGTGTGCGCTCCATCGCAGCGCGGGTGTAGGCTTCGTCGCTCGGATAGGGGGCGCACTCGTCAAAGGCCATTGCAATGTCCGCGCCAAGCGCCTGTTCGATCTCCATCACGCTTTCCGGCGTGAAGAAATGCTTGCGCCCATCCAAAAGGGAACGGAATTCCACGCCGTCTTCACGGATTTTGTTGCTGCCGGCAAGGCTGAAAACCTGAAAACCGCCGCTGTCGGTCAAAATCGGCTTATCCCACCGCATGAAGGCATGGAGGCCGCCCGCCTCGCGCACAAGCCTGTGACCGGGGCGCTCGAACAGGTGATAGGTGTTGGCAAGGCAGATTTGCGCACCGATTTCCGCAAGATCGCGCGGAAGCACGGCCTTCACGGTTGCCTGTGTGCCAACGGGCATATAGCACGGCGTTTCGATGACGCCGTGGGGCGTATGAAGGCGCCCGAGCCTGGCGCCGGACTGTTTGCATTCGTGGATCAGTTCATACTTAAAATACTGCATCGGAACTCCTTGGCGTTATTGGAGGAACATTGCATCGCCGAATGAGAAGAAGCGATAACGCTCCCGCACGGCATGCTCGTACACGGAAAGCATTTCTTCACGCGAGCAAAGGGCGCTCACGAGCATCAAAAGCGTTGATTCCGGCAGATGGAAGTTTGTGATGAGCGCATCCACGGCTTTGAACCGGTAGCCGGGCGTGATAAAGATATCCGTCCACCCGCTTTTTGCGTGCACGATGCCCGCATCATCCGCCACGCTTTCGAGCGTGCGGCAGGAGGTGGTGCCCACGGCCACGATCCGCCCGCCCGCAGCGCGCGCCGCATTGATGGCCGCGGCGGAGCGCTCGGTGACTTCAAAATATTCCGAGTGCATGTGGTGCTCTTCCACGGTCTCTGCGGAAACCGGCCGGAAGGTGCCGAGGCCGACATGCAGCAGCACATCCGCAATCAGCACGCCCTTTGCGCGCAATGCGTCAAGCAACGCTTCGGTAAAATGAAGCCCGGCGGTGGGTGCGGCAGCGGAACCGTTTTCCCGCGCATAAACGGTCTGATATCGCTCGCGCTCGGCGAGGCGTTCGGTGATGTACGGCGGCAGCGGCATTTCGCCCACACGGTCAAGGATTTCTTCAAACACGCCGTCATAATCGAGCCGGATTACACGGCCGCCCGCGTCCGTGGGTTCGCAGATGGTCGCGGAAAGCTCGTCGCTGATCGTATAGGTGAGGCCGGGCTTTGCGCGGCGGCCGGGGCGCACAAGACATTCCCAATGGTGCGCATCGAGTCGCTTGAGCAGCAGAAATTCCATCGTGCCGCCCGTTTCCGGGCGGTGGCCAAAGATGCGTGCCGGAATGACGCGTGTGGTATTGCGCACGAGCACATCGCCGGGGCGAAGGTGGCGAACAATGTCGGTAAACACTTCGTCCGAAATGGTGCGCGTGTCTCTGTCGTAAACCAAAAGACGGGAGGCGCTGCGTTCTTTTGCGGGCGTTTGCGCGATCAACTCCGGTGGAAGATCATAATAAAAGTCGCTTGTTTTCAACGGCCGGCTCCTTTTTATAGTGCTGTGGGCTGCGGATACAGCCCGGTTGTCTGTTACCCGCCTATTATATTGTAAAAACGGTTCCTTTGCAACACGGAGGGAAGGTTGCGGCGCGGATTGATAATAATCTGTGAACTGGCCGAAATCCGCTTGACTATCCCGCGCAAAAAAGCTAGCATAAAAGAAATACAAGCGCGAAATATGCCGCTTCGCGCCGTAGATGGATGCAGCGCGCGGCGTGCTTTGTATGGATCGGAATGTATAAATACAACGGGGATAGATCATGACGCGAAAGAAACCGCTTGCGGCCGCAGTGATTGCCGCATGCTTATTGATAACAGGGACCGGATGCACCATGCTTCCGGCAGGGAATCCTTCCATGGGGATCATTGACATTGTACCTACGCCTGCGCCGGAACTTACCCCCACGCCGGAGCCCACGCCTGCACTGCAGACGCCGCCTGTGGCCACTGCAAGTCCGGAGCCGGCTGTTACGGATGCGCTTGCTGCTGCAACGCCGGACCCTAACGTTGGCCTGCCGCCGCAGGAAACGCCGGACCCGGGCAAACCGATGGTCGCGCTGACGTTTGATGACGGCCCGAGCAAAAAGACGGAACGCATTTTGGATGTGCTGGAACAGTATGGGGCGCACGCCACGTTTTTCGTGGTTGGCATCCAACTCGAAAAATTTCCGGAGATTGTGAAGCGCGCGAGCGACTTGGGCTGTGAGATTGGCAACCACACCTATAACCACAAGAACCTGACAAAGATTTCCCCAGATGAAATGCGGGAGCAGATCAACGGTGTGAACCGGCTCGTGCTGGAGGCCACCGGCAAGGAACCCGCTTTGGTGCGGCCGCCCTATGGCGCCGGCATCAAGGATGAAACGGTGAAAGCCAATGTGGCGTATCCGCTGATTATGTGGACCATTGATACGCTTGATTGGAGCACACGGGATACGCAAAGCACTTTAGAGGCAATCCGCAAGGATGTGAAAGACGGAAGCATTGTGCTGATGCATGATCTTTACGACCCGACTGCTGCCACTGTGGAAACGATTGTGCCGGAACTGATTGAGCAGGGCTATCAGCTTGTAACGGTCAGCGAGATGTTTGCGGCAAAGGGGATTGCGTTGGAACCGGGCAAGTATTACAGAAAAGCATTTGAGTGAGCGCCGGGGCAAATTTAGATATTGCAAAATCCGTTTTGATGTTGTACAATATACTTCGTCGCACAGCGGGGATGTAGCCCAGCAGGTTAGAGCGCTTCGCTCACATCGAAGAGGTCGGGGGTTCGAGCCCCTCCATCCCCACCAAAAATTGACCGTAGCATTGATACAATGCTACGGTCAACTCTTTTATTATTCGTATCAAGAAAGCCTGCAACACAAGGGATTTGCCCCATAGGGGTATTCAAAATCCTTCGTATTGCAGGCTTTTTCTGCGTTATAGGGTTTCTCCAGCATTCTCGGCTCAAGGAGCAATTTGAATACCCCTTGAGGAAAAATAAAATAGTTCTACGAAAAATAACGGAGTACAAGGAATAATAAAAGGGTTCAATTCGCTATGCCCAAACACACTGAATTGATGTGATAATTGGGCTATTCCTTCTTTTTTGCCGAGTATTTCGTGGACTTTCTCTTCTTGACGCCATCCTCGCCAATCTCGACATTGCTCCGGCGAGTACGCTCCTCCTGGACTCTGTTAAACAATTCTTCCGGGATAATCGGCTCGTTGTTGCCCTCTGCGGCGTAACTATTCACTTCGCCGTCGTTGACTTTCCGCTTTGCCTTGTATTCCGGCGTGTGAGTTTTAAAGATAACGGCGGTGCCGTAGTATTTCGTATTGGTAAGCATGAACTCCAGCGTGTGCTTTGACCACTGCTCCTTGCCAGTCGGCGATAGGATGTTGTCATTCTCAAGGGAGGCTTTGATTTTCACGATGCTCATGCCGCTCAAATACATGGCATATACCCTGCGAACGATAATAGCTTCTTCCTCTACGATTTCAAGCTCGCCGTCTTCGTTTTGCCGATAACCGTAACACGGCTTGTTGTAGAGTTTTGAAGTGCCATTTTCAGCATGACGTTTTAGACCCCAGCGTACATCTTCGCTGTGGGACTTGTTCTCACCTTCGGCAACACTGCAGTAGAGGGCAATCAATTGCTCGGCTTCAGGGTTGAAGCTACCGAACTCCTGGTCATCAAAGTAGACCTCCACACCGCGTTCCTTCAAGGCTCTTGTTGCAACAAGGACATCCTCCGTGGAGCGTCCAAAACGACTGACTGCTTTCGTGAGTACATAATTGATTTTTCCGTTCTGTGCCGAATGTAGCAATCTTTGAAACTCCGGGCGGTTAACGACGTTGGAACCGCTTGCCACATCAAGAAAAATATCCGCCGCCACCATCATGGGCTGTCTGTAGACATAGCGAGTCAGTCCTGACGCTTGATCGGTGAGGCTGTGCAACTGACTGCTTGAACTTGAACTGACGCGGCAGTATATTCCTACCTTCTTCGTATTGTAGTCCCATTTCAGCGGTCGATTTATTTCCTTGACATCCTTTGGCATGACACTCACCTCGTACACAATATGTTATCAATTAATACGGCTGTATCGCGCTCATTCGCGCACTGCCACAGATCATAGCTACCATAACCTGACTCCTCGCTGCATAAACGGGGAGTTCAACAGGGGTTGACCAAAACAAGTAGATTTTTGACCGACTCTCTTCAAGCGAGGCTCAAAAGAAACGACTACACCGAAGGATAAACCTCAGTGCAGTCTTTCTTTATGCTTATGAATAAGTTATTAGATGCGCTTACCAACAGCTTCTGTGTCTCTTTTAGGTATCCTTGTTGTTGCGATGCGTATCAAAAAGGCCTCGGACATCCAAAATTGGCTCCACAAACAAAATCCCATTTCCGGGAATACCCAGTTGAAGCTCTTGGTATAAATCATTCACTACTTTATCTAATAAGTCGCTTTTTAAAAGAATCATAACCAGTTCTTTTTCCGGTTCTATTTCCATACCGAAAAATTTTGCTGTAACCTCCGAACCAGTTCCTCGACCGTGCAGGATTGTACCACCCTTGACGCCTGACTTGCGTGCAATATCCATTACATCCTCCGCCATGCCGCGATTGACAACTACCGTCAATTTTTTGAACATACTCTCACCCTCCATACCATGCACTGTATTCCAAGTTCCCTGCTTATTGTTAATTATCTGGCCTGCGATTATTACAGGCGCTGTATAGGCAATTCCATTGCCGGGTTCATGAAGCTGGAGCTCTTTGGTGAAATAATCCAGCACGTCTTTTGCTCTTTCTTTTTCAAGCAGAATATTTATAACTTCTTTTTTTTGACTCTTTATCCCCAATAAATTTAAAGTAGCACTTTTTACTGTACCTTTACCAAGTACTATTATCCCGTCGCGAATGCCTTTCTCTTTGGAAATACGAACAAATTTCTGACAATGATGTTCACTTAGAATGAGTGACAGGATCTGAAATTGCTGTTCAATGTACGGTTCCTTCATTTGTTTATCCATGATTACCTCCTATTGATCGCTCTTTTGAAATAGCGGCCTTGGGTGCCCTGCGGGATTTCGCTTGATAGAGTGCGCCAAGTAGTTCGATTGCTATAATCGGCATCATTGCAACGATTGCTATCATACCAAACCCATCTGTTACCACATCAGCTGTCGGAACTTGCGCAGCGATGCCCTGAACAAAGGCAAGGGAGAACGTGGCTGTCATAGGTCCTGAAGCAACGCCGCCTGCATCAAATGCCATACCCACAAACAAGTCAGGAATAAAGTAGGTCAGTATCACAGCGAGACCAAACCCTGGCAGTAAATACATCCATAACTGGATATCAGGTATAAGAATCCTCAAGGCAGACATAAAGATTGATAAACCAACTGCAACAGATAAAAAAATGAGAACCAAATTGCGTTTGACTGATCCTCCGGTGACATCTTCCACCTGATGGGTTAATACATGAACGGCTGGCTCGGCCAAGACAGTGGTTAGTCCGAGTAGCAACGCTACAAGGAGAACCGGAATGCTTGAATCCATCGAAGCAAGCTGTATTCCCAGCTGTGTGCCCACTTCCATAAAACCGCCATTAACACCTAATAAAAATACTACCAGCCCTATAAAAGTTAAGACGATACCTCTAACAATATCGATTACCTTACTCTTTTTGTGTTTAAAGAAAAACACCTGAAATATTATATATGCGATAATAATCGGGAGCAGCGTCAAGAAAGACTCCCATGCAATGTGAAACAGTTTGGAGACGTATGCATCCAAGAGATTAGTGTTAGTTATCTCTGCCTCCGGCAAAGCGCCATTAAGGTTACCACCTTCAAGAAAAAGGCCTGCAATCAAGACTCCAAGGATTGCGCCTGTCGAAGAAATACCTATCAACCCAAAGCTGTCGGCTTCACTCAGCTTACTATCTTTCTTCATTGAGGAGACACCCGCAGCCAAAGCAAGCATAAAAGGTACTGTAATTGCACCCGTCGTAGCCCCGGAAGCATCAAATGCTATAGCCAGGAAATCAGATGATGAGAATAATGAAAGAATAAAGATTAAAGCATATGCACCTGTAAACACAAATTTCAATCGAACATCCTTTAGGATGCGCAGCATTCCAAGCGTCATCATTATTCCAATCCCAACGGAAACAACAATGACCATCAAGGTGTTCTCAAACTGACCGGAAGTCACTTTGTCTACCTGGTTGGCAAGAATGTGCAGATCCGGCTCTGCGTAGGAAATAAAAAAACCCAAAATCAAACTGACCGTAATGATCACTGCGTAGCTATTAGAATGAGTAATTGCATTACCAATACTATGTCCAATCGGTTCAAGCCCCTGATCAATTCCAAACAGGAACACCGTTAGTCCGATAATTACAAGAGCAGAGCCGATTAGAAAAGCATATAGCATATTCGATTCCAATGGACTTATGGTAAAATGGAGTATCAAAACAATAAATGTAATCGGTAAAACTGACGTCAGTACTTCTTTTAATTTTACAGTTAACTCGTTCAAATCATCACCTCTTGAAATATTATTCTATACCGTGTCAATTCTGACGATATCACAACGTTCTATGTATTCTTTATCCATCCACACCCTTCCGCTGAATGATGATCTGGAACAAAATCCAATATGTCATCCACCTTACAATTAATAACCTTGCAGATACTTTCAATGCTCTCTAGGGAAATATAATCGTCCCTTTTTAGTCTAGTAATAATATTAGCACTAAACCCAGCTTGTTTTTGAAGCTGTGCATTTGTTATACCTTTCTCAATCATCACATGAAATAGTTTTTTGTAGCTAACGGCCATATTACACCTCCAACAAGAACTGCAAATATTATATCACGAAAAAATGAAAAAATCTATGCATAAATGAAACACCCATTATAACACCCACACCGTTTCCGATATTATTTCGGGTTTAATCCCATGATGCCCCCTCATAAGGGCCTTCGTCAAAGGGATTACTCAAAACAAGTAATTTTTGACCGACAATCTTCAAGCGGAGCCAAAACAGTAAAGGCCACACCGAAGCGGGGAGTTCTTTGTTTGCGTTTTGGCAAATACCTCTCAAAGTTTGTATCATTTTCATAGTCACACTCGGCTTTTAAATCCGCCCCCGCACACAGGCTTGGCAACAAAATATAAGCTGATTTTCGCCATTTTAAGAAGCGTATTTTATAGTTACACTCGACAGACGGAGTGACGATCTGCTCCCACATCAAGGCGAATAGGTATAGATGGTTCGCTCGACTTTTTTTATCCACACTTTCTGCTGCTGCCGATGAGCGAAGCAAGTAAGTGCCGGAAAACACCCATTCTACGGCACTTTCAACAATTTGAATACCCCTGTGTGATTTTGAATACCCCTACCGAAAATTTGAATACCCTAACCGATGAAAAATAAAATTGTATTAACGGCTCGGTCACAGCACAAAGCATCAAACAGGCCAGCAGGCCTGTTTTTGCTTTGATATGATATTCAAAGGGGCTCGAAGGGCGGAAAAGCAAACGCGCCGGTGACGCGTTTGCTCCAGTCTGTCGAGAAACCCGGGATTGTCAAGGACCGCAGCCCTTGACGTTCCATCCGGCTTCGGCGGCAAGTACGCCGAAACGGATGAAAGCCCTCAGGCTTTCGTACCTTGCGGCTTTTGCTGCCCGGGAGCGGAGCGAGAAGCAATAATCCGTGAAAAACTCGAAAAAGTGGTCTTTTGCCGCTTTTTCGGACACGCTGAAGCGAAATCCATTGCGCTTATGCGTCCGAAGCAGGCGAAGGAACAATGGTGCGAACCCATTTGCCGCTTTTTACGAACAGATATCCGGCGATACATTTGACGATCTCCAACGCGGTACAAATGAAAAACATCGGCACAATGTGGATGCTTGTGAAGCGGGAAAGCACAAACGCAGCGGGGATGCATATGCACCAGACATAGCCGCTGTCAAACAGCATGGTGATCTTGGTTTGGCCGCCGGAACGCAGCGTGAAATAGCACGCATGGGAAAAGGCATGGAACGGCATGCTGCAAGCGCTGATGACAAGGAAGGAAGCTGCAAGCGCTTTTACTTCAGCTGTGGTGTTGTATAGTTCGGGAATCAGGCCGGAGGCGGCGGCAAGCAGCCCGCCGAGCACGAAACAGGTCATAACGCTGAAGGCGATCATCTTCCTGTCGGTATCGCGCGCTTCCTCCGCTTTGCCCGCGCCAAGCAGGTTGCCCACTACGATGCCGATGGAGGAACCGAGCGACATAAACACCACGTTGAACAACTGGGACACCGTGCTGCAAATGTTTACGGCGGCAATCGCGGCAAGGCCGCGCGTGGAATAACATTGGTTCAGGAGCGACATGCCCATGGACCAAAGCGCCTCGTTAAGCAGCAGCGGCATGCCTTTCTGCACAATGTGCACAGTGAGTGCGTGCGGCACGCGCAGCGAGCGGTATGCGCCCAGGAAGAAGGGGGTGCGCTCTGGATGTGCATGGGACCAAAAGACAATGAGCGCAAGTTCTACAAAACGGGAAATCACCGTTGCGATGGCAGCACCGGCAGCGCCCAACGCCGGCAGGCCGAACTTGCCGAAGATAAGCAGGTAATTCAACACAAGGTTTGTTATAACCGCAGCGATACTTGCGACCATCGGACGAACGGTTTCGCCCGTTTCGCGCAGCGTTGAGGCATATGCTTGGGAAAGCGCATACGGCACGAGGCCCCACAGCATCACCCGGGTATAATCCAGACCATAGGCGAGCGTCAGCGCTAGGTCGCCCTCTGCGCTTCCTTCATGCAGGAACAGGCTGATGAGCGGTTCACTCCAGAAGCCGAGCGCAAAAAGGCACACGGTACAAACGGTGATACAGACGATCAGCTTAAACCGAAATACGTTGCGGATGCCGTCCACATCCCGCTTCCCGGCAAATTGCGCGCCGAAAATGCCTGCTCCCGACAGGCCCCCGAAAATGCACAGATTGAAAATAAAGATGAGTTGGTTGGCGATGGCCACCCCCGACATCTGTTCCGTGCCAAGGCGGCCGACCATCAGGTTATCAAGCACGCCGACAAATTGCGTGATGCCGTTTTGAATCATGACCGGCACAGCGATTGCAAGCACAGCGCGGTAAAAGCTTTTTGTTCCAATCAGGGAGCGTAATTTCATGATATACTTCCGTTCATAAATTAAAGTAACTTAATAAAATATATTACCATAAACCAAACCAAAATGCATCTGCGGTTTTCAAAGAACATCTTGCCAAGATGCATCATCTGCATTATAATAAATAATGCAAAATACGAGGTGCCGCACCGGCGGCCAAAGGAGGGCACATGCTTGCATTTGAGAACTTTTCCAAAACCTATCCCGGTGGGAAACGGGCAGTAGACAGGCTTTCCCTCAGCGTTGATGCGGGGGACATTTACGGTTTTATCGGCCATAACGGCGCGGGAAAGACGACCGCGATCCGCGCGGCAGTCGGCGCATTGGGCTTTGAGGAAGGGGAAATCCGCATCGGCGGCATGTCTGTGCGGGAAGAGCCGGTGGCCTGCAAAGCAATTACAGCCTACATCCCGGACAATCCGGAGCTGTACGATTATCTGACGGGCATGCAATACATCAATTTCATTGCGGACGTGTTCGGCGTTGCGGAGGCTGAGCGGCAGCAACGTATCGCGCGCTATGCCACGGCATTTGAGATGGAGGAAAGCCTTGGTGGGCTGATCGGCTCGTATTCCCACGGCATGAAGCAGAAAACGGCGCTCATTGCGGCGCTTGTGCATGCGCCGAAGCTGCTGATTTTGGATGAACCCTTTGTAGGCCTTGACCCGAAGGCTTCGCATACGCTTAAGGGCATGATGCGGGAACTTTGCGATGCGGGCGCGGCAATTTTCTTCTCCACGCATGTGCTGGAGGTGGCGGAAAAGCTCTGCAATAAAATTGCGATCATCAAAAACGGCCGTCTTGTGGCAGCGGGTGAAACGGGAACCGTCAAGGGCGATCATTCCCTTGAGGATGTGTTTATGGAGTTGATCGACGCATGAAAAAGCTTTTGTACCTTCTCCGGGTAGATGCGCTCGGCGTGTTGGGCGTGAACCGCCTGCGCCACGGCAGCGATCCCGCTCAAAAGCGCAAGGCTGTGGGCGGACTCGTGTTGGCTGCTTTTGTGGCCGTGTGCCTTGGAGGGACGGCGTTCCTGTATTTTTATATGATGGCGGGCGCGTTTGCAGCGCTGGGTGTGCCCGAACTGATCCTTGGCATCGCCGCCGTTGCCGGTGCGCTGGTGACGGTTATAACGAGCTTTGTGAGCGCTCCGAATGTGCTCTTTACCTTCCGGGATTTTGATCAGGTGTTTTCGCTGCCCATTCCGGTGCGGACGATCGCGCTCAGCAGGCTGCTGAAACTCATGCTGCGCAACCTGCTGTTCCAGGGCGCAGTGCTCGTGCCGGCGGCGGTTGCATATGGACTGCATGCGGATGTGGGGGCTGCTTTTGTGCTGCGCTGCATTCTGTTGGCGTTTCTCTCTCCGCTTTTGCCCATCACCATCGCCGCCGCGCTGGGGACGCTCGTGGCCAAGATAGGGTCGTCGTTCCGCCGCACGAACGGCGTGCGCATTGCGCTTTCCCTTGTGCTGGTGCTTGCGGCGATGGCGCTTTCCTTCAACATGCAGCCCATCATCGAAGGGTTTGAAGACATCGGCGTGCAGCTTGCGGAAAGCCTTTATAAGGCGTACCCGCTGGCACGCTGGTTTGCGGAGGCGGCTTTGGGTGATGGAAGCGCGTTTGTGCTGTTCACCTTGGCAAGCATCCTGCCGTTCGTACTGTTTGCGTGGCTTGCAGCACGCTATATGCGCCCGCTGCATGCGGTTCTGACGGCAGGCACAACACAAAAACGCGAAGCGGGGGCGGTTCGCGTTGCATCCATGCGCCATGCGCTGTTCCTGCGGGAGGTGCGGCGGTACCTGGCCTCAACGATCTATGTTACAAATACGGCAGTAGGGCCGCTGCTGTTGCTTGCCGCGGGCGTGGCGCTCCTGTTTGTGGATTTGGGAAGCGTTGCGCAGGAAATGGGTGTGCCCATCCCGGCGCTCGCCCCTATGGTGCCGTATCTTGCAGCGTGGATGCTTGGCATGAGCACGACGACGGCATCCTCCATCTCGCTCGAAGGGAAGGGGATTGACCAACTCAAAGTGCTGCCCGTTTCCGCAATGTCCGTTTTCCGCGCAAAGCTCTCGCTGCACCTTGCCCTTACGCTGCCTGCGCAGGCGGTCGCGGCCACGCTGTTTACCGTAGCGCTCCGGCCGGCCTTCTCCGAAGCTGTGCTGCTCTATGCTCTACCTGCCGCATTTGCTGTGCTTGCGGGCCTTGCAGGGCTTTGGATCAACCTTGCGCACCCAAAGTTTGATTGGAAAAGCGAGACGGAGGTCGTCAAGCAAGGGCTTCCAACGTTCCTTACCGTGTTTGGTTCCATGCTGTTTGCGGGCGTACCGCTCGTGCTTACGCTGACGGGTGTGGCGGACGCGGCCCTTGTGGCATATCTGTTCCTCGCGCTTTGCATCGCAGGCTCGCTTCTGCTTTGGAGAAGCCTTTGCGGTAAAGGCGCGCGCCACTTCGCCGCGCTGTAGCAATTCAGCGTCCGGCTGCCTGCTGCGGGACCTCAAAATAACGGCGGAAGGGGAGCGCGTCCGCGAATTCCCAGCGCGCTTCCATCCGTTTTCCGAGCAGGCCGATCAACGCGCCGTTGCAGAGCGCGCAAAGGATCGTTCCCCACTTCACGCCCTCAAATTTCCAAAGGCCGAAGAACACAAAGGAGAGCACAACGCCAAGCAGACAGCTCACGCAATCGTACAGGGTTTTGAATTTGTGGATGTCGATGCAGAACCGCGCGGAAACTTCTTTCACGAAAAGTTCGTAGGCCTCCGGCGCAAGATAGGTATGGAACATAAACGCTACGCCGAGGGAGCAGAGCAGTGCGCCGGCAACAAAGAAGCCGATGCGCCAGGGAATCGTTGCCGGCGGGAGCAGGCCCACAAGCGCCATGCAGCCATCCAGCGCGAAGCCGTAAAGCACGGCCGTGAAAAACGAGAACAGGTAAGAAAGGCGGAAGCGCCGGAGCAGGGCGGCCATAAGGAGAAGGACGATGGCCTGCAGCGTGTATTCCATCATGCCGAACGTCACGAATTCCCAGGTTGCGGAAAGCTTCAAATAAAGCACATAGGCGGGCGCTACCACCATGGACATTCCAAAATCCGCCCGTTCCATAAAGGCGGTGCCAAGCGCGATGGCAAGGATGCCGAAGAGATAGGCGAGTTCCGTGTAAAACAGCCGTTTTTTCATCAAAATAAAACGCTCCTGAAGCAGAAAGATAGCTTTTCCCGTTTGATGCTGAAACAGGAAAAGCTGTTTTTAATCAGTATAACATGAATTTCATGAAAGAGGAAAAGGAAATCTTGAAAGCATGCTGTGAACGCTTGCGCTGCGGTGGAAAAAAACGTATACTGTATTTCGTATTTGATGCTGCTGCATTTGCAAATTTACTATAATTTTAGGGAGCGTAAAACCGATGGACTATGCAAAGGAATCCCTGCGCCTGCATGAGGAATGGGGCGGCAAAATCGAGGTGATTGCCACCGTGCCGGTCAAGACCAAAGAAGACCTTTCTCTGGCCTATACGCCCGGTGTGGCGCAGCCTTGCCTTGAAATTCAAAAGGATGTGAACAAAAGCTACGAACTGACCCGCAGGCACAATATGTGCCTCGTGGTGACGGACGGCACGGCGGTGCTGGGCCTTGGCGACATCGGCCCGGAAGCGGGCATGCCCGTAATGGAGGGCAAATGCGTGCTCTTCAAGGCGTTTGGAGATGTGGATGCGTTTCCGCTTTGCGTGAAAAGCAAGGATGTAGATGAGATCGTGAACACGATTTACATGATCTCCGGCTCCTTTGGAGGCGTGAATCTGGAGGATATCGCAGCGCCCCGCTGCTTTGAGATTGAGCGCAAGCTGAAAGAAAAGTGCGACATCCCGATTTTCCATGACGACCAGCACGGCACGGCCGTCATCACGCTGGCGGGGCTTGTGAACGCGCTGCGCCTTGTGGGAAAAAAGAAAGAAGAAGTGAAGATTGTAGTGAACGGCGCGGGCGCGGCGGCGATCTCCATCACCCGGCTGCTGCTGGACGATGGCTTTAAAAACATCACCCTGTGCGACCGGAAGGGCGCAATCTATGAAGGCCGTGCAGAAGGCATGAACCCGTTTAAAGAAGAAATGGCGCGCGTCACGAACCGTGCAAAGCAGAAAGGCACGCTCGCGGATGTGCTTTGCGGTGCGGACGTATTCATCGGCGTGAGCGCGCCGGGCGCCGTCACAACGGAAATGGTAAAAACCATGGCGAAGGATGCGGTCCTGTTTGCCTGTGCGAACCCCACGCCGGAAATTTTCCCGGAGGAAGCAAAGGCAGGCGGCGCGCGCGTGATTGCCACCGGCCGGAGCGATTTTCCGAACCAGGTGAACAACGTGCTTGCGTTCCCCGGCATCTTCCGCGGCACGTTTGATGTGCGGGCAAGCGACATCAACGATGAGATGAAGCGCGCGGCAGCCTATGCCATTGCGGGGCTGATCGGCGAGGACGAACTGAATGAGGATTACATTCTGCCTGCGGCGTTTGATCCGCGCGTGGGCAAGGCCGTAGCGGAGGCTGTGGCGGAAGCTGCGCGCAGGAGCGGCGTTGCGCGCATCTAAAACGGATTGTGAAGCAAGGTTCCCCTTCCCGTTTCGGGAAGGGGAATTTATGTTTTTGCGGCAAAACGGCCGCTTGCCATGTTTTTGCCGCAATCCGTTCTGCTTTTGATGAATTTCCATCACAAATCCCCCAAAAAATGTGGATAGAATAGCACATGTAAAAACCAGGTTAAATCCTGCAAGGAGGGGTGCCTATGGCCGAAAATTTTCGGCATGAGCTCAAATTTACCATCAATGCGGGTGACGTCCTGACGCTCTGTTCCCGCCTCAGCGCATGCATGGCGCGGGACTGCCACAACGGCGGCACGTATGCGATCCGCAGCCTGTATTTCGACAACCTGTATGATAAGGCGCTCAATGAAAAGCTTGACGGCGTGGATGGCCGCGAAAAATTCCGCATCCGATGCTACAACGGGGAGGATGCGCTGATCCGTATGGAAAAGAAAATGAAACAAAACGGGCTTTGCAGAAAGCTTCAAGCAGAGCTTTCCCGCGCGGAGGCGGAACGGATCCTCGCCGGGGATACGGCATGGATGCGGGATGCGGCGGAGCGCCCGCTTTTGCAGGAGTTTTACTGCAAGCAGCGCAGCGAGCTGCTCTGCCCGAAAACGCTCGTGGATTATCAACGGCGAGCCTTTGTTGAACCGCTTGGCAATGTGCGCGTCACGCTTGATACGGGCATCCGAAGCGGCGTTTACAACCGGGATTTCTTCGATCCGGCAGCGCCGACGCTTGCTGTGAGCCCGCTTTGCGTGCTGGAAGTCAAGTACGATGCGTTCCTGCCCGCACATGTGGCGGCGGCGGTTCAGCTTTCAGGGCGCATGGCAGGGGCGTTTTCCAAATACGCAGCATGCCGTATCTACGGCTGACGGTACAAAACAAACAGGAAAGGAATGAAACCATGACCTTCAACGACATCTTCAAATCCAGCTTTTTGGAGGAAATCGCTTCCTTCAGCATCCTCGATATGGTAATTGCGCTTGCGCTTGCATTTGCGATGGGCCTGTTCATCAATTTTATTTATCGAAAAACTTTCCGCGGCGTAATGTTCAGCAAAACCTTTGGCGTGGCGCTTATGGCGCTCACGATGATTACAACGCTTGTGATCCTCGCCGTTACGAGCAACGTTGTGCTTTCCCTTGGCATGGTGGGCGCGCTGTCCATCGTGCGCTTCCGCACGGCAATCAAGGAACCGCTCGACATCGCGTTTCTCTTTTGGAGCATTGCGGTGGGCATCGTGCTTGGCGCGGGGCTGATCCCGCTTGCCGTATTCGGTTCCATTGTGATAGGCGGTATGCTGCTGCTTTTTGCAAAGCGCAGGGGGGCGGATGCGCCGTATCTTCTTGTGCTGCGCTGCCGGAATGAGGCGGCCGAGCAGGCTGCTGCCGCAGCTTTGGCGGGGCAGGTAAAACGCAGCGCGGTGAAATCCAAAACCGTAACGGACGCGGGCATTGAACTTACGCTTGAAGTCGCCCTGAGCAGCGAGGCAACTTCGTTCGTGAATGCGCTCAATTCCATTGAAGGCGTTGAAAGCGCTTCGCTTGTCAGCTATAACGGGGATTATACTGCATGAAATCATCAAAGGCATTCAATGCAGCGGTTGCGGCGGCGCTTGTAGCCGCCGTGGCGCTCACCGCGTGCCTGATGGCGTTTCCGCAGCTGCTCGGCGGCCAAAGCAGCGCCGTCGCGGAAACGTATGAAGAAAAGGTATTTGGCACGGGAGGCGTGCTTTCAGTTGAAATCTCCGTGAAAGAAAGCGATTGGGAAACCATGCTTGCCAACGCCACTGCGGAGGAGTATATCGTCTGTGATGTTACTGTGGATGGTTACACCGTTTCCACGGCGGGAATCCGCTGCAAGGGGAATTCCAGCCTTTCTTCCGTGTTTTCCAGCGATTCGGAGCGTTACAGCTTCAAGGTGGAATTTGATCACTACGATTCCTCGCGCTCGCTGTATGGCCTTGATAAACTCGCTCTGAACGATTGCTATGCGGATGCAACCTACATGAAGGAATACCTTTCTTACGAAATGTTCCGCTCCCTCGGCATTGCAACGCCGCTTTGTGCATTCGCAAATATCATCGTAAACGGCGAGCCCTGGGGGCTGTACCTTGCGGTGGAGTGCATTGAAGAAAGCTTTGTGCTGCGCAATTATGGCGTGACGAATGCGAATTTATATAAGCCCGAGGGCGATGATATGGGCCGCGGCGGTAACTTTGGGGGCGGTATGGGCGGCTTTGACTTCAGCAGTGCTGCGGAGCGGTTAGACGGAAATGCGGAGCTGCCGGAAGGAATGGAGCTGCCGGAAGGAATGGAGGTGCCGGAAGGAATGGAGGTGCCGGATGGTGCGGAAACGCAGGGGGGAGGCCCGGACGGCATGCAGGCCCCCGGCAACTTTGGAGCTTCCGGGACAGAGAGCGGCGGTGCGGCCGAACGGCCCGAGAAACCCGGCGGTATGCAGCAGACACCGGGCGCAGGCGCGGGAGAGATCCCGGGCGGCATGAGCACAACGGGTGGTGGAAGCGACCTTGTTTATACGGATGATGCGCTCGAAAGCTATCCGGACATCTTTGACGCACAGGTGTTTGGGGATGAAAGCAACGCAGCGCACAGGCGTGTTGTAGCGGCGCTGAAAAACCTTCAGGAAGGCAAGCTGGAGGAAGCCATTGACATGGACGAAGTCGCCCGGTATTTTGCGGTCAACACTGTGCTGGTGAACCTTGACCATTACACGGGTTCCTTTAAACACAACTACTATCTGTTGGAGAAGGATGGCATCCTTTCCATGCTTCCATGGGATTACAACCTGGCCTTCGGCGGGTTTGGGCCAAACGATGCACAAAGCGCTGTGAATTTCCCGATTGACACACCGGTTTCCGGCACTGCGCTTGAAGACCGGCCGATGATCGGCGCGCTCCTTGCAGATGACGAAGGCCTTGCGCTCTACCACAGCTACATTGCGCAGATCGTGGAAGAATGGTTTGAGTCGGGCATTCTCATGAAGACCATTGAGGATGTCGCTGCTTTGATTGCACCTTATGTGCAGGAAGATGCCACCGCATTCTATACCTTTGACGAATTTACAGCAGCAGTTGAAGCGCTCGAAACCTTTGTTGCGCTGCGCGGCGAGAGCCTGCGCGGCCAGCTTGGCGGCAGCATTCCCACAACGGAGGAGGGGCAGGCGGCGCAGCCTGATGCGCTCGTCGGTGCAGAAAGCCTTTCCATGAGCGACATGGGCAGCCAAGGGGGTGGGCAGAATGGCGGCGGACGCGGACAGGGCGGCTTAGCCGAAAACGGCGAAGTCCCCGGCGCGGAAGCGCAGGAGCGCCCGGCACAGCAAGCCCCCGCAACATAACATTGGTTGATTTCTCAGATTTGAATGCAGAAAAGGTGAAAGGCTCGGAATATTCCGGGCCTTTCACATGCAAACTTGAAAAAACTATGCGAATTTAAAGTAAGAAAAAATTCCAATGATGTAACGAATACGTAAATAAACAAAAGGAATTGACGCAAAAACCGGAGCTTGTGCTATAATGCCGAAAACGCTTGAAAGGAGAAACACGAATGAAACGAACAAAACGCGCTTTGGCGCTTCTGTGTCTTGCACTTGCGTTGACCCTGCTTATGGGTACGGCATATGCTGCATCGCCGCTTCTCCGGCGCGGCAGCCGCGGCGCGGATGTGAAACAATTGCAGGGCAACCTGATTTACCTTGGTTATTTAAACGATGTGGCGGACGGCATCTTCGGCGCGAAAACGGAGGCCGCGGTACGCCGTTACCAGAGCCGGAACGGCCTTGCTGCGGATGGCATCGTAGGCGCCCAAACGCGGGCGAAACTCACAAAGGAAGTGCTGCTGCTCAATCAAATTCTGGATACGGCAAGGTCGTATTTGGGGCTTGCCTACCAATCGGGCGGAACCTCTCCGCAAACGGGGTTTGACTGTTCGGGGTTTACGCAATATGTATTCGCCCGAGCGGGGATCAGCATTCCGCGCGTGAGCCGCGACCAGGCCAGTGCGGGTGTGGCAGTTCCGTATAGCCAGTTGCGGCCCGGCGACCTCGTATGCTTCAATTCACCGGTAAGCCATGTTGGCATTTATCTGGGCGGTGGGAAATTTATCCATTCCCCCAAGCCGGGCGACCGTGTGAAAATTACGGAACTGAAATACATGGATTTAACTGCGATCCGCCGCTTTACCGGTGTGCTTGTGGTGTAACAAATGCGCGCGCCTTCCTACGTTTGAAAACACAGGAGGGCGCCGTTATGCTTGCTTTTTCCGGAGTTTGGACGGGCTTTTCATGGGCACCGTGCGGAAAGAGGCCCGCTGCGTGACATCAAATTCCCGCGTGCCCCCAGCAGCCGATGGTGCCAAAAAAAGTTAACAAAATGTAAACGCCATTTTTTTCAGCGAAAAAGTCTTGTAATTTATATAAACATATAATACTCTAACGATATGAAACGATATACTTGCGCATTCCTGATCTGCCTGTTGGTTTTGTCGGCATGGGCGAGCCCCGCAGCCACATTTGCCGAGTGGGGGACGCAGGCTGAGGATGGGGGAGACGATGCCGTTTATGATCCGTTTGCGCACTTGGGAGAAGATGGTGTGCGGCCGGAGGAGGCGCACCGCTATTCGGAGGATACGGCATACGCTATTTCGCCATTTTCACTGCAAAGCGGGCTGGATTATCGCTATGTCCGCGTGATGCTCACAACGGATCATTCTGCTGCCGCGGTCAATTTCCATGGGAGCTATGCCCTGTGTGATGCCGCGGACAACCCAATCTTCCGCATTGCGCCTGAAACGGACTATTTTCTGAGCGCCAACGCGGCGGAGGGTATGCTTGAGGTGCGAAGCGCCGGAGGCGAGCTGCTTTACAGCGCGGCGGCGTTCTATTTCAAAGAATATGCCCCGGCTGAGGGCGAAGACAGAAACTATTTTAAGGTTTATGACGTAAACGGAACGGATAACTGCTACCTTGGCGAACTCAACTGCTGGTATGCGGAAGCCGAGGACGGCCTTGAAACGGCTGCAACGGGCCTTTTCCTTGTAAACCGCGTCTACATTGAGGATTATCTTGTCGGCGTACTGCCCTTTGAAATCGGCGACGATGCGCCGGCGGAAGCGCTCAAAGCGCAGGCCATCCTTGCCCGCACGTTCGTGCTCAAATTCGTTGAGACGAAAGATTCACAATACGGAGGCGCCGATATTTCCACCGACGTCAGCGAAGCGCAGGCGTACAGCGCAGAGGACATCAATGACAATGTGCGCGCCGCCGTAGAGGAAACGCGCGGCCTGGTGATGAGTTACGAAGGCGAGTTGCCCCAGGCGTGGTTCCACGCCCATGCCGGCGGCAGGACGGAACTGCCTAGCGTG
>ERZ779866.1070-NODE-1070-length-28964-cov-11.522675_pt1 | contig 28964 bp, 29 predicted proteins | sample MGYA00511248_ERZ779866 | MGnify/ENA primary metagenome ERZ779866 (study PRJEB29588, sample SAMEA2155758) | human gut metagenome | biome: human gut; feature: human-associated habitat; material: faeces | place: Denmark | collected 2008/2010 ... | reverse complement strand
AGGATTATATTATGGCATTAAAACCGTTACAAGACAGAATCGTTATTAAGGTAATTGAAGATACAGAACAGACTTCCGGCGGAATATTTATTCCGGATAGTGCAAAAGAAAAACCTCAAAAGGGTGAAGTTGTTGCTGTTGGAGAAGGCAAGACTAACGATAAAGGCGAAAAAGAACCTATGGGCGTTAACGTTGGGGATATTATCCTTTATGCTAAATATGCCGGAACTGATGTAAAAATGGATGGGGTAGAGTACAAAATTCTTTCAATTAAAGATGCTCTAGCAGTATTAGTTTAAAAAATTAGGTAATAGGAGATATAAAAATGGCAAAACGTATAGTATTTGAAGAAGAAGCTAGAAAATCGCTTCTCAGAGGTATAGATGCAGTTGCTGACGCAGTAAAAGTTACTCTCGGACCAAAAGGAAGAAATGTAATTTTACAAAAAAAATTTGGTGCACCTCAAATCGTTAACGATGGTGTTACAATTGCAAAAGAAATTGAACTTCAAGATGGTTTAGAAAATGCAGGAGCACAGCTTCTTAAAGAAGTTTCATCTAAAACAAACGATGTAGCCGGGGACGGTACAACTACAGCTTCTGTACTTGCTCAGGCAATTGTTAGAGAAGGTTTGAAAAATTTAACAGCCGGTGCAAATCCAATGTCTATGAAACGTGGTATTGATAAGGCTGTTGATATTGCAATCAATAAGATTAGAGATTTGTCTAAATCAGTAAGCACAAAAGAAGAAATTGCACAGGTTGCAGGTATTTCTGCCGGTAACAACTCTGAAATTGGTGAATTAATTGCTGAAGCAATGGAAAAAGTTGGGCACGATGGCGTGATTACTGTTGAAGAAAGCAAATCTTTCGGTACTAACTTAAAGGTTGTAGAAGGTATGCAGTTTGATAAAGGTTATATTTCACCTTATTTTGTAACTGATCCAGAAAGAATGGAAGCAGTTCTTGATGATGCATATGTTCTTTGTGTAAACAAAAAGATTAATTTAATTGCAGACTTAGTACCTGTTCTTGAACAGGTAGCACGTGATGGACGTTCATTATTGTTAATCGCTGAAGATGTTGAAGGTGAAGCTCTTACGACACTTATCGTTAATAAGTTAAGAGGTACATTCAATGTTGTAGCTGTCAAAGCACCTGGATATGGTGACAGACGTAAGGAAATGCTTAAGGATATCGCTATTCTTACAGGTGGTCAGGTTATTTCAGAAGAACTTGGCCTTGAACTTAAGGATACAACAATGGATATGCTTGGTAGAGCTAAGTCTGTTAAGGTTCAGAAAGAAAATACAGTTATCGTTGATGGCGAAGGTGCTAAGGAAGATATTGATGCAAGAGTTGCACAGATTAAGGCACAGCTTGAGGAGACAACTTCTGAATTTGATAAAGAGAAGTTACAGGAAAGACTTGCTAAGCTTGCAGGTGGTGTAGCTGTTATCAGAGTTGGTGCTGCAACAGAGACAGAGATGAAGGAAGCTAAGCTTCGTATGGAAGATGCTCTTAATGCAACAAGAGCTGCTGTTGAAGAAGGTGTAGTATCAGGTGGTGGTTCTGCTTACATCCATGCTTCTAAGAAGGTTGCAGAGCTTGTTAAGACACTCAGTGGAGATGAGAAGATTGGTGCCCAGATTATCTTAAAGGCCCTTGAAGCTCCATTATTCCACATTGCATACAATGCAGGTCTTGAAGGTGCTGTTATCATCAATAAGGTAAGAGAGTCTGAAGTTGGTACAGGATTTGATGCATACAAGGAAGAGTATGTCAACATGATAGATGCTGGTATCCTTGATCCGGCTAAGGTTACAAGAAGTGCATTACAGAATGCTACAAGCGTTGCTTCAACACTTCTTACAACAGAATCAGTTGTTGCTAATATTAAGGAAGATGCTCCAGCTATGCCAGCAGGTGGTGCAGGCATGGGCGGAATGATGTAATTCCACAGAATAATTAAAACTTACAGCCCGGTGGGGAATTTCCCGCCGGGCATATTGCTTTAAAGAAAGGTTATTGAATTATGATAGAAGGAACAGTAGAGCAGATTGTTAAAGTTACCGCTCCTAAGATTTCAATTTTTTACAGAATAATACTTGTGATTGCATGTCTGCTCGCAGCGACAACAATTGTGCAGACAGGATGGCTGGGTGTAATAGTTCTTGTTATATTTATATTTTTTACGGTGTTTGTATTTGAATATTATAACGCTGAATATGAATATTCATATGTTAACGGAAGCCTCACTATAGATAAGATTATGGCTAAGTCTGTGAGAAAGAATGTGGGAAGCTTTGACCTTACAAGAGCAACTTTGGTTGCCAAAGTAAACAGTCAGGAAGCTTTGGGCAAGGCAAGGCAGCAGTTAAGGACATACAATTGTTCATCAGGAGTTGATGACCCCGGAGATATTGTAATATACACATATGACAATGACAGCAATGAGATGATAAGACTGTTTATGCTTCCGGATGATTCAATGAAAGAAGCAATTGTAAGTGCTGTTGGCAACGGAGTTGCACATTTATAAAAAATATTTGACTTTTAGCGGCAGTTTTGTTATATTCTCTTGTAATATATTTATAAACTGACTAAGCTGTCAGATACTCGTAGAAACATCCGGATTAATTTATTTATTCGGATTTTTTCTATATATTAAAACACAACAGAAAGCGAGGATTTTAGCAAATGGGTAAAATTATTGGTGAAGGCATTACATTTGACGACGTACTTTTAGTTCCACAGTATTCAGAAGTAACACCTAATATGATTGACCTCTCAACACAGCTCACTAAGAATATTAAACTTAACATTCCTTTAATGAGTGCAGGTATGGACACAGTTACAGAACACAGAATGGCAATCGCAATGGCTAGACAGGGCGGTATTGGTATTATTCATAAGAATATGTCAGTAGAAGCTCAGGCAGAAGAAGTAGACAAGGTTAAGCGTTCAGAGAATGGTGTTATCACAGACCCATTTTTCTTACATCCAGATAATACATTACAGGAAGCTAATGACCTTATGGGCAAGTTCAGAATCTCCGGAGTACCTATCACAGATGATAATGGCAAGCTTGTTGGTATCATTACTAACAGAGACCTTAAGTTTGAGGAGCATTTTGAAAGACCAATCAAGGAGTGCATGACAAGCGAGAATCTTATCACTGCTCCTGTTGGAACTACTCTTGAAGAGGCTAAGAAGATATTAGGCAAGGCAAGAAAAGAGAAGCTTCCTATCGTTGATGATGATTATAAATTAAGAGGACTTATTACAATTAAGGATATCGAGAAGAGCGTTAAGTATCCATCTTCAGCACATGATTCACAGGGCAGACTTTTAGCAGGTGCTGCTGTTGGTATCACAGCTAATGTTATGGACAGAGTTCAGGCACTTGTTAATTCAAGTGTTGACTGTATTGTAATTGATTCAGCTCATGGTCATTCTAAGAATATTATTACAACTCTTAAAGATATTAAATCAGCATTCCCTGATCTTCAGGTTATTGCCGGTAATATTGCAACAGGTGCAGCTGCAAAGGCTCTCTGTGAGGCTGGTGTAGATGCTGTTAAGGTTGGTATCGGACCTGGTTCTATCTGTACAACAAGAGTTGTTGCAGGTATTGGTGTTCCACAGGTTACAGCCGTTATGGATGCTTATGCAGAGGCTAAGAAGTATGGTGTTCCTGTAATTGCTGATGGTGGTATCAAGTATTCAGGAGATATCGTTAAGGCTATTGCAGCAGGTGGTAATGTCTGCATGTTAGGAAGCCTTCTCGCAGGTTGTGATGAAGCTCCTGGAACATTTGAGTTATTTCAGGGAAGAAAGTATAAGGTATACAGAGGAATGGGTTCTATCGCTGCCATGGAGAACGGAAGCAAGGACAGATATTTCCAGACTGGTGCCAAGAAGCTTGTTCCTGAGGGTGTTGAAGGACGTGTTGCTTATAAGGGTCTTGTTGAAGATACTATATTCCAGCTTATGGGCGGTTTACGTTCAGGTATGGGATATTGTGGAGCACCTACAATCCCAGTACTTCAGGAAACAGCTCAGTTTATTAAGATGTCTTCAGCAGCTTTAAGAGAGAGTCATCCACATGATATTCATATCACAAAGGAAGCTCCTAACTATTCAGTGGAAGATAAGTAATTAATAATAGTATTCAACCCGGACAGATTGTGTTGTCCGGGTATTTTTTTTCATGATAAAATGTAATTTCTTCTGAAATTATTGCTATTGAACAATGGTATGATGTATAATGGACTAAGTATTTATATATTAATGTGAATGAACAGGGTATATTTTGGGGCGCTAAATCAACGAGAAGGAGAAAAACTATGAAGGACAGAATACTCGGCAGATATATTGCAAAGAATCACTCAGATAACGTGTTCACTGACAGAGAGTTACAAGTCATAAAGCAGGGAGATACGGATACACTTGTTGAAACATTTCTGCATATGGACAATGATTATTACAAGACGCAGATGCAGTGTACATTGAAAAGTCTTGGAATGTTCATGGATTGTAATATTGAACTGAACCAGATAGATTACGAAAGAGAATATAAGGGTCAGTTTATTGGCTGTCAGGTTATGGATGGGGATATTGATGTGTTTCTTGGCGTAGCTGGTGATAACAGGGAACTTTTGAAAGTGGCATCGACATTTGCACAGGAAGATATTGAAGAATTCGATGAAGATGCTTATGATGCATTATGTGAACTTATTAATGTGATGAATGGGGCATATGCAACTAAACTTGGGGAAGCAGATATTGAAGTAACACTTCACCCGCCAGTTTTTTATAAAGATACAGAAGTTACGGCAGATACCGGTTTTTATGTTGTGACTTTCAATATTGAAGATAATGTATTTAAGATTTTAATGGCTGCTGATAATAAAATCCAGCTTTCAGCTTAATAAGGAGAATAGTTATGGCAAAAATTTTGATAGTAGATGATTCTAAGACATCAAGAAAATTTTTAAGAAATATGCTTGAAGATGCAGGACATGAGATTGTATCAGAGGCAGTTAATGGGGTAGAAGGCGTAGAAAAATTCAGGTTGTATAAGCCTGATGTTGTTACAATGGATATTACAATGCCTGTTATGGATGGTATAGAAGCAGTAAGAGAGATTATTGAGATTGATCCTGGGGCAAAAGTTATTATGGTAACTGCCGCTGGTCAGAAGACTAATATGGTTGAGGCATTAAAGAGAGGTGCTGCTGATTTTATTCAGAAGCCATTTGATAGTGCTGTAATTATTAATACAATAGAAAAGGTTTTGGAAGACGAATAATGTATAATTACCGTATAGAGATAGAGTACGATGGTGGAAGATATGATGGTTGGCAAAGACTGGGCAAGGATGCCAGCACGAATACTATAGAGAGCAGACTGTGTGAGATAATAGCAAGAATGACTGGTGAGACAGTTGACATGTATGTTGGATCAAGAACAGAAAAGGGCGTGCATGCACTTTGCCAGACAGCGAATTTCAAGCTTGAGAAGGAAGTTAAGGCACTTGATATTAAGAATTATCTTAACAGATATCTGCCGAGAGATATTGCGGTTATGTCTGTTTCACAGGTTGATGAAAGATTTCACAGCCAGCTTAATGCAAAGTCCAAGATATATGAGTACAGACTGGATACAGGTAATGTAGCTAATGTGTTCAGAAGAAAATATGCGTATCATACATTCAGTATGCCGGATTTTGATGCCATGAGAAAGGCTGCCGGATATTTTGAAGGAAAACATGATTTTAAGGCATTTACAACAGCAAAGAAGAACAAAAGCACAGAGAGAACTATTAAGAGGATAAACATTCAGTATGAAGGAACAAGAGCTTACATAAGGATTGAAGCTGATGATTTCCTTCATAATATGGCAAGATTTATGATTGGGATGCTGCTTGATGTAGGCAATGGTATTAAGAAGCCGGAAGATGTGAAGAGATGTCTTGATGGGGAAAACGTACAGATGTCATTACCGGCAGAGAGTTATGGGCTGTTTCTTGTAAAGGTGGTTTATTAGATATTGTAAAAGGTGGAGAATATGAAGACGATTATTGAACTTATTACTGATGAGATTAAAAATGTATTCACTGAATGTGGATATGATGAGGCATATGCGAAAGTTACAGTTTCTAACAGACCTGACCTGTGCGAGTTTCAGTGTAATGGTGCTATGGCAGCAGCCAAAGCATATAAGAAAGCACCATTTATGATCGCTGATGAGGTCGTTGCAAAGTTAACGGATAACAAGATGTTTTCTAAGATTGAGAGTGTTAAGCCTGGATTTATCAATATTAATATATGTGAGGATTATCTGGCTGGATATCTTAATGAGATGTCTGAAACAGAGAAGTTTGGATATTTTAATGCTGATAAGGAAAAGACTGTTATTGTAGATTATGGCGGAGCTAATGCTGCAAAGCCACTTCATGTCGGACATTTACGTTCTGCAGTTATAGGAGAAAGTGTTAAGAGAATCAATACATTTGCTGGAAATAAAACTATAGGTGATGTCCATCTTGGAGACTGGGGTCTGCAGATGGGACTTATCATTGAAGAATTAAGAGATAGAAAACCAGAACTTCCGTATTTTGATGACAGTTTTACCGGTGAGTATCCAGAGGAAGCACCATTTACTATCTCAGAGCTTGAGGAGATTTATCCGGCAGCTTCTGCAAAGTCTAAGGAAGATGCTGAATTTGCAGAAAGAGCTCATGAAGCTACACTTAAGTTACAGAGCGGTGACAAGGCATGCCGTGCAATATGGCATCATATTATGAAAGTTTCTAAGGCTGATCTTAAGAAGAATTATGATAATCTTAATGTACATTTTGATTTATGGAAAGGTGAATCAGATGCACAGCCATATATTGACGATATGGTTAATAAGATGATTGCAGACGGAATTGCTTATGAAAGCCAGGGTGCAACTGTTGTAGATATCCAGCAGGAGGGTGATACTAAGGAACTTCCACCATGCATCGTAAGAAAATCTGATGGTGCGGCACTTTATGCAACATCTGACCTTGCAACTATTGTTGAAAGAGAAAAGTTATATCATCCTGATACATATATTTATCTTGCTGATAAGAGGCAGGAACTTCATTTTACACAGGTATTCAGAACGGCTAAGAAGGCTGGGATTGTAGCGCCTGATGCAGATATGAGATTTGTGGGCTTTGGTACTATGAACGGTAAAGATGGTAAACCATTCAAGACGCGTTCAGGTGGTGTTATGAGACTTGAGCATCTTATAGCTGATATTGATGAAGCTGTATATGAGAAAATTATGTCTAACAGAACTGTTGAAGAGACAGAAGCAAGAGATACAGCTAAGATAGTAGGACTTGCTGCATTAAAGTATGGAGATCTTTCTAATCAGGCATCAAAGGATTATGTGTTTGATATTGAGAGATTTTCATCATTTGAGGGTAATACAGGACCATATATTCTTTACACAATTGTAAGAATTAAGTCTATCCTTAACAAATATACAGAAAATGGTGGAAGCACAGATAACCTTAAAATTATGGCTGCTACAGAAGAAAGTGAGAAGAATCTTTCTTTATCACTTATTAAGTTTGCAGATATAATTGATGGGGCATATAAGGATAATGCACCACATAAGATATGTCAGTTTATATATGAGGTATCTAACGCATTTAATGGCTTTTATCATAACAATAAGATACTTTCAGAACCTGACGAGGCTAAGAAGGCAAGTTATATTGCACTTATCAGCCTTACGAAGAGCATTCTCGAGCAGTGTATTGATTTACTTGCGATTGAATGCCCTGACAGAATGTAAAGGAGAAATTTGATGGGTAAATTATTATCATTTGCAATACCATGTTACAACTCCGCAGAGTATATGGAACATTGTATTAATACAGTGCTTGCCGGTGGGGATGAAGTTGAGGTTATTATAGTTGATGATGGTTCAACAAAGGATAATACATATGAAATAGCCAAAAGATATGAAAAGGAATATCCAGATATTGTCAAGGCTGTACATCAGGAGAATGGTGGACATGGTGAGGCTGTAAATACAGGTATTAAGCATGCAACAGGAAGGTTCTTTAAGGTTGTTGACAGTGATGACTGGGTAGATGGCAAAAGTTATAAAAGAATGCTTGCTACATTAAGAAGCTTTGAAGAGGGCAGTGAGCCGGATATGGTTATTGCAAACTATGTATATGAAAAGGTCGGAGCCAAGAGAAAGAAAGTTATCCACTACGAGAATGTATTTCCTGTAGAGCAGATGTTTACATGGGATGATATTAATATAGGCGATTTTAAGGTTGACCAGTATATTCTTATGCATACTGTTGTATATAGAACACAGCTTTTAAAGGATTGTGGATTAGAGCTTCCTAAGCATACATTTTATGTTGATAACATATTTGTGTTCGAGCCACTTCCGTATGTTAAGAACATGTATTACGTAAATACTAATTTCTACAGATACTTTATTGGACGAGAAGATCAGTCTGTTAATGAGAGTGTTATGATTTCAAGAATTGACCAGCAGCTTTCTGTTAATAAGAGAATGATTGATTCGTTTCTTTCAGAAAATCCTCAGGATATTAATTGTAGAAAATATATGATTAACTATTTAAGAATTATGATGGAAGTATCGTCTATATTCTTAATTGTATCTGGAACAAAGGAACATCTTGCGAAGAAGAAGGCACTCTGGCAGTATGCTAAGGATAAGGATGAAGTGCTTTACAAGAAGTTACGACACAGTCTTTTGGGCTGGTCTGTTAATATCCCTACATCTGCAGGAAGATGGATATCTAAGCAGGGATACAAGATAGCTAATAATATAATAGGTTTTAATTAAAGAGATTTAGAAGGAGAAGAATATATGTCTATAATTGATGCATTCAGACTTGATGGAAAGGTTGCAGTAGTAACAGGTGCCAATACAGGTCTTGGACAGGGAATGTCCGTTGCACTTGCGCAGGCAGGTGCTAAGGTTGTAGGTGTTGCAAGAAGATCCTGCGAGGATACTAAGAAGCTTATTGAAGCTGATGGAGGAGAATTTGCTGAGGTTATAGCAGACCTTTCAGATATGTCAGCTATAGATGTTATTGTGAATGGTGCACTTGCAGCTTTTGGAAAGGTTGACATTCTTGTTAATAATGCAGGACTTATTAAGAGAAATGATGCTATTGATTTCACAGAAGATGAATGGGATAGTGTTATTCAGGTTAATCAGAAGATGGTATTCTTCTTAAGCCAGGCATTTGCAAAGCAGTATATTAAGCAGGGACATGGTGGTAAGATTATTAATATCAATTCCATGCTTTCATATCAGGGAGGCATAAGAGTTCCTTCTTATACAGCAAGTAAGAGTGCTGGTATGGGACTTACAAAAGCTATGTGTAATGAGTGGGCATGCCATAACATTAATGTTAATGCTATTGCACCAGGATATATGGCTACTAATAATACGGCACAGTTAAGGAACGATTCTGACAGAAGTGAAGCTATTATAGATAGAATTCCGGCAGGACGCTGGGGAACTCCTGATGATATGAAGGGAGCCGTTGTGTTCCTTTCATCAGCTGCATCGGATTATGTTAATGGATTTACACTGGCTGTTGATGGCGGATGGCTTGCAAGATAACTTAAAAGATGATAAAAGGCGTTTCAACTTTAACTGTTTGAAACGCCTTTTGTGTATTGTTTTTAGAAGTTGATTTTGCAAATGTTTCTGTCAACATGAGACTTGATATACGCAGGAACAGCAGCTTTAATATCATCGGGCATGTCCTTCTGACTTAACATGACAATCATACGTCCTTTGTTAAATAACATGTAATAGCCGAATTTGTTGTAAACATTAGTGAACTGATTCCACTCATATGTGTATACAAGATTATGCTCAGGAATATCTGCCATAATAGCATTATTCATAAGAGTAATTGTACATGGGGCTTCTTCTGATGGATCTCTGTGCTTTAAATGATAGTTAACACTTGATCTGAACTGGTATCCAAAAATATATATTGGGTAAAACCAGCATACAGCATAAAGAATCAGTAAAAAGCTGGAATAATAATGAAGGCATAGAAGCACAAGCGAAATTACGGCAGGAAGCCATGACAGAATAAGCTCAATGGGATTTCTTATAAATCTGTTCCAAAATACAATCTTGAAATAATCCTTTCCAGAAGCTTTTAATGTTGTGTTAAATTTAATAATGTCCATAATAATCCTCATAAATAAATTGATATAGAGATATAATAACACCCTTAAATAGATAAAACAATTAATTATCTGTGAAATTAAAAATGTATATTGAAATGATTGTAAAATCATGCAAAAATCAGTTTCCAAAAAGATTGTAATAGGCTATAATATTATTAGATTTGTGTATTGCTGGAGGAATATTTTGAGTAGTGATAATAACAGAAATATAGGGCTTTCAGAGATTATACGTATGCTTGAAAATAATGTTACATTTACTCAGGCAGCAGATAGTGTTCTTGAATGCATAACTGACAGCATGGATATATGTGATGCTGTTGTAATGCAGATAGACAGGGAAAGTGACACTATGCATGTGATATCTGAAACCGGAAATTGTTTTAAAGATGAATCAGGCACGGTTAAACGGTCAGAGTTTGTATTATGTTCAGATGCAATTAAGATTACATACGAAGGAAATGCGGATACAGCACAGAAAGGGCTTCTGGATAGACTTGGAGTAAAGCTGAGCATAACAGTACCGATTTTAATTAATAATGTAAAAGCAATGTATCTTATAGTTCTTAGTAATGATGTACAGGCAGTATCAGATAATAAGATTAAGGAATACATAAGCGACATGGCACTGGTACTTCATGGTATAGCACAGAGCAAGGTGATTAATAATTCACTGATATCATCTTATGATGTTTTACAGAAGATTCTTGATAATATAGGCTCTGGAATTATTGTGTGCAGCAGGTATTCTGGCAATATATTGTTTGAGAATGAGATGGCAGCTAATGTACAGGAGGTTCGGGATACAATAAGGGAATGTCTGGAGGATGTGTTTACATGCGAAGATGTACACAGAAATATCGGAGCATCCATGGAACGCTACAATACAGAGTCAGGATTGTGGTTTGAGGTGAGGTTTTCTGAATTGAAGTGGATTGACGGAAGTGAGGTTATTGTTGTGACCGCCGTAGATATTACCCAGAAGAAAAAGAATCAGCAGAAGATTGAATATCAGGCACATAATGATTTTCTTACAGGTCTGTATAACCGTATGAAATGTGAAGTCGATTTAAGAAAAGTTATAAGAAGAACGGAAAAGGCAGGACTTAAAGGAGCGGTACTGTTTATTGATCTTGATGATTTCAAGCATATTAATGATGGACTTGGCCATCAGTATGGGGATATACTTCTTCAGCAGATTGCGGCAGGACTTACGGGAATTCCAGGTTTGCGTGGACATTGTTACAGAATGGGTGGAGATGAATTTGTAATAATAGTTGAACCTGAAATATTTGGAGACATAGATAATATTATTGGCAATATAACTGCTTTATTTAATAAGCCGTGGTATCTTATGGAAACTGAATATTTCTGTACAATGAGTATGGGAGTTGCTGTGTTCCCGGATAACAGTGTTGATGTTCATGAAATAACAAGAATGGCAGATGTTGCGATGTATGAGGCAAAGAGGTCAGGAAAGAACGGCTATACTTATTACAGCAGTGAGGTTGAGAATTCGACAGCCAAGAGACTTGATATCGAGAATAACATGAGACAGGCAGTTTCTACAGGAATTGAGGAATTCGTAGTATTCTATCAGCCCGTTGTTGATGTCAACACACAGATGTGTACTTCCTGTGAGGCACTTGTAAGATGGGACAGCAAAGCACTGGGATTTATGGGACCGGGTGAGTTCATACCGCTGGCAGAATATCTTGGACTTATTACTTCAATTGGTGACTATGTTCTTGAGGAGGCATGCAGAAGATGTAAGCTATGGAATGATAATGGATATCCGGATTTCTATATTAATGTGAATCTGTCGGTAGTGCAGCTTTTACAGAAGAACGTGGTTGAGAATATTAAAAGAATTCTTGATAAGACAGGTGTTAATCCTAAGAATATAGTACTTGAGATTACAGAATCATTTGCAATTAATGATATGCAGAGGGTTATGGATATTATTACAGGTCTTAAGAAGTTAGGACCTAGGATTGCACTTGATGATTTTGGTACAGGTTATTCTTCACTTAACTATATAAAGCAACTTCCTCTTGATATCATTAAGGTTGATAAGACATTTATTGATGATATTGTTGAAGATGATTATGCACAGGCATTTATTAAGCTTATAGTTGACCTTTCCAAGACTATCGGTACTAAGATTGTTGTTGAAGGTGTTGAACATAAGGAGCAGTTTGAACTGCTTAAAAGTCTTGGTGTGGATTATATACAGGGATATTATTTTGGGAAGCCTGTACCAGCCAATATTTTTGAAGAGAAAAACTTAGAGGGGAGATTGGGCGAATGAATATACTGATTAAAGAGGGCAGAGTGCTTGACCCTGCAAGTAAAACAGACAAAGTTATTGATGTGCTTATTAAGGACGGATTTATTGCTGCAGTGGAGGAGAATATTGATGAGTCACAGGCTGATGAAGTGATTGATGCATCAGGATGCATGGTTATGCCTGGACTGGTTGACCTTAATGCACATTTCAGGGAACCGGGACTTGAGCATAAGGAAACTATAAGAACAGGCTCAAGAGCGGCAGCTAGGGGCGGATATACAACAGTCTGCATGATGCCTAACACGAAACCTGTAATTGATAATGTTGATATGCTGCAGTATGTAACAGATAAGGCAGAAGAGGTTACTGACATTAATCTGTATACAATAGCTGCCATGACAGCAGGTCAGGAGGGTGAGTATCTTACTGATTTTGAGGCACTTAAGGATGCAGGTGCTGTTGCAGTCAGTGACAATGGCGGAACTATTATGAATGCAAGAACTGCAAGGCAGGCTATGAGGCAGGCAGCAGAGGTTGACATTCCGGTATTTGCACATTGTGAAGATACTAACTTGGCTGCAAGAGGTGTTATGAATGCCGGAGAGAGAGCTAAGGAACTTGGTCTTTTCGGAATAATGGATGCCGTTGAGGATGTTATTGTTGCAAGAGATATTCTTCTTGCAAAGAATACAGGTGCAAAGCTGCATATAAGTCATGTGTCTAATAAGGAATCAGCATTTATTATAAAGATTGCCAAGGAACAGGGGATTCCAGTGACAGCAGAGGTTGCCCCACATCATTTCACACTGACAGAGGAAGCGGTGAACGGGGATGATGCAAACTTTAAGATTAACCCTCCTTTAAGAAAGGCAGATGATGTAAAGGCTCTTAAAGAAGCGCTTGCATCAGGGGTTATTGATGTTATTGCAACAGACCATGCTCCACATCATCCTACTGAGAAGGAAAGACCTTTTGACGAAGCACCGTTTGGTGTAGTAGGTCTTGAAACAGCAGTTCCGGTTACTATTACTGAGCTTGTAAGAACAGGAGTGCTTACTCCGTTACAGATGGTTGAGAAAATGAGTTATAATCCGGCTAAGATACTTGGAATTGACAGAGGAGTTCTTGCACCGGGAAAAGTTGCTGATATAACAGTTGTTAATCCTACAGAAGAGTATGATATTGACAGCAACAGATTTGCTTCAAAGGGAAAGAATACTCCATTTGAAGGAATGCATGTGTATGGAAAGGTTTTATATACGCTTGTTAATGGAAGAGTTGTGTATTCAGACCATAATGGAACAGAAATTCTTATTGAAAGAGAAGTTCCAAAGTTGTAGAATAAAGTGATTTTGCGTATGAATTAAGGAGGCTAAAGTAGATTAATGATTAAGAAGCTTGTTGATAAGATTGTAGAGACTAATGCACCAATAGTTGTAGGACTTGATCCGATGATGAAGTATCTTCCAAAGCATCTTGCAGATGTTGCATTTGAGCAGTATGGTGAGACACTTGAGGGAGCAGCAGAGGCTATATGGCAGTATAACAAAGGCATTATAGATAATATATATGACATTGTTCCAGCTGTTAAACCACAGATTGCAATGTATGAGCAGTTTGGAATTGAAGGACTTAAGGCATTCAAGAAAACAGTTGATTACTGTCACGAGAAAGGCATGATTGTTATCGGTGATGTTAAGAGAGGCGATATTGGTTCAACTTCTGAGGCTTATGCGGTAGCACATCTTGGAAAGGTAAATGTTGGCTCTAAGGCAATTACTCCTTTTGACGAAGATTTTGCAACTGTTAATCCATATCTTGGCTCTGATGGTATCAATCCATTTATTAAGGTTTGTAATGAGCAGGACAGAGGTATATTTATACTTGTTAAGACATCTAATCCTTCAAGTGGAGAATTCCAGGATCAGCTTATTAACGGAAGACCATTATACGAGTTAGTTGGTGAGAAGGTTAATGAGTGGGGAGCTTCAAGCATGGACGGAGATTACAGTAATGTCGGTGCGGTTGTTGGAGCTACTTACCCAGAGATGGGAAGAGTATTAAGAAAGGTTATGCCTAAGGCGTATATCCTTGTACCAGGATATGGTGCACAGGGCGGACAGGGCAAGGATCTTGTTGATTTCTTTAATCCTGACGGACTTGGAGCTATTGTAAACAGCTCAAGAGGAATTATTGCAGCATATACTAAGGAGCAGTATGCGAAGTTTGGTGAGAAGAACTTCGGAGAAGCTTCAAGACAGGCTGCTCTTGATATGATTGCTGATATCAACGGAGCACTTGGCAAGTAATTATACATATTTACACACAGGTTAATAATGGAGATTATTATGGCGTACAGAGAAAATGCGAAGATTCTTAAGGCGGATTGTCTTGCTGACGGAGTCTATGAAATATGGTTTGAAACAAAGGATATTGCTAAGGCCGCTAAGGCAGGACAGTTTATATCAGTATATTCTAATGATGGTTCAAGAATGTTACCAAGACCTATCAGTATATGTAAGGTTGAGAATAATAATTTAAGAATTGTATTCAGAGTTGCCGGCAAGGGAACAGAAGAGTTTTCTAAGATGAAGGCAGGAGAGTATCTTGATATTCAGGGACCCCTTGGCAATGGTTATAATCTGGGAAAAATTGCTGCAGAGATTAAGGCAGAAGGCAGAAGCTTTGATAAGGCTATTCTTTTCGGTGGCGGAATAGGTGTTCCTCCTATGCTTGAGCTTGCAAGAAGATTAGACTGCCACAAGAATGTTGTAGTTGGTTACAGAAACAGCCAGACTTTCCTTAAGGAAGATTTTGAAGCAGTTGCTGATACAGATGTGTATATTGCAACTGAAGATGGAAGTGTTGGAACAAAGGGAAATGTATTAGATGCTGTAAAACAGGAAAAGGTTGAGGCAGATGTTATATTTGCATGTGGACCAACTCCTATGCTTCGTGCAATTAAGGCATATGCACTTGAGAATGATATTCCATGTTATGTTTCGTTAGAAGAGAAGATGGCATGCGGAATTGGTGCATGTCTTGCATGTGTATGTAAATCAACTGAGATTGACGACCATTCTCAGGTTAAGAATAAGAGAGTGTGCAAGGAAGGTCCGGTATTTAATGTTAAGGAGGTAGAACTGTAATGAGCGATATTAATATGTCAGTGAATATTGCAGGAGTTGAATTAAAGAATCCTGTGACAGTTGCTTCCGGAACATTCGGTTCAGGCATGGAGTACGGAGAATATGTTGATCTTAACAGACTCGGTGCAGTGACAACCAAGGGTGTTGCCAATATTCCGTGGCCGGGCAATCCTACACCAAGAATTGCTGAGACTTATGGTGGGATGATGAATGCTATCGGATTACAGAATCCGGGACTTGATACATTTGTAAAAAGAGATATTCCATTTCTTAAGCAGTATGATACTAAGATTATTGTTAATGTATGTGGAAAATCTGAAGCAGATTATGTGGATGCTGTTGAAAAGCTTGGTGAACAGCCAGTTGACCTTCTTGAAATCAATATCTCATGCCCTAATGTCAAAGAGGGTGGAATTGCTTTCGGACAGGTTCCAGCTTCTGCAGAGGCTATTACTAAGGCGGTTAAGAAGGTAGCAAAGCAGCCGGTTATTATGAAGTTAAGTCCTAATGTTACTGATATTACAGAGATGGCAAAGGCTGTAGAGGCAGGTGGTGCTGACGCGGTTTCGCTTATCAATACTCTTACAGGTATGAAGATTGATGTGAACAGAAGAACATTTGCAGTAGCTAACAAGACTGCGGGTGTATCAGGACCTGCTATTCATCCAATCGCAGTAAGAATGGTTTATCAGGTTGCCAATGCAATTAACCTTCCTATAATCGGAATGGGTGGAATCAGAACAGCAGAGGATGCACTTGAAATGATTATGGTTGGTGCGAGTGCAGTTGCTGTTGGAACAGCAAATTTTAATGATCCATATACAACTATTAAGGTTATTGATGGAATCAGGGAATATATGGAAAAGAATAATGTAGCAGATATTAAGGAGTTGATTGGTTGTGTCAGATAGAATACTTTTCTTAAGTAATGGTTCTATATGCTATGACTCAACAACTTACTTTATTGAATGTATAAGTGAAGAATTAAAAGCTATGGGCTGGGAAGTCATGCATATCAGATTAGATAAAGCCACACAGAAGGACAAGCTGTGTGTGCTGGCTGATGAGTATGACTCTCAGCCTTTTGATTATGTGTTTGATATTAATACAAAGCTGGACGCAGTATGTGATGATTCAGGAAGATACTGCTTTGACAGACTTGGAAAAGCGGTCTGGCATTATATTCTTGACCATCCGTTCTATCATCATGACAGTCTAAAAGTGCCTTTAAAGAACATGAATGTAATATGTCTTGATGAGATGCATAAAAAGTTTATTGATGAAACTTATCCTCATATTAACAGCTGTATTGTTCTTCCGCTTGCTGCAAAGCAGGCAGAGAGCGGTCTGAAGCAATATGATATGCGTGAGAATGACCTGGTATTCACAGCGTCTTATACTGACCCTGATATGGTGTATTTTAAGGCAAAGAAGCAGGATAGTGAAAATGTTGTTTTTTTTAATACATTTACACAAATACTGCTTGATAATCCGGAGCTTACGCAGGAGGAAGCCATAAGGCAGATGTATCCGGGTATCAGCGGAACACAGACAGCAGAGAAGCTGCAGCAGAATTTCATGGCTGATGTTTATATTCAAGCGGCCATAAGACAGGAGATTGTGGTTCAGCTTATAAGAAATCATGTGCCTGTGAAGCTGTATGGACATAACTGGGATACTTTTCTTACAAAGGCAGAGGTTCTTATGAAGGATGATCTGCCATTTATTAAAGAGTTTGTTAAGGATTGTGGAGAGGTAACATATGGCGAGCTTCCGGCTATATACAATAATGCAAGGTTTTCAGTTAACCAGCTTCCATGGTTTAAGGCAGGAATACATGACAGGACGCCGCTTGCACTTATGAATGGCTGTGTGAGTATTACAGATGGAAGTACTTATATGCGCCGGGAGATTCCTATGGATTCAGGAGTTGAATATTATTCTCTTGATGAACTGGAAAATGTTGGAGAGAAGATTAAAAGCCTTGTGGATGATGTGGGGTCTATGAAGGAGAAAGTGGCAAGAGGCGTTCAGTATGCAGAAGATATGTGGTCGTGGAAGCACTGGGCTGTGGAGTTTGTGGAGGCTGCCAAGGAATGTTGAGGCGTGCTGAGGCGTGGCGCTTGAGACTGTTGGTGAGATAACTGTAATGTGGCGCTCAGGCTGGCGCGTCCTATAAGATTGTTTTTTATAGAGGTTTTATAGGCTGTTTTCAGACAGAAAAAGTGTTTTCGGTGCGGAATTACCTATAAGGCTGGCACGAGGAAGCTTTTGATAGGTGGATTGAGAGATAAAATGACTGGTTTAGCAGGCAATTTGCTGAAATTGTCCTATAAGAACTTGACTAATGCGACTATCTATAGGTATCACGTCAAATATGCATGTATTTAATCATGCCACAGCCATTATGGAAACTAAAGACAGGGATAAATTCTAAAAAGACATGACAGTCATTGATAAAAATGATTGCCATGTCTTTTCGATTATAATGAAACAATATAGTTATAATGTTGCTGCGATATCTTCTGCAATCTGTTCAGGAGTAAGGTGGTTGTCCTTTAATACTTCTGATGCATCGTATCTGTCGATAAATTCTTTCTTAATACCGAAGTTTAATACCTTCATATCAGAAGAACCATAGTATGCTGCAATCTTAGCTCCGAAGCCGCCTTCAAGGTAGCCGTCCTCAAGAGTTGCAACTACTGCGTGGTCTTTCTTTAATTCATTAAGAGTGTCTGCGTCAATACCTGAGATATAGTAAGGATTGATAACAGTTGCGTCAATTCCGTGTGAAGTCTTAAGAATATTAGCGGCTTTTACAGCAGTTTCATAGAAAGTTCCAAGCCCGAGGATAGCAACTCTGCTTCCTTTCTTAGTAATCTCGTAAGTGTCAAGCTTGCTGAAATCTTTAGTTACAGGTACACCTGTTGAAATCATGCTGCCGCCCGGAACTTTAATAGCAACAGGATACTCATTCTGTGTTAAAGACCAGTCAAGCATTGCAATATAATCTTCCTTGGTAACAGGTGCAAGATATATAAGTCCCGGAATGCTGTTGAGCATAGGGATATCCTGAAGTCCGAGATGTGTAACATCATTCATCCCGTACACAGAGCCTGCAAATACTGTAAATGTTACAGGACTGCCATTGATACATACATCCTGAGTAATCTGGTCATAGGCTCTCTGTATAAATGAGCTGTAAACACCAAATACAGGCTTTCCGCCGTTAGCAGCGATACCGGAAGCCAACGCAACAGCAGTTTCCTCTGCGATACCAACATCAACAAACTGTTTTCCTGCTTTAGCTCTCATGTCAGCAGTAAATCCCATAACAGTAGGAGTTCCGGCTGTGATTGCAACAACACTCTTATCATCGTCCATCTTCTTTAACAGATATTCTAAAGAAGCGTCAGAGAAATCAGGCTCTCCGCCCTTGGAAAGAGATTCGCCGGTTGCTATATCAAAAGGTGCATGCCAGTGCCATTTTTCTTTATTCTGCTCGGCAGGTGCATAACCTTTGCCTTTAAGAGTATTAATGTGGACAACAACAGCTTTTGTAGTGTCTTTAACCTTTTCAAATGCTTCAATTAAAGAAGCAATATCATTACCCTTGTCAACATAGATATAATCAAGGTTCATTGCCTTAAAAAGATTACATTCAGCCTGTCCATTTGTTTCACGAAGAAGCTTTAAATTAGCATAAAGACCACCGTGATTTTCAGCGATGGACATATCGTTATCATTAGCAACAATAATCATGTTGCTATTTAATTCAGAAGCAAAATCAAGACCCTCCAGAGCCTCACCGCCGCTTAAGGAACCATCACCTATAACAGCGATTATATTACCATCTTCACCGTTTAAATCTCTTGCTTTGGCAAGACCGCAGGCAAGACTTATAGAAGTTGAAGTATGACCTACAGTAAAGAAATCATGTTCGCTTTCGTCCGGATTAGTGTATCCTGACACATCATCATAATGTTCCTCATAAAGATATGCATCTTTTCTTCCGGTAAGCATTTTGTGAGGATAGCACTGGTGTGATACATCAAATACGATTTTATCTTTAGGCGAATCAAATACATAATGCATGGCGATGATTGCTTCTACCATACCGAAGTTAGGACCAAAATGTCCGCCGTGTTTGCTGGCTCTTGTAAGAAGGGCGTGACGCATTTCTTCTGCAAGGACATTAAGCTGCATAATGTTTAATTTCTTCACATCAGCAGGACTGTTAATATTCTCAATATACATGTTTTCTGATACTCCTTATCTTATATTTTAATACATTTTATATCATAGCACCTAAAGTTAGGTTTAGGTCAAGAGGAATGTGTTGGGAGTTTGTAGAAGTAAATTCTGAAAGATAGCAATTATATCTGATTAGCATGGATTAATTACTAAATGTCACATCAATATTGAAAGCTGATTGTTAAAATGATAAAGTTACCTTATAAAATATGAAAATGAGGATTTAAATGAAAAAAGTAGAGATAGCAGTATGCGATGATGAATATATACATGTAGAGAGGATTGTCAAATATATTGGAGTGTATTCTGAAGAGTGTGAAATTGATATCAATGTGACCGAATACAATTCTGGAAAGTTATTGTTAGAAGCTGTTGAGGGAGATACATCTAAATATGATATTATATTTCTAGATGTTGAGATGCCGGATTTTGATGGTGTGGATACAGCAAGAGGTATCCGTAAAGTTTCAGAAGATGTAATAATATGTTTTGTGACCAGCTTTGATAAATATGCCATAGCAGCTTATGGGGTAGAAGCACTTGCTTATGTTGTCAAACCTGTTACTTATCCAGAATTAAAAAGAGTACTTGGAAGGGCCGTTGTTATGGTTCAGTATGCTTTTGACCATAAAGAAGCAGAAGAAAGGTACATAGAAGTTCAGGTTGCTAAAAATACAAGAATAGTAGATGTAAGAAATATTCAGTATATTGAAAAAAGGAGAAATCAATGTGTACTTCATTGTTCAGATGCTGAGATAACATGTTATGAAACATTGAAAAAGATGTATGGCAAACTAGATAAAAATATATTTATATATATACATCAGGGTTATATAGTAAATTTTGATGCAATAAAAGAGGTTAAAGAAAATGCAGTATTTCTTGGAGATGGAGTAGAAGTGCCATTGAGCAGAAGTCACTATAAATCAGTTAAAGAAAGACATATGAGTAAGATAAGAAAGCTACTTGAAGAAAGAAAAATGAATTGACATACTTTACATAAAAATAATTAAGCTATTATTATATGTAATTAGGAATAAGAATATCAATGCTGAAAACAGATTCATTATAATTGATATCCAGTGTTCCGCCACTTTTTTCTACAGCATTAGTTATACTTATTATGCCCAGACCATGTAGTGAATTAGAATTCAAACCAGTAGAAGGCTTGCTTGAAATAAAGCGGCCTTCTCTTTTTTTGATTTTTTCGTTGTGATTGTTTTCGCAATGTATTGAGAGATAAGTATCAGCTTGTGAGATTGAAAGTCTGATGTATCCATTGTCAGTTTTAGACGCAGCAGTTATGGCATTATCAAGAATATTGCCAAGAATTGTTATAAGTGTAAAGTCACTTATATAAATATTATTGAAATCAAGCTGGAGGTCAAAAGTTATATCTGAATCATCACATATAAGTTTTTTAGAGTTAAGCAGAGAAGATATAGTGGAAGATGAAGATGAAATAGTTTGAGTCTGACTGAGTTCGTCTGATATTTTAGATATGTAATCGTGAATTTGCTCGTTTTTATATTCCGCAGAAAGGCTGTCTATCATGAGAAGGTGGTTTTTCATATCGTGTCTTAAAGTATGAAGCTGTTGTAATTTGTTATCAATCTGTGTGGTGTATTCGGCTTCTAAAGCGGATTTTTCAAGCTGAATTTTGTTGATAGCATTTTCTTCAAGTGTAAATATTATTTTACTATAAGTAGAGAGACAAAATGTTATTATAAATGCAATTAATACAAAAAACACAGGAAGAACCTGTTCTAAATTGAGTAAAGAAGGCTCAATAAGGACAGGTGATATCGAAAGCGCAATAATTGTAGCTATTGATATAGAATAATAAAGAAAAATAAATGATTTAGCTGAATTAAATTCTTTAACTTTTTTAGTATTGAAATACATGCAGGCAACTATATAAGAAGCAATTATACTTGAAATGGTATTGTAATTATTATACAGTTGATTGTTATATAATTGGTGAAAATCCTTTAATATAACCATGCGGATACCAAGAATTGCAATGGCAGACATGTAAGAATAAACATAATATTCTGCAAGAACAATCATACGCTGATATAATTTCTTATCACAGCATATAAGAATCTGCATACAGGTTAAGACATCTATTATGTATGAGCAAGAATAAAATCCAGAGATATCATATAATATTGTTGCCAGTAGAAAAAAAGGCATAAGAATATGTTGAAGTTTATGATTCTTCGTGTTAAATGTAATAAATAAATTTATAATTAAAAAGCCAAATAAATCCCCAATTATATGAAAAAATATTGAATAAAAATCCATTAAAAATCCCCTTTTTATAACATTATTTTTATTATACATAATTAAAAATTTAAGTCAATTTATACCAAATAGCACTGTTTGAATACCAAACAGCATATGGACATTGTATTTATAATTTCCAGATGTTATCTTGAATACAAGAGAGGAGATGAACATATGCAAAATACGCAATTTAGAGAATTAGAGGAACAAGAGATATTTGTTATTCAGGGTGGAGAATATGACAGAATAAATTCATGCTTTAATAGAGAAATAAATAATGAATTCAAGAAATAAATTAATGCTGAAATGGATAGGGATTCTGTACATTTTAGGTACAATAATAGTAGCAACTACTGTTGTTTCAATAACATTTTTACTGGGAAAAGATATAAGCATGGATATGCTTACACATATAACAAGCTGTGTGATATACATAATTGCTGGAATGATTACAATAAAGTTATATTGGGGCATTATATATAAAGATTTTGGTAATACAAAATCCCTGTGTTCGTGGATTTGGAAGACTATTATGTTTTCGATTATATATCTTATTATAAATATTTTGCTTACCAGATTATTATATTTACTGAATAATCTGATGATTACCCATAATGAACAGATTATAAGTGGATACGATAATTCCGGGATAGTAACTGTGTTGAGTGTTATAGCAATGTGCTTTATGGGGCCATTGGTAGAAGAAATTTTATTCAGATATATATATCAGAATTGGTTGGTCAGTAAGATGAAGATGTGCAATGGAATAATAGCCATAGTTATTGTATCAATTTCGTTTGGTATGATTCATAGCGGATTGTCAGTTCTTGAATTAAGTTATTATTCAATATTAGGATTAATATTAGGACTTATATATGACCATACAGATAGTATTACAATGGTTATAATGATACATATGATTAACAATACAGTTGGAATGTTGACTGATTAATAATGAAAATAATAAATTAAGATTTAGAGGTGATTATTATGAAAAAAGGTTTTACAGAAATAAAGACAAGTGAATTACAGGAAATAAATGGTGGAGGTATATTAACGGGATTATTGGCTGCAGGAGGAGTATTTCTTACTATAGTGGGGATTGCACAGTGCTGTTACGATTTATATAATGGTTGGAATGATTATAAATAAAAATTGAGGGGAATTATTTGTTATGGAATTTGAAAATATGAATGACAGTGAAATATTATTAATTCAAGGTGGGGGTAAAGGCGATATTTTTTATGATTTAGGTTGGTGGTTAGCATCAAAATATAAAGATGTTGGCGGTAATACAGGTATTTCTGGTGGGCATTTTTAGGTGTAATAATATAATGCTGTTATTTGTATATGGCGGTTTATTTAGATGACTTATATTGGACAAATTAAGTTATGATATAAAGGAGTTGAGATTTGAAAAATAAAATTTTAAAAATCGTTCTATTTATTATGTCATTAATATATATAATGTCTAATGTTTATACATTGATTGCATATCATAAGGTGACAATCAGAAATATTATTATGCTATTACTGCTCTTAATATGTTTGATTGGTTTGATTATTTTAAAATATAAAGATAATAAGTGAAATGTCAAACATTTGAAATGTATACCCCCACGAGGAGGTAGCTCGTGGGGGTTCGTGCATAGCTTGAATATAGTTATCTATCCAATGGCATTATGTCATGCGTTATTGGATAGATAACTATATTCTTTTTTAATGGAAGGATAAAATATTTGTTATAAGGAAATAATGTTTCAAAAACAATCGAATTGAAAATTGAAAATTAATCGGATTGAAAATATGAAATCAATCGGATTGGAAATCAAAAATCTGTCGGGTTGTAATTGAAAAATTAATCGGGTTGGATTATAATGATGAAGAAGAAAATGTATATAGATTAAGCTTAAACCAATAATATTAATAATATATAAGAATAGAATGGAGAGAATATGGAAAGAAAGGATTACAGACCAAGACTGATTGACAATATAATTGATAGTTATTTAGAGGCATTTGGTGCAGTATGTGTGGAGGGACCGAAGTGGTGTGGAAAAACTTGGACATCATCATATCATTGCCAAAGTGAAATTATGCTTGGCAATCCCGATGGTAATTTTCAAAATAGACAGTTGGCACAGATGAGTCCTTCATTGGTTTTAGAAGGAGAAACACCGAGATTGATTGATGAATGGCAGGAAGTTCCCCAGTTATGGGATGCTGTCAGATATAAGGTTGACCAAAATGGTAATAAAGGGCAGTTTATATTGACGGGCTCTGCGACACCAAATCATAAAGGAATATTGCATAGCGGAGCAGGAAGAATTGCAAAATTGAGAATGCGACCAATGTCATTATTTGAAAGCGGAAATTCCAGTGGAGATATTTCATTAAGAGATATATGTGAGGGCAGAATAGAGCCTAAGATACTAGGTGAGGTTGATTTGAGAAAGCTTATTGATTTCATTATAAGAGGAGGCTGGCCTGCTAATCAGGAGACAACATTAAAACAGGCGGCATATCTTCCTATACAGTACATCCGGGCTGTATTAGACGATGATGTATATAGAATTGATAATGTAAAAAGAGATAAGCATAAAATGGAGCTTCTTCTTCGTTCACTTGCAAGAAATGAAGCAACAACTGTAACAAATAAGAAATTAAAAAATGACATTAAGGAAATTGATAATGAAGATATTGATGTGGAAACAGTTGCTGCTTATCTTGATGTTTTCCAAAGACTTTTCCTCACAGACAATCAGAAACCTTTTGAGGCTAAACTTAGATCATCAATCCGCATTAAGCAGGCGGAAAAGAGACATTTGTCAGACCCATCATTAGCAGTCGCATTGTTAAATGCGACACCTGAAATGTTACTGAATGATTTAAATACATTGGGATTCTTATTCGAAGCATTGTGTGAAAGAGATTTGAAAATATATGCTGAGTCATTTGATGCAGAATTGTATCATTATCAGGATTATAATAACAATGAAATGGATGCAGTTATAGCAATGCCTGATGGAAAATGGTGTGGATTCGAAATCAAATTGGGTGCAAACCAAATAGATATGGCGGCAGAGAATCTTATAAAAATAAAAAATGAAATTAAAGCAAGTGGAGGAATTGCGCCAGATTCGTTATGTGTTATATGCGGATTATCTAATGCTGCATATCAAAGACCTGATGGAGTATTTGTTGTTCCGATTACAGCGTTAAGAAATTGATATTTGAACAGTTGAAATCACTCAATATCCATGATAACATAATAAACGAGTAGTTTTACAAAAACAAAAGAGAGGTAAACCTGCAGAAATGCAGGGACACAAAGCTACAAGTCTAAGTTGATTCAGTAGTCTGGGGAGTATTGGATATATTGAAGATATAAGATGGTTGAGTTGCAGATGATGTCACGGAATGTGATGTTGTCTGCTTTTTTGTTTTTGGAGGAAAGAGAGGATAATAAATATGTATACAAAGATAGGGATACCAGAAAATAACAGTTTAAAGAGCAAGATTGAAGAATTATATGAGTGGTGTGACAAGCGGGACAATGATGATGAGCTTGGAAAAACATATTTTAATGAACCAATAGATGAAGATAAATTAAATAAATGGGAGGAGGCAAATGGCGTAAAGATTCCAGAGACATATAAGGAATGGCTCAGATTTACAGAAAAATGTCTGATTGATGGATCGAGTGCAATGTTTTGGGGAACAGATGATTTCCATCATAATTTTATGCCAGATAATCTGACGGTTATAGGAGAAATGTCAGGAGATGGAGAAGTAGTATGCTTCTCCAATGATAATGGCGAATTCATGGGATATTATGAAGGTGATATTACATATAGAACAAATGATTTTTCTCAGGTTATTGACCAGATATTTGAGAGAAACAGTGCATGGGGTGGAATGTCTAAGGAAGCTATGGAATTATTTATGAAATTTTGTGAAGAAGAATAAAAGAAAAAGCAGAAATGGAACACGATGATTAATATATCACGGGTTCGGTATAAAGAGGGAAAATGTATGACAGCAATAATAGCTGCTTCATTAGCTGTAGCGTTGATATGGCATTAATTATTAATGTGCTTTAATAAAGAGATGCGGGGTAAAATTATGAAATATATATATGACTATATTTCAGAAGAAAGAAAAAAAGAAATAGCAGATATGAATATTGTTGATACATATCAACATACAGGGTATTTAAAGATTCCCACAGGTAGAGTTGTTAAAAGTAAGGATGAGCATCTTTTATTATGGAATAATTTAGCAGATACACTTTGTCTTAGGCAACAAATAGAAGAAACAAGTTCATCAGATATTGGAAAAGAAAGATATATATTCATAAGTTGACAGTGCCAGGAGCAGAACGTTTCCTTCTCTAAAGGCTATATCCATTACGGTTGTAATTTGGGAAAAGATCAAACCCAAGAGAGCACATAGAATCATCGAGCCAACATATCCCATGGAAATATACGAAACTGCAAGAAACCATCCAGAAAAACGCAGGTCATTTTCCAGATATGTATCGACAATATAAGAAGGCGCGCTCAGATACATGACATGTCCCAACCCGATGCTCCCATCCAGTTCGCTCGTTCCGGCAAACAGCGCTTCAATCTCCTTGACAAGCTGATCCATATCGCCAAACATAGCAATGTTGTTTCGTGTTATATATTCATTGGCAGACCACATCGTTCCCGCCTGCATATCGAAAATGCGGGAGATGAGAAGTGACATGGCGTTGCTGCTCGTTTCACTGTATCGAAAAAACGCTATAACTAAAAGCGCCACAAGAAGCGTGAGGATTGGCAAAATTACTTTAGGCTTAAATAGTGATTTGAGCTTTATCTTCCCATTGGCAGCATACGCAAAGCATAGTGGCGCAAAGAAAAAAACTGTATACTGAAATAACCCTGTAAACTTGGAACCCGCCATGAACATATATATACACGAGAACAGATACAGTGCAAGACATGTTTTTCTTTTTCGTTTCAGGCAAAAAAAGCTCAACCCATCGACAGTCAGCAGGAAATAAGTAAGGGTGCTTCCAAATTGGCTAACAAACGGCAGCCGCGCCTGCTGATGGAAATCAAGCAGATTGTTAAACACAGAAAAGCCAACCAGCGCAAAATTGACATAGAGGTATATCAAAACTATGATGTGCGCATATACAGCCCAGCTTATGAAGCGCGAATGTACCGCCGTAAACTGCATTGGTTTATTGCGCGTCCGGATTCCGCGATGTTTTCGTGCGGCACTTGCGATGCCAACGGCAAAAAACACACTCATCAGCAGCAAAAACACATAGTCTGCGCCTGTCTGATAAGTCTGTCTGTACAGTTCTACTGCATACACGCCGGTTTCAAGATATACCAGCGACAGCATTTTCCACGCAAACATAAACAGCGGAAGGAACCAATAGGCAAGATATGTTGGCTCTTTTTTAATGATGATCTTTACAAGAATCAGCATATATACCGCGAAAATGATGTATTTTACATAAAGCATCTACTATACCCCATTCTTGCCCCTTATCAAAAGGATTTTCCTAGTTATGGCACGCGCCCTGCGTAGAAAGGCATTGGCCGGCCATGCGCCCATGGTGGTGTAAAGTACCTTATATTGCCTCTTATAGACGCTGATAATCCTGTTCAGAGCTGTGTAATAACTCGTGTCAAAGGACACGCCGTCGGATTGATGCCAAAGCTTCAACGGAAAAATCTTTACGCTTCCAGGTTCGCTCTGCTCCGCCCACAGGCAGTACTCTACCGCATATAAATGCCATGTGGGGACATACTCTGTCAGCGGCCGTCGCGCGTAAACATCGCGCGGTATTACAAACAGGCATTCATCAACCGTATTGCAACGTATTATTGAATCGTCAGGGATCGGTTCGCCAGGATTTACCTTTTCATCTCCGTTAACGATATTCGTAAGTATCCTCTTGCGCCATTTGGTTTTAGCTGGAACCGCTCCTGCTACGCCAGCGATGAAAAACGGGCCATGCTCAATGTATCCTCGCAGCCTTGAGACAAAATCTTCATCCTCGAATTGTATATCCTGATGCAAAAAAACAAAATAATCCCCTTTTGCCCTGTCTGCCCCCTCATTGAGCGCTTCAACTGCGGAAGCATACTGTTTTAAGGTTGTATCGACCACAACAAGTTCAAAATCCCGATCTTTTTGCTTTTCCAAAGAGGAAATAACACATTCTTTGAGCACTTTAGGCTTGTTGCTTGCACATATAAAGCTAAGCATACTCCTCCGACCTCTTCAATCTCCAAACCATTGCGAAATCATTTTGTCATTGAATTATAAAAACCACTCGTTCAAAGTCCAATTTTCTCTCGCACTATTATGCTTTCGTGCTGTCCGTCAGAAATCGCTTTAATAACGCTATGGCCAGTTGGCACCTGCTCTTAATTTGTATGGCAAGTGAGTTGGGCGTAAAGCTGGACAGATTGTCTTCTGCGCGGCGATATTCCATTAGTTCCTCATTTAAAAATACACACTTCCCCTTTCCTTCTGCCCGAAGCCCAATCCACTGATCGTGAAAAAACAGTCCGTTCGGGATGGGACGTATATAATTCTTAATGTCTGCTGAAAACACCATACAGCAACCGACGTACGTATTCTGTACAAAATTCTTGATTTGTCCAGGCCCACGGTTTCTATGCCCAAAATAAGAGGGAAACAATACTTTGCCCTTGCTGTCTGTAAT
>ERZ779866.1064-NODE-1064-length-29041-cov-5.476506_pt1 | contig 29041 bp, 31 predicted proteins | sample MGYA00511248_ERZ779866 | MGnify/ENA primary metagenome ERZ779866 (study PRJEB29588, sample SAMEA2155758) | human gut metagenome | biome: human gut; feature: human-associated habitat; material: faeces | place: Denmark | collected 2008/2010 ... | reverse complement strand
CCCGCCAATGCCGGAGAAACTGTTTCGCATGATCTGCGAGATGCAGGCGTTTCTACTGCCTCAAAGAGGATCGCTTCGTCTTCCTACAAAACTTTTAGTTTTGGGACAAATCCACGATCATGGTATCCTGGTTCTGCGAAATGGTGCTATGATGCTGGTTCATGACCCTGAGTACCTCTGTGAAGAGGAAGAAGTAAACAATCGTAATTCTTAAGTAAAAGGAGTTTTGCGCTATGAAAAACCTGTCCCTCCATCGTATGATCTGTACCACTCTGGCAGCCATTTCCCTGGCCTCTGCCCTGACGCCTGCCGCTGCGGCGTCCGATCTTCCCGAAAGCACCAGCACAGTCCTTTCTGCTTCCTTCCCCAGTGCGCTGGGTGTAGATTTCTCTGCTAGCACCCGAGTAAATCTGACAGATTCCTCATCCTCTATGGCTACGAAGTTTTCAAAGCGTCTTGTCTGGATCGGATGTTATCGCGATACATACATGGCGCTCAACCTGCAGTACAATCGGGTTGGCTCCGGCCTTGTCCTTGATGCAATGACATGGGAGCGAAACGAGCTTTGGATTCTGACCCCGGTCAGTGCCAATTCTGCATACTTCACCCTGGCCCCCCTCTCCTACCCTGATTACTATATCACCGGCCAGAGCAACGACACCCAGCTGCGTTTGAGCAAGGCCAGCGTATCTGACCCAAATGTTCAGTGGTACGCCATCCCCGACGGAGATCGCTATGTGCTGGTAAACCGCGGGAATGGTCTCGTTATGGACACAGCCCACGGCAGCAATGCCACTGGAAATCCTGTGTTGAATTATACACGCAATGGCTTTCAGGACGCCCAGAGCTGGTCTATAATTACCGTCAGCGAATCTACCTCCGCATTCACCTCCGGCACCCGTGCGGCCCCCGCAAACGGCACTTATGCCATCCTGGCCAGCGGAAACAACGGCAAATGCATGAATGACCAGTACGCCTCCACGGCCGGAAACGGGACTGCTAAAATCGTGATTGACACCTACAATGGCGAAAAAAACGAACAGTGGGTGCTGACAAACCGCGGCAACAATCAGTACACTATCTGTCCGGCCGTAAACACCAACATCTGCCTGAATGTGTGGGCAGCCAACCCCTATGACGGGAATCAGCTCACCCTCGCCACCTGGTCCCCTGGAGATCAGTGTTCTCTGTGGGAAATCTATCAGCAGAGCGATGGAACCTACTGTTTCCGCAACGCCAAGACAGGTCTCTGGCTTAACCTGTTTTTCAACTCTTTTGTGGACGGAGCTCAGATTGTTGGGTATCACTATGACGGTTCCCAAGCGATGCGATGGAAACTGACCCCTGTCTCCTCCACATCGTCCTCTGCTCCTTCTACCTCCTCTCCCTCCTCCGCCGAAAGCCAGATCTTAAATCGCTTGAATGCCATGGCAAACGGCTCCTACAGTGGCGGCACCTATAAGACTGGCACTCGCTACACCGGCGCCTATTATACCGAACAGTGCAAAGGCTTTGCCAAGAAGGTTCACATGGTTCTATTTGGATATAACATTGGGTCCACGAAGAGCAAACCGAACAACTATCAAATCAGCATCAATACATCCAACACCCGCCTCGTGGGCAGTCTGACCAGTCTTTCCAGCCAGAGCAACAGTGCGGTTCAGAACCTGTTTGCCTCGGCTCGCCCCGGCGACTTTATCCAACTTCGACGCAGTCACGGCGGCTCGCACTCTATGATCTATCTTTCCTCCAACGCAAACGGAGTCACAGTTTACGAGTGCAATGTGGACGGGAGAAACGGCATTCAGACCAAGACCTACTCGTGGAGTTCCTTCCGCAGTTCCAACGCTGCTGTCAGCGTCTACACCGCCAAAAACTACCGTCTGCACTGAGCTGGGTGTAAGTAATTGGAATTCGATTATACCTTCCCCCACACCGAAAGGAGATACCCAGAATGTTGACATCGACGGAATGTTATCTGCTTCACGGGCGTCTAACCCGGTTCCACAGAGATGTTATGATACCGGAGATTATCCGTGTTCAGGGTAATCCCATGGACTTTCCTCTTCGTTCTCAGGAGGCTCTCCGCCAGTTCGGTCGTGCCTGTGACGCTCTGCTGACTGCTCCTGATGGAGAGCATCGGGAGTTGTTCTCCCAGGCCATAACACAGCTGGATGTGCTCCATGAGTCCATGATGACAACCGGTATGCAGCTCTTTGAAGTTTCCGATCCACGAGTTAACTCCATTGTCCACCCCCTTGCTCAGATCATGACCCCCCTGCATAAGGCGTTTTTACTGCCATTAGAGAAGCGCCAAAACCATGAGGAGGCGCTCCCATGAATCTATACTTAGCCGATCTTCACTTTTGCCATCAGAGCGTGGCTCTGCGGCGAGGTTTTTCCACCTATGAAGAGCAGGATGAGACCATTCTAAAATCCCTTCGCGACCGCTCCGATCCCAATAGTACTCTGTTCATTCTGGGTGATCTCTTTTCCTATCGTTTTGATCCTCATATACTGGAAGAACTAGCTGTTTTATACGGTACTCGTGTCCTATTACGAGGCAACCATGAGGTAAATCATTGGATGCGCCAGTTCAGTGACGCAGCTCTCCTGGCTCGCGCATTTGCTGATATCTGTGATTGGCTTGATATATCCGACCAAGACCGTCCGGTTCGTATGAGCCATGCTCCGATCTCTGGTCTGGCGCCAGGAGACAGCAGCTACTATCTCCATGGACACATCCACCGCGATCCTCCTCGAGGCCTCCATGAACAGGTGCTCTGCGCAAATCCTCATGTGCTGAACACCAGCCTTGATGTGATCTCACTCGCGCACCCTTGGGGACATCCCTGCACCCTGGAAGAACTAATTGCCTGCAATCGGCTCTGGAAGGGTGAATGGGCCTAGCCATATCTTCCTATCGTTCTCTCTTGTCTGAGGCTGAAAAAACTTTGAGATGATTGGTTTTGCTCTTTAAGCGGAAATGCAGTCAAATCCAAAACAGAGACCGATTCCATAGCAAAATGGGATCGGTCTCTGTTTGCTGAAAAGCAGTATCTATGTGAAAGTTTCAGACAGTTCCCCGCCAGACCTATGCTGCGGTCTGTGCAAATTTCGACACTGGCATCTTTAGACATATTTTGTAGCGACCTTTGACGACACTGTGTCGTGGTAGATGTATTTTCTGCATTTCTTTCTGTGCCGTATCGGTGCAAACTCCGGTCACCTACGGAGTAAATTTTTAGAAAACTTTTCCTTGTACTTAAGAGAGGGTAATAAGATTTGGAAAGAAAAGCTGCTGACATCTCCATGGTGGGATATCAGCAGCTTCTTCCTCATGATTCGGCTAAAACAACAGACCATCTTTTGCAGCTGTTCTTGCTATTCTTTAAGATCAGTCCAGCGCTGCTCCTTCGTCTTTACCGTCCAAAATCAAGTCAAGAAAGCAGTCAAAACAGAAAAGATCTTTGCTCCCGTACCCGTATTTTCCCTGAAGTTCCTCTTCCTTGAGCAGCGCTGGTTTGCTCCTTTTTCCAAGCATGAATTGCGCGTGCTGCCTCGTGTAGCGGCAGACCTCCGGCAACGCATAAAGCGTGTTTACCGGTTTTTTCTTGCCGCATCTCCTACATGGGGCTTTGACAATGTTCAGCCCTAACTCATCAATCTCTTGCAAAATTTCCTGCTCATTGAATTCGTTATTCTCGTTCATTTTTCATTCTCCTTTCTCCATGCAGTCCATACATATTCAGTTGGATTTTCCAGGTTCACCATTTGGTGATAATAATATACCACATTGTTTCAAAGTAGTCAACACCATTTGGTGATAATTTTGTCTCAATACAGCATATTTGCAACTGATGCTAGCACATGTTATAATAAATTTATAAGGCAGGTGAGCGCTGTGGTAAGAAATTCCAATGTGGCACAAAGACTGAAGGAATACAGAGAAAATCATGGTCTGACTTTGGCCGAGTTAAGCGAAAAATGCAAAATCCCTGCCCAAACACTCAACCGCTACGAGTTAGAGCAAAGGGAACCCAAAATTGATACTGCCATAAAAATCGCTGACTCCTTACATATCAGTCTACTTTGGCTGCTGGGCTACGCCGTTCCCATTGACCCCTATACATTGGAACTGTTAGAAAAGGAAGCAGAATAGCCTCCCACCCAGCTCTGCTTTCGACGACTTGTGACGGGGCTGAGAGAAGAGTTCCTTCTACCCTACCTCGCACTAGCTTCTTGATTAGATCCTTGAGTATTTAACTTGTTTAGCTGCACAATCTTTTCGGACATGACTTGCTGTATCTTTTCAGAATGATGTATCGTGACTTTATTCTGGCAGAGTTCTGTAAGCCATGTCTCTTCTTAGACTCATTTTCGACACTGTGTCGCTAATATAATCTAAAGCATAACAAAGCCGGCGTCCCCTCAAAGGACGCCGGCGATTCATTTCTAGCTTTGCTTTTGCTGATAATATAATTTCAATGCCTCGGAAATGATGACATCCGCATGCTCATAGTCCTCTGGCCGAAGCTGTTCCTTAACCGCTAGGGTAATACCGGGCAAAGCCTTTTTAAATTTACTGTTCAACTTTCTGGTTTGCTTGCGTTCCTCTTTTTCCTCTTCGGTTAAGACGACAGGCGTGGTATTTTCTACGGCGTTAGGATCGGGAAGTCTATCAAAATTTTCCGCAACAATGCCCTCATGCCAGGTCGTCTTCTTGTCTTTACCCTCATAGACACTTCGCAGCCATGCTACCTTAGATTCGTTGACCTTATAGTCCAGCAATTCCTCTTGTGTGTCCTTCGGCAGAAACGCAATCTGATAACCAACGCGGGCACTGATCTCCTCAGAATCGAGTTTATCCAGCCATGGTTCAATAAGATCATGCATTTTCACATAGCGCTGGATTGATCTCAGGCTGAGTCCCTTGCCGCCAACCATTGCCACAACAGACTCCTGTTCTTTGGCTACGGCAGCATCCAGATCGGAAGCTCCCTGGCCTCTCATTCTCTGATAGAATGCATACCATCCGTGAACCTTATCGCGTGCAGTGAGCTCTCTGCGCATAAGGTTTGTCAGATGGAACACATTGCGCGCAGCATTGTCATCCAGATTCATCACTCGGCAGGGTACCGTCTCCTCCCCTGCCTCCTTGGCGTGCTGCCAACGGCTCTCGCCGGCGATGATCTCGTATTTCGACATCTCGATTGGAGACTTACGGACAATGAGAGTCTCAAGAATTCCATATTTTTTTATGCTGTCAACAAATTGTTCGCTCAGAACAGCATTGTGCCTTGAATAGTCTTCTCCATCCTTCAACGAAAACGGATGCAGCATTGTAACAGGAATGTCTTGAAAATTGGAGAGGACTCGACCTGTCCCCGTGGTATCAATCGGGAGCTTGCTCACAGTAGTTGAACGAGGCGCCAAATCCAATTCTTCATCATCAAAGTCAAATTTTTTCGCTTTAGCCATGATTCATGTTCTCCTCTGCTCTAATCCGCTGTAGAAATTCTTCGGTGAAATCGAAATAGTCCTGCGTTACACCATGTTTAGGAGCGTATCGGATTAAATCTTTTTTGTGATTTGAATACTCCATCGCAGGAAGGCCTTCCCGAATCTTGGTTTCGAACAGCGTGGTGCCGATCTTAGCCGCTAATCGGCGATATTGCAATAAATAGGCAGTCGCAAGATTTGTCCTTTTTTTGAATTTTGTAATCAGGATCCCAAGTATTTTAGCATGCATATCTGCATTTTCGGCCTGCAGCTGGTCAATGGTATCTTTTAGCTCGATGATGGCCTTTCTGGATGTTTCCTCTGTGAATGCCGGGATAACTATGTAGTCTGCTGTATAGAGGCTATTCAGAGTCAGTAGAGTCAGACTTGGGTTTGTATCCAGAAATATAAAATCATACTTCTCTCGGACATCGCGCAGCATCCAGTCCAGGGTTTTATATTCCGTTGCCCCCCAGCCTGTTTCATACCTTTCCTTAAGCAACGACACAATGTCGTCTGGGCTGGTTTCCTTATCCAAAAGCCGCTTAAAATCGTGGCGGGACAACAGGCTGCGTCCCGTCCACTGCGAGAGATTTGGAGATGCCCGCACCAGATCACCAATATCTGTTTGCACAATGGCATCCTCCATAGTGCATTCCTGCTTGAGCACATCCAGAATGCTCAAGCTCTTGAGATCATACTGCTTAATCGGCCCTGGGCCCCCAGCAACCTGATCAAAATTGCACTGAGGGTCCATGTCAATAGAAAGGATCCTATATCCTTTGGAAGTAAGAATGGAAGCTAGAGAGGTCGCGGTGAGCGTCTTTCCAACTCCTCCCTTTTGGTTTGTTACGGAAATGACCAGGCCCATGTTGTTGTCCCCCTTGGACAGATTTCTTTGTTTAGTATATCAGGAAACAGTGTCGTTTGCAATCGTTTAGAGCTTTTATACTGACACACTTTTTTACTGACGACACTGTTTCGCGTGGGATAAACATAACCACCTATTCCTTGTGACTATTACTGGCGTAGCTGCTTATAAATATTAGATGACACTGTGTCGTTGGGATGAAACAGAACCGACCTGAAGAGATAGCACCTAACGACACAGTGTCGTTTAAGGTAGAGTCATTTGCTCATCATTTTTTAACACTCATTCGACAAGCAGCATTGCTATGACGCCAATTTTCGACATGCGACACAGTGTCGTTTTAACTAATGATCTACCAAGAGTACGAATACATCAATAGTATGACACAGTGTCGTCAGAAAAGACCCACATCATAAAATTCAGATTACAAGCCATTCTGCTATTAGCCTCCCGTTTTGCTTGAGATTTCAATATTTATATGATATCTTATTTGATAACAAGATTTGAGAGGATCGAATTATGATATATTGCATGTCTGATATCCATGGAGAGCTGGACAAATTTGAGCAAATGCTTGAATTAATTCAGCTATCAGATTGTGATCATTTGTATATTATTGGAGATGCGATCGATCGAGGCCCCAGAGGAGTAGAAGTCTTGCAGAAAATCATAGCTTCAAAAAATATATCAATGCTCTTAGGCAATCACGAGCAGATGTGCTTGAATACCTTGGGGCCGCTCAACGAATATGGAGCAAGGGAACTGTGGAATCGGAATGGCGGCGCTCGTACCTATCGGGATCTTGTTTATCGCCACTCGTTACATGAGCGAAACCAGATTATTCGCTATCTTCTTAATTTGCATGATAGTCTTAATCTGACAGTAGCTGGGAGAAGGTTTCATCTAGTTCACGGCTGCCCCGGTGCAGATCATCAAACAAGGATATGGGGTAGAGTTACAGAAGAAACTCGTAGCCCGTTTCAAGACACTATCTGTGTTGTCGGACACACCCCTACAGTGTTTTTTACGAACAGATATGACGAAGACTTTTCTATTTGGCACGGGAATGGAATCATTAATATCGACTGTGGATGTGGAAACCTAAGTGTTCAGCATCGACGCTTAGCCTGCCTTCGCCTGGACGATATGGCCGAATTCTATGTAGGCGGTGCTGATGGTAACCTTCGAACTGAATGCTTATAGAGAGTTATGCGTCACTGTGTCGCCGATTGAGTTTATGACACTATTCAAAAAATCAAACTACTCATCATTCATTGCCTTCACTAAAATCTAATCTAGTTTTCCAAATCGGAAAAACAATGTATGCAGAAAACTGTTGTACTGAAGATTTACGGCAAACGCTACGCAACGAAGTATATACCAGCTCGTCTTTCGGTCTATCGTACCTTTAGTCATTAATGATACTATACATCATATAAGACGATCAGAGCCACTTAAATTGCAGAACACCTTGGCCTAATGTGATCACAATTAAATCTCGGGGAGGGGGGCGGCGTGAAAGATCTCTTTGTGATATTTAAACCTTTCTATGCTTGTACTGAACAGAAAATGGTACATATGAAAATACTGTTCCATACTGAAGGAGGGAAAGCAAATGGGACGCGAAGAGAACATTCAAGTATTTGCAGATACAAAGCAAAAATGTCTGAGTGATACCAGGCTGAAGCAGGCCATTGCTAAGGCAAATGCAGCGCAGATACTTTTCCTAGAATCTGATATAGAGACAAAAAAGCCGCCTCGCCGATATATGCGCCCGGCGCAGGTGATGGTCAGCAGAAGACGGACTTTAGAGGCCGCGTCGGCCTATCCCGGTAAGAAAGTCTGTGTGCTGAACTTTGCTTCAGCCACAAATCCCGGCGGCGGGGTGACGCGGGGCTCCTCTGCGCAGGAAGAGGCGATCTGCCGTTGCTCCACTCTGTATTTCAGCTTGATTGAACAGAGTATGTGGAAGGGGTTCTACGCTCCGCACCGGGCTCAGAAAAATCCGCTTCACAATGACGATTGTATCTACACCCCAGGCGTGGTGGTATTCAAAACAGATACTGCCGCCCCAATGGCTATGCCGCCGGAGGAATGGTACACAGTCGATGTGTTGACATGCGCGGCACCCAATCTTAGGGAACGCCCCAGCAACCGCATGAACGATGGGGATGGTCACATAAGGACCAAAATCAGCAGGGGAGAGCTGCGGCAGCTCCATGAGAAGCGTATGCGTCGAATCCTTGGCATCGCCGCGGAGGAAGGAAGCGAGGTCATAATTCTTGGTGCCTTTGGGTGCGGCGCATTCTGCAATCCGCCAGAAATAGTAGCTGAAGCAATGAAAACATCTATTCAGGAGTACCGCATGGCGTTTGAGACCATTGAGTTTGCAGTATATTGTCCTCCGCATGATAGCAGAAACTATCAGGTGTTTGATCACATGTTTCGACAGGTTTGAGGCGAAAGCAGAAATAACCTCACCAAATGACACTGTGTCGTATTTAAAAAAGATACAAAGCTTCTATAGTTCCTGGAGATTCAATCAGCTATTATTCTTTTCTTTGTAGTCAAGAAGTATTGCTTGAATCAAATGTCAATCTTTGAGTAGATCCATAGCAGATCGATTTTTGGCCCCCAAAATAGCTTCTTGCCATCAAATTCTGATAGCAAGGAGCTTCGCCTCTATGTTAAGAATTCAGGCCTTCTGATACAGCTCTAAATTGCCCCGCCTTTCTATACAAAGGCAAGCCAGTACCCTTGATCGTTGGCATCCATGGGCCCGCAGATCTCCGAGTCAGCGATATACTTCTCCAGGTCGTCTACCAGATAAGCCACATGTGGATTGTGGTGAATTTTCTCGGGGAAGGGGCTGCCCTCCACGAATTTCAGGTACTCGATCTCGTAGTCGTAGTCATCTACATTGCTCACCCAAAAGTTTGCCTCTCGTTGTAGGTCCTGCCGAGCTTGCGGTTGGTGATGGGAATGCCGATGTACATATAAGTCGCAGACATAGGGCCGTTCTCCTTATGATTTTGTGTTTTTATCTCCTGATAGACCTCATCGGGAAAAAGGGGCATAGGGGCTGGGCATCTTCGTAAGGCCATCCCTTTCCCTGGGACCACTCTGTTGGTACACCAATGGACTGGACTGCTTTCTGGCCTGTCGGATGGCTAGGATCGTTTATTTGGTGAGCGCATGGGAATGAAGCCCTACACCAAACAATACCTGGATTTCCAGGGCAGAAAGTACTGCCGATGCGGAGAGAACGCCATTGTCCTGGGGGCCTTCAACTCTAACGCCCGGTGGGGTGGCACATATTCCGCCGGGGCTTACGGCACCTTTACCGCGGCTCTGGCGGGTAAGAAGTTGGTGTCTGCCTACCACCACACCCGCCATATGGCCCATACAGAGCAGAGCGCCACCCCACCTTCTACATCTATCGGAAGGGGGAGCGGCCCTACCACATGAACTTCTGCTTCTGCGCCGGAGGCCGGATTCGCTCCTTAGAAGTGGGAGTCCATGGGGACTGGTCCCCGTACAGCGATCATGTGCCCCTGGTATTGGAGGCGGACATCGCAGATTTGAGACGATGAGCGGTTATATGCTACAAAATACTTTGGAACTTATTATACAGGAAGGAGAACGAGATGTTTGACAGCAATGAAATATGGATAACAGCATTTGAAAAAGCGTTCGAGGAGGGTTATAAAAGGGGATACATACAGGGCCGTCAGGAAGCACTCCTGCACTGTGTCTTGGCCCTGATATCTACTATGGGACTTTCTGCGGACGAGGCAATGGACATACTTGCTATCCCAGAGTCCGATCGGGATTTCCTGTGGAAGTCCCTAAATAGTGAAAGAAGTTGCGAAGATATACCCGCCTCAATTTGATGATATCTCTTTTTTATAAGAGATGCGTACAGGCAGGAGTTGTTCTTTCCTACTAAGAAAAGCAACGGAGATGGGTTTTGTTTTCCCTTTGAACAGCTGCCCACATCCTTCCTGTCAGGGCCCTGAGCTCGACAGCTTGAACCAGGCCTTGCACATGGGACAGACGGATTTTTTGTCATATACCACAACATGCTGAGGCAAAACCGCACTGCCTCCAGGGGGGGAGTTGACTAGATACGGACTATGAGAACCTAATTCCTGGTTAGGCACAACAACACGATTTAATGCCTGGCGGAAATACCAGTGTACAAGATACCGACGCACCGCCTAGGTCAAAGGCCCTTACTGCGACACGCAGACTGCCTCGGGGGCAATATTGGCAAGCTCTGGACAAACACCTAATCCTCCAGCTGTCGTGCTCAGAAAATCAGTATACTAGAGGCAGACGGTTGAGGCAGCACAACAAAAAAATCCTCCCTGTTTTCTTTCGTAAAGAAGATAGTCTCAGCGTTGCGACATACCAAACGACAACATGGCCCCAGACAAGGTTTCGTCTGGGGCCATGTTTATAACTTTGCTAGAATATTGTTGGTATTAGATTTTTGCTCCCAACACACCGCTTATCGGGTACCTACCGAGGAACTGCATAGGATAAAACACATCCATCTGGAGAATTCCAATGATGACATTGCCAATAACCTTGCTCATACCTATTTCCTTTGTAGAAAAGATAAGTCATTGCTTATTTCGAAACCGCTCTAACCACGACTTCTTAAACGAGAGATCAAAGAAATTTCTCGCCACTCCCAAATCCATGATAATCCACTCCCTGGCCTTATGTGCCTCCAGGGTCTCTGGCAGTTCCTTGAGGAGCCGATCCGCCTCATAAGTAGCCCCGGCATTGTAACGCAGCTCATTGGTTTTTTCCAATATCTCGAAGGATTCCCGGCTGGCCTTCCAGGCACCGCGAATGGCTCTGATAGCATAGCTCCCAGTTATTTTCTCGCTAAAGTAGTCATCCAGTGACAGCTCCCGGATATAGTGCGGAAGGGAACCCTCCGAGAATTCCTCAAAGATAGACAGCAACACTCGGGAGGACTCAGAAAGAATATCCGGAGCACTTTCGTTCGTCTCATCTTTCAGCATTTCCTGCAATCCGGGTACGATCTTCATCATGCGCCGTAAATATTCCCTATAAAATGCTGTTCCGATCTCCCGTTGAACGGTACGCACAAAGCCGCCACGCATCATCTCGGTATTTGTGAGCCCAGCCTGCACACGGCAGATCACCGCCCGGCGGGTCACAGCCTTAGGAATCGAATTTAGATCCTCATTGCCGCTGATAGCCACTGCAGGATACTGGACCAAGTGTTCGTCGATCCCAAAGCCCTCATTCTTAATGACCTCCACCGCATGCTGTGTGAACCGATCCCGGGTAACATCGTCCACAATGATGGGGGCGCCCTTAACAGCATGTTTTAGGTTGTCAATGTTAGAGCGAGTAAAATTAGAAGCTGAGAGCATCAGCTTCTGGCCGATCATCATCAACAACAGAGTATCCAGAAAACTGGTTTTCCCAGCTTTGCTCTGCCCATAGATCACACCGAAGACAGGGTAGGGGAGAGGCTCATGGTTGTATCTTTCCGCAATGTCGCGCATACCAGCCATGAATGGGCTGCAGAAAAACCAGTTGGCGAACTCGTAGTATCGCCGCTGCATTCCGACTACATCGCCGTGAAATTTTTCGTATCCATCCATATACTTTAGAAATAGCCCAACATCCTTGGCGATCTTCTCCCGCTTAGGTGCCAGATCCAGGGATTTCCCATTGAGCCGGGCCATATGTTCATCGGGGAAAAGCTCTAGCTGCGGGAATTGGCTCTGTGCCTCTTTTTCCTTTTCCTGGTCAGACACCACCTGCCGGCGGATGATTTTTAACTTTTCCGGAGAGATCAGCAGCTTGCCCTTCTTGTCCGGTTTTGGGACGGCTGGCTTGAATTTGTCAGCTAGATTTCTGACATCCAGGGCGAAGCGGATCTCCTCCTGGGCTTCCTCCACTGGCTGGATAACCAGGGCCTTTTTGACTCGTATCGTCTGGGCGACAGGCAGCTCCTCCAGGTTTTCGCCGGCATCCGCACAGAGCAGGGCTCCCTTGGCGATCTGATCGGTACTGTCCTCCCGCAGCTGGCGGTATTGGGCCCAGTACCAGTCGTAGGCCTGATCTCCATCCAGATAGCAGATATTTTCCCGCTGCTTCCCACCAAATGCGGAGAAGGACATGTTGGCGGAGCCCATAACAACGCGCCGTCGGCCATCTGTTGCGGTGAGGAGATATATTTTTTCGTGCGAGAGTACGCTGCGGGCAACAAAGAGCCGCAGGCTGCCATTCTCAATACGAGAAATCAGGTCCGTCTTCGTTTTAGTAGCCGTCTCCCGTATTCTCTCAATGGCCTTAAGCTGATAAGCCATGATCTCTTGAAGTGAAAAAGACATGATCTCATCACAGCCAAAGATGATTTCCGCTTGATCGAACATCGCCAACAAGCGGTAAGCGAAGCTAATGCTAGACGAGTATGTAATGGCGTGCAGCGTGTCGAATCCGGAGAATAGTTCCTGCCAGTTCAACCTCTCCGCACCGGCAAACTCCAGCTTCACAACATCCAGCGCCCCAGAGTGCTGCGGCGAGACCGGCTCCCGTTCTGCCAAGTCGAATAGGGACATGATTTCTTCCATTGAATCTCCTCCTCATAATAATAAGTATTCAAGTTATTAGAGCGTCCTATAGAGGTCATCGAACAGTTCGCATTGACAGGGCCGCTGATATTACTCTATAATTAGGTACAGGAGAAGGATAAACTAGCAGGCTACACCATAATAAAAAATTCGTGGCGGAGGTGGCTAGATGTGCAATCTCAGCGAAGGCATTACGGAAAAGGGCATGGTAAAAGGCCGCCTAATCGCGCTGTTGGAGTCTGTCTGCGCACTTATGGATTCAGCACAGGTATCGGCTGAGAAAGCCATGGAGATGTTAAGAATTTCCGATGAAGATCGAGCCTCGCTAAAGGTGCTTTTAGAAATAACCAATCAAAAATGATGAGAACAAGTTAAAAGGAGAGTTTCAAATGTCAGATACGAAGTACAACACCTTGCAAACTCCAATAGACTCCCTATTAAATTTCCCTAAATTTGCCCAGAACATCTACCAATGTCTCTACCCCAGTGAGCCAGCTATAACTCCAGATGACATCAAACCAATTTCTTTAGCCGGCGTGTACAATGAAGACCCCCACAACGATTTTGGTTTCTTTGTGCGGGACAAGCGCATAATGCTCTTTGTCGAGACACAGCATGAGCCTCCTCAAAACGCCCTTCTGAGAAGCATGCTGTATCTAGCAGCAGCTTATTCCAATTTTTGCATTGAGAATCACTTGCCTGTATACAAAGAAGCTCCTGTCAGTTTGCCTTGTCCTGAGGTATTCCTGATCTGCACTGAAAACAACTCAGAGATGCCTGATACCTTGCAATTATTTGATTCAAAAGACAATTCAAAGCCCGTTAGCATCAAAGCAAAGGTTCTAAAACATACGGGGACTGGCAATGTGGTTGATCAGTATATCTCTTTTTGCCAGATTCGCAATCAGCAAGAAGCCTCCTGCAGCGAGATCGAGGAAGCATGGAGCAATACAATTCAAATTTGCCGCAAAGAAGATATTTTAACACAATTTCTCCATAGCTAAGGAGTTAGACTCTAGCATATAACTTTCAAAAATCGCGTTGCAGACTAGTTCGCAACGCGATTTTCCATATTAATTAGGACAGGAATAACCTCATAAATCCCACAAACTCAGCTGTGCCTCCGCAGAACTGCATACCAGCTCTGGCGGAACAATGCTAAGCAATGACACTGTGTCGTCACCGCTATAAAGCCAGCGTTGACATTGATTCCGATTTAAGATCAGTGGCATCCTATTGTGTACCAAACGCATAGATTTATTTGCCACCGTTGTCAGAATACAAAATTGATCCTCGTCTGCCTCATGAGTATAGAGGCCGGCCATATATAGAACATCCTCACCGGGTAAAGTAAACAAATATTTTCTTCTATCGCTGTCCCACTCAAAAAAACCTGTGGAGGGTATCAGGCAACGCCGGCTCTGAACGCTATTGCGAAACATCGGCTTTTCCGCAGCAGTTTCAGCCCGAGCGTTGATCACCAGGCCATTTGAAATCAGAAATCCCCATCGCATTAGGGCAGGGGAGGGGGTATAGCTTTGTCCGGCAACTAAAACAGGCACCCTTGCAGTTGGACGAATCTCTCCCGGTATCCAACTGCCTACCCCATATTTGCGCTGTATCGCATCTACAATTTGCCGAATTTCAACGCACTGTTTCTCCGTAAATTGATAACGGCCACACATGTTATTGTGCCCCCTGTGCAACAAATTGTACGGCGTGGTACAAAATATAGTATAACATAAACACAAATGCAGGAACATATTCATTCTAAATTTCCAAAAAAATCTCCTTGCGCCATAGGAACGGATGTTCTATTATAGGAGCAAGAGGGAGTGATGAGCATGGGAAACCGTTCTATTCTGCACTGCGATATGAACTGCTTTTATGCCAGCGTTGAAATGCAACGGCACCCGGAACTGCGGGATAAACCCCTAGCAGTATGCGGCAGTCAGGAGGAGCGTCACGGAATCGTGCTCACCTCCAACTACATCGCCAAGCCCTATGGCGTGAAGACCGGCATGGCCATCTGGCAGGCTCGGGAGAAATGTCCCAATCTGGTAATCCTCCCGCCTGACATGGATGAGTATATCCGCTTCAGCCGCATGGCCCGAGAGATCTACGAGGACTACACCGATCAGGTAGAGCCCTTCGGCCTGGACGAGAGCTGGCTGGATGTGACGGGCAGCGTGGGCCTGTTTGGAGATCCCGTGTCCATTGCCCGGGAGATCAGCGAACGGATTAAGTTTGAACTGGGGATCACAGCCAGCATCGGCGTAGCAGACAACAAGATCACCGCCAAGCTGGGCAGCGACTACAAAAAACCAGACGCTATCACATGCATCGGTGAGGATAATTATAAGGAGATCGTCTACCCTTTGCCTGCCAGTGATCTGCTGTATGTTGGACCGGCAACCAAAAAGAAACTCAGTTCCATGGGTATCTATACAATTGGACAACTGGCACAATGCCCAGTCAAAATTTTAAACCACGAACTTGGTAAAATGGGATCAATTCTCCATGTTTTTGCAAATGGCCATGATATCTCTCCTGTACAGCGCAGCGACCATATTCCAAACATCAAGAGCGTCGGCAACAGCGCCACCACACCCAGAGATCTGGAAAATGAGGAAGATGTCAAACTCATGCTGATCCTGCTGGCGGAGAGCGTGTGTGCACGGATGCGAGAACTGGTCTCCCGGTGTACAGTAGTGGAGATCTACATCCGGGACACAGAGCTGAATTCCTTCTGCAGACAACGGAAGCTGACGGCACCCTCCTGTTCGAGCCAAGAGTTGGTCGAAGTGGGGTTTGACCTGTTCCGGAAACACTATTCCTGGCACCGACCTATCCGAAGCATCGGACTGCGCGGGGCGGGATTAGTGGAAGCAGAGAATACCCTTCAGCTATCGATGTTCGCTGAAGATCAGCGCCGGGATAAGTGGGAACAGATCGACGCAGCGGTAGACAACCTGCGACAGCGCTACGGCTATATAAGCATCCGAAGAGCAATTCTTGACAGCAATCCGCTATTAGGGCATATCAATGTAAAGGATGGGCACACCATCCATCCTGTCGGCTTTTTTGGAGGTTAGGGAGGTTAGCCTATGGAACGAGAAAAGAAATATGTCCCCGTAATTGTCCGTTTCGAACAAGACGGAAAAATGCGGCCTTTAGAAATTGAATTCAAAAAAGGAGAGAGGTATCCTATCGACAAAATTTTAGATATACGCCGAGCTGCCTGCCAAAGCGTAGGAGGGGTAGGGGATCGCTATACCTGCAGGATACAAGGTCAAGAATCCTATCTGTGGTTCGAAAAGGGACGATGGTTTGTAGCCGCTAAAAAATAGCTTTACCAATAATATAAAACATCTATCTCTCCCATCTCCCATAGATGAATCTCTATTCACCACCCAAAACATTAAACCAACGACATCAAAAACGCACGAAAAATACAAACAGTACGACTCCTACGCCCAGCTCCTGCGACACAGTGTCGCTGATAAACTAAGCAACACATCCATAACCTTTTGATGCGCACATAAACACAAAGACCACTAGCCCATTTCTTTTGAGCAACGAAAAAGAAGGAGGCCCTACACCACCGCAGAACCCCCTTTCCTTCAATCCTTTCTCCGTACAGCCTGGATAAAAAGCTCGATAATATTTTCTAAGTCCGAAAATTGTCCCGGTGTCAAGGATTCCATCTTCTTCAAAAGATAAGAAGCATGTTCTGTACTGATCTGCCCCAGCAATAAATAGTCTGGACTAACCTCCAACACCTCACAAATTCGGAGTAAAGTATCTGTTCGCATAGCCTTCTTCCCTAATTCAGCGTACGAAATTGTCTGCCCAGTAACACCAGCACGCTCTCCTAGTTCCTCTTGCGATAACCCAACTTTTCGCCTGCGCTCTGAAAGCCGTTTTCCTATCTCTTCCAAGCTGTTATTCATACGCCTTCTCACCGCCAAGCTAAAATCTTAATAATAAGCGTAGCAACTTTAGAAGAAATTATTAAGCGATTAAAGTTGAATTATCCCATCTTTAGTGGTAAAATTAAAAAATAGTAGAATTTCTGGAGGATATACCATGGCTAAAACCGAAATCATTGAATTTGAAATTGATGACAAACTAAAAAAGCAAGTAGAAGATATATTACAACCTATGGGGCTCAACATTGAGGATCTTATAAACATCTTTTTCCATTGGTCCGCCGATCATCCCAGCGAAGCAATCCAATTTCTAAAAACAGAGCTAAATAGAGAAAAAAACACAAATAACGACATGTAAAGAAAAAATAGTTATATCCATGAACAGTTTAGGAGAATTTCAAATCCAGGAAGAACAGATATTCAATTGCCATGTATCTACAATATCAATAAAAACAGAAAAAGCCGCAAGGAAATTAAACAGGCAAATCGGTAAATACATCACCATCTATTGCCCTACTCCATTTGACCAATATATTGAAATCGCCGAGGTAGGGGAGTGCTTGGCTATCGTGCTGAATCGTATACTACATCCCTATCACGATGGGACTCTCTGCATATGCGGACTCGGGAATCAAAAAGTAACAGCAGACTCTTTAGGACCTGAAGTACTCTATAACCTTCCACTGAAAGTACTTGAGATTAAACAAACCCCAGGAACATTTCAAAAAGTCTTTTCTATTGCTCCCGGAACAGAATTCAGCAATGGTATCAACACCGAAACTCTAATCAAAGGTATTGTTCAAGAAACACATACAACCTGCCTCTTATTAATAGACTCATCCATAACTGAAGACCCTACCCAACTCGCACAAACAATCCAACTCTCCACTGCAGGCGGCACCAATCCATTTATGGCCAAACGCAAGGGGAATTGGACAAACCTCAACATCCCAGTAATCTCACTCTGCGTTCCAACAACATTCCCTCTATATAACCCAAACGATAAAAATCAAAAAACCATGCTAACCGACATCCATATTCAAGATGCCATCTTCGCTGCAAGTATCACAATAAGTTACGCACTCCTACGAGTCTTCTGGCCGTCGCTCTCAAAACAAGAATGCTTTATTCTCGCAAAACAAAACCATGACCCCCTACCATTTAGCACAATCTGGTTTGAAGAAACCGAAGACAACACACCTATCCCATAAACCACATCTCATAAATCCATAACACAAGAAGCCCCCGCTGTTCATAAAAGGCAGCGGGGGCTTCTTATCGCAAATATCAGATGAAGGTCAACTCCCCCCGCCCATAGAGGAGAGCCGGTCCCCGGCGGCTGGCAGGGGAGAGCCGGTCCCCGGCAGCTGGCAGGGGAGAGCCGGTCCCCAGCGGCCCCAGCGGCTGGCAGAAAACAACAATTAATAAACCCCCAAATTCTCCCAGCATACGCCATATAAAACAATTCATATATAGAGCAATTTTTCGGATTTTTGACCGTCAACAATTTTTGCATGCAGTCGTTGCACTGTCTTTGGGCTGCAGCCTAGAGTGGCCGCAATCTCCGTTTGGGATTTCCCCTCTCGAACCAATTTCAAGAAGCGTTGCTCCTTTGCGCTTTGGATTTCAGCACGGTGCTCGCGTTTTATCTTTGTTACCGTGTCTGCGCAAATATCGAGTTCCTGTGCAATTTGCTTTCCAGTTCTGCCCTCCAGAAGCATCTGTACGACTTTCTGATTCCGGTCTTCTTTTACGAGCTTCCGCGACTGTCGGCGGCTTGGATTTCCCGAAACTCGCACCATTGGATCAAAAGGAGCTTCAGGAGAGTAGAGGCCGATCGCTTTTTGTTCTTCCGGGCTAATATCAAGGAACTCTATCATTTTTTCGTTCGAATACCGATACCCATTCTTTTTTTCAGCTGTGCAGATTACCCCCGCCAGTTCCTTTTCTGTCAAGGGCTCTTTAAACCCCTCATTGAATGCCACGAGCTTGTCCCATGCTTTATCGTGGCCCAAAGCCGGCAACATCGCGTTGTAAGCCATAAAGCAAAAATTGTTCCGCGTTTCTTCTCCGATCCGGTCGTTGCGCAGGATCCTTAACTGGATGAGCTGCCGCATGCGAAAGAACCCAAAAGTGTGGAAATTCCGAAGGATATAGATATCCGACTGCAGATAGCGGCCTGAAAAATCCTCTGTTGCTTCTGGTGCCTTATTTGTAACGGCTTTTTGCTTCACAGCGTTTGCACTTTCTTCCCGTGCCTTCTTTACCTGTTCGACTAGATCTTGCAATATGTATGGGGTTTCTCCTTTACACTCTGTTACTTTAACGAGGGTTCCCGTTGCTGTATTAAATGTTCCAGGAAGTCGAAAATAGCCCACCGCATTGCGGGACGAGGCCGCGTCAACAGAAATTGCATCGCCCATCCCCTCAGTTTCTTCTTCAAGAATCCGCTGGACAGCCGTCAAGTAGTATTCCCTTACGGAGTCGAAGTATGGCTTGCATTTTATATGCACCGGTCGGATCGCCCACCAAAGCTGCAGCCCACGGCCCGTCCAAACAATACTAGTAGGGGAGGGGATATCTGTATCCTTTTCCTCCGCCAATCGCCAAGAAAGCTGCTCGAATATTTCATCACGCTCCCAAGGAGAAATCTCCGTGTTATGGCAATCAATATCGATCACAATATTTTGCAGAGTAAATAGCCCCTCAGTCTTTCGGGACACGCCGCAAATCGTGTTTGCCATGATGTAATAGTCTAAATGCGGACTCGCATGCATTTCCTGAAGGAATTCCTGAACCTGTTCTCGTTCTCCAAGGAACAGCTTTTGAAGGCCAAAGCCGTCATCCTTCCTCCTACCAATCTGGATCCGGCCATGAAAGGTAGAGGGAGGGAAATGGCGCTCGAACCAAGCTAGGGCTTCTGGTTGAATATGATTATGACGATATTGTTCTCTGACTGCGCCCGTTGACATAATCTTCGCCTTTCTCAGTTCTTTATTATACATTCCGTATTATTTAAGAGTGAAAAGACGCAGGTGTTCCATCATTCTCCGGCACACCCGCAGAGTTACTTTTGCATGCATTTGTTTTATCGGCTGCAAAATTGTGAATATTTATCCATAATGTCTTTTCTTACATTCATTTAACCAGATTCGACGGCGCTTGTAAAGCTATCTGTAGTTTGCTTGTGCTGCGGCCGCAAACCCTTGCGGCTCAAGGCTTTAGCGGTTTTGTCAACATTTTTTGTATCCTTTTGTCAACGGGTTTTGCATTAATGTCATCAGTCTTTGTATCGGCGTCAACAAAATTTGCTTTGCATTTGTCAACTATTTTTGTATCGCTCCACATTCGTCATCAAAAATTGCATGAAAAAAGCCACCCTATTTAAACAGGGTGACTTTCTTCTAACTGTTTTGGTTTCCATTCTTGATTTGGCTCTATAAGAATAGAACCTTTGTTTCGGTTGTCAGCTTTGTAGCTTTTGAGGAATCCAAACTCGACCCAATAATCCAAAATCTTGCAGGCGGTATTCCTCAACCGCTGGAGGGCCTGCCTGGCGGCTCCAGTCTGATTCGCTATGGCGAATATCTCTGCCCAGGGTATCCGATGTTCCGCGTCAGGATCGCGATTCATACGATCAATCCGCCGCAGTAGGTAAGATTGCACATTGATCGACATCTCAGTTTTCGAAATAGGTGTATCGAGCATCTTGATGGGGAACTCGCTGATCTTTCCCATTTGAATTGCGTACCGGAAAATCGCCGGCACCGACAAGACCTTGTAGCAGTCAATCACCCCTTGGCTGGAGTTCGCTGTAATTACTTCAAAGGAGAGCATGTTCCCTGAAAAGACCGCATTCTCAATTTGATCGGACTTATCGGCAAAACTGTCAGTCATATCTATCTTGATCCGGGTAAAGGCGCATTTCTCCATAGATTCCCGAACTCGCTGTTTTTGTTGCTCGCTTATGTATTGATTTTTTGTTTTTCCGGCAATGATTCGAAAGATAGACGATGTCGTGATGTGCGAATTGCCTGCTATCACCAATGTGGCCACCGCTTCGATAACTTCATGGTCAAAGGGAGTCATCTTGACACGGCCTTCAGTTCGGATCCCCTCATAGGAAAGCACTACCTTGGTCTTAACGGGCGGATCGGGTTCCTTTGTAGTTTCGTCCGAAACTAAAGTCGTGACCTGATCGGTGAGCTCCTGATACATGATCTCATCGATCACGGAACTGCGGGTCTTTTGGACGAGACTCGGAATCTCAAAAAGGGAGTACTGGGCGCCCTCTGTCATGTACAGCTGCTGCAGTCCAGCGTCCTGCTTCTGCTCCTCCTCAGCGCCGGTATTTTTCTTCTTTTTTTCCATCTCGGCCTCCAAAAACTCTGGTTTGTTTATTATATCTGGATGTAGGCATTTTTGCAAGCGAATTGTGAAGAATGGAGTGCTTCTGACGATCTGCTGCTTTCCGCCGGATTTTAAACACCAAATCGCGCTGTGAAAGAAGCGCGGCCAGAACTAGTAGAACCGATGGTTTGGCCGCACTTTTGGTTGATAAGGCAACAGGATTGACGAAAGCAGATGAAGCGAGTAAAATGTCGCAAAACGGGAAAGAAGGAGAGGTATCTGTGCTGGCTGGGTTGGTAATGAGCGGCAATACCCCCGTAGCCCAATTTTCTGGCCGGGTCGTGACACCGATTTTGCCGGAAAGGGTGCCGCTGTGCTTTATGAACGGGGGAGACTTGGAGGAATGGCTGAAAATGCGGGCAGTTGACCAGCGTCGTAAAAACGGCCGCATTTTGAAGCGCCTACTCCGGCTGGGGGACACCTCGGATCTAAATACCGCCCTTCGCGTTCATGGGGCAAAAATTACTGATAATTATTGGTTCAAAACGGTAGCCGAACAGGATCTCAAATGGGAAGATGTACGCTTCTCGCAGGATTACTTTGCCGATGTGGCCCTGCAAGGCTCCATTGACACTTTCACGAGGCACTACACCCCAGAGCAGCTCCACACGCCAACTCCAGAGCTGACCAACACTGGCAGTTTTGAAAAATGTTGGCGCCTGATAGACGGGCAGTGGGTCATGCTCAAGCAGGGCTCCGAAAATGAGCTATTTTCCGAGATCTTCGTCTCAGAGCTGGGGAAAAAGCTCGGTTTTCAAATGGCCGATTACAGAATCATTGACGGGTGTGCTGCAACAGTGGACTTTACAAAGGGTCAGCTGAACTTTGAGCCGATGGCGTATCTCTCAGGGGAGAACGGGGAGTCTGTGGACAACTATAAAGTGCTGAAACGGCTTCACCCAGGGCTGGAAAGAGAGTATCTGGACATCCTTTTTATGGACGCTCTAGTTTACAATGTTGACCGTCATACGCAAAACTTCGGTATTCTTCGAGACGGCGAAACGGGAGCCATACTCTCCATGGCTCCGAATTTTGACAACAATATAGCCCTTATTTCTGGGGGATATACAGCCGATCCAGTTCAAACCTATAACAGAATGGCCAATATGTTCCGAAAGCTGCTGGATGCAGAGGGAATATCCTATCAGTTCCCCGCCCTTGCAGAAAGCCTGGTTAGGGATGTTGCCAGCGAAGTTATGCCGGGCACAAATATTGACCGCGAATATGTGGTCAAGTTCGTAATGGCGAATTTTAGGAAACTTACACGATAACTTCAATAGGCCCATTGCCTTGAATTGGTACTGGGGCTTTTTTTCGCGTGTCTGGCGGATAGGAAATGGGTGAATTTGATTCGAATTCTAGGGAATAGTTTTTACATTTGTACCAAGATGAATCTCTTTCATCCTAGCATGATAAGGAAGCTCTGAAGGTATTCAGATGCAGGCGGGTGCTGGGATTTACTGATGGGGAGCAATCCCCCTAGCGGGAAACACCTTTGCCAGCTCAATATAGCAACCATCCAAAGTATTGACCTTAGCTAAATCTCCGCAACCGTAGACCTCGTGGAGCTGAAACCTTCCGTCCTCATGCAGAAGCATGACACGCACCGTTTGGTTCTCAGGGTCAACAATCCAGTATTCCAGAACACCAGCCTGCTGGTAGAGCCTAAGTTTTACGAGCTGGTCGTGTCGCTGAGTAGAAGGAGAGAGGATCTCCACCACCATCTCCGGAGCCCCCTTGCAGCCGTACTCATCCAGCTTACTTTGGTCGCAAATAACGGAGATATCCGGCAATACCATCGTGTCCACGCTCTCCGGAGGATCTCCGTCTTTCTCGAATAGGCGAACAGCAAAGGGGCCAAAAATGACCTCCGCCATTTTCCCCTCCAAGAAGTTTGCAAGCTGCCGCGACAATTCGCCGAGAATCTCCTGGTGGATGCGCAGGGGCATGGACATTACGAAAGCCTCACCATTGATGATCTCGATGCGCGTACTCTCGTCCCAAACCAGGCAATCGGCAAAGGTGTAGTGAGCTTTCGGAATTTGTCGGGACACAGTGCTCCCCCCCATTGTTTTGTTGGCATGATTATAACATTGAAGTCCATGGCTGGGCAAGAAATATTGTCTCCCCAAAAGGAAAGGTCTTGAGCTCAATGCCCAAGGCCTTTTAGAATACCATCGTCTGGAACTCTTCCGTTGGATATCGTGCTCAGAAACTCTGCACGAGCATCGCAGGCAGTAGGAGTAGCCAAGGGAAAAGAATTTCTCCCTGCATTTTCTCTGTGGAAAAGACTAATAGGATCAGCAGAGCCAAAACTCATGATTCCCTTGCTTTTTTAGATCACCTCGTTTATAATATTACTAAATCAAGATTTATTAAATTACGATTTAGATAAACAAGGAGGTGAAGACCATGTTTATTGGCAGAGAGGCCGAGCTCAAGTTCCTCCAGGAACGGTATGACAAAAAGAAGGCGCAGCTCGTTGTTTTATATGGAAGGCGGCGGGTAGGAAAGACTGAAACACTCCGGGAATTCTGCAAGGATAAGCCACATGTATTTTTTTCTTGTACCCAGAGTACCGATAGGGTTCAGTTGTCCAAGTTTTCCAGGCGAATGCTTCAAGAAGACATCCCTGCCAGGCAATATATTTCAGAATTTTCTGATTGGGAAGCCGCGTTCCACTCAGTGACAGACCTGCCTTATGGGGACAAAAAGAAGCTGCTGGTAATCGATGAGTTTCCCTATATGTGCAAAGGGAACAAGAGCATTCCGTCTATCCTGCAGAATCTCTGGGATGCGGAACTCAAGGATAAGAATGTCATGATTGTTCTGTGCGGAAGTGCTATGAGTTTTATTGAAAAAGAGCTGCTCGCAGAAGAAAACCCTTTGTACGGCCGTTCGACAGGCGTCTATAAGATGAATCCGATGGGTTTCTACGACGCCATGCGATTCTTTCCAAATTATTCGTCGCTTGACAAGGTATATGTATATTCCGTGCTTGGCGGGATCCCACACTATTTGAGCCAGTTTGATCCGGATTTGTCTGTAGGTGAAAATATCAAGGAGAATATACTGTCTAAGGGATCGGTGCTGTATAGTGAGGTGGAATTTCTTCTTCATCAGGAACTCCGGGAAACCCCAGTTTATAACTCCATTATTGAGGCCATTGCCCTTGGGAATACCAAGCTGAATGAAATCAGCCAGGCGTCTTTGGTTGAAAACAGCACCAAAACTTGTGTTTATTTAAAAAACCTGATTGAACTTGGTATTGTAGACCGCTGTTTTTCTGTAGATGCCAAATCACGAGAGCGGGTAAACAGCAGCCGGGGAATCTATAAATTAGCGGACAATTTCTTCCGATTCTGGTATGCATTTGGGTTTGCAAACCTCTCCCAGTTGGAGGATGGCGATGTAGATGGTGTATACCAATATATGATTGAGCCAAACCTCCACAAATTCGCTTCTGTCACCTTTGAGGATATTTGCCGTGAATTTGTTCGGGTCCTCCAGAAGGAGGAGAAGCTGCCGTTCCGGTATTCGAAGATGGGGCAGTGGATGGGCAAGACAACTTTAAGGGATATGAGTTTCAAAACAGGTTTGCGGGTTGCAGAAACGGAGATTGATCTGTTGGCCATCGGGCTGGGTTCTAAACAGTATATGGTAGGGGAGTGCAAATTCAAGCATAGCCCCTTCGACTATACTGAGTATCTGAATGCGGTTGCAAAGCTGACCCCATGGAAGAAAAAAGCGGAATTTTTCTATGCCCTGTTTTCTGCTTCTGGCTTTGAGGAGAAAGTCAGAGCAGAACAATCGGATCATCTTAGACTATTTGAGTTAAATGAGATCGTTAATGGTGGTGCTCTCTCTTGAGCTGAGTTTTCTAACGCCCTGTTGTCTTGTGCGGCAGGGCGTCTTTTTTGTTTTGGGCTAAAACGCCTGGGCAGAGCGCTGCTCAAGTCTTTTCTACGAAGAAAAGGGTGGGGAAGATGCTTTTGCTGTCTAGTCCGACCGCGTCTCCATCCGCAAGCCCCCATGCTCGACAGCCCAGCAGTCAACCGTCGTATGTGCCGCCATTGCGGCTCTATGTTATGTGCAACAAGTAAGCTGGGGATACAGCACCGCTTCTATATGCTGACGCTTTGCCAAGCAAATTGCGGCATCGTAGTGGTTGTGCTATACTATGCCTACATTCCTTCGCTTGAGCAACATATTTGAGGAGGTCGGTCTAGCATGGATCGAGCACAAGCAGAAAGAGAACTCAATCAGATGCTGGAAGATGCCAGCCATAGCGACCGTTATTATACGGCGGCGGAAGTCCAGCAACATATGGAAAAACTCTTTGCCCCTGAGAATATCGTGTACCTCACAGGTGACACCCATGGCCGTTTTGACCGGGTCGAGGCGTTTTGCAGAAGGCAGGAAGTGGAAATGGGGAATACATTCATCATCCTGGGCGATGTAGGGCTAAACTATTTTGGGGATTACAGAGACGAGGAGAAGAAAGCGCAGCTGGCCGCCCTTCCTTGTACTTTCTTCTGCCTCCATGGGAATCATGAGCAGCGCCCCAGTCCTCTGATGGGATATCAACTTAGCGAGTATCATGGCGGCAGCGTGTGGGTTGAACCGCAGTATCCCAATATCGTATTTGCCATCGATGGGGAAATCTACGACTTCTGTGGACATAGCTGCCTGGTGATCGGCGGCGCCTATAGTGTGGACAAGTGGTATCGTTTGGCTCGTGGCTTCCACTGGTGGCCAGATGAGCAACCGTCGCCCGAGGTTCGAGACAAGGTTGAATCTGTTTTGCAGCAGCACGGCTGGCAAGTTGATATCGTCCTCACCCATACCTGCCCGTTGAAATACGAGCCGCGTGAAGTGTTCCTACAAGGCTTGGATCAGAGCACGGTGGATAAATCCACTGAAATTTGGTTAGATGAGATCGAATCCAAACTTCAATATGAACGCTGGTACTGCGGCCACTATCATACCGAAAAGCAGATCGATAAGATCCGATTCATGTTTGAGGACTATGCGCTGATCCCCCATACCGTATCGATTGAAGAGGAAAAAGCGATTATTGCCAAGATGCAGCGTCAAGCAGAGATTGTGGCGGCATTGGGCCTTCTGGAGGATACGGAGGAGGAGGCTCATTGACAGTCCCTTATAAAATACAACAGGGGAGGGGCAGGCATCGATTCGAAATCAATGCCTGCCTCTCTCCAATAATGTGACCTTTATTTCTTATTTTTTCTTGCTTGATAATCCTGTTCGATTTTTTTCTTCCAGTCGGCGCTCAGCGGCGCATTGCTGCGGACGGCAGAGATCGTCTGGCTAAGAACCTCATAGTTCAGCCTGGTGCCCGCACTGTCGCTGTGGTAGTTCACAGCCCTCTCCGGTGCGATCCCCATGCGGCCGGCGGTTTCCACCGCGTCGATATTGGCCCCCAGGAAGAGAAACTCCCACCCATATTGCTCTGCCTGCCGGCGGATCATGCCTTTCACCCGGTCTGCTGAATAGCGCCGGCTGGCGTTCTCCATCCCATCTGTGGTGATGACAAACAGGGTGTGCTCCGGGACATCTTCCGGTCTGGCATACTTGTGGATGTTACCGATATGGTGGATAGCTCCGCCCACCGCATCCAGCAGAGCGGTACAGCCGCGGACGAAGTACTCCCGTTCCGTGATGGGCGCCACCTCCTGGATATCCAGCCGGTCATGAAGCACCTCGCTGAAGTTGTCGAAGAGGACCGTGGAGACAAACGCGCTGCTATCCGCCTGTTTCTGTTTGGCCAGCATCCTGTTGAAACCGCCGATGGTGTCTCTCTCCAGCCCCTGCATGGAGCCGCTGCGGTCCAGGATGAATACCAACTCAGTCAAACCTTGTTTCATAATGAGATCCTCCTATACTGTACTTGATTGGTTTGTGAGTACAGTATAGGGGGATTTGTCGTTTCTGTGGTCGCCTGGAAAGCGACAAATCATTTACGGCTCATAGTCGATCCGCTCGATTTTGAATATGACCGGCCTTGTCCCGTCAGAGCAGCAGGTGATCATGGCATTCTCCTGATTCATCCAACCCTTCATGATTGAGCCGCCCTAAAGTCCTGTATTGATGTACCGAGCGATCGCATCCCATGCCTCGGAGCAGTGGGGCATCTTAGGGCCGCCTGCCACCGTATCAGGGTCGGCGCTGGTTTTGACCAGTGTATTCAGATCCATACGCCAAAAGTCGTCCCAATCCCAATCCCGCTCAAAGATAAATTCATCGCCCACATGATAGCAAGGACACGGACCGGAGTTCGGGTCAGCGCAGTACTGCTGCTACAGTTAAGTGTAGCTCAGATTCTGGAACTGCGGCCGGTTAGAGAGTGCATCGGGCTGTGGGCTTTAGCCTGCGTATGCGGGCGGCCAAGTAAGAACCAAAACAATAATTCCTATTCTCTTTTTTGTCGCAAAGATCCGGGAGTCAAGTGAGATACCTGCGTATTGTCGGAAATTATCTCTATTTTGTACCTGCGTATTGTCGTCATACATGTTAGCTTATAGGCCAAACTTCTTCCGATATTTCTGGGGATCGGCCATATATTCCCGATAGTTCTCCCGCAGGCAGCTGCCACAGGGCCGATATCCGGCGGCCAATGCAGTCTTTTCGTCAGCAAAGAAAACACGGGACTGCTCATAGATACCGGGGAATCGTCTGATCGTAGACAGTGCCATAGAGCAATCCAGCTTCCCATATATTTTTTGCTTGCTGTTTCCTCCAAGCGTTCCCGGTCTTTCAGAGGAATAGAGTTTGCCATCTTCCCCCAAAAGTTGATACATCGTTGTTGTTTTGGCGTGAATACTGCCCTGTTCGTGAGCAATGGCCTCTTTCAGCCCCATCTCAATTTTGTCAAAAGCACTCATAGTTAAACCTCATAAAATAAGTATACCCAGAATACGGGCGCCTCAGCTGGCATTTTCCTGGTAATCAATCTCCCAACAGGCTCTGGTCAAAAGCAAACAGGGCCTCGTTGATCTCGAAGATGTTGTAGTTGCCATGGGTGATGAAATACTCCACAATGATATCGAACTTACTGGCGTGGGAGAAGGCAAAGCCCGCCTTCTGCAGAAGGTCTCTTGCCTCCGCAAGGGGCAGTTCCAGAGCCACGGCAAAGGCCATGGCGGTGGGCTTGGAGGGTTTATAGTGTATGTCCGAGCGGATCTTGGAGAAGAGCTTCCGGTCAATGTTGGCTTTCTTGTAGCACTGGGCATCGGTCATCCCCTTCTCGTCAATCTTCCGCAGCAGCATCTGAGAGAAGCTCTCATCGATCTGCCCCAGAGCCACCTCCAGACTCTCCGGCGTGGCTTTGTCTGGGGCTGCAGCTGAAGCAGTGGCCGTTTCTCCTTCCATCAGCGGCAGCGAGCGCGCAAGGAGCTGGGATCGCCTGTTCTGTTCCGCCCTGAGATTGCCGTGCTCCTCCACATAGCGGTCATCAATATAAGCCGCGATATCCGCAAACAGCTTGCCCCCGATGGTATAGGAGGCCAGATCAAAAATCACCAGATAGACGGTTAGGTCATGTTGAAGCAGAAAGTCACCGATGGCATCTACCGCCACCTTCAGCGCCTGGTCTTTGGGATAGCCGTACACCCCGGAGGAGATCAGGGGGAACGCCACGGTTTCACAGTGGTTGCTCAGGGCCAGTTCCAGAGAGGAGC
>ERZ779866.1061-NODE-1061-length-29120-cov-11.857045_pt1 | contig 29120 bp, 20 predicted proteins | sample MGYA00511248_ERZ779866 | MGnify/ENA primary metagenome ERZ779866 (study PRJEB29588, sample SAMEA2155758) | human gut metagenome | biome: human gut; feature: human-associated habitat; material: faeces | place: Denmark | collected 2008/2010 ... | reverse complement strand
CGCCGCCGATAATACCCTTGATAATAGCTTTGGCCATAGCGCCGCCGCCGATAAATGCAATCTTCTTTACTGCTATTTGTCCCATGGATTATTTCCCCTCTCGTCAAGCTCGTGTTCTTCGCCCGCATCTATATCTACGTTTTTCGGGGCGCAGATAACAATATTGCGACCCAGCTTTTTCATGCTGCCGCCGATAGCATAAACAGTACCGCTGATAAAATCGGTCATACGCTTGGCAACAACATTATCCGTCTTATCGTAATTAACAACTACAGCCTGATTATCACGCAGATAATCGGCAATCTTAGGAGAATCATTGAAATCTACAGGCTCCAGCAGTACAACTGTCATCAGCTTGTCGGCAATAGGCAGGTTAATGGTTTTGCTGCCCATTTTTTCATTTTTAACCGGCTCCGGCTTTGCTGCCGAACCCTTAAAGTTCAAAATGGATTTGCGTTCACGCTTAGGCTCCTCTGCCGGTGCTGCAGCAGCAGGCTCCTTGCTTCCGAAGAAACGTTTCTTGGGCTTAGCCGGCTCCTGCTCGGTCTTGGCAGGCTTTTGCTCTACTTCTTCCTCGATGATTTCTTCCTCGTCATAAAGACTTAATGCATTCATGATTTTATCAATAATATTCATTACGTCACCAACCTTATCTATGTCTTAAAATTTCAGACTATAATCACGCTGTCCGAACAAGGCTGTGCCTACACGCACAATATTGGCACCTTCTTCTATTGCAACTGTGTAATCATTGCTCATACCCATAGACAGAATATCTGCCTGCGGATACTGCTGCTTTAAGCGGGCGAACGCACGGTAGCCTGCCGCAAATACAGGTCTTGTCTGCTCGATATCCTCGCATTTTTGGGCAATAACCATCAGCCCGCGCAGACACACATGCTTGTATTCGGGCAGCTTCGGCAGCAGCGCCAGATAATCCTCTTTATCCAAGCCGGACTTCTGCTCCTCATGGGCAATATTCAGCTGCAAAAGAATATCCTGCACCTTACCGATGCGTTCTGCCTCCTTATCAACCGCAGCCAGCAAATGCTCACTGTCAACCGATTCGATAAGATCAAACAAGGCAACAGCCTGGCGCGCCTTATTCGTCTGCAAATGACCGATAAGATGCCAGTAGCCGTGTTTGCCCAAGGCCTCCTGCTTATGCTTAGCCTCCTGCACGCGGTTTTCGCCTACGTTGGCAATGCCCAAGGCTTCGATATCTGTAATAATTTCGGGCGGATGATTTTTCGTCACCGCCACCAGCGTTACCTTATCTCCTGTGAGCAGGTCTTTATTTTTACGCTTGTCCAAAGCAGACGCTATCTGCTCCTGAACCTGCTTTAAATTATCAGCTAACAATGTATTTGCCCCCCAATTCTCAGCAAAATGATTTGTGGCAAAGATTCTGCTTTTTATTATGCTTTAAAAGCTCTTTATCCTTATATTTTAGCATACGTGTAAACCATTGTCACGAATAAAAACAACAAAGAGCTGCCGCACAAAAGTGCAGCAGCTCTCAATAAATTCATCTTTGTTACGATAGCTATTAGTACAACAGCTTGTTAGCAATAACCAGACGTTGAATTTGGTTGGTGCCTTCGTAGATTTGCATGATTTTAGCGTCACGCATCATCTTCTCTACGGGGTACTCTTTAGTGTAGCCGTAGCCGCCCATTACCTGAACAGCGTCGGTAGTTACCTGCATAGCGGTATCAGCAGCATAGCATTTAGCCATAGCAGCCTCTTTAGAGAATTCCATGCCCTGGTCACGCATCCAGCAAGCCTTTTGAACCATGAGGCGAGCGGTTTCAACCTTCATAGCCATGTCAGCCAGCATGCCTTGAACCATTTGGAAGGAAGCAATCGGCTGTCCGAACTGACGGCGCTCTTTAGCATATTTAACAGCGCAATCCAGAGCAGCCTGAGCGATACCTACGGAAACAGCGCCAACGAACGGACGAGCGCTGTCTAAGGTGTTCATAGCAATACGGAAGCCTTCGCCTTCGCGGCCTACGCGATAGGACTCAGGAATAACAACGTCTTGCAGAACCAGCTCGGTAGTATTGGAAGGACGGATGCCCATTTTGTTTTCTTTTTTGCCAACAGAGAAGCCCGGGGTGTCTTTCGGAACGATGAAAGCAGTCAAACCACGGATACCGCCAGTTTTACGGGTGTTAGCGAATACCAGGAAGATTTCTGCCAGACCACCGTTGGTGATGAACATTTTGGTACCGTTCAGAGTGTAGGTACCTTCTTCCTTGTTGCGTACAGCGCGGGTAGAAACGCCGCCTGCATCACTGCCTGCACCGGGTTCGGTCAGTGCGAAAGCAGCCAGACCGCCATTGTTCAGGATATCGCAATACATTTTCTTTTGTTCGTCGGTGCCTGCCAGCAGAACAGGTACAGTTGCCAGGCTGTTGGCAGCCAAAGAGGTTGCAACACCTGCGCAGCCTTTGCCCAGCTCTTCATAAATAGTAGCAACAGAAATGCTGTCCAGGCCTGGACCATCTAATTCTTCCGGAACAATAACGTTCAGCAAGCCCATTTCGTTAGCCTTGTCAATCAGGCCGTCACGCATATGGTTTTCTGCATCCATTTCAGCAGCATAAGGAGTAATTTCTTTTTCAACAAACTCCCTTACCATTTCCTGTAATTCTAATTGTTCCTCGTTTAATGCAAAATCCATCATATCCTCCTTGATATCAAGCGGTCTTCCGCGTCATTTCCCTTCCAAATCAACTCAGGCAAGCTCACCATTTGGCGGGTATTTCTTTAAATCTGTCGACGACAAACATTGTTGTTAAAATCGTCCCAATTAAATTCTTTTTGCTGTCAGTCATTTCAGCCTCGATAACCATCGTAGAATGTCCGGAATGCTTGATATGGCTTCGTACCGTTAAGGTAGTCGGCTCATGGACACCTTTGATAAAATTCATGCTGAAATTAAGAGTTGCCACTACAGCGCCCACGCTTGCACCGGTAACACCCAGAACGGAGTCTGCCAAGGCCAACATCACTCCGCCGTGACAAATGTCACGATGATTAAAATGCTTCGCCGGATCAACGTCAATACTGACTTCAGCACTGCCACACTTTATCTCACCAATATGCACACCGAATTGAGTCATAAAATTATTATCTGTGTACATCTGGCGAATATAGGCAGGAACATCCTTGACCTGCTCCACAGCTATCATCGCCTTTCTTCGGACAGCAGAAAATATTACTGTCAATATATCTTTGATATTTTACCACAAAACAGCGCTTAACTCAACAGTTTCATGCAAAAAAATAAGCTGAAAGGAAAGTTTTAGGGATAATTTTTTCAATAATCGCACTTTGGTATAAGCGCGAAACAAAATGGCTGCCGTACTTTGAGTACAGCAGCCATGCAAGAAGCAGATAAATTAATCGATAATATTTTGCTTGTAATCGTGATACAGAGTCTTGAGCTCTTCCATAGTTGCTCCCATCTCAACTTTAAGCTTGGAAACAGTATCGTAGTCGCCTTCGGCAACAGCTCTGCGGATAGCAGTGAAGATGCTCTTCTCTTCGAAGGAATCCTTAGCCAGCTTAGCGCGCAAGTTCTGGATTTTACGCCACATTGCCAGGTCGCAGTCGGTGCAGGTTTCCTGGTTGTGCAAGCGTTTCATATCGATAACAGCCTGATAATTTTCCGGAATCAGACGAGTCAAAAGCTCAGTTTTCCAACGAATCAGCGCACCCTGCATGAAGGAGTCGATATATTCCTTCTTCAGGATATTGCCTTGAGTGAGCACGGCAACTTTTTCCGGATATTTTTCGAAAGCGCAGAGATTTTCCCAAACGGTAGCAGGCGGTTCGCCGAACAGCTTGCTGCGTTCTTCCGCAGTGAAATCTTCAAATACATCTTCCTCAGTACGGTATTGACGGTCGGTATCCAGATAGAAGCCCTCTTCGCCGGCCTTCTTGGAAATTTCCTTTTCCAAAGCCTTCAGGTCCTTGCCGGATTCTACGCAAGCCTTAATACCGTCGAGGCAGGACAGATAGAAGGCAGCAATAGCAATATAGGTATTGGTGTACGGGTTCGGAGAACGCATTTCGATACGGGTAGCCTTATCGTTGTCCAGATCGCGGATCAGGCCTGCCAGAATGGTTCTGTTACGTGACGGATTATCCGGGCTCAGGCCAAGGCTAGTAACGATGCAGACAGGAGCCTCGAAGCCGGGTTTCAGACGGTTCAGAGAGTCAATGGTGCAGGAGATAAACGGATTGGTTACCTCGTAGTTTTTCAAAAGGCCCATGAGAGCGCCGTAGCCGATGGCGGACAGGAAGTCCTCATGCATATCCTTCGGCGAGAACAGGTTAACAATCTTGCCGTTTTTCATTTTTGCGGCAATGCCCACATGTGTATGCTCACCGCTGCCTGCAACACCGGGAATCGGTTTAGCCTGGAAGGAAACCTCAAGACCGTTCATACGGAAAATCTCTTTAACGATGATACGCGCCAGCAGCTCGTTATCTGCAGTCTGTACGCCGCTGCTGAATTTCCAGTCAACCTCCAGCTGCTCCATAACGTGAGTCATATGGCCTGCACCGTCAATCTGACCTTTAACGCCGCCACATTCCTTATGGCCCATTTCAGGCTCCAGGCCGTACAGCTCCAAAGTCTGAATAGTCTGCTCCAATGCAGTACGCACGTTGCCGCGGGTACGCTGCCAATATTGCTCCTGCATTACCTGAGAAGAGCTCAGAGCCTCCAGCGGTGCGTCCTCACGCGGAGTTTTTACCCAAAATTCCAGCTCGGTGGCACTGGTGAAGAGCAACTTTTCAATCTCAGCAGGATTTACATGCTCCAGACCGGCAATTACCGGATGCTTAGCAAACAAATCCATGATTTCTTTTTCTACATAAGCCAGAGTATCATTCAAAATAGAACGGGAATCAACATGATTGCCGTTGTGAATCAGATAGCAGGGAATGCGCAGAGTACCGATCATGCGGCCGCTTTCTGCGTCAAAATGCTCATAGTTATAATCAACAAACCAGTTAACGGTTTTATCAACCTTCATATCAACGCGGGCATCGTTCAGAGTAGCGATACCGGTCAGTACAACTGAAGAACCGTCAGTCTGTGCTGCGCTGCCTGCCAAAAAGCCATCGATATCCTCGAGGAAAATCTTCATCGGGATTTTTTCGTCGGTATCATTACCGGCAAAATCCACACCCATCAGAGATACAAACTGAATCTCCGGATGCAGAGTCAGAAGCTCACGCAGAGTGCTTTCGTTTTGTTCTTCAGGTTTAATTACATACAGTAAATCTTTGTTGTTCATGATCAGTGCAGCCATAAGGCTGCCTCCTTTCTCAATACTCCCTAATTATCATGCTGCAGAAAAATGCTCCCTACATATTTTCTGCAAGATAAACGAAAAAGGACCTTTTTAAGCATGGACACACTACTTCCTTACTCAAAAAAGTCCTCGTTGACTGTCTTACTATTATAGCAGATATTAAGTGCTTTTGTCCAGCTTTAATTTCTGAGGATAAGATATCATGCAAGCAGGCGGACAAGAATTTCCTCCAGCTTTTCGTAGCCACGTCCGCCCTGACGCAGTTTGATATTCATATCAGATAGTCCCAGCAAAGCTTCCGTAAGACGCTTTTCATCAAAGCGCCTGCTGTCGCGCTCCAAAAATCTGTAGGCATATGGGCTGCGCATCCCCAGCTCATCCATAATGCCCTTCTGGTCGTAGCCTCTGCGCTTCAGCTCCAGATAACGCAGCACCTGACGCAGCTTGAATGCTACTGTTGCGCTGAGCGGCAGAATATAGGTTCCGTGCTTGCGTTCGCTCGCCAACAGCTCCAGGCACTGCTTCAGCTTGCCTGCCATAATATAATTGGTCAGCGCAAAAGATGAAGCGTTGGGCAGCAGTGCAAAAACATTCAGCACATCCTCTTCCGTCCATTCTCTGCGCCCTGCGGCATAAATCGCCAGCTTGCCGATTTCCTGCTGCAGCAAATCCAAGGGAATTTCTTCCTTTACCGGTTCGATATATTCGCTGATAGCCGCCAGCGCATCTCTGGTAAAATGCGCGCCGTATGCTGCCGCCTGCGCATACAGCCAGTCATCAAGATCTCTTTCCTTAATGCGCTCGCACGGACAAATCAGCGCACTTGCTTTAAGCTGCTTATACAGCTTGGTCCGCTTATCCATTTTCTTACTGCTGATTACAAGCAGGCAATAATCCGGTACGTCGCTGACAATCGCCGCCAGCTGCTCCATTTTCTTGGAATCGGTATCATCCTGCGAATCAGCAGTGCTGTTTGCTTTGGCAGGCTTTGCTGCCCACAGCTTTTCGTCCTTCAGGAAAATCAGCGATTTGCCGCAGAAGAAGGGATAGCTGTTGACGGCTGCCTGCAGTCCGGATAAATTGGTGTCCTTGTCAAAGACCGTTATTTCGCGGTCAGCCTCCGGCGTATCGCCAAAAACATATTCCGGCAGCGCGGCAATAATGCTGTTGCGGTAGTAATCCTCCTCGCCGCACAAAAGCAGTACCTGCGCCTGCGGCAGCGGCTTATGCTGTTGTAATTTGGCAAGCAATTCTTCTGCTTTAATGTCCATGAGTATATTCGCACTCCTAAAAAACATTTTTATTATATACATAACTATAGCATTTTATTCCCTCTGCGTCAAAAACAACTTTAATGCACCCCAGCTCATCCGTTCTGACAACATTGCTGCCTATGGCCTGCAAACGCTCCAGCGTTTCCTGATGCGGATGGCCGTAGCGGTTGCCGCGCCCGCAGGAAATAACTGTCAGCCTTGGCCGCACCTGCTCCAGAAATTCCATACTGCTGCTGTAATGCGAACCGTGGTGTCCTGCCTTCAGCACAGTGTACTGCTGCAGCTGCAGCCCTCGCTCGCGTTCTTCCCCCATGTCGCCTGTAAACAGCACGCTGCCATGCGCGCTCTGCAGCGCCGCCAGCGTGCTGGCTTCGTTTCCCGGCACAGCCTGCTGCGGCACATCAACCAAAACAAGCTCTGCATTATCATCCAGCACATAGCGTTCACCGCTCTGCACCACATGCGCCTGCGTCCTGCCGGCCTGCGCCAAAATTTCCTGCTGCACCCTTTGGCTTGCCTCCGTCAGTGCTTCGTTAGGCAGGAGCAGCTTTTTCACCCGCAGCTGCCGCAGTAAATCCGCCGCAGCACCCACATGGTCAAAATCATAATGGCTTAAAAGCAAAATATCCGCCTCACGCTTGCCAAGATAGCGCAGAAATGGTGTTATCACGCGCGTTGCTGTCGATATATTTTTCAAGCCGCCGGTATCAATAATTGCCACCCGCTGCGACGGCGTGACGATAACAGCACAGTCACCCTGTCCCACATCCAGAAAATAGCAGGCTAACGGCAGCGTGCGATACTGCTGATAAGCAAGCGTCCCGGCAAGCAGCAATGCATTCAGCAGCAGGATGCAGCGACGCTCCCTGTTGCTCCAAAATTGCAGCCAGGGGAAATCTGCCCACACGAAGAGCGCTGCATAATAGATTACAAAGCAATAAGCAGGCAGCTTTCCGATAACTAAAGTGCTGTACGGCAGGTCAGCAAAAAAACGCGCCTGCGTCAGCACCTGCGCCGCAAGCCAGGCAGCAAGCTGCAACAGATAATCACCGCAGGCAGGCAACAGTGCGCCCACGAGTGCCATCTGCGCGGCAATTTCCAACACCGGCACCAGCACGACATTGCTTACCAGGGCAATCAGCGAAATTTGGTGAAAATAATAAACCTCCAGCGGCAGCACAGCCAGCTGTGCTGCCAGCGAAACTGCTGCCGCTTCGCCTATCGGCGCAGGCAAGGCCTGCGGCAGCAGCCTTCGGCATGCAGGCAGCAACCACAAAAGACCGGCCGCCGCTCCGAACGATAACTGAAAACCGATATCGGCCAGCCATAACGGCTGCAGGCACAAAAGCAGCGCCGCCACCAGACACAGCAAGCGCCCGCGCTCCGCACCGCTGCCGCCAAGCAGCAGAACACTGCTCATAGCCAGTGCTCGCAGCACCGGAGGACGCAAGCCGCAAAGCAGCGCATAGGCAATCAGCAAAATGATAACAATAAACTTGCGCCATGGCAGCGGCACCCACTGCAGCAAAGCAAGCAGCAGGCCTGTGAGCAGCACAATATGCGTGCCCGAAACAGAAAGAAGATGTGCCAGCCCGTTATCCGTAAACAGCTCGCGTGTTTCTTCATCCAGCCTGCCGCTACCGCCAAGCACCATGTCGCTCAGCAGTGCCCCATGTTCAGCGTCGCCTGCTACCTCTATGCGTTCGCTCAGCTTTTTGTTCCACAAAGCAAAACGCTGCCACCACAAAACCTGCGGTTCTATCTTTAGCAGCTGCGCCTTGCGCAAACGTCCGCCAAGCTCCTGTACTCTGTTGTAGCCGGCAGCGTCAAAGCCTCCGGGGTTACGCAGGCTGTCCAAGCGCTCCAGCGTCCCCTTAAGCACTACGCAGCCTGCCTGCGGCAGCTCGCCCTTCACGCTCACGCGCAAACGTCCGCTGTAAGCAAGCTCTGTATCGCTATATACTTTTTGACAACGTAGAATCGCACTGCTAAAACCTTCCTGCCGGTGCACGCTCAAAGGTTCCACCGCGCCCTGCACAACCAGTTGCCGCCCGAAGCAGGAAGCAAGCTGCTGTTCAGCGGACGGTAGCACGGTAAACAAACGAAAGAACAGTACGGAAAGCAGTACGCATGGTAAAAATAAGCGTAAATAACGTGTTTTTTGCTGCACTAGTCTACCTCCACATAATCACGCAGCTTTGCCAGCTTGGCTTTGCCTATTCCCGGCACACGCAGCAAATCATCCGCGCTGTTGAAACGCCCGCTGTTTCTTGTGTCCACAATGCGCTGCGCCAGCGCAGGACCTATGCCCGGCAGCTGCTGTAGCTCACCGGCGCTTGCGCTGTTGATGCGCACGCGCTGCACTGCAGAGTTATTTTTTTCTGTGCCTGCTCTGGTACTACCAACCTTCTTCGTACTACTTGCACTATAACTGGCAGTTACCTGAGCATTTTTCCTCTGCGTTCTGCTTGTCCATGCAGCCTTCTGCACAGGTACTCGTATCTGCATACCGTCGCGCACCTTACGCACAAGATTAACGCGTTCACTGTCGGCATTTTCCGTCAGGCCGCCGGCAGCAGCAATGGCCTCTTCCACTCTGCAGCTGGCAGGCACATCGTAAATTCCCGGCTCCAGCACTGCGCCGCTCACCTGCACGCGCACTGTTTTTGCCTGCGCTGCTTTGGATGTGACAGCACTTTGCGCGGACTGCAATAAACTGCTGCCTGCAAGCGGTTTTTCTTTGTCGTTGGTGCTTATAAGGCTGGTGATGATGCAGCCTGCGAGGAGAATGGTTATGAAGATTAGTTTTTTAGATTTTGCTTGCATGGGGATACCTCCTGAGTATGTTAGTAAAAAATTAGATCTAACTTTTAAGCTCCGTGTTTACTTCTTTCGTCCCCGAAAGAAGTAACAAGAAAGGGGCGCGCTTTGCAAAAGCGCGGGAAACAGTCGCTTTTTTGCTCGCACAAAAAAGCTCAGCAAAAAATGCTTTACCATATTCCCTTTGGTTCGTAGTAAGCTAAAGGCTACTGCAACATAGCAATGAATGTGCAAGCATTTTTTAAGGCTTAGACTAACGCGAAGTTTAGTCACCCGATACAAGGCTTAGACAAATCACAAAATACATCATAGGTTACGAAGAACAATTAAAAGAACTTCGAACAAGCGCTAGTAACAGCAAAGCGACCCGATTTAGAGAGCTTTTTGGTAAAACTTTTTCTCCCGAAAAAGTTTTTGTTTTGCCGCGCTTTCCAAAAAGCGCGAACCTTTCTTGCCAACTTCTTTCAGTTATGAAAGAAGCTGAATAAACATCACAAAAAAACAAAAAGAGTCCCCAAGAATAACAATTACGTTATTCTCAGAGACTCTGAAAATGTAAGCGTTATTTAGTACTACTAAATAATGTCATTGCTGACATGCACTGCTTATTTTTTTGTCCGCGCTACAGTCTGCGGGAACTGCCTGCTGCAGGACAGCTGTAACTGCGGTGGTCGCGGTTAGTAATTAGTGGTTAGTGGCCAGTAATACTAAAGCTCGCGACAAATTTTATTTTCCCCCTCTTCTTGCTCCCTGTTCGGTCGCAACGGGGATTCGTTCCACCATCTCGATTTCTAACTTCGCTTACGCTCGTTACAAATCGGGTCTCACTTCGCTACGATGTTTACCAGACGGCCGGGTACGCAGATAACCTTACGTACGGTTGCATCGCCGATGTGAGCCTGAACGTTAGCGTCAGCCATAGCAATCTTCTCCAGCTCTTCTTTGGTAGCTTCAGCCGGAACAGTCAGACGACCGCGAACCTTGCCGTTAACCTGCAGAACGATTTCTACATTGTCAACCTTCAGTGCTTCTTCATCGCACTCAGGCCAGCTTTGTTCATGTACGCTGCTGTTGGCATCAATAGCACCGCGCCACAGCTCTTCGGTGATATGCGGAACAAACGGACTCATCATCTTGATGAGGTCGGAAATTGCTTCGTAAATCAGACCTGCATTCGGCTCTTTGGCAGCTTCTTTATAAGCATAGAGAGCGTTAACCAGTTCCATCATAGTGGAAATAGCAGTGTTGAAGTTGAAGCGGGTTTCGATATCGTTGGTAACCTTCTTAATGCTGCTATGCAGTACACGGCGCAGATCCTTATCTGCTTCGCTCAGGTTGCTGTGATCGTATTCGGTAACCTTTTGTGCCAGAACAGCTTCAAAAGCTTGTACAATACGCCAGATACGGTTTAGGAAGCGGAAGGAGCCTTCAACACCCTGGTCGCTCCACTCCAGCTCTCTTTCAGGCGGAGCAGCAAAGAGGATGAACAGACGCGCAGTATCTGCACCGTATTTGGAAAGAATTTCTTCAGGAGAAACAACGTTGCCCAGAGATTTACTCATCTTAGCACCGTCTTTGATTACCATGCCCTGAGTCAGCAGGTTGCTGAACGGTTCATCATAATCAACCAGGCCTGCGTCACGCAGAACCTTTACAAAGAAGCGGGAATACAGCAGATGCAGAATAGCATGCTCAATACCGCCGATATATTGGTCTACAGGACCCCAATAGTTGTTGAGCTCCTTGTCAAACGGCATCTTGTCGTTGTGTGCGTCGGTATAACGCAGATAATACCAGGAGGAGCACAGGAAGGTGTCCATGGTATCGGTTTCGCGGGTTGCGTCAGCACCGCATTTCGGGCATTTGCAGTGAACGAATTCTTCGGAGGTTGCCAGCGGAGATTTAGCACCGGCAGTAAAGCTTACGTCCTCAGGCAGGCGAACCGGCAGCTGGTCTTCCGGAACCAGAACCTCGCCGCAGTGCGGGCAGTAAATGATAGGAATCGGAGCGCCCCAATAACGCTGACGGCTAATCAGCCAATCGCGCAGACGATAGTTCACACGGCGTTTACCGAAGCCTTCAGCTTCAGCCTTGTCCATGATAGCGCTCATAGCCTTGTGCATTTCCATGCCGGTGAATTCGCCGGAGTTAACCAGCATACCTTCTTTTTCTTCGTAAGCGCAGGTCATTTCTTCCAGCTTCAGCTCTTTGCCAACCGGGCAGATGGTAACAATCTTTTCAATACCATATTTGTCTGCAAACATCCAGTCACGCTGGTCACCGGTAGGAACGCCCATTACAGCGCCGGTACCGTAATCATACAGTACATAGTTGGTTACCCAGATTTCTACCTTGCGGCCGGTGAACGGGTTAATGCAGTATACGCCGGTAAATACGCCCTCTTTTTCGGATTCGCTGGAGGTACGTTCAATTTCAGACTGATTGCGTACACGCTCGCAGAAAGCATTGATTTCGTCAGCCTTAGGATTGTTTTCGCAAATCTTTTTAATCAGCGGATGCTCAGCAGCCAGAGCCATAAAGGTTACGCCGTAAGCAGTATCCGGACGGGTGGTGTAAACAGCAACAGTATCGTTAAGTGCCGGGATTTCAAAGGAGAATTCCAAGCCTTCGCTGCGGCCGATCCAGTTGTGCTGCATGGTTTTTACGCGCTCGGGCCAGCCCGGCAGCAGGTCAAGATCCTTCAGCAGCTCATCAGCATAATCGGTGATTTTGAAGAACCATTGGCTCAAATCCTTTTTAACAACCTCATGGTCGCAGCGCCAGCATTTGCCGTCGATAACCTGCTCGTTAGCCAATACGGTGTTACAGGTGTCGCACCAGTTTACGGCAGATTCCTTTTTAACTGCCAGACCGCGTTTGTAGAACAGCTCAAAGAACCATTGAGTCCATTTGTAATAATCTTCCTTACAGGTGGTAACCTCGCGGTCCCAATCGTAGGACAGGCCGAGAGCCTTCAGCTGACGAGTCATGTTAGCGATGTTTTCCAGAGTCCATTTTTTAGGCGGAATGTTGTGTTTGATAGCAGCGTTTTCAGCAGGCATACCAAAGGAGTCCCAGCCCATCGGATGGAGAACATTAAAGCCCTTCATGGTGCGGAAACGTGCGATTACGTCACCGATGGAATAGTTACGAACGTGGCCCATGTGCAGGTTGCCGGACGGATAGGGGAACATTTCCAGGACGTAGGATTTAGGCTTATCCTTATCCATCTCTACTTTAAAGGTTTTGTTTTCTTCCCAGTATTTTTGCCATTTAGCTTCAATATCATGGGGAGCATACTTTTCTTGAATCATTTCATTACCTCCCAGGTATTATTGTTGGTCGAAAATAAAAAATCCCCGACCTTAAAGAAGGTCAGGGACGAAGAATTCGCGGTACCACCCTGATTGCGGCTACAGCCGCCACTCAATTAGCCTTAACGCAGCATCACGTCCGCACATTTCCTTGCGGCTTCTTCACGGTGAGTTCATCTGCCCTAACTGCCGGCTCGCATCAACCGCCGACTTTCTGAAAGATACTGCAGATTACTGCTCCGCTTCACAGAATTTGAATAAAAATATCTTGTATATTATATAACGCCAAACAGGAAAAGTCAAACTTCTGTGTCAGCGTTTATTTTTTCTTTTTCTTCGGCACCAGCTTCTGCCCCAGCTGTCCCTTGACAATAATCAGCTGGTCACGCAGCTCGGCCGCCGCCTCGAAGTCCAGCGCCTTCGCCGCTTCCTGCATCCGCCTTTCCAGCTCGCGGGCCAGCGTGTTCAGCTCCTTCGTTGATTTCTGCTTTAGCTTCTTGCTGCTGCCATAGGACGTTACCTCCTCGGTGTCTGCCACCTTCGTCAGCTTAATCAGCTGGCGCTGCTCCTTATAAATCGTCTTAGGCGTAATGTGGTTCTCCTCGTTGTACGCCTGCTGCTTTTCACGACGGCGATTGGTTTCATCAATCGCGCGCTGCATACTGTCGGTAATGCGGTCGGCATACATAATAACGCGACCATGCGCATTACGCGCAGCACGGCCGATGGTCTGAATCATCGCCGTATCACTGCGCAAAAAGCCTTCCTTGTCCGCATCCAGAATCGCAATCAGCGACACCTCCGGCAAATCAAGGCCTTCACGCAGCAGGTTGATGCCTACCAGCACATCAAACTTACCGGCACGCAGGCTGTCGATGATCTCCGCTCTTTCAATCGTGGCGATTTCCGAATGCAAGTAGCGCACACGCACACCTGCCTGCTTCAGATATTCCGTCAGGTCCTCTGCCATGCGCTTCGTCAGTGTAGTCACCAGCACACGCTCCCCAGCAGCGGCAACCTTGTTGATTTCGCCCAACAAATCATCTATCTGTCCCTTAATCGGGCGAATTTCAATCTGCGGGTCCAACAGGCCTGTCGGGCGGATAATCTGCTCGACTACATTGTCTGCCTGCTCCAGCTCATACTTCGCCGGCGTAGCAGAAACATAAATCGCCTGCTTGATCTGCGCCTGAAACTCATCAAAGGTCAGCGGTCTGTTATCATAGGCCGAAGGCAGACGGAAGCCATGCTCCACCAGCATCTCCTTACGCGAGCGGTCACCGGCATACATAGCGCGAATCTGCGGCAGCGTTACGTGTGACTCATCCACCACCAGTAAAAAATCCTTGGGGAAATAATTTACCAGCGTAAACGGCGGCTCACCGGCCTTGCGGCCAGCAAGATGACGCGAATAGTTTTCGATGCCGGAGCAGTAGCCCATCTCCTGCATCATTTCGAGGTCATAATTCGTACGCTGCTCCAGACGCTGTGCTTCCAACAGCCTGCCATGCTTATTCAGCTCATCAAGACGCTCGTCCAGTTCCTCGCGAATATCATTCATAGCGCGTTCAAGATTCTCACGACTCGTAACATAGTGGCTCGCCGGGAAAATCGCCACATGGTTGCGCTGCGCCAGAATCTCACCCGTCAGCACATCAAATTCCACAATGCGGTCAACCTCATCATCAAACATTTCAATGCGCACAGCCTTTTCACCGTAGGCTGCGGGAATAACCTCAATCACATCACCGCGCACACGGAAGGTGCCACGCTTGAAATCAATATCATTACGCGTATATTGAATCTCCACCAGCTTATGCAAAATCTTCTGGCGGTCGATAATCTGCCCCAGGCGCAGCGACAGCACCATATCATAATACTCCTGCGGCGCGCCTAAGCCGTAAATGCAGGAAACACTGGCTACAATAATAACATCCTTGCGTTCAAACAAAGCGCTGGTCGCACTGTGGCGCAGCTTATCAATCTCGTCGTTAATCGAAGCATCCTTCTCAATATACGTATCCGACTGGGGAATATAGGCCTCCGGCTGATAATAATCGTAATACGAAACAAAATATTCCACCGCATTCTCTGGGAAGAACGCCTTCAGCTCACTCGCCAGCTGTGCCGCCAGCGTCTTATTATGTGCAATCACCAAAGTCGGCTTGCGCACCTTATTGATTACCTGCGCAATCGTATACGTCTTGCCCGTACCCGTTGCACCTAGCAGCACCTGCGTGCGCAGGCCCTGCTCTACGCCCTCCGCCAGCTTGGCAATCGCCTGCGGCTGGTCGCCTGCTGGCTCAAACGGAGCCTGAATTTTAAAATCCATGTTCATCACCAACTGTAAAACACTAAATGCGCGATTATTATATCGTTCCAATCAGAGCAATTTCTTAACGTAAATTTCGTGTGGAACCAAGACGAAGTGCCGCAAAACTCGCGCGAAGCCAACAGATACTTCAATACAAGTTAAGCATAGCGCTCAAACAGTTGCGACACTTAGCGGTTCGTGTCAAACCAATCAGCTGCGCTTTTCTAGCTTGCTTCTTGGGACACTATCGCATGGCGCGCATAAGCCAATCAGCGTCGTCCTGCGGACTCGCTTCTTGGATGCGCCCGCATGTGGTTCCGGACACTCATTCACTAAAATTGCTATTCATTACACGATATAACAATCGTGCTGCTAACTAACCCTTACACATCCAGCTCAATGCTTACCGGACAATGGTCGCTGCCGAAAACCTCATTGTGAATCTCCGCACTCCGCAGCTTAGCCGCAATTCTGTCCGACACCACAAAATAATCAATACGCCAACCAGCATTCTTCTCACGCGCCTTAAAGCGATAGCTCCACCAGCTGTACTTAACCTCCTCCGGATGCAGATAACGGAAGCTGTCCGTAAAACCTGCAGCCTTCAGCTCACGGAACTTAGCACGCTCCTCATCCGTAAAGCCTGCATTCCTGCGGTTAGTCTTAGGATTCTTCAAATCAATCTCCTCAGCCGCCACATTCAAATCACCGCAGACAACAACAGGCTTCTTAGCATCCAGCTCCTGCAGATAAGCACGGAACACATCCTCCCACACCATGCGGTAATCAAGACGCGCCAGGCCATCCTTGGAATTAGGCGTATACACCGTCACCAGATAAAAGCTCTCAAACTCCAGTGCAATCACACGCCCTTCCTTATCGTGCTCCTCCTGGCCCAGGCCATAGGTAACAGCCAAAGGCTTAACCCTCGTAAAAACAGCAGTACCGCTATAGCCCTTGCGCTCCGCACTGTTCCAATACTCCTCATAGCCGGGGAACACAAAATCCGCCTGCTCGCGCTGCATCTTCGTTTCCTGCAGGCAAATAATATCCGGCGCAGCCTCCTGCAAAAAATCGGCAAAGCCCTTCGTCATGCAGGCACGCAAACCGTTAACATTCCAGGAATATAATTTCATAAGTTCAACCTCTTTTCCGTAAATTTATCTGCCACCGCAACAGCAAAACCACCGTGCGGTTTTTATACTCTATTTGATTATTGTAACATTCCACGACCAAAAATAAAAGAGCTACCCTCAGCACAGCCTCGTCATCACCGATGACAAATGCGCACGGCAGCCCTTAAATTTTAGAATTTGATTTGCGACGGCTCATAATCAACTGTTGTCTTGATGAAAGCAATCTCATTACAGTATGGATACTGCGGACAATACACGCATTCCTTCCATACCTTCTGCGGCAGCTTATCCTTCGCCGTTTCAATATAATCGCACTTGGCAAAAAATCCCGGCTGATAGGTCAGAGTGAAAAACATCGTCACTCCGCGCTCAATGCCCTCCTTTTCCAAATGCTCCACCAGCTGACGGCCTATGCCTGTTTTCTGCAGGCTCGGTTCCACAGCCAGCGAGCGGATTTCCGCAAAGCGGTCCCAAACGAAATGCAGCGCACCGCAGCCCAACAGACGGTTATTTTCCACCGCTAAAATATAATCGCGCAGATTCTCGTAAATAGCATTGCGCGCACGCGGCAGCATCAAGCCTTCCTTTGCATAATAATTCAGCAATTTGTGTATATGTTCTACATCGCTGAAAGTTGCCGGTCTAAAAACAATCATTTTTCAAACCCCCTCATTTGGTTTCCCCATATCAGTTTATCGAACGTAACTGATTTTCTATATATTATCACGTATTACAGCAGAGTACAAGTATAAAAATGCAGAAAAAGGAATTAACCAGCATAACCAAACACTGATTAATTCCTTTATAAAATATGTTTACATTCTTTCCTTCAGCATATCTGCCGCAGCACACAAAGCTACAATAATCGCAGCCGGTCTCGGCGGGCATCCGGGCACGGCAATATCAACCGGCACAACGTCAGCTGCACTGCCGACAACAGCATAGGTGCTGCCGTAGGTTTCGCCGCCGCAGGCACAGGCACCGCAGGCCATCACCATTTTCGGCTCAGGCATTGCAGCATAGGTCATACGCAGCGCCTGCTCCAGGTTGCGCGTAACCACGCCGGTCACCATCAGCATATCCGCATGACGCGGAGAAGCAACGAAAGCGATACCGTAACGGTGCAAGTCATAAACAGGGTTACTCATCGCACCCAGCTCAAAATCGCAGGCATTGCAGCTGCCGGCGTCAAGATGACGTACATGCAGAGAGCGTCCCAGCTTTGCCGTAACAGTCTCGCTGACCTCCACGGCACTGTCAGCCAGAATCTGCGCCAAAGCATCATGGTTCGTATGCACCAGCGCCTTACGCGCGCAGGCCTCTACACAGCGGCCGCAGAAAACGCACTTACTGTAATCTATTTTTGCTTTACCGTCAGCCACGCTCACAGCTCCTACCGGGCAGGCAGCGGCACAGGCACCGCAGCCGTCGCAGCTGCCATCGCACTGCAGCTGACCGCGCAGACGCTTGTGGCCCGTAGTATCAATATTTTCGGTAGCAATCTTTCCGTGAAGAATTGCCTCCAGCATTTTTAACATCTTGCCACCTCCTTAGCGGTCTATGCAGGCATAGCATAACTCAAAGCTTTTATTAATCAACGGGAAGTCCGGGATGATGTCACCCTGTACAGCCACAGTCAGCGCCGGCCAGTTAGGATAAGAAGCACTGCGCACAAACAGGCGGTCTATGCGTCCTTCCTTATCCAGCAGCAGGCAATGCAGATTATCACCGCGGGCAGATTCGCTGATGCCCCAGGTAAAATGACCTTCCTCCTGCTGCAGCTCGCCTAGCTCTACCGCCAGCTGCGTTTCCGCGTTGCGGCGCAGCTTGCTGATAAGCTGGCGCACCAGCTTCAGGCTCTGGGCAAACTCACCGATACGCACCTTAATACGTGCTTCAACATCACCCGCTGTTTCCGTAATAACCTCAAAATCAAGCTCATCATAAATACCGTAGCCGATATCCTTACGGCTGTCACGGGTACTTCCGCTGGCACGCGCACCCACGCCTACCATAGCCAGATCAAAGGCAGTTTCCTGACGTACTCTGCCGGTGGTACGGATACGGTTGACGAAGTTCGCCTGCTCCCACATGATATGTACCATATCGGCATAAACAGCTTCTACCTCACGCAGAACCTCCTCGATTTCCTCCAGCATAGCGTCGGTAACATCGTACTGCACACCGCCGGGGATAATCAGACCGCGCAGGAAGCGGTTGCCTGCCAGCATTTCGTTAAGCTGCATCAGATACTCCTTCAGACGTGTGCCCATGCTGATTACAGGCGAGAAGCCGACACCGGCGCAAATATTGCCAGTATCGCCCACATGGTTATACAAGCGCTCCATCTCCGCAGCCAAGGTACGGATTAACCACGCACGATAAGGCACCTCTGCCTCCGAGCATTTTTCTACCGCCTGACAGAAGCTCAGCGTATTGGCCACACTGCAGGCACCGCAGATACGTTCTACAATCGGCAGTGCCTCCATCGGTGTAAGGCCTTCGACAGCCTTTTCAATACCACGGTGGGTAAAAAACAGCTTGGCATCCAGCTGCAGCATAGCCTCGCCTGCCTGGCTGAAGCGGAAATGACCGGGCTCGATGATGCCTGCGTGAATAGGGCCTACAGGAACCTCAAAGAGGCCTTCGCCCTGCGAGGTAAGCATTTCGTATTCACGATGTCCGCGTGCATCATATTCCTTGGGATATTTTTTCAGCAGCGGATGGAAGCCTTCTGGAAAGCTCTCATGCAGCACCAGCGGACGCATATCGGGATGTCCCTGCGGCTCGAAGCCGAACATATCATGCAGCTCGCGCTCATACCAGGCAGCAGCCGGAAGCAGTGTAGTCAGTGACTGATATTCCAGCGGACCGTCCGCGGGGAACGGAGCCTTCAAAACATCGATATCACGTTTTTCAGCATTATAGAACAGGCAGTAGATGGCCAGACCGCCGCCCTGCAGCGTTTCGTCTGCACCGAACATAGCAGCCAGCGGACGCTTGCCGCTGTCGCTGCAGATATTGGCAGCACCACGCAAATTTTCCGGTTTAACTAGCATTATCTCAGCCTCCTATAATCCGCACAGCCTGGTTCAGCAGATTGTTGAGCCAGGGAATATTTTCAAAGCCTGCTCCCACTACGCAGGTCAAAAGCAGCAGTGCAGCCAGCACAGGCACGTCAGTTGCTCCCAACAAATCGCCCAAGGGCTGACGCTTCGATTTATCGCACAGCATACGCATGCCGTGGTACAAAATACCGATTAAAACGCCGGCCAGCAATATAATCAGCAGACTGCCTGCTATCCAATGTCCCTCACGGAACATAGACGCCATAATGTAAAACTTACTGAAGAAAAGTCCCATCGGCGGCAGGCCCAAAATACCCAGCATACCGGTAAGCCAGAAGGTTGCGGTATGCGGTACATCCTTAATCATACCGTGAATACGCATCATATTACGAGTCTGATATTCCTGAATAATCGTACCGGCGATATAGAACAGAACAAACTTAATCATCGCATGACTGTACATATGCAGCATCACAGCCTTCAGGGAAAAGGCGGAAAAGACGCCGATACCGGCAACCATAATGCCGATGTTTTCCATGGAGGAATAAGCCAGAATACGCTTAACGTCGCGCTGTACAACAACGAACGGCACGGCAATCGCCACAGTCAGCACGGCAAAGAACAGCAGCATGCTGCTCATCATCGCAGCGCCTGCTGTCGGCAGCAGGATAACCAGATTACGCAGCAATACATAAATAGCACAGCTGCAGAGCGCACCGCTCAGCATACCGCTGGTCAGTGACGGAGCCTCGGCATAGGCATCAGGCAGCCAGGTATGCATCGGCGCCATGCCTGCCTTGGTACCGTAGCCGATAACGATAAACAGCAGTGCCAGCTTAGTCATCGCCGGGTTCAGGCTGTTGGCATGCTCATGCAGATACAGCCAGCTGAGCGCCTTTTCGCCGCCCAAAGCATCAAGCTGCGCATAATACAGCACCAGTGTACCCAAAAGTGCCAAGCAGATGCCGACGGTACAAACCATGATATATTTCCACGTTGCTTCCAGAGCAGCGCGAGTAAATTTAAAGGAAATAAGCAGCGCACTAATTAAGGTAGTCGCTTCGATAGCTACCCACATCAGGCCCAGATTTTTTACCAGCAGTACGATAAACATCGTCCAGCAGAAAAGCTGCATCAGCGCAAAGTAACGGCCAGTCTGCAGTTGCTCGCCCTTGAGCACGCCGCAGCGCTCCTCACGCGTAAGATAATTACGCGCAGTCCAAGTTGCTGCCAGATAAAGTGTGGTAATAATAATAATTACCCACATATTCAGCGCATCAATGTAAAAATAATCGTCTACATAGGGCACAGCAGGATTAAAGGACTTTGCCATCAGCGCCACGCACACGCCTACCGCAGTTGCCGTCAGGCGGTGCAGCCAATGCAGGATATTATTGCCGAAGCCCGCAGCCAGTGCCAGCACCGCGCACAAGGGTGGCAGGCATAACAGTATCAAAATATATGTTAACATTACATCCCCTACCCTTTCAGCTTGTCCAGCACATTTGTATCCGTCGTTTTAAACGACAGACGCAGACGCGAGGTTAAAATAACAAGAATAACAACAGCAATCAGCACATCAAGGAAAATGCCCAGCTCAATAATCAGCGGCAAGCCCTCCGTCATAATCAGACCGAGCAGGTAAATGCCGTTTTCCAAGGTAATCAGGCCAATCATCTGCATAATGGCACGGCTGCGCATAACAATCAGCGCGAGGCCTGTCATAATCATAAACATAGAGGTCGCCAGAATATCGCGGCCCTCTGCCTGCGGCAGCAGACCGTCAATTACCATGTAGCCGAGCGCCAGACTGCAGGCTGCAAAAGCAGTAGAATAATTTACATTGATATCACTGACAATTTCACGCTCGTCGCGCAGCTGATTTACCACGCGCAAAATAGCGTAAGGAATAAAGAGCACCTTAACGGCAATCGTCAGCACACCGGGCAGCCAGGCATGCAAACCGCTGCCATGGCTCATGCCTACGACGAGGCAGGCTGCGGCAATCAAGGCAGACTGCAGCGCCAGACACAGAGTTGCACGGCGCAGCTCCACAAAGCGCGTCTGCAGGAAAACGATAAACATTAAACTTACAACCAAATATTCCATCGTTACCTCCTTACTGTGCCACTACTGCCAGCAGCAGCATCAGGCCTGCTGCGGCCAGATATACACGCACCTTGAAAAGGCGCATTTTATTGTTCAAGGTTTCAACTACGCCTACAGCCACCGCACCGATAAGCACCTTCAGCACTACCGGCAAATCCAGCGGCAGATACAGCATAGCGAAAAGCACTAAGAATACCAGCAGCTTGAGCTGGCTTGCCCAATGGATGAGCGCCAGCAGACGGCCGGAATATTCCAGTGTCATACATTCATGGATCATCGTCAGCTCCAGATGTGTGTCGGGGTTATCAACCGGGATACGGCTGTTTTCTGCAAGCAATACAAGGAAGAAGGCAATGCAGGTCAGCACGCCTGCTACCGTCAGGTTGACCTCATCCGTACGCAGGCTCATGCCTGCCAGCGAGGTGCTGTTGGTGTGCAGTACGTTAGACAGCACGGCCAGCATCACAACAGGCTCAACAAAGGCAGCCACATAAACCTCACGGCTGCCGCCCATACCGCCGAAGGCGGTGGCTGCATCCATCGAGGAAACTGCCATAAAGAAGCGTCCCAAGGCCAGCAGATAAACAAATACAAAAACGTCGCCGAAGCCGGCCTGACCACCTAAGAAGCCCGGCAGCATGCAAGCTGCCGCAAAGGTCGTCAGAAAATATACGCAGGGGGCCAGACGGAAGGTGATGCTGGTATAAGGAGTAAGCATAGTAGGCTTGCCACACCATTTGCGGATATCGTAATATTCCTGCCAGATGCTGCTGCCGATACGGTTCTGCATCCAGGCCTTTACCTTTTTAACAATGCCGGTTACCAGCGGAGCGCACAAAAGCAGCAAAACTGCTTGCGCCATACCGAGGGCCAGCTGTAATAATTCATTCTCTAAAATCATTTATAAAGCGCCCCCCATACCAGTACCAACATCATCGCCACCATAACATAGGCAACATATAAACGCACACTGCCCTGCTGCAGACGGCGCAGGAAGTTGGAAATACTTACAAAATGCTTCTGCAGCGGCTGATAAAGCTTTTCCGTAATCATATCGGGAATTTCCAGCTTATAGGAAAGCTGACGTCCGAAGTAAGCATGCTCCTTGCGCATGTAGGTTACCTGACGCTTAGGCTTCAGCAGATAATCAAACGCACGGCGTACAGGTTTACTGAAGCCGGTTGCGGAATACTGCTGACGCTGCGTCGGATAGGTACCGCAGTTCCAGGTAACATCCTCCACAACAAAGCAATTCTTAACAGCAAGCCACAGCAATGCGCCCAGCACCAGCAGCAAAGCCAAGAGCAGCAGCGGCTTGTAGCAGACCGCAGTACCAACGCCGGCCCACGCCAGATTCATACCGAAGGCATCAAGAGCAACAGGCATGCCCAACGCCAACAGCGCTGCGCGAACAACCGGCAGCGGATAAAGACCGCAAGCAACAACTAAAACAGATGCAACGCCCATAGCAGCGAGCATAAATTTATCGGATTCGTGCGCATGCTCCACAATTTCACTGCGAGCACGGCCCAGGAAGGTGATGCCGAAGAAGCGTACAAAGCAGCCGAGAGCCAGTGCTCCGGTAAAGCCCAGCAGAATAAAGGATACCGCAGTCCACAGACGGATATCCTGACCGGCGCAGCTTGTACCCAGGCTGATAAAGCTCTGCAGCACCAGCCATTCACCGGTAAAGCCGTTCGTCAGCGGAATAGCGGCGAGCGCCAGCGACCCGACGAAAGCAAAGACAGCGGTATACGGCATTTTGCGTGCGAGGCCGCCGAACAGCTCTAGGTTCTTGCTGCCGGTGCCATGCATAATACTGCCGGCACACATAAACATCAGCACCTTCATGATGCTGTGGTTAAAGGCATGCACCAACGCTGCCACAAAGCCAAGCATATAAAAGCTGCTGCCGGAAGCCTTCATCAGCATACCACAGCCGAAGGCAGCAAAAATTACGCCCATATTTTCTACAGAGGAGTAAGCAAGCACGCGCTTGATATCCGTTTCCATCTGAGCATAGAGTACGCCCAAAAATGCGGATACTACGCCTGCCAGCAGCACAGCAACGCACCACCAGTAATTCCAGGCAGGCAAAAAGCTGAACATAAAACGACCGAAGCCGTAGAGAGCAATCTTCAGCATAACACCGCTCATCAGCGCGGAAACGTGACTGGGTGCTGCCGGATGCGCCTTAGGCAGCCAAACATGCAGCGGCACCAGACCGGCCTTTAAAGCAAAGCCGGCAAAGGCACAGACAAAAACAAGATGCTGCCAGCTGCCATCCAACGTATTCTTGGCCATAGCAGCAAAGCTGAAGCCCTCGCTGGCAGAGCCTGTCAGCAAAAAGGCAATCATAATCGCCGCCGTGCCGACACTGGTCATAACCAGATACTGATAGGCAGCATTCCAGGTAGCGCGCTTTTCGGATTCATGGTTAACCAGCATAAAGGAGGCTACGGCCATAATCTCCCAGAAAAGCAGGAAGCTGAAGGCATCGCCGGCCAACAGCACCAGTACCATAGACATGATAAACAGGCACCACATGCCGCCCAAAAGACGTAGACGGCTGCCCTCATAGCCACGCGCATAACCGAGCGCGTACAGGCTGGTAACAACGCCGGCGATACCGGTCAAAAGCAGAAAGACTGCGCTCCAGCCATCGCAGCCTAAAGAATACGAGCCCCAGGTCAGGGGTGCAGGGCTCATGCCACCAAAGAGCTGCAGGCCTGCCGCATAAGCGCAGACAGCGCTGCCAAAAAGGGCAGCGCTGTTAGCAAGCCAGTGTGCAGCACGCTGCATGCCGTGGGGAAGCAGCATGGTTAATACACCAATGCCATAGAAGCCCACAGCCACTAAAAACATTTCCATTTCATCACCTACACATAAAAATTTCAACTTCTTCACAAAAATGACATGTATCGTTAATTATAACACATTTGTTGACTGCGTAAAAGAAAATTACTGTTAAGAATACAAAAAATACACCGGGCCTGCAGAAATTCCACAGGTCCGGTGATTTATAATAAGGCTTCGGCATCAAATGAGCTTCCGGCAGATTATATTTTTACTTTTACTTATCTGCCTGCAGCGCCAGCTGCTTACTCAGCCTGTGGCGCAGCAGCTCGATAAAGCCTGAAGGCTCCTGCACCCGCAGCAACGGACCGAAGGATAAAATACGGATAACCATTTCCGTTTCATCACTTTTGTTATACATCAGCTGCAGCCTGTAATGTTTTTCATCCAAGCGTTCCGTTATCTTTTCCAAATGCGAAAAATGCAGCATCGTCCGCTCCAGAGCATTGCGTTCATCCGTCAGCAGGACGGTAACCGCACAGCGCTCCGGCTCCAGCAGCATGCAGGCCTCCTCACCCGTCTGCTCCAGCAGACGGCAGCTTTTAATGCGCCCCACATTGACATAATGCAGATGGCGCTCGCACACCGCCTTCAGGCGGAACTTGTCATCCTTCGCCGAATATTCCAGCTGCAGCGGCAGATATTCCTTCCGCACGCTTTCGTTTTTGCCGCTGATAAAGCTGATTTCCACCCTGCGCTTTTCCGTTATCGCCTGCAGCAGCAAGCGAAAATGCTGTTTGTACTGCGGATCAGCATAATTATCACCGTCGCTGTAACGGTCGAAATACACAAACTGCTCCTCACTGAACAGAGGCTCCACATCCTCCAGCCCGCTGCAGTCCACATCAAAAAGCTGTAGCCGCTTATCCGTCAGCAGGCTTTTCAGCCAGCGACGCTGCAATGTTGTCAACGGCGTAGTCATATCCTTCTGCAGCAGCGGCCAGCTTCCGTCCTGCAGTGCCTTGGGAATGGTCAGGCAGCTGTCAGCAAAGGCCTGCTCCCGCACCAACAGCTCCAAGCTGTCCTTCGTCAGCTGCTTTTCCTGTGCCTGCCGCAAAATGGAGCTCACAACATTAAAATAGGTGCCGTATATTTCGTTAAAAAAGCTGTCATTTTTCGCCATCAGCTTGCACCTCCTGCAGATAATAGGCTGCCGTCTGCTCCAAATCATCAAAAAAAATGCGCTCTATTTCCTCGTTACTGCAGCTAAAGGCGGTGATGCGCCCGATAAAGGTGCGTATCCACGGCAATAGCTCACGCGCATCATACACGGCAGCACTGAAGCGATAATGCTCCGCATCCAGCTGCTGCACCGTGCCGCAGCGCTTTTCACGCTCCAATCGCTGCACAATAAACTGCTCGTCATCTGCCGCCTCCACCGTAAAGCTGATTTTCTCCAACCGGTCTGTCCTGAGCATGCCTGCGCCCCAAATGTGCGGAGCCGCCTCCTGTGCCAGCTGCAAAAACTCCTCATAGCGTCCTTCTGTGCGTTTAACCTCAATGCTCTCGATATGGTCCAGACGGTTGAAAATCAGCTTTTGTGCAGCATAGCTATAGCTCAAAAGATACTGCCGTCCTGTCCTCGTGCTGCAGTAAATTTTCAAAGGACAAACATATTGCGGTATGCTGCTGCCGTCCTTGTCACAGCGGTAAAGCGTTACGGACTGCCTGCTGTTCATCGCCTCCAGCAGCTCGTACAGCAGCTTGCTGTCCATCGTATATAAAATAAAATGATGCTTAAAGGCAAAATCTTCGCAGTCCTCGGCAAATTTATCCAGCAAATAGGAGCCTGCCTCTCCCAAGGGTGCCGCCTCGGAAAAGAAGGCGCAGGCAAGCTGCCAGCTGCGCCAGTTCACCTCATCCTGCGCCAAGCAGTAAAGATTGCGCCGTCCCTGCTTCACCAGCCGCAGCATTCCCAGCGCGGTATATTCATTCAGCTTGTTGCGCACCGTTGATTCATCGGGCTGACGCAGCTGATTATCAAAACAGTTAAAATAACGGTCGCTCAGCAGCTCCAACAGCTCTACCGCCGAATAGGCCTTGCCGTCGGCAAGAATATCCAGCAGATAAAAATGCAGCGTAATATCCATGGACGTAAAGCTCTTGGCCTTCCAGCTTTTATACAAAGGATTATGACTGATACTGCTGCTGTCGAAGGAAATGCGGTAGGCTCTGCCGTCCGCTTCGCTTTTGAAGCTCATGTAATCCTCCAGCCAGCTGTCCAGACGCCGGCGATTATCATCGTAGCTTCTGGAGCTTTTAGCGGTAAACTCCTGCCGCTTTTCAAAGCCGTATACATAAAAGCGCCGCATAAAATTGCGGATATCACTGTAATTTTTAAAAAGCTCGCTATAAGCCATCTGCTTTATTTCCCCTTCCGCGCTAAATTAATATTAGTATAACATAAGCAGCGTATCTCTGTAATTACAAAAACGGCGCAGCAGATTTTTGCATCTGTTACGCCGTTAATTTTATTTTTTATTCAACTGTTACGCTCTTGGCGAGATTGCGCGGTTTATCAACATCACAGCCGCGAGTCAGCGCCGCATAGTAGGCCAGCAGCTGCAAGGGCAGCACTGCCATCAGCGGTGCCAGATATTTGTCCGTGCGCGGGATGTAGATAACATGGTCCGCATATTTCTCCAAAGAGGTGTCGCCCTCAAAGCCGATGGCAATAACTACAGCCTCGCGCGCCTTAACCTCCTGCAGGTTGCTGACGGTTTTATCATATACATCCATTTGCGTTGCCAATACGATTACCGGCACACCTGAAACAATCAAAGCCAAAGTGCCGTGCTTCAGCTCACCTGCCGCATAAGCCTCCGCATGAATGTAGGAAATTTCCTTCAGCTTCAGCGCACCCTCCAGCGCTACGGCATAATCAAGGCTGCGTCCCAGGAAGAAGGCATCCTCACTGCTGCCGTATTCACGCGCAAACACCTTAATCTGGTCCACGTTTTCCAGCATTTTATGAATCTGCTCGGGTACAAAGGTCAGGCCCTGCACCAGCTCCTGCTCACGCTCGGCACTCATGCTGCCGCGCAGACGGCCGACATAAATCGCCAGCATCAGCATTGCCAGAAGCTGAGTAGTATAAGCCTTGGTAGATGCCACGGCAATTTCCGGACCGGCATAGGTATAAACAACCTGGTCTGCCTCACGCGCAATAGAGCTGCCGACAACGTTGGTAACCGCCAGAGTGCGGGAGCCAAGACGCTTAGCCTCGCGCAGTGCCGCCAGCGTATCACTTGTTTCACCGCTCTGGCTGATAACAATCGTCAGGCTGTTGCCGTCAACAAGCGGGTCGCGGTAACGGAACTCGCTGGCAATATCCACCTCAACCGGCACACGCGCCAGCTGCTCCAGATAATATTTGCCGACAATGCCTGCATGGTAAGCGGTACCGCAGGCCACAATAAAGATTTTATTGATTTCGCGCAGCTCCTCGGCTGTCCAGTTCAGCTCGGGGAAGCCGATGGTTTTTGCTTCCGCGTCCAAGCGGCTGGTCATGGTGTCGCGCAAAGCCTTAGGCTGTTCATAGATTTCCTTCAGCATGAAATGCTCAAAGCCGCCCTTTTCCGCTGCTTCGGCATTCCAGTTAACGACAAACACCTTCTTGCTGATGGGAGTGCCGTTGATATCCTGCACCCATACACCGTCTGCCGTTACCGTAGCGATTTCTCCGTCGCTCATGATAAAGGTACGGCGCGTATGGTTGATAATTGCCGGAATATCGGAAGCGATAAAGTTTTCACCCTCGCCCAAGCCGATAATCAGCGGATTATCCTTTTTGGTGCAGATGATTTTATCAGGCTCGTATTCGCACATAAATACCAGACTGTAGGAGCCCTTGATGAGCTTCAGCACCTTTTTGACGGTTTCTTCGAAATCTCCGTCATATTGGTCCGCCATCAGATGAGCTACAACCTCGCTGTCTGTTTCAGACAGAAATTCATGTCCCTTGGCAATCAGTTCTTCCTTCAGGCCAAGATAATTTTCAATAATACCGTTATGGACAACGACAAACTTACCGCTGCTGTCCGTATGGGGATGCGCGTTGCGATCCGACGGACGGCCATGTGTTGCCCAGCGTGTGTGACCGATACCTACATTGCCCACAGGCATATTGCCTGCCAATTTCTGGCGCAGTGCATCCAGACGGCCTACACATTTTTCTACACGAATGCTGTTGTTCTCATAAACAGCAATACCGGCAGAATCATAACCGCGATACTCCAGCTTGCTCATTCCGTCAAGCAAAAAGGGGGCTGCTTCGTGATTACCGATATAACCTACAATTCCGCACATAAGTAGTAATCCTCCTCTACGCTGCAAGGTATAAGGCATCATCTGCTTAGTCAGGTTTTCTCGTATCTGATACCTTCTCCCTTGCGAGCCTGTATTATATTCTTTGCCCTTTCTGCCACCGTGCTTTTCTCTCCCCCGTTACCGAAGGGCTTTGTACACGGTTTGCGGCCTGCAGCCGGCCGTGAGGCATCCGCTGACTGATCGATAACCTCATTCCTCGTCCACCGCCTGAGCGGCACATGCGCTTACATCCTTCACTGTTTGCTTTTGGCAGCAAAGACAAGGCTCTGCTGATTTATGAGCAAACAGACAATGAGCCGCGCAGGCAGGCAGTCCCACGCGGCACATCCTCAGACTAATTTAATTTTACAATATGATGACTGGCAGGTCAAGAAAACATTCCTTGAACTTTTCTTGCCTGATACTTGCCTGCAGGCGCTTCATTGTAATATAATAAATACAGAAAAAGTGCTACCGATAGACGGTTGCCTTTAGAAAATATTAGTTAAAAATAACCGCTCGTTTTCCTATGATATGTACCCAGTTTTCTGGACACCGCTTAAAAATTGAATAATTATATTTGCA
>ERZ779866.1060-NODE-1060-length-29130-cov-5.248839_pt1 | contig 29130 bp, 21 predicted proteins | sample MGYA00511248_ERZ779866 | MGnify/ENA primary metagenome ERZ779866 (study PRJEB29588, sample SAMEA2155758) | human gut metagenome | biome: human gut; feature: human-associated habitat; material: faeces | place: Denmark | collected 2008/2010 ... | reverse complement strand
TGCATGATTACCCAGATGAAGGCAGCGGAGGGCGTAACCGAGGAGTTGAAGGCTCGCGCCTCCATGGCGTGGGTGGGGGCGATGAACAGGATTCGCAACCGGGCGGAAGGAATCATTCTGCGAGAGATGATCTATGAGGACGAAAAAGCATAGGGTTTGGGAAGAATAAGGAAACAGATAAGGAATGGCCGAGCATCTGCCGATTGGAAGATCGGCGGATGTTTGACCTGACACTCGTTTCGATGAATCAACAACGTATATCGACTTATATGCATAATTTACTAATTTTTTTGACCTGCAAGCTTTTTTGTCCTATAGCGCAAACAAAGCACCGTAACATTATCATGTCCTCCTGCTTTCAGCGCATATTTGACCAGTAGATTAGTAGCTTGTTGCACGCTTTCAGCTTTAGTAAAAATTTGTTGAAGTATATTATCGTCAAGCATATCCGTTAGACCATCGCTGCACAAGAGCAATATGTCGTTGTTTTGAAAATCTGACAATTCTACAATGCATGGATCTAGCTGAATATCGGTAGACGAAATGCCAAGATATTGACTAATGATATGTTTTTTGGGATGTTGAACTGCTTCTTCAGGTGTGATAAGCCCCATCTTGATCATTCGTTCAACTTCCGAATGGTCTGTTGTCAGCCGTGTCAATTTATCATTTCTAAATAGATAAATACGACTGTCTCCCACATGCGCCAGATACAATTTGGGCTTGCACCATAGGCAGCAGGCTATCGTGGTGCCGGATTTTCTTCTGTTATCCTGAGATTTTTGAAAAATATTATCAGAAGTTTTAATAAACCATTTTTTAAAAACATCTGTGTCCATTCCATGGCTGAGTGAGGAATATAATTCTACTAAGTTTTCAACCGCAATAAATGAAGCTTCTTCACCGGCTTCTTCGCCTCCCATGCCGTCGCATACAGCATAGATCTGCAATGGTTTCATACATTGTTGGGAGAGCGTTGCTCCGTTATCCATATCTTGCAAGGCCATAAAGCGACCATTCAAGAAAAAATTGTCTTCGTTGTTCTGCCTCACATTTCCCTTGCTGCTTTTTACAGCTGCTTCTATTATTATGCTGTTTTTTTTGTAATTCCAGATGAAAAAAAACACCACAATCAAAAGGAGGAGTATACCGGCAATTATGATTGTCATGACAAAGGGCAGGGGTTCCGAGGCGGATCTGCTACTCTCTGCATAGGCTGTTGAGCTGATGGAAAAAGCACTTTGTATTGTAAAAAAAGCCACTCTTTGCATATTAATCCCCATGCCGGTGCGGCAACCGGCACAAATAGCGATGAAAACGGAGCCGCAAGATTTCCGTTTTCTGCTACAATGGGCTTGAGGGAGGCAAACTACAAAGCACGGTAGGAGGAGTTGCAAGCAGCAATCCTGCAAGGCTGAATATTAATCAGTGCAAGAGTCGCCTTTCAAGCACAAATAAGTGGTCGTAAGAGGCCGCACACTAAGGATTGTTTTAGCGATTGCCTAAATGTGTGGCGGCTCAGTCCCTGCCTCTCTCAATCAAGAAGGGAGGGTCGTCATGAAACTCACGTATCCGGTTTGCTGTGGCGTCGATGTTCATAAAACCTTTCTCGTCGCCACCATCATCAAAACGGATGGGCTTGTTCCGAAGTACTACAAGAAGCGTTTCTCTACTTTCAGTCGTGATTTGATCGCTTTCAGGCAATGGCTCCTTGACAACGACTGCAAGGATGTCTGCATGGAGAGCACGGGCAAATACTGGGTTCCGGTTTGGAATATCCTTGAGGATGCCATCCGTGTGGTTATTGCCAACCCCAAATGGGTGTCCGCCGTGAAGGGCAATAAGGATGATACCAAGGATTCCAGGTGGATCGGAGACTTGTTCCGAATGGGTCTTGTTCCCGGCAGCTTCGTTCCCAGCAGGAAGATCCGCGTGCTCCGCGAGTTCACCAGATACCGTTACAAGCTCATCTCCATGCGTTCTAGTGAAAGGAATCGCTTCCAGAATGCTTTCACTGTGTGCAACTCGACGCTGGATGCCGTCTTGTCCGATATGTTTGGTAAATCCGCAGCGGCGATTCAGAATTACCTCTTGGATACAGATGTCGTAAACCCGGCTTACTGCGCGTCCTTGCTTCAACGTGCCGCCAAGAAGAAGTCCGCAGATGTCATGGCCGCTGTCGAGGGCTTCAAGATGTCCGCCGAGCAGAAGGAGCGTGTTCGCATCATTCAGGAGCATTTCTCCGATATCAACGCCAGAGTTGCCAGACTCGACGCTGAAATCAACAAGTTGGTTTCCGAATACGAGAGCCGGATCGCCCTGCTTTGTACCATTCCGGGCGTTGACCGTAATCTCGCCATTACGATCATCTCGGAAATTGGCACGGATATGTCCGAGTTTGGTTCCTCCAAGCGTCTGTGCCGCTGGGCGGGACTGACGCCGGGCTACAACGAGTCTGCCGGGAAAAAGAAATCCGTGAGAATCACCCGTGCCGGGGTTTATCTGAAGCCTGCGCTGGTGCAGGCCGCACATGCGGCGGTCAAGTCCACCAAGAGCGTTTACTTCAAATCCAAGTACGAGCGCATATCCAAACGCAGGGGCAAGAAGCGCGCCATCATCGCCATCGCCAGAATGATCCTTACCGCCGTCTTTGCCATGCTCAAGACTGGCGAGGTATTTCACCCCTGCGATTTGCAGAAATGCGATATGCCCGAACAACTCAGGCGCAGGCAAGTCGTTTCTTCCGCCAAGAATGCCGTTAAGCTCCTGGTTTCGCTGGGGGTCTTACAGGAGGATTCCGTTTCCCTCGCTGCGTTGGCTGGCTAGCTCCCTCACAATTTAACCCGCCCTTATGGGCTTGTTTGCATTGCATTCTTTCTGACAAATCCTTGTTTTTTGTCGTACTTGATGTTTTCACACTAACCATCCCCTTTATTTATTGACGTATATGCAAATCAATAACCGTTGTTCCAATTTCAATCTTGTCCCCATCCTTAACAGATGTTTTTTCACAAATCAGATCATTGTTCAGTTTTGTTCCACTACGGCTTCCCAAATCAGTCAGGAAAAGACCGGTTGGCTCCAATTGAAATTTAAGATGTTCTCGGGAAATATGCGGGTCTTCCAGACATATATTACAATTTTGATTGCGTCCTATAGTCAGCTCATGGGTGATCGTAGCTGCGCGGCTCATGGTTTTTCCCTGATAAGTAATCTGCAAGTCCAATACAATACAGTTGGTCGTCATGGGTAAAGTTGCGTTGGGGTCATCCGCAAAAAGGCCGATAGTTTCGTCTCCGGCAAAACGACTCCCTAAAGGGATAGAATGTTCAATTCCTTCATCACCAAAGGAAGAACGCAGCTGCTTTTCAAACCGTTCTTCTTCTGCTTGAATTTCCAGCTGTTTTCTTTTATGATTTTTTCGAACTGCAGTAGCCGCTATTATCAGCAAGAGAAGCAGCAGCAGAACGATTCCAATAAAAACATATAACAACGGAGGCTCCATCAGCCGCTCAAGCAGGGCATCAAAAGAATCATCCTCGACGGACGCAGGGAGCGCTGAAATAAATGGCGTGGGCGTTACGGATACAGCGTCCAATAGCTCAAGTGTTTCGAGGATTAGATGTTCGTTCGGCTGCAATTCAAATGTGTATTGGCAAACTTGTCCCTCCATACGCCACTGTTCAGAATCAGACATTTTTTTGTATTCGGGGATTTGAAATGAGAGCCGATAATCCCCGGGAACAAGTCCCGACACTTCATAAAAGCCACTATTATCTACTGTGATAGATTGTGAGGTGTTTGAAATTATATCCGTTAGAAGAAGCGATTCAACCAGATTTCCTAAGATCATTCCGCTTACTTTGCCATCCGGAGCAGGCGATGCCGTAGGTGCAAGAATCATTGAAAAGGAGTCCTCGACCCTACTTTGAACGGTTTCGCCATTTATACTGATTGCTACACTCCAGTCGGCAGCTGAGGCTTGCCAAACGGTTGCATCCGGTTGGACCGTTAAGATAACAGCTTGTTCAACATAATCGTTAATCAATTCTGCCGCTGCCTGTGGTTCCAAATCTTTTGATGTGGCGCGCAGAAGCCTTCCACGGGAAGCGCGGGAAATCATATCAAGTTCAGACAGTTCTCCATTTCTGACGCTTCCATCAGACGCTTTACCTGGAATAGCCACGGTATAAATCGGTATACCAGCAGCGTGCGCTTTTTCAGCAAGCGCTTCTGACGATATGGCACTATCATCGTTTCCGTAACCAAACACAACCATCATTTTCCGAGCAGGAAAGGAATCGTCCGTGGTATAAAATGCGTCAATCGCCTGATCCATCGCTTTGTAAAGCTGCGTCGTTCCACCACGGTCAGAGTTTTCATACTCTTCCATATTTTTGCTAACTTTTAGGAAGTCACTTTCGAACCCATACGTTAAATCGGAAACCGTCGTCTTACCTGCTACCAGGACTAACACACGATCATCGGAACGCATGTTCAACAGAAGAGCCTGGACCCATGAGCACATTTTGTCCCAGGAGTTGCTGCGCAACGCATAGGAATTGGTGTCGAGCACAATAACATATGCCGTGTTTTCATCGGCGTTTGAAAACAACTCCACCTTGTCAGGAGTCATCTCGACACCTCTCGCATATACTTTATACATTTCAGGGGCAGCGGAAATAGAAACCGCGGCGTTTGACTGGATGTCGCTCATAAGAAGATAGAGCTTGACAACGGAATTGTTCTGCTGCATTTGAACAAAATCCAGCCGGTTTGCAGCTTCTGCACCTAGCGCAACTGAACAGCAGACGAAAAGAAGCAGGAGGAGGGCGTTCAATCGGCCTTTCATAACGGTTCCCCTTTCTTCACTATGAGCTCTACAATCAATAAGAAGTATATCAGATTTCAATTTTTTTGAAAATATAGAAATAGAAAGTTTAATTTATATAATTATACTAAATTATTGACATATAGATATGATATATAGTAATATAAAATGACAAATATAGAAATATTAGGGAGATTGGATGGATGAGAGACTTTCCGGAACGTCTGGTGGCCCTCCAGCCATTTTGGGGCTTGTGGCAGCTGGAGGAATTCATTGGGGAAGGAAGTTACGGGAAAGTCTATCGCATCAAGCGAGAAGAATTTGGTGAAACGTATTATGCAGCGCTGAAATGGATCTGTCTGCCACAAAATCAAAGTGAGATACAGTCGCTTCGGAACGAAGGTTATGACGACGCATCTATTGCGGATCACTATGCCTCTGTCATAAAAGCCTTTCAGAGCGAGATCGTGCTCATGAGCAAGCTGCGCGGGCATAGCCATATTGTCAGCTTCGAGGATCATCTTTTTGAGAAAAGGGAAAACGAGTTGGGATGGGATATTCTGATCCGCATGGAATTGCTGGAATCCCTACCCGGTTTCTTCAAAAAGGATCGCGCGGTTAGGGATGTCATTACGCTGGGCTGCGATATATGTGATGCGCTCACGCTTTGTGCAAAATATAAGATCGTGCATCGGGACATCAAACCCGACAACATTTTTGTCAACGAAAACGGGGATTTTAAGCTGGGTGATTTTGGCGTAGCGCGGCAGATGGAGCATACTCAGACAAATATGAGCCGTAAGGGGACGCCCTTTTTTATGGCGCCCGAAGTGTATACCGGAAGAGAGGCAGACGCGCGTGCGGACCAGTATTCGTTAGGGCTGGTGATGCACCGGTTACTCAACGCGCAGCAGATTCCATTCGCGCCGGCTTTCGACCGCATCCTGACACATCAGGAACGGGAGGAAGCTCTTTTGCAGCGCCTGCGTGGGGAGGCCCTGCCGCCACCGTTGCAGGGCAGTGAAAAGCTGAAGCAGATCATTTTGAAAGCCAGCAATTATCAGCCCAAAAAACGTTTTGCAGCACCGGAGGAGATGAAAGCGGCGCTTCAGCAGACGCTGAACGAGCGGGAGAATCAGGCTAGTCTGTTCAAGGCGGCATCAGGCCAGATATCCAGCAAGCGGAGTAGTTTGAGGCCGGAGGCGGCTTTCAAAAAGGGAAAGAAGTCCAAAAGAGACAAAAAGGACAAGACCGGATGGGTACTGGGGATACTGGTCGGATTGATCCTGTTGCTGACAGGGACCGGGATTTGGCTGCTGTTGCAAACGCCGGATGAAGATGTTCCTGCGTCCTTTGAAAATACGATTCCTGCAGTACAAACGCCGGTACCGTCCACTGCAAGGACGCCGATGCCGACAGCTACGCCTGTTCCTACAGAAACGGTTTTCGTTGCTTTAACATCCACGCCCACAACGCTCCCAACCTCTACGTTTACAACCATTCCTACTGCTACGACGACCACTACAACTACTGCCACTCCCACTGCTACGACTACCATTGCTCCTACATTCACGCCGACGCCAACTGCCGCGCCGACTTCCGTATCTACATCCTATACAGCATTGGTTTCTGATGGAACGCCGTTGCCGGATATACCCGTTTCCAATGAAAGCAACTTCGAATACCGGATCGATGAAGCCGGAAACGCCGTGATTACTAAATATACTGGTTCAGATACCATATGCCGTGTTCCTGAGACATTGGACGGACGAACGGTTGTTTCCATTGAAGGAAAGCTCAATGAAAGTGCATTTATGGAATGTGTCAATCTGCAATACGTCCTGCTCCCTAATACCATACAGTCAGTCGGCCAGTTTGCCTTTTTCAAATGTGATTCACTTATCGGCGTATCCCTTCCGGAATCGCTGACTTCTATAGGGTATAGTGCTTTTAGAGATTGCGTATCCCTGGAAGATATTGTTTTTCCAGATACTATAACATTTATTGGCAGATCTGCGTTTGGTAACTGCTTGTTACTGGAACATTTGACTCTCCCCGAAAATCTGGAAACGCTCTCGGCCTCAGCATTTGCTGGGTGCCGCGCTTTAACCAGCGTAATTCTTCCGGATTCACTAACGTATATTGATCATTGCGTTTTTGATGGATGTTCTTCTATTACTAATATCAGCCTGCCCACAAATTTAAAAAAGATCGGATGGGCGGCTTTTCGAAACTGTTCTAGCCTGAGTAGTTTAGTATTGCCTGATGGTTTAATAGAAATAGAATTTGAAGCATTTGATGGATGCCGAAAACTGAAGTACCTATATATTCCTGCATCATCAATAGAAGAAATTGGAGTGAATGAAGGGATTTCGTTCGCTTTTGATGAAAGCATTACCCTTGTCTGCCCTGAAAACTCCTATGCAGAGAAATATGCCAGGGAAAACGGCCTGTCGTATATAAATGGTGATTACGATACTTGGAAGGCACTCGTGGAAAAAGCAGAGAATCCCTCTTCCTCTCCCATACCTACAGCAACGCCGACCGCCGCACATACACCCATGCAAACTCCAGTGGAGGAATCGCTTGCTTCCGAGTATACGTATCATTTTGATGGCACGCGGTATACTCCTAAAAGCGGAACAATTTCTGCATTTACAGGGCTCATTGCCCAGGAGATACCTGATATCGACAAGCTGATTATGGAAGATAGTGCAGCTGGGCTTCTGAGAACGGATTATAACTATGACTGGCAGTTGAGTGCAGAGATTGCTGCTGTTTTGGATTCGTCTTTTGAGATTGAAAAGGAAGACAGATGGTGCCAGATGGTTTTCTGGCAGGAAGATGCGGATACTGTGCTTGGACTGATTGGAAAGACGGTATTTACGTTGACCATCTCAAAAAAGAGCGACAACACTGTCTTAACGAAAGTCAATTGCGTTTTGGATTCCTTGCTCTGTAACATCGAGTGGGAAAACGATGAGTATATAGAACAGGAAATCGTCTTTACTCCGGGGCAGTCGCTTACCATTACGCTGCCACAGGATAAAATTGCCTATACCCACGACGGCACAACGGTGATATATGATTGGCTTCAAAGCACTGATAAGGTCTCTTATTACGAGCTTGTATCGGGAGCAGATTGCACAAGTGTCACATTTACGCCAAAAGCCAGTTGGGACGGGACTTACATAGAGCCTAACGTTCGAAATGAAAATGAATTTGGAAGTTCGATTCCACTTGGTATAACCTACATTCTCAAGAGCGATGGTACGCAACCCGCGCCTGGTGTGCCGGTGGTGGAGGAATCGATTGCTTCAGAGTATACATATCATATCGTAGGTGATCGGTATGGTCGGGTAAAAGGAGTAATGAGCAACGAATTCTCCATTTCTTTGATGCCGGATGTGATTGCCTGTGAAATAGCAGATCTCTACCCGCTGATTGTTGGTGATTACGGTGAGCTGTCACCGGATTATCTTTATGAGTGGGAACTGGCCAAAGGAATTGACGCCATAATGGATTGTTGGAGGCAGGATGCGAATGTTTATTTAACATCCTGGCCAGCCGAGGAAGAACCGTTGGCCCTGGAATTGATCGGAAAAACCATCGCCACGTTGACCATCTCAAAAAAGAGCGATAATGCCGTCATGACAAGAGTTAATTGCGTGCTTGATTCCTTTATCTATGCAATCGAATGGGAGAATCATGATTCTGTTGAACAGGAAATTATCTTTACGCCGGGCCAACCTGTTACGATCAGTTTACCGGAAGATAGGATCGCTTCCACATATGATGGCGCAACGCTGATATATATGTGGGACCGAAGCCTTGGTGATTCTTATTACACGATAACTTCCGGCGCTGGCCTTACAAGTATTACTTTCACACCTGAGGCGGACTGGGATGGAACCTGGATACTCCCTTATGTATACAGAGAAGATGCACCCCATGATGCGCCCAATCTGAATATGATAGAAATATCCTACATTCTAAAGAGCTCTGGCACGTCTTCTGCTCAGCCAGCCTCCACAACGCAGCCTGAAGCGTCCAGTGTGTCCGTTTCCAGTGAGGGCAACTTCGAATATCGGATCGATGAAGCCGGAAACGCCGTGATTACTAAATATACTGGTTCAGATACCATATGCCATATTCCTGAGACATTGGATGGCCGAACGGTTGTTTCCATTGAAGGGAGCAACAGCAAAAGTGCTTTTGAGGATTGCGCCAATCTGCAATATGTCCTGCTCCCTGATACCATACAGTCGATTGGCCAGTTTGCCTTTTTCAAATGTGAGTCACTTATCAGCGTGTCCCTTCCGGAATCGCTGACTTCGATAGAGCATAGTGCTTTTAAAGATTGTACATCCCTGGAAGATATTGTTTTTCCGGATGCTATAACTTATATTGGCGGATCTGCGTTCCATGGATGCTTGTCACTGCAAGATATAACTCTTCCTAGAAATTTGGAAAAAATGCAAGCTATGGCGTTTGCATACTGTACGGCGCTGACTAGTGTATTCTGTTCAGATTCGCTTGCCTATATTGATGCTGGTACCTTTAAGGGGTGTACTTCTTTGAAAAAAGTTACGCTCCCCGGCAGTTTAGATAGAATTGGTCTGGCGGCTTTCCAAGACTGTAAGGAATTAAGCAGCATAGCATTGTCAGAACACATTAAGGTAATTGAGCACGCAGCTTTTGAAGGGTGTCAGAAGCTGGATTATATATATATTCCGGCCTCTGTGGAAGAAATTGGGGTTGGCTGGGATGGAACTCTAGCCTTCGATGAGGCTACTACGCTTATAGGTCCTGAAAATTCCTGCGCAGAGAAATATGCCAAACAATATAATCTGCAAAATAATGTGCCGATTTCTCAGGAAGACAACTTTCAAGTCCGTATAAATGCTGATGGTAATGCAGTGATTACAAAGTATCTGGGTTCAGAAGCTGTATGCAATGTTCCCGAGATGCTGGCAGGCCGGAAAGTGGTTGCGATTGGAGCAAATGCGTTTGGCAATTGTACGGATTTGCGATATGTTCTATTGCCTGATACCATAAAAACGATAGAAAACTATGCCTTTTCCGATTGTGCTTCGCTTGTCGCCGTTTCCCTTCCAAAGTCGCTGATTTCCATAGGAAATTGCTCTTTTGTGAACTGTACGGCTCTGACCAATCTGTCATTTCCGGATACCCTTACGGAGATTGGCAGTTTGGCGTTTGGCAGTTGTTCATCACTGCAGCACGTGATTCTTCCGAAAGGTATCAAAGAGATTGCTGAATCGGCGTTTGCAGGCTGTGCAAATCTTGTGAGCGTTACCTGTCAAGATTCTCTGACCATTATCGGCTATAAAGCCTTTGATGGCTGCGTTTCCTTGAAAAATCTTACGCTTTCAAAGAACTTGGAAGAGATCGGATGGGCAGCTTTCCGAGACTGTCGTCAATTGAACAGCCTGGCGTTGCCAGATCGTTTAAGCACCATAGAATATGCCGCTTTTGATGGATGCCCAAACTTGAAATATTTATATGTTCCCGATTCAGTAGAAAAAATCGGAGTAGGCGCTGACGGGACACTAGCTTTTGATGGTGAGACTACGCTTATCTGCCCTGAAGGTTCCTATGCTGAAACTTATGCGCAAATGTACTTTCTAACGCATGCAACAGGTGGATACAGTATTTGGAATGGCATCGTGGAGATGGCCCAAAACATGGACACTTCCATGGGTACGACAGAGGCGTCTCTGGAGTATTATACTGTTCTTACTTCAAAAAGAACCTATCTTTATCCCGGAATGGATGAGGAATCTGAAGCCATGCTGCGTATTCCGGGACAAATGCTCATTTCCGCTGTTCCGGCTGGAGATGGATGGCTTAAGACGGAATACGCAGGGATACCCGGCTATGTGACGACCAACAATTTGAAAGCGTATGACCTTGACAAGGAATATACATGGAAAGAGTTTCAGACCATGGTAAACAACGCTCTTAAGGCATGCGAAAATGGTGAGGTGCTGGTGCCGGGGCCAAAGCACGTGGCGGCTTATAAGAATGGCGATAAGGCGATTACCATGCCGGACGGCGTTAAGCTGATCATTGAAGGTGGTTCTTTCGAAAGCATGCTGGTCACCAATGGGAAAATTGAATTGAGGAACGTAACAGTGAATTGCGCTATAGCCGAGCGCTGTGCTATCACCGTGAGCATTCCCTCCAAGGAACGTTCGTTGGAACTACGAATTGATGAGAATACAACGATTGCAGCAACCGGGCAGTATGCCTCTGCCATCGGAACGGATTATAACAACACTCCTTCCGTTAAAAACGCCATACTGAATTACCGCATCGTTAATAATGGCCGCATTGAGTCTGACGGCGGATCAGGAATACAAATTATGAACTGGGGTGACAGTGGAGAGGCGCAAGTCTATATTGAGAATAATGGCATGATTCTTAGCCATTGGTGGGGCGGTATACGCTGTAGGCTGTGTGATCAGCAAGAATTGGAGATCATCAATCGTGGCAGTATTGAATCCACACATCAATCTGGCATTGATATTGAAACAGGAAGTTTCCATATCGCAAACGAGTCCAATGCAGTTATCAAAGGATGGGCTTCATCTGGTGCCATATGGGCTGGAAATTCGTATGCCGATGCCACTGTTAGCGGAAGTATCTCGAATGCAGGTGAGCTACAAAATCTGGTTGTGAACACTTCAGTTGACTTTCTCCCTATGATTGTCTATGAGGGAAATGATTTGGAGGTTTTTGTCTGGCTCACCCAGATTGTCCGCGATATGGATGAAATACTTACAATGGATGAGACAAAAGAAATAGCAAAAGAATTGCTGAAAAACATTAAAAACAACAGTGGCTACGCGTTCGAAAAAGCCGTTATACGCTTATGGACGGGGGAAAAAGAATTTGAGACTGAGCTCGAACAAACGGTTTACTTGGAAAGTAGCGAAATGTAAAAAACTTGCGCAGGAGCCTCATGCTCCTGCGCAGCGTTGAAATGCATAAAACGATTTGTTTTGGGCTTCGCCGTAACAGCTTGCTGCGGTTTGCAGGGCATCGCACAGACTTGACAATGCCGCAATCATGTCCGTCAGCTTTTCCGTTTCTTCTGTCACGATGCTAGCCAAGCCGGTGTAGTCATCGGACTGCCATCTTCCTTTCAAAGACTGCACCTGAGCTTGTTCCATCCGGAAAGCCTGTTTGATTTTATCGAGTGAGTCAGCAGACGTTTCTCCCGCTTTTGCCAGCGCGGAGCAATTCACGCAGATCTTGTTGTCGCTTGCTACGCCAAATATCTGCGACACCCTGCTGAAGGCAGTTTCCCAGTATTCATGAACGGCGTTGCATACCGCCTGCATTGTATACAGCTCATTGTTCGGATGAAGATCGGCAGGCACAAAGTTCATGCGGGAACACATTCCTCCAATCGAATCAAACGGAGGAACAAAAGGATTCTCTGGATCCGCGGAAGTATAGGTGCGCTCCCAATATGTAAGAATCGAATCCAGCAGGCCGCCCAGGCTCCCATACATCTCCTCAAGAATCTTGTTGGCGCTGTAAAGTGCATAAGCGGCGCCTTCCAGGCCGGTTAAATCAACCGTCGCCTGCGGAAGCGCCTTGGCAAGGGCGCCTTGCGTTTTTGCATAGACTATGCCTTGAGGTGATTTCACATTTGCCAGTTGCTTTTTATATTCAGTGATCAGACAATCTATTTTCTGTATTGCATTAACTGCGTCCTCATTGTTTTGTGAAAGCATGCTGACAAAAGCGGTTTCTCTATTGAGAATTCCCTCTTTTGCCAAAGTCAGGCCGCGGATTCTAATCGAAAGCAATAATTCATAAACCTTTAAAAGCGCCTGCTGATTTTCTTCGCTGGGGTTATTTCGAAAGCTGGTCACACAATCATGAAGCTGCTTTTTGAAAATGCCCTCGTATTCTGTGAGATTCTCTATGTCTCTTAGAATATCAAGGTGACCATCCATATTCATTATTACAATATTGGATACACAGGTGGTAACGCCTGAAGCCGTTGTGATGATATCAACTCCCGGTATCCGTCCAAGTATGGAAAATGCAATTACTTTTCCGATCTCGTCAGTCATGTCTTTTTGTAATATCTCTTCCAAAGCAGAGCTATCATTAATCATACTGTCGCAGGCATCAGCCAAGTTCATTAGAATCTTAGCATAACGTTCGTCTGTCGCATAGGTGCCGGCATCGCGAAGTGAGTCCGAAAAATCTTTCAAGATGATTGTTATCGCTGCAAGGCGCACCTGCTGTTCGTTTTGTTTGGAAACCTCTGATAGCATTTTGTAACCATCGGATGCAAAGCTTAGCACATTAAATTCGTCTAACAGATCGTTCTTGCTTTTACTGGCTTGCTCTTTGGTTCCGGTAAAGACATCCACAAGCTCTGCAATTTCGCCCTCTTTTACCTCAAAGCCCTTTTCTCCCAATGTGACTTTTGTGCTTACACCAAGATCAACGTATTTTTTAAAGTCGTACATACCTTTTCCGGAAAGGGAAAGGTCGACTTGGTCTGCAAATACATTTAAAAAAGTGCTTAGAATAGAAGCCTCATCTTCTGTATATTCAAAATCGAGAGAGCCTGTCCTGTAAAGTGTTTCACCAACCTTTTGAAGAGGTGTATTATAGAGTTGAGCATATGTATGATAGGGTAATTCTGCCTCAATTGATTCTTTGAATGTGGGCGAATCAATCAGCCATTGAGTATCATAAAGACCCGGAGTAACTAAATCGTGGTAAAGCTTTTCATAAGCACTATCCATGAAACCACCGCCTCAAAAGGAAGTTGGCATATTGTCCAAAGTGCGTTTGACATTTCGATAATAATGAATGATTCGGTCCAGGGTATCTATGGCTTTCTCCTGGCCCAGGCCCTGCTGCTGAACAATGTCCGACCTGGCCTGTTCCAATCGCTGTATGACGGTGTTCATCTTGGCGGCAAGAGCATGTTGCTTTGCAACAGCGTCCGGTCCAATATAGTATCCCATGGGCACTGCTCCTTTTTTACTTTCCGTTTATCTCAAATTTCTTGCGGACACTCAACTGATTCTGCATGTTTGCATTTTCGGCAAGCTTATAGTTTTGAGCACATGACAGGAGCTTTTTACACGTTTCACTCATTTGCTGCTCCGATGCAACCGTTACTTTTTGAATGGCAGGACGTATAACACCCAATACCTGTTCAGCCGCGTTACAGTTCCAGGCGTTCTCGGCCTTGCTAATCGCATCTTCCGCCGCATCCCACAGTTTGGAAACGTTGCTTAAGCTTTCTTCGATAATGTCAGTTGCTGATAGGATCGCGGTAACTGATACCCTGATGTTTGTCATAAAAGACCCTGCCTTGCAATTGATTTTATCGGGGAGCCTGCCATCCGTAAAGAACGGCAGACTCCCGGTGGCCTAAATTTGGAACATGCTTTTTACGCCGCTTTGGTTGTCCACATTTGCCGCCTCAGCCTTTTTATAGTTTTGGGCAGCATTGTCCAGAAAAGCCGCAAAACTTTCCACCACTTTTTTGAAATCCGAAAACATGGTGTCCATGCTGGCGGCAATTCCAGTCAACTGATTGGCAGCCTCACCCTTCCAGGAACCCTGCAGGCTTCTTACGCTTTCCTGAATGCTGACAAGGTTGGACTGCATAACGTTGTTGTTTTCACGAATATCGTTGGCAACCGAACAGAGGACTTCCGCAGAAACACCAATCTGTGCCATAAGACTTCGATCCTTTCTTAAGAACTTAAAGGCCCGTCATGTTTGCTTTCAATGCGTTCTCATAATTTGTTGCATCCATAATGATGGAATCTGCGCATGAGATCAGGCTTTGATTTAGGCGGATAAACGAATCCCGGTATGTTTCGATCTTGGCGATATACTTATCGCCATCTTCGCTGGTCCAAGAGTTGCGAAGGCTTTGAATTTGCCTCTCCATTGCTTCATAAGCGGCAAGATAGTTTTTTGCGCTTCCCTTGATTCCTTCTGCAGTCGCGCGCATCGTTGCGGTGTTGGCTGTGATACTTGAAGCTGCCAATGTAATCCTCCTCCTGTTTTTTATATGACCAACAGCGTATCACCGCTGTTAAGCCCTGTTTTTTCTATAGGAAGTTCGCTAGGCAGGGGCATCCCTTTTTGAGGATCCCATAGGATTGTACTTTCACAGGGACGAAACATACCGTTACTCAACTCATAAAATACCTGACTGAGGGCCTGCTGTAAATGGAACACACTGATGGAGCGAGGCACATACATATCATAACCCATATTTGCAATGGGTACCTCAATATGCAAAAGTACTTTATCCCATATCATTCAAATTATCCTCCCAGTATTCGTTTATAGCGTGCTTATAGGCTTATATGCACTGGCTGTTCCGGCGGTGATTACATAGCTAAAATCATTGCCCAATCCATGTCGAATTCGTTTGCTTATATCAAATGCATATTGGGAGTCAAAGCCAGTGCCAAACCACAGTCCGTCCCGCATAGAAACGTGTTTTGCATGCCATTCCTTGATCGAAAGCGACGTAGCTTTGCGTACATTCTGAATCAAAACGACCGTCAGATACAAAGCACTTTCTCCAAACAAGAGCAAGGTATCCAGCTTGTCGATGGACTCGCTGTCCAGCTGCTCCAACAGATCAGTCATTCCGCACAGCAGAAATACGCAAGGCGGGTATGTCGGCTTCTCCGTGCCTGCGCGCTGCGCCAGCGTGGATTCTTTATAGCGCTGATGAACAATTTCAAGCATTGTGTCAATCAACGTCTTGGCAGAAGAAAGATCGCATGCATAATGCATCCCGTCTGTTTTTTTCAAAAAGCTCAGCATATCTATGGCATAAACCGTATATGCGCCGCTGAGGGAAAACAGTTCTCCAAAGATGGAAACATAGGGCTGGACAGCAGGGTCACTGAAAAGACATACATGGATGAAACGCTGCGTAAAATCGAAGGTCACAGGCATCACAGTATCCCTGTCCATACCAAGCGGAATCGCCCCGAGAGATATTGATTGTGTGTCTTCGCACAACATATTCAGGGAAATTAAAGCGGGAAGCGTTCGGATCCTTGCCGCTTCTACATGTGCAAATGACTTTTTCATTTCCTGTGCCATCTGACGCACAAGATCTACGGGATTTACCCCGCTCTTTTCAAACAAATCAGCAATCTGAAATTCCAGTACCTGCCCTTCATACAGACAAACACCACTGCCACAGCGCGACAACGGATAAACACCGTTGGTCTTGGCAAGAAGCATAGTATAATCTGTCGTGTCGTTCATTTGGAGGCAGAAGACCTGTTTGAAGTTTTGCGTCAGACGGTGACGCACGGAAGAATAAGAGGTTGCAGTAATTAAGAAGAAGATTCCATACCGAATCCCTTCACGTGAAAGTTTAAAAATAACATCCTCATATTCACTAAACTCTTCGACAAAAGCAGGATAATTATGCACAATCACCAGAATGGATGTCAAATGTTTACCTGTCTGCTCATGGTATACAGTTTGGCTACCGCTATAAGCTGATAAGCGTTGACGCCGTAAGGCAATCTCCTCTGTTAACATTTTAAACAGGTTATGGATCTTTTCATCTTCGCCCAGCACAAGCACATCACCAACGTGCGGCATCTGTGAAAACATGCGACTTGCTTCGGACGCAAAGTCAATAATGTACAGATTTACTTCTTCCGGGTGGTGATGCTTGCAAAGAGCCATGATAATTGCGTTTACAAACTGGGTTTTTCCGCTTCCAGGCATGCCGTAGAGAAGAGCATTCCCATCAGATGAGAAAGGAACGCGAAGTAAGAATTGTTTTTGAGCAGATGGCTGATCGACGATACCGATAGCAGGATTTAGGAAATAGGATTCTTCGCTTGTATCATATGCATCTTCCATGTCTCTAAATGTGAGACTTGCAGGCAACACGGGCAACCATAATGGCCTGGGAAGCAAACGCGCTGCATTTGCTTCATGGAAAATATATTTTATTACGTTATCGACTTGTGTTCCTTTTTTGTGTGTATCATGACCAACATCATTAACATCTTTTATTTTTACACGATAAACAGATTGTCCTAGTGGGTTAAGGATCTCCAGATCACGATCTACATTTTCGGTATATTGCTCATCTTGTGATAATTTGGCACCACTCCATGCACTTTGGCCCAGAACGAAAATTTCATCAAAACCAACCTGCATATAAAATCGTCCCGTATGCGTAAGTAGTGCTGCATCAGGTCGTTTGAGCATATCGATACTGTCGTTCCTGTCCTGTACCTTCAGACACACACGAAAACGTGTATTGCTCCAAATCTGGTCTGTTACAATTCCTGCCGGCTTCTGAGTCGCGAGGATCAGATGAATGCCCAGACTACGGCCAATGCGTGCGGCACTGACCAGGCAGTCTAGAAAATCAGGTTCCTGCTGTTTCAATTCCGCAAACTCGTCTGATATCAAAAGCAAATGCTGAAGAGGTTCATCGACAGAGCCTTCTCGATACAGTTGCTGGTATTTATATATATCAAGATTATTGAGGCCTAACCGTTCGCTTGTTTCTTTAAAGATCAATTGTCGTCGGGAAAGCTCGCTCTCAATAGAAGTCATTGAGCGACGAATCCCTTGTTTACCGCCAAGGTTATCGATTGTACCTACGACGTGAGGCAATTTTTTTAAGGTGTCGGACATTCCCCCTCCCTTATAGTCGATCAGCAGGAAACCCACTTCTAATGGACTATAATGTAATGCAAGCGAAAGAAGGTATGTAATAATGAATTCACTTTTGCCAGAGCCCGTCATGCCAGCAATCAACCCATGCGGTCCATGGGCCGATTGGTGGATATCCAATATCAACGGTTCTCCATATTGATTTACACCGACAGGAACCGCCAGCGTATGCACGGGATCGCTTTGCCGCCAACGTCTCATGACGTTGAGCTGCACGGGCTGTGCACAATGAAACATATCCATAAACGTCAGCATTGCAGGAAAAGAAGCTGATTGCGCCCGCTCTTTGAATGCAACAAGCCGGTAGAGAAGTTTGGCATATTGCGGCAAAGCAGAATTATCCAGAGAGTCCGCATAAAAATCATTAATTTGCTCAATAGCATCCGTATTCCTGACGATTTTGCTGATGTTGGAATTGATGGATATGATTGTTTTGCACTCTCTGGGCAGTTCTTGCAACGTTTCAGAAAATGCAGCAAGATAAAGATCAGGATACTCTTGCTTACTCACCATTTCTTGCATAAGTGCACTTCTTTTAAAAAGCTGTGGGCTTAGGATTAGAAGCATATAAGAGAGAGCGGCTCTTTCCCCTTTTTTGGTTGAAAGAGTGGTCTGAAGCACTGCAGCCAGTTGATTTACTTCATCACCTGTTGTTGCGACAAAACGGAAAGAATGATCCTGACTCCATGTATGCGGTAGCATATTTACATACTGCCATTTTAGCCTTTGAGATTTGTCGTAAAGGAAAACTAATTTGACTTCATCAGGACTGTGCGTGGCACACAAATTTAGCAAAAAAGCAGAAACATAATTCTGCAATATATCTTTATTGCCAATGAAGCCACAAACTGGGTCTTTTTTCATATCCAGAAGAATTGGTACATGTTTCAACACGCGTTCTTCGGCTTCCAATTTATACGCCAAAGCAAGCAACTTATCCTCTTCCACATGAAATTTATGCGGAGGAAACTGGATGGAAGCCTGCATAGGAAAGGAACCTTCGCCTATACGAATAGACAAAAAATCTTCATGGGTTATGGAGCGCTCCCATATTTTTCGACTGCGTTCCTGAAGCGCCGCCAACAGTGCCGACGGTTCGGGATAGGTGCTCCGCAGGATTTTTTCTTGAGACAGAATATGTGCCTGAATTCGCTTCCTGGCATGGTTGATATAGGCACCATATGCTTTCTGTGTGTGCAATGCTTTTGTTGCATCGGATTTTTTATTGAAATTTCGCATTAGAACGGGAAACATAACACTCGTTGCGAGCATGCTGAAGGACATAATAATGGATGGCAACCAGTTGCTGGAAGCCTGTGTGTGCTGCGTGCTTCCAATCAGAGTAACAGCAATCAGACAAAGCGAAGCAAAGCCCATGGCAAGAGAACTGCCCATGGCTAACGCAGGGGGGAGTGTTTCCTTTTTTTCTGCAACAGGAGGGGCTTCAACCTCCATATCAAGCGTTTCCAGAGAAAAACGCAGCCGGGGCGTTCTCAAAAAGGGGGATGGATCTAATTCGATGCGTGGCTCAATGGAGGGCGGGTCGGTCTGAAGTGTAAACCTATGGCAGGTTTTTTCTTTTATTCGAAGATTTCCATTGACAGCTTTTACCGCAATCTGTTGATTTAATACAATAATCGTTATGCCGAATATTCTAATTACATCGCCTACCTGAAGTGTTTTTTTTCCGCGGATGGAGATTCCATTTAAAAAAGTGCCATTTGTGCTGTTTAAATCTTCTAGCATCAAAGATTTATCATGCACGGCAATTCTCGCATGCAAATTAGATACATACGGATTATCGCTTTGTATGTCACATGTTTCATTTCGTCCAATAGCAATGGTGTCCAATACATTATATATATCAAATTTCCGCTTTTCAAATGCAGTATCCTCTACAAGAAGCGTAATAAGAACTCCGTTCCTCTTCAACTTGGCTCTATATTGCCCGTTAGGCCACAACGGCGCATAGCCATTAATAAACCCATGACTACTGTCTATAAGCATCGCGTTACATGAAGAAGAAATATGCCAGATTCCCTCCATTTCCTTAAGATTTAAAAGAAGCTTTTCTTTACCGTGATGATCGCAGTAAAAGAGAGAGGTTTTTCCACAGGGTATATCAGGAATAATACTGTTCGTTATGCCATAGGTTATACTGTACAACGTAATTACCATAAAGGCCCTCCATTGCTAGAAACATTTTAAGCATATCATAATTTATACTATAATATGTAAGATGTTCCATGTCAATTATTTCCTTATTGTTCTGCCTTTAACATTTTCTTATGTCTAAATTGCATTATAAATTAAGACCTCAAAAGGTTAGCAAAATCCAGTCCAGACTTTTTTGAAAACCATCGTTGGAGACCGCTTTCAGAGAGCTTCTTTGGTGAAAGAAAAGGCAAGTTGGCAAAATTCCAGACATTATTGATGATGAAAGCGAATGCCTTCATCGGTTGCAGTGGCAAGCGGCGGTTCTTTTGGTGCGTTTCACGGAGCTGCTGTTGGACGTCACAAAATATAAGATATCGCGTTGTTTATGCCTGAATATATAATTTGATGAATGAGCTAACGCTTAAAAGAATATACTCAATCTTTCGCACTAGCAACTGTACTTCGTAGCCAATTCAGCCAGATAGCTGGAAGCCTTGATTTACAAGGGTTTGCGGACCTGAAAATCTCAAAAAAACCATTTTGACTACCGATTGACTACCTGAACCCCATGAACGACTCCCTGCGGCTTCTTTCCGGTTCGTTGTTACGCAAGAATGGGACAGGCCCAAAGAGGGCCTTGCCGAAAATTGCTGTAAAAGGAGATCGTCAACATGAAAGCGCTCAAGAAACATATTTCCGATGAAAAGAATGGACTCGATTATGTACGGATTGGCGACTATTACTTCCCCGACCTGCGGCTGACGGAGGAAACCCGCCCGATAGGAAGATGGGGCAGGATGCATAAAGACTATTTGGAGCAGCATCATGCGGCCCGATACAGCTACTTGCTCTTGTCCGGCAAGCTCTGGACGTATCTGGCGGACCTCAACGAGCAAGCACAGGAGCGGATGGAATGCATGATTACCCAGATGAAGGCAGCGGAGGGCATAACCGAGGAGCTGAAGGCCCGCGACCCCATGGCGTGGGTGGGGGCGATGAACAACATTCGCAGTTGGGCGGAAGAAATCATCCTAGCCAGCGAGAAAACCTGAATGCGGACATGCTGCGTGAGGGCGATTCCTTCGGCACAGTCAAAACAAAAACGGAGATGCTCAGGCATACGGAAGCAAGCCAGATTCCCTATGACCTGGTAGGGAAAATTGCGGAGGGAACCGTGTTGACCCGCCGTACCGTAGCGGCCATTTTGAAAGGCATTCAGCCCGGAACCTTCGCTATGTTCCAGTATAACCCCGAGGAATTCATTGCCAAGGTTACACGACTCATCAAGGAGCAAAAGGCGACGATGATCGTGGAGCATATCACCTATAACCAGATTGAAGGATACTATGACAGCAGCATTTTTACCGCTGAAAAGCATGGGAAATCCTTTGAGGATGCCTTCCCGGCCACGAAAGCGGTGCAGGACTACGTCTACACGGACGGCACTGCGGACAAGAGCGTGGAACGTAAGTTTGTGGAAGAGCTGGACGGTTCCGATGAAGTGAACGTTTACGCGAAACTGCCCAAGGGATTCTCCATTCCAACGCCGGTAGGACACTATTCGCCCGACTGGGCGATTGTGTTCCATGAAGGCAGCGTGCGACATATCTACTTTGTAGCGGAAACGAAAGGCACCATGGACAGCCTGAACCTGCGTCCTATTGAAAAGGCGAAGATAGACTGCGCAAAGAAGCTCTTTGCAACCATTTCCACGGGCATGGTAAAGTATGACCATGTGGACAGCTTCCAGCAGCTGATGAACAAGGTTATGCAATAATAGCCGTAAAATAAACGTATAGGAAAGAGATGTAGCAAGCTCATAGACGTATTGACGGCTGTCAAGAACGCACGAATCGGCCTGCCGGAGCTGTAACGGCCCTTTTTATTATGATGCTCCTCCTGTCGAATTCACAATTTTATCAGTTATATCTTACAATTCCAGAAATTTTCATTGCGTTTTAGTTGTAAATGCGAAACGCTATCTGAAGCTGCTGCGCAAAGGCTATGCCATCACCGTGGGCAGAACAGGAGACAAGGGGATCGACTTTCGTTTGATACAGGAGTGAAATTGAAGCTAAGCGCAAGGGACTTTTGACTTTCGGAGCTACCTTGTTGCACTCCGTTTTTCACTTTTTCCTGTATCGTTGCGGATGCACCGGATAGGCTTTCGCCTTTCCTCTCATGTTGTTGGGATTTTTGATCATTTTGGACAGGCTCAGAATTCGCAGAAACGCCGAGAAATCCTCTGAGGAAATCTTTTCAAAGGGGATCTGCATCTTGTCGCAGAATACGTGGATCATCGTTTCCGTAGAACTGCCCTGCTGAATATCCCGCTGGAATTTATCCTTGATATCCTCCAGCGTGGGCTGCGGGTCGGCGGTGGTCTTGTCTTTTCGATGCGCTTCCCGGATGTCCCGGAGGATGCTGTCCAGATCGTCATGCAGGATGTGGCTGAAAAAGTCGCTCTCCTGCACCTGCCCCAGTTCTAACGTCCGCACATAGAGGTCGTTTTCTCCAGGCGCGTATTTGCCTAGGATGGTCTGCCGGGTAGCTTCCAGAATAAGGTTCATCTGGTCCACCCGCATATCCGCGATCCGGTCGATGAAGATTTCCATATCCACCATCAGCCGCCGGAAGTTGGGATGGGCGGCAAGTTCGCAGAGTAGCCGGTTGTTGATTGTACCGCTGCTTAAAAGGGTTACCATATCGTCACTCAGATGCAGAGCCTGAAGCTCTGTGTTTGGGTGATTTTTATTTTCGGACAACCCCAGCAGATAGTCCGTGGATACGCCATAGAAATTCGCCAGCGTCGCGATCGCAAACGGGCTGATATCCTTGTAGTCATCGGTTTCATATTTTCCCAGTGCCGATTTGGACAGACCGCTCTGCTCCGCCAGCTGTTCCAGCGTCAGGTGGCGCTCCTTGCGCAGGTCCTGAAGCCTTTCCGGGATCGTCAGCTTTACATACATCCAAAGTCCCCTCCCGATATTGCTTTTTCCATTATCTTCATTATAACACGATTCCATAAGCGTGGAAATATACGGATTTTGAGCGCTTTTCCGACGTTTTGGATATACGGGAACGGGCCTCTTTTTTTTGTAAACTGGTTCTTGTCGCCGGGACATGAACCTTGAAACAGGTTTATCAATCGGGAGGCTTGGCTCTGCGGTAAAAAAAGAAAGGGAGGAAATTTACCATGAAACTGAGCATGAAGGAAAAGAAGATTCTTTACGCTTTCGCCTGTCCCAGCCATGATAACACGGTGGCACGGCTGAAATGGCTAACGGCCCTGACCGTTGATCCGGAGGCAAAACGCTGGATGCTGGAGCTGGCCCGGAAGATGGAGACGGAGGTAGATGAAAGCAGGCACGAGGCCTTTTACCACCGGCTGCGCAGAGAGATGGACGAATACCACCGTCTCAAGCGCAGTTTGCATGCGCTTAAAGCTAATGAAAACGATGAGGAGGGGTGGCGTGACGAAACTGTCCAGGTATGAGAAAGAAACCGTCATCAACTGGAACGAAGCGGAGAAACTTGCCAGCATCTATACCTTCAACGCTGGGTTGAAGCGCAGGCTGGCGGATTTCAGCCGGAGGTATCCCATGCTGTGCCGCTTGGAGCTAAATACGCCGGAAGGCGGCGTGACCTATGTGCTAGACAAGGCCAGACTGTCCATTCGGCTGGTGCCGCCGTACAGCGAAGAACGGCTGGCCGCAGCCAGAGCGTACGCAAAGGAACATGGTTTTCAGACGGTAAAAAAAACGTCTGAAATGGGTGCTATTTCTGAAAAAACACCGGGTCTGCATCCAGCGCCTTGATCGGCAATCCCTACGGGTGCATTCCGCATCCACCTTCCGCCGTCGGGGGCAAATGCGTGGATGCGGAGCCGGTGAAAGCGGCGGAAATTGCATTGGCGATGGACGCCGGCTTTGCCGGTACGGGTGTGCAGAGGGCAGCCAGCCCTTTGCGCCGGGATGCAGGGGCGGCAGCGCACTGCTGGGGTCAAGGGGCAACGCCCATTGGCCGGGTACAGGGCGGCAGCGCCTGTCGGGAATCCAAAGGGCAGCGCCCGTGGCCCAGTGAAGTGTTGAAAGCGAAGCGCCCCGAAGGGGTTCGACACTTTGTACTGGGTATTACCTGTCGAAACAGGAGCCCTTCGGGGGAACGAAAGCAACTCCGCCAAGGAAATAAGCAACCCAACAAAAGAGAAGGAGGTGACCGCCCATCGCCAATCAAAAGCAGCGGGTATCCCGTCACAATGGACGTGCGGGAAAGCACGGCGTCTACAACCCCAGGCACAACGACCGCAGCTTCGACGTGAAGAACGCGGAGAACATCGCCGGGGAGCGAACCCGGCTGAACCTGTACTGGGACTGCACAAACGGCCTTCGTACCCATGAGGAGAACAGACGCTTCCCGACCTTCACCCAGCACGAGCGTAACGAATATGAGCGCCGGTACGGGGCGTTTGTTGCGGGGCAGAACCAGCGCAACGCCAAAGCCGGTCATGCCAAGCGCAATCGAACCATTGACGATCTGCTGGGGGACGCGCGCATTTGCCCGGAAGAAACCATCTACCAGATCGGAAAAGAGGGCGACTGCCCGCCGCCCGAGATGCTGACTAACGTGGTGCTGGCGTTTTTTGCAACGATGGAAGAGCGCTTCGGCACCAACGTCCATGTGCTGGACTGGGCGCTGCATCTGGACGAGACCAGTCCCCATATCCACGCCCGGCAAGTGTTCGATATCGAAAACCGCTACGGCGAGCGGGAACCCAAGCAGGAAAAGGCGCTGGAAGCCCTGGGCATCCCGCTGCCTGACCCGGCGAAGAAGCCCAGCAGAACCAATAACCGAAAGGTGACCTTCGATCATCTGTGCCGTGATCTTCTGCTCGCAATCTGCCGTGAACACGGGCTGGAGGTGGAGACCGAAGCCATCTATGGCGGCAGGGCCAGCCGGGAGAAGAACGACTACATCATCGAAGCCCAGCGCGAAAAAATCGCAGAACTGGAGAAGCGCAACGCGCAGCTGACAGCGGAAAACACCCAGCAGGCCCGACGGCTTGCGCAAAAAGCCGCCGAACTGGACCACAAGTTGGATTCGCTGCATCATGTGGATACGCTGCTGGAGACCGTGTCAGAGACGGCGTACAATCAGGCTTTATCCGTTGTGGCGGATATGACCATCCGGGAAACGCAGAAAGCAGACAAAGCGGTCATCACAGCACAGATGGAGCAGGTTTACGCGCAGGATGGTTTTATGCTCCCGCATACCCGCAGGCTGATTCTCCAATGGCTGGAAAACGCCAGGAAGGCCATTGAGCTTTCCGCCAAGTCGGTGCTGAAAAGGGTAATGACAGCGCTTCGAAAGCCGGAAACCCGCGCCGTCGGCGTGTGGCGCATTCGGGAACAGGCCCGGCCCCTGATCCGCGAGGTGCTGCAAAGCTACAAGGCGCAGTTCAAAGAAACGAAAACCCGCCATTACGACATGGAACGCTGATGGATCACCATGCACATTCCTGTTTTCAGAAAGAAGGTGTTTATGAACCTGTTTGAAACCGTCAAGACTGCCATTTCCGTAAGGCAGGCAGCTAAGCGCTACGGGCTGACCGTTGGAAAGAACGGCATGTGTCGCTGCCCCTTTCACGCAGACAAGACCCCGTCCATGAAGCTCAACGAAGCCTATTACTATTGCTTCGGATGCAAGGCCCATGGGGACGTGATCGCCCTGACCGCACAGCTGCTGCACCTGCCGCCGGGAAGCGCGGCAGCAGAGTTGGCGCAGGCCTTCCACGTGGACATCAGCGCCTGCCAGGGCCGGGGAAAGGAGCGAAGGAGGCAGCACTACCAGCCGGATACGGTTGCCCTGGCCCATCAGCTGGCCGCCATCCGCGAAAAGGGCACCGACCGGGAGCGGGATGCATGGCTCAGGCATGCACAGAAGGTGCTGACCACGTATTTGCGGCTGCTCCGGACGTGGAAGGAGCGCTATGCCCCTCGCTCTGGGGAGGATGTCTGGCATCCGCTGTTTCAGGAGGCGTGCCAGCGGGAGGCATGGGTGGAGGAGCTGCTGACCCAGAGCGACGATCCCCTAGAGCGGGACTTTCTCTATAACGCCTGCAAGAAGGAGGTGGATGCCATTGCGGAACGAATCACCCGTGACCAACTGGGAACCGCCCATGAGCGAGAAAGGGCTGGATGAATCCTATGCGGCCATCCGGGAAGCGCTGGAGAAAAACAATCGGGGCAACGTGGTCAACTCGCTTCAAAACTGCGTCCTGGCGCTGACCCACGACCCCCTGCTGGGCGGACACATCCGCCGGAATCTGTTCAACGAACGCCTGACCATCGACAGCCCTCTGCCTTGGGTGCGGGAATCGTCCGTCATCAGCGACACGGATCTGGCCTTTCTTCAGCTGCATCTGGAGCGGCACTACGGGCTCAAGGCGGAGCGCTGCCTGCCGGGGGCGCTGAAAATCGCCGCCACGGACAACGCCTTCCACCCCGTGCGGGACCGCCTGCGCGCCCTGCGCTGGGACGGTGTTCCCCGGGTGCGGAACGCCCTGCACCATTTCCTCGGCGCGGAGGTGAACGACTACCACGAGCGCTGCCTGCGCACCTTCATGCTGGGGGGCGGTAAGGCGGGTGTTTCAGCCGGGGTGCAAGTTTGAGCTGATGCTGGTGCTGGTGGGCGGCCAGGGGGCGGGCAAGTCCACCTTCCTGCGCAGCCTGGCCCTGGAGCCGGACTGGTTCTCGGACGACCTGCGCAACCTCAGCGACAAGGACGTGTTTCACCGGCTGAACGGGCGGTGGATCATTGAAATGTCCGAAATGGTGGCCACCGCCAATGCCCGGAGCATCGAGGAGATCAAGGCCTTCCTCTCCCGGGACCGGGACTTCTGCCGCCTGGCCTACGACCGCTTCGGCGCGGACCATCCCCGGCAGTGCGTGTTCGCGGGCACCACCAACCGCATGGATTTCTTGCCCATGGATCGCAGCGGAAACCGACGTTTCCTCCCCGTGCAGGTGGACGCCAGCAAGGCCGACTGCCACATCCTGGATGACCCGGAGGCGTCCAGGGTGTATTTTGCACAAATGTGGGCGGAAATCATGGCGCAGTACGATTCCGGGGCGTACACCACCTATTTGTCCAAGGCGGAGGAAGCCACGCTCCTGCAGGAGCAGGAGGCCTTTGCCCAGGAGGACACCCTGGCCGGGCGGATCTATCACTATATGGATCAGTTCCAGGGAGACAAGCTCTGCACCATGCAGATTTTCAAGGAAGGGCTGGACCATATGTTCGATGAGCCGAAAGTCTATGAGACCCGGGAGATTCGGGAGATCGTGGACGAGGGCATCCGCCGGGGCGAGATCAAGGGCTGGCGCAGGTATGAGAACAACAGGCGCTTTGCCAAGTACGGCCGTCAGCGGGGCTGGGAGCGCATGATCCCGGAAAAAGTGTCGGAACCGCAGCAGCTGGCTTTCATGGTGGTGGACGAACCAGACCTGCCCTGGAAGAATGAAACCGAAGGGCAACAGTCGTTGCCGGAGCGTTGACACCTTCGTTGCTGGGTCAAACCCTGATGTTGCAAGGGCTTCCGGCCTTTTGACCCACTTGACAACAGAGAAATGGTGAAAAAGAAACAAGACAAAAGCTGCGGGAGCTTCGCAACAAAAGAGTAAAAACCACTGTTTCCGCGTTGTCACGTTGCCACAGGTTCTGTCTATGCCATACCCAAAAGAAAGAGAGGTCGATTCATGTATCGCAGAAAATATTCTACAAAGTTCACGGAAGCGGGGCAGCCGTTCGTGAAGGGACTGGCTCAGCCGTCGCCGTTTATGACCATCCCGGAATTGCAGGCATATTTGCACATCTGCCGCCGGACGGCCTATACGCTGGTGCATCAGGAGGGTTTCCCGGCCTACCGGGTGGGACGCTCCATCCGCATTGACCGCAAGGAGCTGGAGGACTGGATGCGCAGGCGTTCCGCCAGCACAATCACCTGAAACCCCAAATATGCATTGCCCCTGCGTCTTTGATCTGGTATCATAAGGGAGGGCGGATACCGTCCTGCACCTTGACAACTGAACCGGAAAGAATCGCAGGGGCATTACTTTTACAAGGAGGAAAACAGATGCCCCGGCAGACACTGACCAAACGCGCCGACGGGCGCTACGCCTGCAAATATGAAGGCCGTTTCTTTTATGGTAAAACAGCCAATGAGGCGTTTCGCAAGCGTGATGATTACGTCCGCATGCAGGAACGAGGATATAACATGGGTCTGATCGACACATCCTTTGCGGAGTATGGGGAGACCTGGCTTGACACCTATCGGACCAAATGCAATCCCATGCAGTATCGACAGTATCAGAGCTTCATCGACTATGCTTCTGAGCATTTTGGTAAAAAGATGCTAAGAAGTATCACGGCCACCGATGTTCAGCGACTTTACAACACGCTGGCAGGCTATTCTCAGAGCCACATCAACAAGTTTGCTTCCACGATCCGCAGTATCTTCCGAGCAGCTTTGCAGGATGGCATCGTGATTCGCAGCCCTGCGGAGATGGCACAGCCACCGAAGGGAGAGGCTGGAAGCCACAGAGCCCTTGAAATGTGGGAGCGGGAGTTGATTGAGACAACCTATGCGGAGCACGACTTCGGTCCGGCCGCCATGGTGATGCTGTATACCGGCCTTCGCCGGGGTGAAGTGCTGTATCTGGATGTGGATCGGGATGCGGACTTTCAGAAGAAAACAATCACTGTGCGCGGCGCGGTGTCCTTCTGCAAGGGAAACTGTGGCATGGTTACCGAAGGTAAAACAGTCAATGCACGCCGGACCATCCCCATGGCTGATCCGCTGGCGGAGGCCTTGCGGGGTCACCATGGGCTGCTGTTGACCAAGGAGAACGGTGGCATGATGTCGCAAGCCGCCTTTGAGCGGAAATATCAGTCCTATATCACTTTTCTGGAGCGCAAACTCAACGGCTATCCCAGATGCCAGTACGGGCGTACCCGGGCGCACAAGGCTTTGCTGGCGGAGGGTAAGCCGCTGCCGCCCTTCAGGGAAATCGACATTCGCTGCCATGATTTCCGCGTGACCTTCTGTACCACCTGCTACAACGCGGGCATTCCGCCCAAGACCACCCAGATCTGGATGGGCCATGCGGACACGAAGCTCGTGATGGATGTCTACACCAAGCTGACTGTAGAAAAGGAACAGGCGGACGCGTTGCGGCTGAACAATTTTCTCAGCCGGAGGGGTGTGAAAGAACAGGAAACAGGAAAGGAAATAAACGTGGAATCCCTTGCAAAATAAGGAGCTGACGGCGGTGCCATATGACTACCATTTGACTACTTGCAGGCCGTAAAATTGCGTTGCAAAGGGTTGCAAA
>ERZ779866.1050-NODE-1050-length-29305-cov-3.502291_pt1 | contig 29305 bp, 39 predicted proteins | sample MGYA00511248_ERZ779866 | MGnify/ENA primary metagenome ERZ779866 (study PRJEB29588, sample SAMEA2155758) | human gut metagenome | biome: human gut; feature: human-associated habitat; material: faeces | place: Denmark | collected 2008/2010 ... | reverse complement strand
ATTTTAGCGGCCAGGGCGGAAGACATGGTCCCGACGCTCTTTCCCTGGATCAGTCCCTGGGTGATTATTTCCCTGGTATTGAAGACAAGGGCCTGTTTGTTCTGCCACAGGCGGTCGGAAAACATGGCGCCGGACCAGGGATAGGAAACGACCTGTTCAATGGTCGAAAAGTCGATCTTCGCGATCTCATTGAAGAATCCGGCCCTGGATTGAATATCATAGCATTTTTTATAATACCCTTCGACGAACATATCCCCGAACTCTTCCTTCATCTGGGCGACGCCTTTGTCGAAAAGGTCGTTCAGAATCAGGTCGATCTGGCCCTGTAAGGCTTCCAGACGGGAAATAGAACTGTTCGCCGATAAGGCGTCAAGCTGTGCAGTCAGAAGCGCCCTGGCGTGGGCGTCTGTGGTCTGGGCGATCTGGGCGACGTATGCGTCCAGGCTTGCCTTCCATTCCTGGAATTCCTTCCGGTTCAGAAGGCGGACGGCCTGGTCGTATGTAAGGCCATACTTTCCGGCGTACTTCGAATAGAACCCGTCGATTTCACGGCGGATCGCCTTCGCGGCCGTTTCGTATTCCTGGAACATTTTCGCCGAAAGACCGGCGCCGCGAAGATAGGCTTCATTCTCGCGCTGTAAGGCGCGCGCGGCCCAGTATTCTTTATTCCTCATTTACGCCACCACCATTCAGGCCGGCGCCATTGTCGCCGCCTTCCTGGCCGGCGTTCGCGCCCAGGCTATTATTGAAAAGACCTTCGCCGAATTCTTCCATAGCGGCCTTCTTTTCTTCGTTGATACGGTCCAGTTCTTCGTCTGCGTCTGCGACCCAGGGGTGATTCTGAAGAATGGTTCGTTTCGACAGAAGACCGTCGCTGTTCCTGGCGTTGTTGATTACGTCGGTTTCATTGACAGGAAGGTCCATATTGAAGATAACGTCAAATTCTTCGTTCGTGAAGTCGCCCTGGCCGGTGATCTGAAGATAGACGTCAATGAACAGTTTCAGACGTTGGAAGGTGTCTTTCAGTTCAGTTCCCAGGGAATCACAGTCCGCGTCAAGGTCCATATATCGGAAGTTGATCGCGGTTCCGGAAGCGTTACCCAGTTCAGGGTCCTTCGTATCGACAGCGGCGGCGAAGTCATACACGTCGCGGCGCTGTTTATCCAGGAAGGCCATGACAGCGTCGATATTCAGGTCGGCCTGAAGTTTATCCACGCCACCGTCGGTCGTGACCTTGATCGCCATGTGTTCCTTCAGGTCCTTCAGGAACTCGGCCAGGTCCTGACCGCCATAGTTGCGAAGGATATAGATGAACTTCGCGACGTCACGAAGAACGTCGGCCGTGACGGACGTCTGCCAGTTGATGTCGTCGATCAGGTCCTTAATGAAATAACAAAGGGGAAGTTCTTCTTCGTTATACTTCAGCCAGGCGATCGGCGCTTCCTCCCAGTTGTACGACTTATTATTGACGACGAAGTGGGGTTCGGTGTAGTCGTTGGATTCGTCGCCGTGTTCCTTGTCGACGTGGAACTGACCGGCGCCGGTTCCGGCGAAGGCGTCAGTCTTGAACCACTTCACGCCGCCAGACCACCAGAATTCCGCGTGTGTGATAACGTGTTTTCTGGTTCCGATATAAATGATCTGGTCATAGAAACGAATGAAGGCGTCCAGTTTGGTTCGCTCTGCGTCCTTCCACAAAGGGATCAGTTCGTTCGAAGGGATTCGCATGAAGGCCAGTTTCCCTTCGTCGAAGTAAGGCTGAAGCCAGGCAATACCGGACTTCACAGCGCCCTTTCCCAGTGACTTAATCTTCCGGCGAAATGTGGCGTCGAATACCTCGTTCAAGGCGTCGCCATAGGCGCCGTTTGCGGTGTCCACAGTCCAGGGTTTCGACAGAAGGTAGTTCGCTTTCTGGTCGACAAGTTTCTTCAGAATCGGGTGTTCGATCCTGGTGTTCGACCTGTTGGCGACGTCATTTGTCTTCTTCTGGACGTCGGACCTGTTTCTGTAATAGGATTCAGCCTGAACAATATTCTGATACTGTTCGGACTGTTTGAATTCGCGGATTTCCTCACTGACGATCTGGGCCAGTGACATAGTCGCGTTTTCGGGGTTGGACAGGACCGCGTTGATCCGGTCCATAACCGATAATTCAGCCATTTTTTACACCTCATTTCAAAACTTCGATAGCAGAACCACGACGAAGGCGTTCCACAGAATAACGAAGGGCGGCCATAGCGTCGTCCATGAACTCGACGGGTTCGTCGATATAAAGACCGGAAGTGGCGTCCTTTTTCCATTTCCACTGTTGAACTTCCTTCAGGACGTTCACACAGGACGGGTGAATGTGGATTTTCCGGCCCTTCAGCCAGTCAATTTGTGCCTTTACGCTTCCGGCTTCCTTCTTCACGGCGGCGGCTCTGAAGCCGGCCTTTTGCCAGGTCTTGATTCTGTCCGGTTCTGCTGAATCGCAGAACATTTCGACGCGTTGGTCGACCTTGTTCTGTTTGGCCAGGTTGATAATTTCTTCCGTGTCCTTCTCAAAGACATAGATTTCGGAACAGATGTAGATTTCACCGTCCCGTGATCCCACGCCCAGAATGGCGTCTGCATGGTTATATCCGAAGTCCTGACCATAATAGAAGGCGTCGAAGTTGGTCTTCGCCGTCGGGAAGTCATGGACTTCGAAGTTCGTCAGGATCAGGCCGCCCAGTTCGCCCCATTCGCCTTCACCATATACGCGATACCCTTCAGGGTCTTCTTCGCGTCGGCGCTCCATGCGTCGGTAATACGCCGGATCAATGAACCGGTTCGTCTTATATGTGGAGTGGTGGGCCAGAACGTCCGGATCAGCCTTGTCGAAGTATCGGCCTTTGATCCAGTGCGTCGCGCTGACGGGGTTGAAGGTCATTGTGATCTGGTAATACAGATTCGGATTCAGGTCTTCCAGATTACCACGAAGACGGTCGTCCAGAATGTCGACGTCTTCAGACAGAAGTTCCGTCGCTTCCTCACACCATATCCAGACCAGTTTCCCGTTCTTGAAGGTGATCGACTTCACCTTTTCGCGCTGCCGTTGATCCTTGACGCCGCGAAATATGATTCGGTTTCCGGTGATCTTACATTCCAGGGACAACGGGTTCAGATTGACCTTCCAGAAGCGTTCCGCATAAGGACCGAACATTCTGAAGATTGCCGCCTGTAATTCTGCGAAGGTGCTGTCGCGGTTCGTTTCTTCGATCTTACGAACGACAAGAAGGTTCGCGCCGGTATAGGCCGGATCGGACAGTTTCGCGATATAGTCCTGGGCGATATTCACAGACTTTCCGGAACCGGCCGATCCCTTCAGGATTCTATAACGGCCGCGCCATTCGTTCACCGGTCGGAATACAGGGTTAAACTGGGCCGACGCTTTGAACTCAATCTTCGCCGCCGTAGTCATAATTGATCACCACCGTTACAGAGACATTTGCTTCAGGGTTGTCCTTGAACATTCCCAGGTGACGGCCGCACATTTCAAGGGCCTTCAGCTTGTCGCACAGTTTGACTTCGCGTTCGATAGCCTGTTCAATGATAGGTTCGCCGTTCTCGTCAAAATCTTTGTGTGGGACATACTTGACCTTCATTCCGGAAATGACCGCCAGATCGTCTTCACTGGCGTCGGCCAGGACTTCGGCGGTCTGTAAGTCAAGGACCTTCGTCGGATTCACGAAGGCGATTCTTCCCAGTTCCCGAAGAACCCTGTCGGCGTTGATTCCGGTTCGCTTCGACCGTTCGGCCATAGCGGTATCAATACGCACGCGAATTTCAGGTTTCGTCAAGTTTTCACTTCCGATTGATCCGGCGGATTCAACAGAATATCCGGCGCGAATTGCGGCCTGTGTCGCGTTCAGATCGATCAGATATTCTTCACAGAAGCGTTCTTGTTTTGCTGTCAGCTTCGGCATGATTCACACCGTCCTTTCTGTATAATCAATGAATGGGTACAAAAAAGACACTCCCGAAGGAATGTCTTCAATGTACCCTATTCAAAGGAGGGTGGACTTTCAGTCGTCCACGATACCATAATACCATATAAAAACGGCCTTTTCAGTTGCATAGAGTTGCAAACAGTTGCACATAGTTGCATATTTTTTATATTTTGGTGCGGACAAGGGGATTCGAACCCCTATGGATTACACCACGCGGCCCTGAACCGCGCGCGTCTGCCTGTTCCGCCATGTCCGCGCGTTGTGCCTGGGGATTCCAAGCACGTTTCAGGCTATGAAAACCACTTCGACCGTTCGGCCCTGTTGAACAGTTTGTTCAGGGCGATTTCTCTTTGGCGGTAGACTGTGGTTCTGTCCACCTGAAGGAATTCAGCGGCTTCTTCGTATGACCTGTACGGGTAATACAGGGCCAGAAGGACGCATTTTGAACGGGTGTCCAGTGTCAGGACCAGGGACCGGACTTCTTCGATCTGGCGAAGCTGACGTTCCAGGTTCGCGATCGCTTCGTCTGCTCTGGCGCGCCGGCGGTCACGTCGGTCGACCATTCGGACCAGGTTCCCGTCTGGGTCTGGTGAAGAAGCGCGGACGCCCGTCTGGTTTATGGCCGTGGAAGGATAGGCGCCCGACATTAGTATTTCTTCCAGATCGTATTCCAGGGATTCCTTTTCGGCGGCGATCTGTGCTTCTATGACGCGCGCTTCCTGGTCGTGGTTCCGAAGTATATCCATGACCCTTGTTCTGACTTGACTTTCTTTCGGTTTGTCCATTTTTCTTCACCACCTTTCCACCACGTCAAATTAGAACAGAAGGTCTTCGTCTTCGCCCAGTTCTTCGAAGTTGCCGAAAGCGTAAGCGTTCGCGGCATAACTGCCGGCTTCAGCGTCCTTCTTCGCGTCGGCGAAATAGACGGAATCGGCCACGACCTCGACGGCCTTCCTTTTGTGGCCTTCGTTGTCTTCCCAGGAACGGGTCTGAATCGAACCGACGACGGCGATCCTGGTTCCCTTCTGGAAGTGCTTCGAAATGAATTCGGCGGTCTGGCGCCAGGCCACGACGTCAATGAAGTCGGCCTTCTCTCTGTTGAAGCGGCGGTCGACGGCCAGGGAGAACGACACGACGGCCGTTCCCTGTGGGGTGTATTTCAGTTCTGGGTCACGGGTAAGGCGGCCCAGAAGTTGACATTGATTCATTGTGGTTCCTCGCTTTCGGTTTAGAATTGCTTTCCGTGTTTATACGGGCGGCCTTCGTTGTAGGCCATTTTCTCGAGGATCACGGCGTCCAGGTCGATTCCCAGGTGTCCGCAAAGGTCCGCGATCCTGATCACAGCGTCAGCCAGTTCCACGGCCACGCCTTCCGGCTTCTTGCTTCTGACGGAACAGGGCGCGTCAGGGTGTTCGGGGTCGTAGGTTCGACTTCCACAGTTGACGCCGACTTCATGGCGATCGTCCACGCATACGCCGCCGGCGTTGCAAGGATAATAATGAAGGGGATTTCCGGCGCGTTCTTCCTCAAGCGCTTTGGAAAGTTCGCTGTGGATCAGCGCGATCGCCGTTCCGAAGTCCAGTGGCGGGTTCCAGAAGCCGTGATTCACGGCGTTTTCGTGGGCCTTCTTGACCAGTTCGTTAATTTCCATAGTGTTTTACCTCTCTGTTTCAGAAATGACTTTGATTCGTACTTCTTGGCGGCCGAACTGAAGGGCGTCTTCGTGGTCTTCGAAGTAGACGTCGATCTTCAGGCCCTTAATGGCGCCGCCGCGATCCTGGACGGTATATTCGCCCATGCCTTCTATGTAAAGGACGGTTCCTGGTGGGTAGACGTCCCAGTCAGCGGCGATCGTGACGCCTTCCTGGGCGACAGCGCCTGACGCGGTGTAGACGATACCATTCGGACGGTTTTCGGCCCACACGCCACAGCATTTTTCACAGGGACAGTAAGCCGTCGCCGTGACGGTCTTCCAGGCTTCTTCTGGCGGCTCTTTTTCGTCCGGTAGGGGAAGAATAGGGGTGGACGGTTCAAACGTCGCTAGGGACGCCAGAATCGCTTCCTGGGCGCCTTTTGTTTCGTCCTGGACATTTCCTTCAGCGGCGGCCGGTTCGGCCGCCATAACGAAGGACGTACACACCAGGACACTTCCAATAAGCAAACACAGGAAACTAAATGTCAGTTGTTTCATTTCGGTTCACCTTCCTTTTCTGGGATCGCCTTGAAGCAGTCACAGCGGACCACGCGGTCAGCTTCGTCGGCGTGAATGGGACTGGAAAGACCGGCGTCGGCTCTTTCGATACAGGCGATACAATAATCGCCGTGACGCTTCTTCCGGTCGTCGTGTATTTCCTGAATGTTGTCGCACTTGCGACAGTTGAAGTCATATCGCCACTTCGGGCGTTCTTTCTTCCGGCGGATCATGGCTGAACTTCCTTCCTGAAGCGTTCTTCCAGGTCGAAGACGCTTTTTCCCTTGCCCTTCATAGGGCGGTAAGTTCTGGCTTCGATTTCCTTCAGCCTGTCCCAGTATTCCGGAAGGTGGGTGTATATGTTCCGAAGTTCCTTCAGGTTCTTATTCGCGCAACACCAACAGGACACGCGGTCCAGTATGTCATAAAGGCGGAACCCGTTTTCTTCCCAGAAGAACCCTTTTTCGTAGCACAGGCGAAGGGCGTCGGCTTCAGTGATTCCCCAGTCGGCCAGGGGCGCCACCTTGTTTTCCGGAAGGCGTTCAAGGCGTTTCGGTTCGTCAGCGGCGATCCCGACGTACTGTATACAATTCCGGCCGTTCCTTGTTGCGTATTTATCAATGGTCCTTATTTTTTCACCGGTTCCCCACCGACACATACCGCCACACCACGACCACCCAGGCCGCCCGTCTTTTCGGGGGCGTTCCAACATATCATAAATGAAGAGGTGTTCGGGGTGTAGTTCCGTATATATGACGCCGTGTTCTTCCAGGATCGGAAGAATTCTGTCGCGTATGCTATAAATGGCCTGGAATTCCATTCCGGTATCATAGAAGACGACTTCGTGAAGCGGAAGGCCTTTTTCCAGGATCAGAAGAAGCATGGCCAGACTATCTTTTGCGAAGCTGACAGAAGCGACATATTTCGTTTCACTCATTCACGACACCGCCTTCCACTTCGTCGCCCCAGGTGTCCCACCCAGGGGCCGTCTGTCTGGCGAATAACTCGATTCGTGTACCCCCCCCGCAAGCCGAACTATGCGGTCACGGGTTTCGGCTGGCTTCTCGCTGTGGCGGCGATCGGGGCGTCGATTACACTGTGGACGGACGCGGAAGCGCGTTTCGGCTTGCCCTTTGTGGCCAGAAGACAAACTTCGGCGTTCGCACGCGTCCAGTTCTCCAGGCCCCAGAACCAGGAAGGGGACTTCTTGTTCCTCTTTACCCAGACGAACGCGGCGGTCTTGTATGTAAAACCACCGTTTGATCGCTTCCAGGGCGACGTCCAGGTTCGGGAATGTGGCCCACATGAACAGAAGACAGTCGTCTTCGGCTATGTCCTGGACCGGAAGGTCGAAGATGTCTTCCGGCTTCATGGTCTTATAATGCCTTTCGGCGTTGTGCGTGGCGCCGCCGGCGGCATGGTTCCAGGGTGGGTCCGCATATATCACGGAATATTTCTTGTCTGGGAATGGTATCATGTGGCCACCGCCTTTCTGGCGGCCAGGTTTTCGGCTGACCGCTTTTCACAGTAGGCGGAAAAGGCCATTTCGCGGATCACGTCGGGGATCAGTAAGACCAGGTATTCGTCGCCGTAACCGTCTTCACCCCATTCGCGGCCGGCGGACCGGTTCGCGACTTCCAGTTTCCTTCTGGCGTATTGTTCGGCGTCCGCAAAGAATACGGGACACAGTTCGACGCCCAGTTCTGCTTCGACTGCGACCTGAAGATCAGTCTTTTCCATGCTTCCGACCTCCTTCAGGTGATCCGGCATTTCGGCTGGAAGGACGGCCTGGTGGACCAGGACCAGGTCACTTTCGTTCACCAGGTACAGGTCGTCGAAAAGGGCGAAGGTTCCGTCCGTCAGGTTGACCGCGTTGTGTGGGCGCTTCGTCTTCAGGAAAGCCGTTCCGTTGTGTTCGAAGACGTCGCCGGCGTTCAGATTACCACATTTCACTTTCATCTTCGTCACCGTCTTCCTGGCCTTCGGCGATTCTGCGAAGGACTTCTTCGACAAGCTGTTTCGAAGTGAATTCGGCCAACAGTGCAGAATCGGAAAGTTCGACCTGGTCAGGTTCCAGGGATAAAGTGATCCCAGATTCCACATAGAAAGCCGGCCGAACGCCATAGTTGCCAATGTACGCGTTGCTGTCGTTCAGACTGCCGCCAGTGAAGACATAGCGCGCATAGTGCGTGTAGCCGACGTACGGGGTGATCAGCCACCACCAGTCGTCCAGGGCCAGAAGGTCCTGTTCGCTGTACTTGCGGAACATAGCTTCAGACAGAAGGGCGATCTTATCCTGAATGATACCGTAACCGGCGCCGCCTTCGTGGTCTGCCAGGTCCCAGTCGGCCGTCAGGATATTGGCGGAACGGATAGGGCCTTCAGCCTGGTCGAAAGCGGCCAGGAAGTCGGTATTCAGTTCTTTCCGAAGATTACTGAAGCGCCAGTCGTTCGGATTCGTGGCCGGCTTTTCCGGTCTGGTCTTGAAAGGCTGATCCGAGAAGTGGCGGTTGGCGATACAGGTGTCGGCGATCAGAAGGGTTCTTCCGTTCGCGAAATGCTCCAAAATGCGGACGTCAATCGGTCCGGCATTGAATACGGTTCCAGGTGCAAGGTCCTTAATTTTAGCGTTTACCATTGTTTTTTCCTCCTTCGAATTCCTCGATCGTGACTTCGATTCGTGGGTCTTTCGGGTCCACGTCGAAGTCGTCCGTAAAATGTTCAATTTGGTTCCACCCGTCATTTTCCAGGACGCCACAGTGGACCAAGCTGTCCTGAATGAACTTCTTCGCGAAGGCGATATTGTCTTTATCGCGGCGACGGTTCGGTTCGATCCATAGATAATGGATCACGACGGGGCGGTCGAAATGTACGCCGCGAAGCTGTGTCTTCACCATGTAGCCGATCACGTTTTCGGCCTGTTTCTTCATGGCGGCGGCTTTATACTTGCCTTTGACGGCTCGTTCGGCGTCAATGTATTCGTTTAACCCTGGCAGAAGGCCAGGAATGGCCAGTTTATACTGTTTCTTCACTCGTTCACGTCCTTTCCTCACAGGCCCAGAATCTTTCTGGCCTTATCACGTCTTTCGGCGGCGTTCTGGGTTCGCCTGGATTCGCCGGCAAGTTTCAGTTTGATCGGACACATTTCCAGAATTCGGTCATAGATTCGCGCATAACCCAGGGAAGGCGGATTCTGAAGGTCAGTCAGGGAAAGGTTAGTGGTGACGATCAGGGGTTTTCCGGAACGGCTTCGGGCGTCTATGATGTTGAAGACCTGTTCCACAGAAAACGACGTGTCACGCTCGACGCCCAGGTCGTCAATGACCAGAAGGTCATAACGGTTCAGCTTGTCCAGGAATTCCTGTTTGTCTTCGCCGAATCCCTGAAGCTTGTTCAGGATTCGGGGAAAGTTCGTGACGCTGACCCTGACACACTTGTCGATCAGTGCGTTCGCGATACAACAGGCCAGGAAGGACTTTCCGGTCCCGACGCCGCCATAGAACAGAATTCCGATATTGTCGGCCTTCATTTCGTCCCAGTGGTCGACGTACTTCAGACAGACGTCAGTGATCTTCTGGTTTCGGCCGTCGTCCTGGGCGAAGGTCTGGACCAGGTATGACGGATCAGTGATCCCGTCCTTTCGCCGGCGCTCGACCATTTCGCGGAACTTCCGGCGTTCTTCCTCCTGGCGTTCACGTTCCGCCTGTTCTGACCGGCATTTACACATACACGGAACAAGAACCGTTTTTTCGCCCAGGTCAAGCCGGTGTTCTTTCCTGGTTTTGCAGTTGCCACAGCACAGGAAGCCTTCTTCGTCACGGAAGTCGCCTTCGGCTTCGTTGTTGGCGCGGCCCCTTGCGGCGATCTGTTCCACGACGTCAGTGAATACGTTTCCCACGGTTATTCACCCAGGAAGTCTTCGCTGTCGTCGTAGTTCTTGGCGGCTGTCGGCTTCGGTGAAGGCGTAACCTCTGCGCGGTCATATTCGTTCCAGCGTTCACCGCGAAGGAATGTCGCCGGATATGGAATAAAGCGGCCGTCGTCCTTTGTCCACTGTTCAGAACGCTTCCAGCACTCCACACCCTGGACGATCTGGTTTGTCAAGTCTGGGTTAGGGCGAATTTGATTCCAGACCTTCACAGCGTCCTTCTTCCCGACCTTACGGGGATAAGCAGACCAGAAGCGGTCAAAACCGTCGCGGCCACCGGCGCCGTTCTGCGCCGTTCCTCGTTTTCGTTCCTCGTTTACGTTTACGTTTTCGTTTACGTTTACGTTTACGTTTTCGTTTACGGAAGAATCTGTTTGCATTTGCGCGCAAGTGTCAAAATCTTCACCTGTTTCCGTTTGTGTGCAAATGCTATCAAGGGAATACGGAAGCGGAAACTTGCTTTTCTGTGCGCGCCTGTTCTGGTGTTTGTCCCAGGACAGTAATTTCAGGTATTTCTTGCCGTCTTCGGCGGCCGTGTATGTAGCCACCAGGCCGGCCTTGCACAATTCGGAAAGCCAGGAAGCGACTTTTCTTTCGGTCGGGACGCTCAAAGGGAACAGAAGTGAAGCGATAATCTTCGGGTTCCCGTGGTACAGGCCGAAGTCGTCCACTTTGACGATCAGACGGTAGAACAGGACTTCAGCTTCGGCCGAAATAGTGGCCAGGTTTTCCGACGTGCAGATCGATTCTTTCAATATGCGACTTGGCATTTCTTACACCACCTTTCAAGCGTTCTTCTGGCAAGCGCGACACAATTCGCGGCCATACTTTTTCAGGGAATACTGTTGTTCTGCGGAACTGATAGGTCCGCCACAAGAAGGACACACAGCGCCGGCCGTCTGGCCGTTATTCTGGGCCTGTGGCGCGTTCTGCGGCGCCTGACGGGTAGTTTGTCCACCCTGGCCCTGGGAAGCGTTCTGGGGCGCGTTCTGGCCGCTTCTGGGCGCCTGGGCGTAACCGTTCATATTGAAGCGGACAACGCCGTTCCGGTCGACGATAACCAGGTCACAGATTTCGCGGCGGTCGTCATAGGCGATCTTCGATACCTTGAAGCGCGTGTTCGAATAGCACTTGAAGACTTCCTTGTTTCCCTGGCGTTCGGAATAGAATTCGTTATCGGCCAGTTCGACATAAATGAACGGGCCGGTGTAAAGTTCGCGGCCGATCCCGACGTTAAAGCCGGCACGTTTGAAGGCGTCCGACGCCTGGCCTTTTTCCTTTTCGGTGTTGCTCTCGACACCGACGTCCTGTTTCCGGACCCAGGTCTTTTTTTCTTCGTCCCAGATGTCGATCGAACAGAACAGATTCCCGTTGATTACTTCGTGGGTTCTCTGCCAGTTGCCAGGGCCGAAGACCAGGTCCAGGATTCGCATATCGACACGGGCGTCCTTGTAGAGAAGAAGGACCGCGCCGACCTTTCCGGTCTTCGCCTTGCTGACGGACTGAACGCGACAGTCAATGTCCTGTTCAGTCAGAAGGGGAATGGTGAATTCTTTCATGTCGTCGCCCCCTTACTTGATCTGAATGTTTCGGTTTTCGACCAACGACGCGCCGGCGATTTCCTGTCCGGCCTGAATTGCCTTCTTGATCGCCGTCTTGTCCGGCTTCGTGGACACGGTTTCCACGATATAGTCAGCCGGAAGGGCGCCTTCGTCGTCGATACTTACCGCGACGGACTTTCTGAAGGACACGCGGACCTTTGCGGTTTCGACCTTCTCGCGGCCGGCGGCGTCCAGACAGGAAGTCAGATACTTCTTCATGTTGTCGACCTTACGTTCTGCGCTCTTTCTGCGCTCTGCCAGGCTCGATTCCTCTGTCTTCAGGGAACCGATAAAGGCTTCCAGGTTCTTAATGTAACAGGCCACAGATTCGGCCTTTTCCTCAAACACACCGGCCAGGGCGTCCACTGCTTCAAAATTCAGGATTTCGCCGGTTTCTTCGTCGACCTCCAGGCGTTCGAAGGCTTCCAGATATTCACGGGTAATTTCATACAGGCTGTTATTCATTCGGGGAACCTCCCTTCAGGGCAGCCTTCGCGTCGTTCAGGCAGTGGCCCAGGAAGGCGATCACGTTGTTCACTTCTGCCGGAAGATCGGCGGATTCAAGGGTCTTGAAGATTTCTTCGGACACGCTGTCCAGGATCGCGGCGGCCTTATCAGCGCCGGCGGCCTTTGCTTCGGCTTCCTTGAAGCGGTTGAACCAGTCGGTCGAACTGCGACGTTCATATTCCAGGCTTTCGGCCAGTTCGCGGTTCTCGATCAGGATTTTTAAGGTAAAAGCCTTCACGGCTTCAGTGTCATAAAAATTCAGCATTGAAATTTGCTCCTTTCTGTGCTATACTATTTACAGGTTTTTTGGGAATGGGCCGTTTCGGTTGTTGTGGTGACGACGAAACGGTCTTTTTCTGTTTCTTCGATCGTGGTTTTCTTTTCACCAAGAAGAATTAGACTTTTGACAGCCTGTCCGACCTGGACTGGCGATAACGTCGCGGTGTACTTCATGGCGTTTCCTCCTTTCCTTGCGTACTGGGAAGGCGCCGGCCAGAAGTAACAGTCCGGCCCAGATGAACATGAATCCGAACATTCTGACCGTTCCTTCCAGAAGTGGAACCGTGTCGCACTCGACAGCGCCGGCGGCCCCTATCATGGCCAGGAAGGCAAAGACTGAAAGAACCGTCGCCGTGTTCCTTATGGCCAGGCGAATTCGTTGTCGTTTTCGCCTGGCGCGCTGTGCTTGTGTCATGCGTTGACCTCCTTTCGTCTTCTGCCGCGACGACGAATATTTTCCTGGTAGGTCTTCTGTGCCAGAACCGGATCGTAGGCCGGACGCTGATTCTGGTCAAGTTCACCGGTGTCGCCGCGCTTCAGTTCACCATAAAGCGTCTTTTTAGGGACGCCGACAGCTTCCGAAATTTCGGCGGTGGTGACGCCTTTTTCGTATAAAGCCGCGATCGCTTTTCTGTCGTCGAAGGTGATAGTCTTGTAAGTTGCCACGTTTTCACGCTCCTTTCTCGGCCGTATGGTTTACCACAGGTCCGCGTCGAAGTCAGGGTCGCCGTTTCTCTGCTCAATGTCTGCGTTAACAACGACAGTCATGTAAGAATCAAAAATCTTCGCACACATGACTTCAACTTCCCACAGAAGATTGACACCTGTTTTCGCCATTCCGACGATCAGATCGACAGGGTGTTTTGCTTCGATCACTTCGCCGTCGTCGCAAAAGATCAGCTTGATTTCCGTCACATTCTTTTCTGCGGCTTTTACAACGATGTTTTCAAAAACTTTTCTAATGGTCATTTTCTTCATTATGGGTCCCTCCGTGGATAAAAAAATAAGTTGCGAAGGTCTTTTGGACCTTGCAACTTAATACTACACCCCACAGTTTGCGAAAAAAATTAAAATAATTGTGTACTTTTTTGTATGATTATGGTATAATGGTCATATGACCGTTATATTCCGGGTATTTTATATTTTAGGCTGACAGCTTTTGAGTTCAGCTTTCTTTATTCAGACTTTTCAAAACTTTCCGCATAACATGCCGCCCCGCGGCAAAAATAAAACATAACATTCCGAAATTCAAAGGAGAACAGCATGAAAAAATCTATCTCTCTTGTTTTGCTTATACTTACGCTTTTCACCCTGTCGGCCTGCAAAAAGGAGGCCTCGATGCCCGAAAAAGGCGACCCCATAACCTTTAAAGCCACAGTTCTCTCGGTGGAGACCGATCTTGAGTCCATCTTTGTCGAGGCCGAGGATCAGGAATTTACAAAGGCGGTCATCAGCCTTCACTCTGACACCGAGCTTACAGATTCCGAGGGCAACCCCCTGGAGATTTCCGACATTGAAAAGGATGATATCGTAACTATAACAAATTTCGGACTTATGACCGACGACTACCCCGTCCAGATGTCCGCCCAGAAAATTGTACTTGAAAAAGCTGAATAAAAAAACGGAGCCGAAAAAGGCTCCGTTTTTTATTCCCCGCAATTCCGCCCCGACTTAAAAGACGGTTTTATTTTCTGCAAATACAAAAGGGATGTCCCGCAGGGTCGAGCATGGTGACAAAATCTTCCCCTCCGAACTGTTTTTCCGCCTTTACGGCCCCTAACCTTTCGGCTTTCGCCGCCGCCTTTTCCACATCATCGGCCTGAAAATCAAAATGCATCTGCTTCTGCTGTTTTCCGTCCTCTTCAGGCCATACGGGGCGCGCGTAGCATTCCTCCTCGGCAAATAAAAACACCGTTCCCTCGGGGCTTTTCACCGCGGGCTTTGAAAAAAGCTCGCACATTTCCCACCCCAGAAGCTCTCCGTAGAACCTCTGCATTTTAAGAGCGTCGCGGCAGTCTACCATGACATTTCCCAAAGTCATTTTACAGCACATATTTCCTCCAGTATTTTTCAGATATTTTCCGATTCCTCAAGCTGCTCAGAAAAGCTTTTCGGCAGACGCCTTGTCTCCTCGTCTTTCATCTCGGTCATATTGGGCCAGTACCTCTTGTGCATATGCCCCATGCGGCATTTTAAATTGAGCCTCTCTCTTATGGCCACCTTGTCGTAAAAGCTCTTCCACAGTCTCTCTATCTGCAGTTCCTCGGGGCTTACGGGCGGGATATCGTATTCGGTATAAGGCATTATCCTGCTCTCTCTGCCGTCATAGAGCAGCAGAGATTTGTGAGTTCTGTCGATTATTATAAACCTCTCCATGGGAAATCTCGTCTCAAAATGGGGGGCGATTACCGGCAAAACCATATTTTTCGGAGTTATTTCGGCGATTAACACTGAAGATATCTCCTTGAACCTGACAAAACCCGTCAGAAGATGTGCCTCGTTCTGAAGATGACGGCAAGCTTTCTGAAGTCTTGCCGCCGCCTCGCACTTTACATTGTATATCTCTTTTCCGCCCTTTTTGTCGACCTCAATACAGCACAGCAAGATGTCTCTCTCCCTGTCCTCAAGGCAGGTGAGAAAGGAGCGGTATACAAATGAATAGATTTTCAAATATCTGAGCCATCGGCTCACCTTTTTGGCCTTTCCCACATCGCTCTCTATCTCACGAGGGGGAAAAAGGGTGTTTTCCTCATTTTCATATGTGAAGATCTTTTCGGGCAGCTCCCTTTTGGCAAAGGCCTCGTATATCACCGTCAGCATACCTTCAAAGCTTCCGTCATAGACATAAACTACATTTGACCTGTAAGACATTTCACCCTGTCCTCCCCCGATAACAAAATATTTTCATCAAAAAGCGAAAGCTGACCGTCTCCCGCCCTTTCAAAGCTCTTTTGAGCCCTGTCGGACATTAGACCCGCGAGTATCGCTTTTCCGTCCAGAGTACCTCTCGAAAGGCTCTTTCCCTTGCAGGTTATAAAATAGGACGCCCTCTTCATGACCACCCCCAGCTTTTTCAGGTCGTCAAAATCGAGACTGCACAGCTTTCTCGCCTTTATTATCCTGTATGCGCTCTTGACCCCTATACCTGGCACCCTCAAAAGAGTTTCCCTGTCGGCTCTGTTGACATCTACGGGAAAATATTCCATGTGATTTATCGCCCAGTTGCACTTGGGGTCAATATAGGGATTGAAATCGGGGTTTTCCTCCGAAAGTATCTCGTCTGCCTCAAAGCCGTAAAATCTCAAAAGCCAGTCGGCCTGATAGAGCCTGTGCTCCCTCAAAAGAGGTGGCGATGTGATAAGTGAAGGTAAATTTTTTCCCTCCACCACAGGCACATAAGCCGAGAAAAACACCCTTTTGAGGTCGTACTTTTTATACAGAGCCTGTGTAAGATTGAGTATTTTGTAGTCGGAATCGGGGGTCGCCCCGATTATCATCTGGGTGCTCTGCCCCGCAGGCACGAAGGAGGGGCTGTGGCGGTATTTGACCACCTCATACTTATTCTGCTCTATCCCGTTTTTTATAAATGACATAGGGGACAGAATATCGTTCTTTTTCTTGTCGGGAGCCAGAAGTTTAAGTCCGTTTTCCGACGGCAATTCGATATTTACGCTCATTCTGTCGGCCAAAGCGCCGAGGGCGGCGAGAATACGCCTGTCGGTGCCCGGTATGGCTTTTACATGAATATATCCGTAAAACCTGTACTCATTCCTCAAAATTGAAAGCACCCTCAGCATTCGCTCGGAGGTATAGTCGGGACTTTTGATGACGGCCGAGCTCAAAAACAAGCCCTCGATATAGTTTCGTCTGTAAAACTCCATGGTGAGATTTGCCAGCTCGTAGGGCTCAAAGGTGGCTCTTTTTGTGTCGTTGCTCTTCTTGTTGACGCAGTACTGACAGTCGTAGCAGCAGGCGTTGCTCATAAGCACTTTGAGAAGGCTTATGCACCGACCGTCGGCCGAAAAGGAGTGACATATGCCGCAGCTTACAGCCGAGCCGATTCCGTCCTTTCTGCCCCCTCTCGCGGCGCCGCTGGAGGTACAGGCCACATCGTATTTGGCGCTGTCGGTCAAAATCTCCAGTTTTTCCCTTATGTCCACTCTCTCACCTCACAAACAAATGTTCTGTTGAATGTATTATATCACACGAACATATGTTTGTAAATACCCTTTCAAATTTTTTTGACATCTCAACCATAATGATGTATAATAATTACACTTGCCATAAAAAAGGAGAAATGTATGAATCTGTTTGAAATAGTGATGATAGGCGTCGGTCTTAGCTGCGACGCCGCCGCAGTGTCGGTGTCCAACGGTCTGGCTTTTCCGAAAATGGACAAAAAGTTCTATTTGCTCATGCCGCTGTTTTTCGGCTTTTTCCAGGGTCTCATGCCCCTTTTGGGCTACTTTGCAGGCGGACTTTTCGCCGACATCATCGAGACCTATGCGGGAATCGTCACCTTTATCATTTTGGGTATCATCGGCGGAAAGATGATATGGGATGTCTTTAAGGGAGAGGACGACGAGGTGGAGGCCTCCCGGTATTCCTTAAAGCTTCTTTTCGGTCAGGCGATAGCCACCAGTATAGACGCCTTTGCCGTCGGTATCAGCTTTGCGGCAGAGCGCTCCAACATCTTTGTTTCAGCTCCCATTATAACCGTAACTACCTTTATATGCAGCGTCCTCGCCCTTGTTTTCGGCAAAAAGCTGGGCGAAAGCCTCGGCATAAAGGCTCAGATTTTCGGCGGCACGGTGCTGATACTCATCGGACTCAAAGCCCTGTTTTAATACATAAAAAAGGAGAGGAAAACCTCTCCTTTTCTTTTTAAAATGTCTCTCCCGGTATGCCGTGACCGAAGGGGTCAAAGTAATATTCCGGGTATTCCTCCTTTTCGGCCTGTCTGTATTTTACAAACAATGCCGAATACGGTCTGCCCATATCCCTTATCTTTTCCTCGATGTCTTTGTTGAGCCTGGGATATATCCCCACTTCCACAAAAATTCCCTGCCTTCTGGCATAGACCATCTTTATGTCGGGATAGCTGTAAGGCTCCTCTATATCCTTTAAATTGTTGAGCTTGAAATAGGCTATCGTCCTGTTTGCCGCCGTAATGCTCACTCCGAAATATATGACGACCAACAAAAGCACGGCGGCAGGGACAGCTCTTTTCACCAGATTTCCAAATGTTTTGAGGCTTTTCATTTTGCACCTCCTATTTTATGCCCACAAGAGGCGGCCAAAATGAGGGCGTCATGCCCATGTCATACCCCGCATCGGCATCGACATATCTCACTCTCAGGCTGTCATAGGGGTAATATCCTATCTCCCTTATCCTCTCTTCTGTCTCCGGGGTCATAAAGGGCGACACCCCCACCTCCAAAAACAGTCCGAGCATTTTGGGTCTGCAATACTCTATCCTCACCTCTGGGTATTCCTCCAGCTGGGTGAGATTGAAATGCATAAATGTCTCGGTCATAAAATATCGGTTTATCTCGTCTATACGGACAAACACAAGGGCGGAAATAAAGACAAAGGCGATGAACAGGCGCTTAAAAAGGCATTTGATCATGTACTTCTTTCTCATATCACTCGCCACCTTTATATTATATTTTATGATTTTATTATATCCTCACTTACAGTTTTTGTCAACATTCTGCATATAGAAAAGCCGCGGACATATCCGCGGCTTTGTTTTCTACTGTGCCTTTTCTTCTATTGTCAGCTTTCCGCCCGTCTTGATTACTCCCAGATAGGTCTGACCGGGGCACACCTTCAGCTCCTTGCCCTCGCTGTCTTTGAGCACCAACGGCTCGTTATAGGCGTCTTTAGACCACTTTATGTCGACGACCTTGCCGTCGGCAAAATATTTGCCTGCTCCGCTGCCCGTCGTCTGCACCTCGACAATTTTCAGAGGATCGCCCGGCACCGGCTCAAAGGGCATTTCGAGAATTATGACATTTTTTACCGCTATATTCTCGTCGTACTCGCCGTCGTGGTGAGCCTGCTTATACTGATATCTCAGATAATTGCCGCTGTTTTCATCATAAACGAAATAGGGCTTGTTAATGGTGAAATAATCTATCGTCAGCTTTTCGGCGGCACTTCCGTTTTTAGCAGAATGATTTTCATCAAACCCAAAGGCTGTCTGATCGGGATTTTTCCTTTCGGTGTTTTCAAACTTTGCCAGAGTTTCCTCTATCCTCTCTCCCGAGGTGACGACAGTGTGCTCTAACTTAAACTGTTTTCTCCTCTCGCTGTCGCGGACAAAAAGGCTTCCCTCATAACCGCCCCTTATGCCGTCAAGAGCCTTTAAATCGTCTCTCTCGGCTATGGCGTTATAGGCGGGCACGCTGCCGCCAAAGTGGAGAAAATAGGCGTCGAGCCACTGAGCCATATCTATAAAATACGGTCTCGCCGAGCGCACAGAGCCGATACGCTCCATGCCCGAAGGGTCCTGCCATATGCCCATCAGCCTTGTGATACCGCCTTCGGCCATCATTTCCACAAGTATATCGGCCTTGCTGACGCCGAACTGAGGCAGGGCGTCGGGGCTGTTTCCTATCATTATCGCCACAGGCTTTCTCAAAAGCACGGCTTCGTCGCTCTCTGTCTCAAGTCCTGTAAGAGGATTCAAAGGCATAGGCGCCGCCGTTGTCGTGGCCTCTGTGGTAGATCTCGTCTCGGTTTTAACTTCTGATGAAACGGAGGTGTTTTCCGTCACATTTTTCGGGGCGCAGCCTGCCAGAATGCAAAGGCACAGGCAAAGGGCGATGATTTTTTTCATATATTACTCCTCGTCTTTGGGGGTGTCTAAAAGCATATTTATATATTCTCTGTAATAGTATTCGGCGTTGTTGCGGAAGTTTTCCATAACCAGCTCGGCGCTTCTGTCGTTTTCCATGACTATTTCCATCTTGAAAACCGAGCGCTCCCCCGCCATTATGGCGAGAACCACATTGAAAGTGCCGTCCTTGAGGTCGACTTTTTCGGTAAAGAGAGACGACTGTCTCCTTACCTTTTTGAGCACTCTGTCGACGGCGGCCTGAGCCTTGTCGATTACACTGGGCGGCAGAGCCATTTTCACGCCGTCGGCGTTGTCATAACAGGTCTTTGTGGCAAAATACAGGGGCGGATTTGTATTTTCGTCCTTGAAAATCACCCCCGACTCCACCAGCCTGTCCAGCTGAATCTGAAGTTCAAAATATCCGAAAGCCTCATCTATGAGACATATGTCCAGAAGATCGCTGTAGCTTATGGGCCCGGGCAAAAGAGTCATGACATATATTATAAAATAGCTTATATCGGTGTCTGTCCTGAGAAAACCCAGTCTTTCTTCTCTATTTTTGCTTTTTGACATTTTTACCTTCCTTTCGGAAAAATACCTTATCGGTTTCGCTTTTTGAATATGCACCTTTATTATAGCATAAGGCTTTAAATTTTGCAAAATTTTTATTGAAAATACAGACAAATTGTTTTATAATCGGGATAGAAATATCTGTATATTTTTACGGAAAACGGGAGGAAAACAAAATGAAAGTATTTATAAGCTGCGACATAGAGGGCACAGCTACAACTACCCGCTGGGAGCAGACCTACACCGCCCCCGAAAAGCAGAGCTGGTCGGCACCCTTCCAGGCTCAGATGACAAAAGAGGTCGTCGCTGCCTGCAACGGCGCCATAAGAGCGGGAGCCACCGAGATTCTTGTGCGTGACGCCCACGGCGCCGCCTGCAACATAGACCCCGACGCCCTGCCAGAGTGTGCAAAGCTCAAGAGAAACTGGTCTGGCCACCCCTACGCCATGGTGGACGGCATCGACCCCACCTTTGACGCCGCCATCTTCATAGGCTATCACAGCGCCGCAGGCAGAGAGGGCAGCCCCCTTTCCCACACTGTTCGCACATCCATGAATTACATAAAGGTCAACGGCAAGAAATATTCCGAATTTGATTTTTACAGCGCCGCCTGCGCTTTGGAGGGCGTGCCCTCGGTATTTCTGTCGGGCGACAAGATGCTGTGTGAGGACAGCGCAGGAATACACCCCTGCCTCAAGACCGTTGCCGTAAAGGAAGGTCACGGCGGCAGCACCACCTCCATATCCCCCTCACTCGCCTGCAAGAAAATTGAGGAGGGCGTATACGAGGCTTTGAAGCAGGATTTCAAGGGCAAGCTGATGACTCTCCCCGAGCACTACACCATGGAGGTCTCATATAAAGACCACACTGTGGCCACAAAGATGTCCTATTTCCCCGGCTTCTCCAAAAAGGACGACAACACCATAGTCACCGAGACAGACAACCTCGTCGACCTTCTGACCGCCATCAGATTCATTCTCTAAAAATAAAAGCGGAGCATTCGCTCCGCTTTTATTTTTACATATACTGTCCGAAAAAGAAAATCAGGATTCCGCCTATGACGATACCCGCCACGAAAGAGCCTATGCCGACATTTCTGAAGAGCTTGGACTGGCTGCCGTCGCTCTCCACCCAAAGCTGACCTTCGGTTGTTTCTGCCTCTTTGCCCTTATTTTCAAAAATCTCTTCGAAAATGCTTTCGGACTTTTCGAGTTTCACTTCTTTATTTTGTTCCATACTGTCTCCTAAAAATTGATCTCCTTGTCCTCTGCGGCGTATTTCGCCCCGTAGTATTCAAAAACAGCTATGAGCTTTTTACGCCTTTTTCTCATCTTTCTCTCCTTTTTGCTCAGCATCATAAAGACCGTCAAAATCATGAGAAAGCCTATAAAAATCATCACTGCGAAGGTTATATTCTGCGAGAGAGGAGTGGCGTGCACCATTCCCTTGAGCCATTCAAGCTGCGCGTAGGGCAGCCTGTCGGGCGCGTAGTATATGACCCCTGTCAAAACTTCGGCGCATCCCAAAAGGAGCACCAAAACAGCCTGTAAAACCACCATATCCGACCGTACCTCTGTATAGGCGCAAAGCGCCTTTGTCTATATTACCTAATTATATTATAGCAAAAAAAGGCGGTCTTGTAAATAGTTAAAGATCGTATTTGAGATTGCTGCCGAAAAATCTGTAAGGAATCAAAAAGGAGGGCAGCCCCGCGTCTTTGGGCGCCAGTGAATACTCCTGAAAATATATCACAAGGCCGTCGTCGGCCAGATAGAAATTTCTCATGTCAAGCTCACGGCTCAGTATGCACTGCCAGTCGGAAAAATATTTTGTCTCTCCCTCACCCAATTCCCTCTCTATCATCGAGCGTATTTTTCCCTCAATGGCTCTTCTGTAATCGTATCCCATGACAAAGAAACAGCCGATTGGCAGGATTTTTCCGCATCTCACGCTCCATGTGTCGCTCTTTCTCGAGCTTTTCAGAACGATGTCTCCCGTCTTTTCGTAGGTATCGAAAAACAGCGAGAGAAATCCTCTGTTTTCATACATGACGGTCATCTCGCACATTATCTCCAAAGGGGCGAAATCCTTTTGCTCCACCGTGCAGAAAAGCTTTACCGCCTTTGAATAGTAGTTGTTTATTATGTATCTTTTAGTGCTGTTTGCCAGACGGGCATAGGCGCTGTTTATTATCTTTTCCGAAGGTATTCTGAGGTTTATATCGGTCTTGGGGCAGCTTATCGAGTATTTTAGGACGGTTTTCCCCTGAAAACGGCTCTCTCCCTCGACGGTTTCAAACCCTGTGACGCTCTTGGTTATAAAATCGCTGTAAAGCATAAAAAATCACCACCTGCAAAATATTATGCAGGCGGTGATTTTTTATTACATATAATTACTTTTTATATTCCTCGGGAATCTGCTTTTCAAAGCTCTCGTAGATCTCTTTTCTGAAATCTTCGCTCTCCAGAATGTCGACAGCCGTCATGGCAAGGGCTTTTGCTCCCAAAATGCAGACCTCGTCGGCCCTCTCCTTGTCGGTGTACTCGGTGTATTCGGTGTTGTGGCTTGCCACTCCGTCGGGGCAGAGGGGTATGTAGTCGTGTATGCAGGGCAGCTTTATGGACACATTGCCTATGTCGGAGGAGCCGTACATTCCGCCGGGCTGAGCCACATCCATGGGCATGCCGAGCTTTTCGCAGTTCTCCTTAAATGCCAGGCACATGGGCAGGTTGGGATATCTCTCGGCGTAAAGATCGCCCACCTTGACCTCGCATCTTGCGCCCACCATGGCGGCGGCGTTTTCGGCGCACTTCTTTACATTTTCCACCAGCTTTTCAAGCTCTATAAGGCGGTCGGCTCTGAGAGAAAACACAGCCTTTGTGTAGTCGGGTATGGCGTTTGCCGCCGAGCCGCCCTTTACGATTATGCCGTTTACATTGTCCTTCGGATGGAACATGGGACGCATCATATCGATGTTGTTAAAGGTCTTTATCATGGCGCTCAGGGCGTTGATTCCGAACTCGGGACGGGAGGAGTGGACCGATTTTCCGAAAAACTCAACCGTAACCGATGTGGCTGCGCGGCCGCCTCTGTTTACAAGTCCTCTCTCACCCGAGGAGGGGTGCATCATAAGGCCGTATTCGATATCGTCAAAGCCGCCGTTTTCGAGGATTATGACCTTTCCTCCGCCGCTCTCTTCGGCAGGAGTGCCTATTATGGATATTTCGCCGGCGTATTCGCCTATGATATCGGCGACGGCGAGAAATGCGCCTGTGGAGCAGGCGGCTATTACATTGTGTCCGCAGGCATGGCCTATTTCGGGCAGAGCGTCATATTCAGCCAGAAAAGCTATTTTGGGGCCGCCCTCTTTGCCCTTTTTTGTAGCTCTGAAAGCGGTATCCAAACCTGCGTAGGGATACTCTGTCTTGTAGCCGTTCTTTTCCAAAAGCTCAACGATGAACTTCGAGGATTTGTGCTCTGTAAAGGCCACCTCGGGGTTTTTGTGGATATTGTGGGAGAGCTCAATTATCTCGTCTCTCTTGCTGTCCACAAATGAAATTACTCTGTCTTTCATAGTGCCTCCTATTATTTAAAATTTGTTTAAACATATCTGTATATGTTATCATATCACAAAATTTTACCATTTACAATTGAATATTTTTTAAAAAACCTGACAAAAATGCTGTCAGAGGACAAAATTGCAATATTTTTTGGAATTGCAAAATTACATTTCGGAATAAACGGAGGTACATATGAAAAAATCAGAGCTCACAGTTCTTCTCACTCTTTTCTTCACCCTCATGCTCAGCTTCTCTCCCCGCCTTGCCGCCTCGTCTTTTAAGGAAAGCATAGTGCGCCTTCACATACTCGCAAACTCCGACAGCGACGAGGATCAGCTTTTAAAACTCTCGGTCCGCGACGCCATAATCGAAAACACCGATTTCGTCACCGAGGGCATAGCCAAATCCGATATAGATGAAAAGGTTCTGAAAGAGATAGAGGAAACCGCCGCCTCGGTCATAAAGGAACAGGGTTATGACTACACCGTAAAAGCCGTACTTACAAACGAGTATTTCGACACCCGCGACTACGGCTATTTCGCCCTTCCCTGCGGCGACTACGACGCCGTAAGGGTTGAGATAGGAAAAGCCGAAGGCAAAAACTGGTGGTGTGTACTGTTTCCCCCTCTGTGCACACCTATCGCCGAAGCCGATGTGAAAACGGCTGCCCTCAAGGCGGGTCTTTCCCAAACCGACATCGGCATAATCACAAAAGGCGACGCCGTATATTCGGTGAGATTCAAGACTATGGAGATTGTATCGGAACTCAAACACAAGCTTTTCGACAAATAAAAAAGACAGCCTATGCTGTCTTTTTTATTTTATTCTACCGATTTAAGTGAGCTTACCATATCTACCTTTTTGAGCCTGAAATGCATTGCCCAGTTGACCACAAGGGTAAAAAGCATGGTCAGAGCTCCCGCATAGATAAAGCTCGAAGGCTGCATCTGCGGATTGAACATGACGGCGTCTACCTCGGCCGTCTTGATGATGAACTTCAAAAACGGCACTCCCAGAGCGAGACCTGCCAGCATACCCATGAGAGCCGACACGACGCTCTCCCTGTGGATATAGCTGGATACCTCTCTGTCGTAAAAGCCGAGCACCTTGATAGTGGCTATCTCCCTGATCCTCTCCTCAATGTTGATGTTGGCCAGGTTGTAAAGCACCACGAAGGCCAGCGCGCCCGCGCATATGATTATTACGAGGACGATATAGTTGAGGCTTCCGACGATTTCCCTGAACTGATCTCCGCCCTCACGGCTGTATGTGACGGCCAGTACATTGTTGTTTTTGAGGAATTCCGTCGACAGCTCGTCGCTGTCATAGTCGTCGGTGAGGTTCATTATAAAGCCGTTGGTGCCCGCGGCCTCTCCCGAGATTTTCTCGTAGTATTTACCCGTCATGTATACATAGTTCATGACATAGTTTTCGGTAACGCCGTCTATATAGAGCTTTGCCGTGTCGCCGCTGTCCAAAGTCATTTCTATTGTATCGCCGGCCTCGGCGTCAAGAAGTTTGGACAGTTTTTCGGTTATGACTATTCCGTCATCGGTCAGCTCTATGGTCTCTCCCGATTTTCTGTCTCTTATGGTGATGTACTCCCCTATCGTATCGGTGCTTTCGGGAATGAACATATAGGCGTCGTACTTTTTGCTTTCGTTTTTAAAGGTCATATTTTCCTGACATACATAGAGACTGCTCTCCACATACTCATTTTCCCTTGTCTGGGAGCTCAGTTCCTCTGTTTCAAGAGCCGTCATTCCGTCCTTGGTGACGGCCAAGGCGTCATAGTGGAAAATATCCTCGTACTGTCTGTCGACTATCGACTCTATCGAATATTTAAGTCCGAATCCGGCCATCATCAGGGCGGTGCAGCCCGCTACTCCTATGACCGTCATATATATTCTCTTTTTATATCTGAAGATATTTCGCGCCGACACCTTGTGCAGAAAGGACAGCCTTTTCCACACAAATCCGACCCTCTCCAAAAGTATCCTCTTGCCAATTTTCGGGGGCTTCGGCCTTAAGAGCTGGGCGGGCTGTTCCCTCAGCTCCACCGAACAGGCGGAGTATGCGGCAATTCCTGTCACGGCCACCGACACGCCTATGCACAGCAGCACATAGTCCCATCTCATTACGATGACTATGTCGGGCATGACATACATGATTCGGTAGGCCTCGAATATTACTCTCGGCAGTACATTAAAGCCGAGGACAAGTCCCAAAACGCTGCCTATAAGGCTTGCCGACACAGCGTATATGAGGTATTTCGCCACGGCGGCGCCCTTTCCGTATCCCAGTGATTTAAGTGTACCTATCTGAACTCTCTGCTCCTCAACCATTCTCGTCATGGTGGTAAGGCACACAAGGGCTGCAACTATTATGAAGAACACCGGGAAAACCTTGGCTATTCTGTCGACCCTTTCGGCGTCGTCGGAAAACTCGCTGTATCCCGGGCTGTCGGTGCGGTCGAATATATACCACTCGGGCTCGCCCATCTCGTTCAAATCATGTCTGGCCGAAAGTATCTCGGCTTTGGCGTCCTCTATCTGGGCCGCGGCGTCGTCCAGTTCCTGCTTGCCGCTCACCCTGTTTTCCTCCAGCTCGATGAGACCTGCCTCATATTCGGCTTCGGCATCGGCCAGCTCCTTCTGACCCTCGGTTATCTGTCTCTGTCCGTCCTCCAGTGTCAGCCTTGTGCTGTCAAGCAGTTCATAGCCTTCGTCGAGCTGTGCTTTCGAGTCGTTGAGGGTGGTCTTGGTTATGTCGATGACCTGCATCTGACTGTCGAGAGTGTTTTCCGTCTGGGTCAGTATGGCTTCAAGGCTTCCCTTGAGTATCGTCTTTTGAAGTCCCGGCTCTTTGTATATATACTCGGTGAGGGTCTTTTTCAGATTTTCCGATATACCCTCGGCATACTTGTCAAACTGCGATATCCTGTCGAGCACCGCCTGGGTCTCGGCGTCGGGCTGCTCGCCCTCGGGCACATAGGTTTCGGCATATTTTTCCACAACTCCGCGGATGTCGGCTATAAGTGCCTTCATCTCGTTTATCTCGGCGGCCGCCGCGTCTGCCTCGGCTATCGCCTCGTCCAATGTGGCCTTGGACTTGTCGAGCTCCTCCTTGGCTTTGTAATACTCGACCCAGCCCTCGTTTATCTTGTCGGAATTGGAGCTCAGCTCTTCCTTTCCGCTGTCAATGGTGGCTTTTGCGCTCTCGAGCTGCTTTTCGGCGGCGGCGATCTGAGTCTCATACTCGGTCTTACCGTCCTCATAGTCCTTTTCGCCCTGCTCGAGCTCCTTTTCGGCCTCTTCTATCTGGGCGAGAGCCTCGTCATATATCTCGTCGTACCTCGTCTTTTCTCTCTTCTTGCCGACCTCTTCCAAAAGCTCACGCTTTTCCTCGGCAAGCGCCTTGTATTCGTCGGTATAGAAGGGATACTCCTGCATGTCGGCATAGGTCACAAAGACATCGGTGTATACATCGTAGCTCCACACATCTTCGCCCACATATACCGTACATTCCACCGAGCCGTTGCCCAGAGTGGTTTTTCCCCTCTCGAAGTTTATATACATCGGGGTCTCGGCAAAACCAACCACCTCAAACTCGCTGACCTTGAGGTAATCTCCTATGTCCTTGCCATCTTCGGTATAAAAACTCACCTTGTCGCCGATTTTTATGTCGGCATCGTCGAAAGCCGTAAGATCGAGGACGCACTCATTCTCGTTTTCCGCCATGCGGCCCTCGGTTATCCTCAGCCTGTTTATAGTGTGGGGGTTGTCTCCCGTGGCAAAGTTATACGAATACACCTTTGCCACGCCGCAGTCTATTCCGCCCGAGCTCATGAACAGATCGGCCGAATAGCCCGCGTAGAGATCCTTTACATCGTATTTTGTCTCGAGGGTAGTTATGTCGCCCTCGGTAAAGCCCATGGTGGACTGAAAGTGAAAATCAAAGAGGTTGTAGTCCTCATAGTATTTCTGAGCGGTGTCCTTCATATTGGGACAGGTGGATTTTACTCCCGCGAAAAAGCCCGTTCCCAGCATGACGATAAGGAGTATGGACAAAAACCTGTTTTTGGTCTTCCATATCTCCTTCAAAATGTCTTTTATCAGGGCCTTTTCCTTCATTTACCACTCAATCTCCTCTACCGGTGTGGGGTGCTCGTTTATTTTCATATACTGCACCTTTCCGTCCTTCATTCTTATGACGCGGTCGGCCATGGGGGTTATGGCCTGGTTGTGGGTTATCACTATGACCGTCATGCCGTTTTTGCGGCAGGTGTCCTGCAAAAGTTTCAAGACCTGCTTGCCTGTGGCGTCATCAAGGGCGCCCGTCGGCTCGTCGCACAGCAGCAGCTTGGGATTTTTCGCCAAAGCTCTCGCGATGGATACCCTCTGCTGCTCGCCGCCCGAAAGCTGTGCGGGGAAGTTGTCGCTTCTGTCGGCAAGTCCCACATCTTTCAGTACGGTATCAACATTCAAAGCGTTTTTGCATATCTGCGTGGCCAGCTCGACATTTTCCCTGGCTGTGAGGTTGGGCATGAGGTTGTAAAACTGAAAGACGAAGCCTATGTCGTTTCTTCTGTAAGCCGTCAGCTGTTTAGGTGAAAATCCCACTATATCTGTGCCGTCCACTATCACATTGCCGCTGTCGGCAAAATCCATGCCGCCCAAAATATTGAGCACTGTGGTCTTTCCGGCGCCGCTGGCTCCGACTATAATGGCAAACTCACCCTTCTCTATCTCAAAATCGACGCCGTCCGACGCCTTTATCGTGACTTCGCCCATTTTATAGTGCTTGTGGACATCTTTAAATTCAACATATTTGCTCACGGACATCACCATCTTTCAGCATGTATTCATATTTTAATTCTAACATATCGCCGCTGTTTATTCAATAGCGCAAAAATGCTTTTATATAGAAGCGTTTCGGCCTTGTAAAAAAGACGGCATCGGTAACCCGATGCCGTCTCCGCTCGGTAAAAGTTTGGGCGTACCCAATCTGCATCAGTCGTGCAGAGATTCACATATCTCGTCGTATCTCTCGCGCTGTACCTTTGCGAAGAAATATCCGACTGCTGCTGCCAAAGCGGTTATTGCCGCAAGGCAAAGGAGAATCTTATGGGTCTTTTTCATAAACAGCACCTCTTATCTATGTTCACTTCAAATTTTAGCTGTATTTTGTGTTTTTTCAGTGAGGATTTTATTACATCTCTGTCTTTCTGAGGAATTTGCCCGCTCTTGCAGCCGTCTGCTCGCCGTTGAGTATAGCCACTTCGCCGTTGACTATTACATGGTAAAGTCCCTCGGCTTTCTGGAAGGGGTTCTTGTATGTGGCGCGGTCGGCTATCTTGTCGCCGTCGAATATGGTGATATCGGCAGCCATGCCCTCCTTGAGAACGCCTCTGTCGGTTATACCTATGATATCTGCCGACTTTTTGGTGATTCTGTAAATAGCCGTCTCAAGGTCGCACATATTCTGCTCTCTTGCAAGGCGCAGGAAGCAGGGGAATGTACCGAAGTTTCTCGGGTGGTGTCTGCCCTCGTTCTTGGCGGGATCAAGAGGATAAGCCGAGCCGTCGGAGCCTATGGAGATATCCTGCTTGAGGAGATAATATACATCGTTTATATCCATGGAGAAGAACACGCACTGGCAGTCGCCGCCCGTCTCGACGGTGATTTTTGCCACTGTCTCGGCCATGGGGATTCCCAGCTCCTGAGATATCTCATAGATGTCCTTGCCGTCGGCATAGGGTGCCTTGCCCCTTGTGGATACTACAAATATGCCGTGGCCGTCCTTTTCGGTCTGGAGCTGCTCTCTCAGGCTCTCCATTATCTTTTCGCCCTCG
>ERZ779866.1044-NODE-1044-length-29340-cov-10.791702_pt1 | contig 29340 bp, 22 predicted proteins | sample MGYA00511248_ERZ779866 | MGnify/ENA primary metagenome ERZ779866 (study PRJEB29588, sample SAMEA2155758) | human gut metagenome | biome: human gut; feature: human-associated habitat; material: faeces | place: Denmark | collected 2008/2010 ... | reverse complement strand
ATTGCGGCCAGCAGCCCGCCGCCGAATACGGCAAGGTGTACGACAGGTATTCCGTAGACGGTCAGTGCATCTACGGCTTCATCCGGCGTCGGAGTAACTGTATCCATCGGAACCGTAGTTAGCTCAGTTTTGGCTGGCTCACTCTCACGCTCCTCGCTGGGCTCCGGCTCCAGGGTCGGCACAGTCTGCGGGGAGCCGAGACAGGACAGCTCGTATGTGCTGCTGCCGCCAATCTCGAGACTGAGAACGCCTTACTCGTCCACCACAACCACCCCTGGGTAAACCCCGCTATCCGTGCGCAGCTGGAACTCGACCCCGACCCATTCGGAGCCGAGCTGGATTGTGAGCTGCGACGGCTCTACAACCTGAAGCTCTGTGCCGTCGGTGTCGGCGTGGGCGTTGAGAGCCATGAGCGACATGGCCATGACGGCGAGCATGGCGGCAAAGGCTTTACGCTTTCTCATTGCGTTTGCCCCCTTTGCCCTTGCGGTAGACGCCGAAATAGCAGTACGCGCCCACGCCTGCGATGCCCGCCAGTCCCGCTGCAATCAGAATAATCCACGGTGTCAGGCTGTCGTCGCCGGTCTTGGGCACGTCCACGGTTATCTTGTTGTTGTGTACGTTCACGGTGAGCGTCTCGTTCGCCACCAGCGTCACGGTGACCGGCTCGGCTATCTCGTAGCCCTCGCTGGCGCCGTTTTCAAGCTCTGTTACCACATACTCGCCGATGCGGAGGCCTTCGATGAGAATCTCGCCGTTGGCGTCCGTGGTAAAAGTCATGTCGTAGCCGTTAACGCCGGAGACGCGGAAGGCGAAGCCCTCGACCTTGCCGTCGTCGGTGGTCTTTACTATCTTCAGCGCACCGCGCAGAGGCTGATTCAAGAACCCGACGCCGGCCTCGTTTTCCACGACGCAGACCTCGCCGTCGGTGGTTATCTCGGCGTAATAAGCGTTCTCGTCCAGAACATAGCCCTCGGGAGCCTGGCTTTCCCTGACCAGATAGCCTCCCGCCTCAAGCTCGCGCATCCAGTAGACGCCCTCGCCTTCGTCGTCCATCTCGCCGAGAAGCTCGTCGCCGTCATCCGGCACCTTGTCGCCGTTTACATCGCGGTAGACCTCGAACACTGCTCCGGTGAGCCGGTTGTCCGGGTAGTCCGCGTCGTACTTGGTGAGCGTGATGCTGCCGCGAATGGGGTCGTTTGTCACCTCAAGCTCTATTACCTGTGCGTCCTCCGCAATGCTCACCTGATGCAGTTCCTCGCTGAGCACATAGCCCGTGGGTGCCGTCAGCTCGCGCACGATGTAGTCCCCGACGGGCAGATTCTCAAACACGAAAACTCCGTCCTCGCCGGAGGTCGCCGTCATGAGCGCGCCCTCCTCGGTGAACTCGGCAGCGTCGCTGCGGAACAGGCCGAACAACGCACCGGGCAGGGCTTTGCCGTTTTCGTCGAGCTTTATGCCCGAAACGGAGCCATACTTCAGCTCGTTCACTATGGCCTCACCGTCGTTGACCGACACGTTTACAAGCGGCGTGTCCTGACCGGCGTATGTAAACTCGACGGGGTAGCGCTCGTCGCTAAGTGTGTAGCGGCTGTCCGTGGCGTACTCCTGCACATAGTAGCTGCCCAGCGGGAGATCGCTGGTGAAAGCCGCCGTGCCGTCGGCATTTACCGCCGCTATTTCTATGAGCCCGTCTGCCGGGATAACGCTGCCGTCTGCCGCAGTGATGTCGACTGCCGCGTAGAGTCCGAAGCTGACCGCGGAAATCTCGCCGTTCGTGCCGATGCCGAACTTCTCGTCCGACGCCATGGATTTGCTCAGCGAAATCTGCACTCTCTGGCGCTCGTTGAGGCACGTGACCTCGAGCTCGGCAAGGCCGGCGTCCTGCCCGGCGTAGGCCAGCTCTAGTGTCTGCGGCTCTGTGTTCAGCACCATGCCGTTGGGCGCCGACGTCTCGGTAATGACGTACTTGCCAAGATACAGCTCCTTGCTCGAAGCTGTTCCGTCAGGCCCGGTGGTTATGGTGTCAACAACCGTGCCGGCCGCGGTGCGCACGCTGCCGTCCGGAGCGAGTATGTCCTCGGCGGCTGAGATGGTGAACGTGGCGCCCGCGAGTTTGCCGGTCTCATATACCGGGGTGTACAGCCCGTCAGACTCAGTCACGGACGTGAAGACCTCGCCGGTCTTGGATACGCGTATAACGCCCATCTGCGGGGAGTTGTACTTGACGACGGTGACGATATTCTCGCTGCCGTCCACTGTGAAAGGCACCGGCGTGGAGTCTAGGATGTAGCCGTGGCAGGCGGCAACCTCAATCAGCTCGTACTCGCCGTAGGGCAGCTCCTCCGGCAGCATGAGCGTGCCGGTGTCGTCGGTGTAGAAGGTGGTGATGCGCGCCGGCGAGGGGTAGTTCACGGTCTGCGTGACCAGCTCGCCGGTGGCGAGGTTGCGTATCTGGAAGCCCGAGCCTGCGGCGGGTATTATATCCCCGGTTTCCGCGTCGCGTTTTTCAATGCGTATAAGGCTGGTAATGCGTGCGTCGTTGAGTATGTATGAGTACAGCTTGCCGTCCTCGGAGATAAACACGGTGAAGTCCGGGGTAAACTCAAGCCCGGGCATACCCTCTATCTGATGCACCCGGTACTGACCGTATGGCAGGGACTTGGACACCGCTATGCCGTCGGAGTCCGTGGTCAGTATGTCGCGCTCGTCCTCGGCTGCGGCCTCATAGCTCCCGGCGCTGGCGAGGTATATCTGGAACACCGCACCCTCCTCAGGCTGCTCTATGGCCTCGCCGCTGCTGCCGAGCTCCACGTCGCCGGGATCTATAGGCTCAGGGCTGAGCGTGGGGTCTTCTTCGACGGGAGGATCGCTCGGCTCCGGGGATTCCTCCACCGGCGGTTCGCTCTCTTCGGGCTCTTCAACGGGCGGCTCGCTTGCTTCCGGTTCCTCGGACGGCGAAGGGAGAGCCTCGGGGTCGTCCGGGACGGGATTCCCCTCATTCCCGGATGCGGCGCTCTCCGAATCTTCTGGTTCATCGGATGGCTCAGGAGTGGTTTCGGGTATGGGCTCCTGTGAAGGCTCAGGCGTTGGCTCCGGAGTCGGCTCCGGTGTGGGTTCCGGCGTGGGCTCGCTCGGCACTATTTCCACGTCCTCATCTGCCGCGTCAATGTGCTTGATAATTCGGATGCTGCCCTCTATGAGCTCCTCAGTGACACCGATAGCCGTCGCGTTGTGCTCCACGGTGTACTGCCCCGGCTCGGCGCCTACGCTGTGTACGCTCTCGTCGAGCAGATAGCCCTCGGACGGGCTTATCTCGCGTATAGTCCAGTCGTCACCGCAGGGGTATTCCGCGGGGGTGAACTGTCCGTTTTCGTCGGTGTAATATGTGTCCGCAAGCTCGCCGCCGCGGTAGAGGCCGTACGCCGCCCCGGCGAGCGTGGCGTCACCGCGAGGGGTTCCAGTCTCGGCGTCGGTCTTGGTGACGGTGACGGAGAACTTCTTGAGCACGTTGTGGAAGCTGCGCTCAGCCACGTCGTCCCAGAGTATGCTCACGGTCTGGCTCTCCGGCACGACATAGCGCTCTGCGGTGTCTACTTCTTCAATGGTGTAAGGCGTATTGCCGCTTATGAGGACGTTTTCAAAGTGAGCCACGCCGTCCGCGCCGGTCACGGCATACTCGTCCACTTCAAGACCCGAAGCCGAGGTGCCGTAGAGGTGGAATGTGACGCCCTCAATGAAATTGTCCTCGGCGCTCTTGCGCACCTGCAGCGCGCCGCGCTTGAGCGTGTTGTTAAAGGTCACGACCGCACTCTCACCCCCGGCTATGGTGACGGTCTGGGAGTCCTGCGGTGTGTATGCATCCGAGTTTATCTCGGCGACGGTGTACCTGCCGGGCATTAGACCGGTGACGTAAATAGTACCGTCGCTGCCGGTGCGCACGCGCTCGGAGTAGTCCTCGCCGGTGATGGTGAACTCAATCCCGGAGACATTGCCGTCCTCGGAGGTCTTGACGATGCGCAGCCCGCCGGCGGCTTCCATCTCCAGCTCAAAGTAGCCATTCACAGGGTCTGAGACGTTCTCGCCGTAGGTGATTGTGTCCTGGACGTCTGCTTTGCTCCATGTACCGTCAGACCAGATTACCAGAGAGGAGCTGTAGGCGTTCTGCTTTTCGGCGGTGACGAGTATGGTCTCCTCGGTGGGAGTGTCGCAGGTTATGGTCAGGCGGTTGCCGCTCTTGGAGAAGCTGATGCCCGGCACATCGGTGCTGAAGGCGTAGTTGTCCAGCACGCCATTGCTGTCTGTGAGCGTGAGGGTATACTCGCTGCCATCCTGCTCCAGCTCGTAGGCTCGGGCGTAGTCGCGCAAGGGTGCGCAGAAGCTGGGCATGACGTTGTGCGTCTTTATGTTCTCTATAATCTGGTTGTAGTAGGACATAATCTGTGAACGCAGCGGGTTGGACGCGCCGATGTAGTCCATGACCGCGCCCTTGCCGTAGGCCGAGGGGTCGACGTGGTCAAAGTTGGCGTCGCGCTCGCCTACGACGACCTCCCAGACCAGCATCTGTGTGGCGATGGCGTAGCTGAGCGAGTCGGCATCGGAAGCGTTGCCGGTCATCCAGTTCTGTGAGATGTTGCCATGGTAGCCGTAGGTCAGCACGCGGCCCAGCAGTGTCTTTATGGTCTCCGGCGGTATGGTCACGTTGCTGCTTGCTGGGTAGTTGTCCCAGTAACTCTCGTCCTGCGAGGTGAGCGTGTCGCCGGAGTCCTGATCCACGCCCGGCTCAATGCAGTAGGCGACCTGTCCGTTATACGAGCCGATGGCGTGCAGCGTCATGCGTTCGTAGGCCACATACGCCCATCCGCTCATGAGGTTGTTCGCCGAGTGACCGAAGCGGCTGTCGCCGTAGTTGGGGTCGTTCTGCCGCGGGTAGTTTACCATGTAGGCCTGTACGGTCGTAGCCGCGAACGCCGGGAGCGTCCCCAGCATACTGAAGCACAGCACCAGAGCCATGAAAAGTGAAAGTACCCGTTTTGTTTTTGTTTTCATTTTGTCCTCCTTCTATCTGGGCGAAGCTATGTGGGTGATTGCGCCCCAGATGCGGTTGCTCTCGTTGTTTATGCCGAGTATGCGCACGGTCACGCGCGAGCCGCGCGGCGGGCGGCCGCGCTTTGGGTAGCTGCACAGGCAGTCTATGCCGCCGTCGAGCGCGACGAACACGCCGGTGGTGTCCACCATGCTCACCGTGCCGACATAGCGGTTGCCCACCGAGTAACGTTTGAGCGCTTTCTCATATGGGTTCTCTCCAGCGCGCTTTATGGAGGCGCTGACCCGGATGTGGTTGCGGTCGCTGCGGTCAATGTCCATGAGCTTCACGAGTATGCGCTGCCCCGGCTGGTAGCTCGCCGAGGCGTCGAGCATCCGCTGGTAGCTCAGCTCGCGCAGCGGGATGTACGTCTCAACGCCGAACACGTCCGCAAAGATGCCCGCCCGGATAACAGAAACGACGCGTGCTTCAGCGCACACGCCGTTATACATCAGGTTGTTTCCGTCCCGGTCCGTGCCGAAATAGTACTCCCGCCGCTTCGCCGCCATGGCCTCGAGCCTGCTTGCCACCGCGACGCCCGCTTCGCCGTCGATGCCCTTGACGATGTAATCCACCTCGGCGCCCAGCCGCTTGTTGAGCATATAGTGCAGCGCGTCGCTAACGGAGCGAGAGCGAGTGTCCTCCGGTGTTTCAACCATCTCCTCCGCGGGAATGAGCACCTTGAAGTCGCCGTGGTATATGACTGCGACGGAATTTGTTCCGTCGCCAGGGCGCTCGATGCCCTGCACGGTGCCGGACAGTATGCGTCTGGTCTTGAGTGACTCGACGAGGTCGAGCATTGCGTCACAGGCCTTGTCCGCGTCTGTCTCCACACCCAGCCGGTCGTCGATGGAAACGACCGGTGCCGATCGGGCTCTCAAACTTCTCCGCCTCTCTGTGCCAGACTGATTCGCCGCTCTGCCGCCGCCTTTCGGATTCCTGATGTCAACGACCGAAGAGACGGCGCTTCCAGTTTCGGTCTGGCCGGCGGGCTCATCGTAGAGCTCACCATGTTCAGTCTTCAACTCGGTCTGAGGCTCTTCCGTGCCCATATAGAGTTCATCCATTTCACGTTCCTCCTTTGTTCTAAGCATGAAAAAAGCACCCCGTTCGGGGTGCTTGCAGGCGTAAGTTGTATATTAGGATTTATTATCTTGGGGCTTCAATATATTTTCGGCGGGAATGGTCTGGCCGTCAAAGCGGCCTGCCGCACTTTCAATACCAGTCGCTCAGCAGGAAGTCTGCCAGATGCACTATCCTGACGCCATTTATGTTTCCGGCGGCGAGCTCGTCGAGCGTCACCACGTATTTTGGATAGTGGTCTTTTATCTCCATGAGATTTGCTACCTCGCGGTCGGACTCCTCTGGCAGCTGGCGGCAAACCTGGACATAGATTCGCTCGTCGCGCCGCACGGCCACGAAGTCTATCTCCCGGCTCTCGTTCTTGCCTATATACACCTCATAGCCGCGCCGCCTCAGCTCGAAGTACACAACGTTTTCCAGCATGGACGCTATGGATTTGGGGTTGAAGCCCATGATGCAGTATTTCAGCGACGGGTCTGCCAGATAGAACTTCTCCTGAGTTTTCAACACGGACTTGCCCTGCAAATCATAGCGCTGGCAGCGGTATATGACAAAGGCCTTCTCCAGCCAGCTCAGATAGTTGTAGACGGCCTCGACGGACAGTGAGCGCCCATCGCTCTTCAGGAACTTGACAATCGCGTTTGCAGAAAAGGTCTTGCCGACGTTTTCAACGACGTACTTCACCACGCGGTTGAAGAGGTCGTAGTTTGTGATGTTGTGACGGCGTGTTATGTCGTTGGCGACGACGGAGGTATATATGCCCTCGACAATCTGGTACGCCGAGCGCTCGCCGAAATTCCCCAGCGCCACAATCGGGAAACCGCCCATGCGGATGTACTCATTGAGCAGCTCTTTTACTGAGCGCCGGTCGCCCTGTTTGAAATCCAGGAACTCGGCAAAAGACAGGGTGTAAACGGGTATGGAGACGTAGCGCCCGGTGAGATAGGTGGAAATCTCGCTGGACATCAGCTTGGAGTTGGAACCGGTGACATATATGTCCGTGTCGGCGTTTTCAAGCAGGCTGTTTACGGCTTTCTCCCAGCCCTCAATCTCCTGCACCTCGTCCAGCAGCAGGTAGTAACGCCCTTCGCCGTTCATGCGGGAGCGGATGTCCTTGTACATCTCCCTGTCCGTCATGCCCTCGTCGAAATCCTCGGAGGTATATCGCAGGAAAATGACGTGGTCGGCCGCGACGCCGCCCGCTATAAGGTCGTCGCGCAGCATTTCCAGTATGGTTGACTTGCCGCAGCGCCTTATGCCGGCCAGAATCTTAACCAGCGGCACGTCGCGGTATTGCCTGAGCGTGTTCATATATTGCGGACGCAGAACCATGCTTTTACCTCCTCAGCCTCCATGATTCATAGTATAACCAAAAAAGTCGGAGTATTCAAGAAGTTTTTACGGATTGACGGTAAAAACTTCTGAGAAATACTAAATTATTTCGGAATTACATAAAATCAAAACCCCTCCGGTGGCTTGGCGCTGCTGTAGAGGCCGCGGCGTTTGCGGGGTGCGGGTTCTTCTGCTGCCGGCGCTTGGACTGAGGCCGGTGCGGAGGTCGGCGTCGGAGCGTAGTCCATTAGACTGGTTTTCACTATCTCGCCGGACATGGGCAGACGGGTGTAGTCCAGCTTCTTCAGACGGAGTATGTTGTGGCCACGAATTACGACGAGCAGCTCGTCGTTCGGCAGCCTGAGCACTTCATCCGGCGTGAGCAGGCGGCGCTTGCCTTGACCCTGCGTCTGGCGGTATTCGGATATGACCTGGGCGACTGCCATGGTCTTGCGCACGGTCATGGTAGAGCTTATCCTGATGCTCATGTCGCCGCTGCGCTCGGAGAAGTACTCGGCGGTGACGTCGTCTGTGCAACCGAGCATGAGCTGCACGTCGGTGTTGCCGATGATCTCGGCCCATAGGTTGTTCGGGTAGCGGTTCTGGAGCTGGCCGAGACTCTGCACGGCGAGCATGACGTAGATTGCGCGGCTGCGTATGACCGAGAGCGTGCGCGTGAAGTCCGAGCCGTCTGCTGCGCCGCCCAGTTTGCCGATGTTGTTGAACTCGTCGAGTATGAGGTTCACCGGTACGGTGCAGCGCATCTCCGGCGTGCTGTCGGCGTAGCGCACGAGCTTTATGAACAGGAACGAGAAGAACAGCGATGAGAGAAACGTCATTGTCGCGTCCTGGTCACTGAGCACGACGAAGTACGCGCACTTGTGCCTGCCGGGCGCGGTGAGGTCTATGTCGCTGCGGCTTATTATGCTCCGCACGGCCTCATTTTGCAGCACCTGCAGCCGCGTGCCGAGGCCGAGCACAATGCCGGAGCGCACCGTGTCGCTGGCCTGAGCGAACAGGTTGTACGGCGCGCGAGCCGGGTGGTCGAGCGGCAGCTTCTCAAAGAGCGCCGTGAGCTGGCGCTCGCTGTTGCGTATCAGCATCTGGTAGACCGAGGCGAGGTTCTTCTCCTCGGCTGTGCGGCTGGGATCCGGGTCTACATAGAGCACAAGCGCCTTGAGCAGGTTGGCCTCACCGTTGTCCCAGAAGTGGTCGCCCTTGCCCTCGCTGGTGTTGCGGATAATGACGTTGGTGAGCACCTGCGCGAGCAGCGTATCACCGCCGAGGTCGGACATACAGTTCCAGGAGTCGCCGTGCGCAGGGTTTACCAGGTTGAACACCTTGACCTCATAGCCGTTGGCACGGAACATCTCCGCTGTGTCGCTAAATAGCTCGCCCTTGCTGTCCGTTATGATGGCAGACTCGCCCCGGCGAATGATGTTGAAGAGAGCGGGACGGATAACAGCCCGAGACTTCATTGTGCCCGACGCGCCTATTATAGCTATGTGCCGGTTCAGTCTGGTGTCTGCCGGGAGGCAGACCGCGCTGCCGTCTCGCTCGCCGAGGATTATCCCTTCGGCTCTGCCGATGGGCTTGACCTCCAGCACCTCGCGCAGCTCGCGCTCGCTCATCCACGCCGCCGTGCCGTAGGTGCCGTCGCGGCTAAGCGTAAAGCCCCGCGGGTCGTAGTCCCTGTCCCGGAACTTTCCGAACTTCAGATAGACCACAACGGCTGCCGTGAGGGCAAGCAGCAGCGCCGCGCTTTTCAAGCCCGAGGCGGTAAAGACGGCTGAGAAGCAGCTAAATAAGCCACAGTCGACGGAGTTCATCTCCGCTTGGCCGGCAATGCCGCCCTCGGCCTGCCAGACTGAGTAGTTGTCCAGCAGCTGCCCCAGTAAGCCGGCTAAGTATAGCATCGCCGCGCATCCCAGTATGACGCCGGTAATTATGCCGGCCTTACGTTTCAAGTTCCATCGCCTCCTCAATTTCGTCTATGGTGATTGTCCGCACGGCGGCGAGTGCTCCCATATACTCAGCTACAAACCCGGCCTGCTCCGGGAAGCAGAGCACCTCATATTTGCCGCCATACAGCTCTGCCGCCTCACGGAAGCGCATGAGCCGGGCTATGTCACCGTCGAAGTGGGAGAGCACGCTCACTCTGCCAACAACCGCGTCGCGCTCCGTCAGACCCATTCCGTTTTTGACGCGGTCTTCGGGATCAAACAGGGCATTGAGCAATTTCCAGTTCCAGTCTGGTGTGAGCAGCAGCTTCAGCATACGAACCCCAAAAGAATCCAGGGGCACAAAGTATATGTGCGGGTATATCCGGTCGAAGCGGAACTCCGGCCTGTTCGGGTGCGCCGACGCCGCGAGCGTTGCGAGCGCCATCTCCTCGGATGCGCCGAAGAGGATAGCCGAGTCCATACCCACACCGGCGTTCATGCGTGCAAGCTCGTTTAAGCTGTGCAGCGCCTTGAACTCGCCAAGGCCGCTCCACTTCATCGCCGATGCGCGCGTGTTGTACACGGTGTAACAGCTCTCGGTGGAGAACAACGCGCCGACCGTGCGCGTGAAAATAGTCTTGTTCTGCTCCCCGGCACGCAGTTTCTTCAGGTCGCGGGCGAAGTAGAAGGCGTGTCGGTCTGTCACGGTTTGCCGGATGGTCTCGGTTTGCAGTGCGGGAAGCAGGTACGGCCTTATCTCCACGCCGGAGTGCATGAGCATGGCGGCGGTCTCGGCGACGCGGTGGTTGCGCTCGCGGTGAGCGCTGTCGCCCGGAAAGCGGTGACCGTAGAACGAGTCCATGTAGTATCGGTATGCCGCCGGGTGTATCCAGTCGAGCACGCTCAGCGCGCCCTTGTACAGGCGCAGGGACTTGTCCCTACCCCTGCCGCTTATCTGGAAGAGCCGCGTGTCTATCTGCGCGCTCCCGTCAGAATTGCGTATGACTTGCCTGCCGGAGCCGCGGCGCACAAGCTCGCGCAGTGCTCTCTCGTTGCCGAGCAAATGAAGCGAGCGCAGTGGAAATTCGCCCGTCACGGCGAGCAGGCTCACCAGTAGAAACGCCTGACTGCCGGGGCGCAGCGTCAGCATTGCGCCCCACCCGGCGCCGCGGCATTTCCCGACAACGTGGCTGCTCTCTTTGTCGGAATCCGGGCCGCGTTTGGAGCCAAAAAGCCGCGCGGCAGTTGTATTTCTGCTGCGGTAAATGCTGTGAGATTTTCCATGTACATTTTGTGGCCGTTTTTACACAGCTTTTTTACCGCTTTCAGGCGGGGAATCATGGAGCTTCACCCCCTCGTCCGGCATGGTTTTCTCGACCTCGAGCCAGACGGTAAACTCGCGCTGCGGCACGACGTAGACCTCGGTGCGTTCGGCCGCTGCGGCGGCGCTGCAGTAGTAGTGCGAGCACAGCCCCGGCGCGTCGTCGGTCATGGCGTAGAGTGCAATGCAGTCGGAGACCATGTTTATCTCGATGTTGTCGTGGTCGCGGCGCTGCCGTTCGGGTCTGTCCTCGGCATAGACGTGGCGGTATATGAGGACACAGTCCTCAAACCGTACCGGCGGCCTGTCTGCGAAGAAGGCTCGCAGAGCCGGGAGCAGGATGGAGCGCACATACTCGGCCGAGCCGCGCTCCTTTTTGGGCAGCAGAAGCGGAAGCCGGACGCTGAACCAGCCCTCGGCCGTGAACCCTATTTCCACCGGCACGTTGGCGGCGGTTATGGTCTCAACGTCCATCGAGGAAAAGGGCGAGCCGGTGCAGGCCGGGAGCGCCCGCGCGAGCAGCGTTGCCTGCTCAGCGGCAGCGGCACAGCGCAGCGCGGCGGCGTATGCCAGCTCTGCCGCGCCCAGGACGTACATGTGCCGCGTGTTGGCAACGGCGACATCGAGCTTTTTCACCGCGCTCTCCAGCTTGCCCAGCGCCGTGGAAAATGCGCCGGTCAGCTCACTCGTTCTCGGCATAGAATCTCACCTCCGGTTCCTCCTCGCCGCTGAACTCCACGGTTGCAAACAGGCACGGCGCCCTCGGCAGCCGCAGCTGTGAAACCATGCGTATATTCGGCACGACAATTATGTACTTCATGTCCTCCTGCGGCTGGAGCAGCCGCGCAAGGTGCGCCTCGCCCTCGTAGAGCACAACTATCTCGTAGCCGGTGTTCTCCTTGAGGAAGAAAAGCTGCGACGGATACGTCGCGGGGTAGTGCGCCATGGGGCCTACGCTGTCTATGAACTGCAGCAGCACCCACACGGCGAGTATGGTGCGCTGGTCGGGTTTACACAGCTCGTCCAAACCCAGATAGTACCCGCCGCCCACGTCAGAAATACGCCCGGCGCGTTTCAGGTTCCGCAAAATCTTCTCCGCAGTCTCCGGCTTCTTGTCATGCAGCAGGCGCACGACCTGCGTCTTGGGCAGCGCGCCGTACTGCGATAGCCACTTGATAACATACTGTTCGTCTGTAAGCAGCACGCTTACACCTCCTCGTTGTGCGTATTCTCGTGCGTATGCGTATTTTGCGCCTTATGCGCTTTCTTCTCCCTCACTATCTCCTCGAGCTCGGCGCGGTCGGTGGTTATCATCTCGGTCTCGGTTTTGGATGCGCGTATCACCACGGGTATTTTGTTGTTGTTCGAGCTGACAAGCGCCTCGCCGCGCTCAAACTGCGTTATGGCGCGCACCTCCGTGCGCGTGAGCTTCAGCGTCTCCTGGACATAGCGCGCCTCGTCCGGCTCGAGGTTGAGGATTATCTTGTTCTTGGAGTTGTTAATTATGGCTCGGCCATACTTGCCGTCGTCGAGCGAGAAGAAGTCCGAGAGGTCCTGCGTGGCAGATATGGCAGCGCCGCCGTAGCCGCGTATGACCTTGAATATCTCCAGGCAGAACTCGGCTGCCATGCGGTTGGAGCTTGCGCCTATGAGCTGCCATATCTCGTCTATGAAGATGGCCTTGCGCTTGGTGCGGTCGGCCTTTATCTGATCCCAGACGTAGTCCAGCGCGATGAACATGCCCACGGGCAGCAGCTTACCCTTCAGCTCGGATAGGTCGAGCACTATGTACTTGTTGCTCAGGTCCACGTTCGTCGCGCGGTTGAAGGACTGCGCAGAGCCAGTCACGAAGCGGCTGACGATGGCAGCGAGCCTCGCCGTCATGGGGTTGGCTTTCAGGTGTTTGTGCAGGTCGCCGAGTATGGGCATGGGCTTCATACGCGGCGGGTTGGATGCGTAGTCTGCGTAGATAGAAGCGTTGTCGTGGTTGATGCCGAAGTCCGCGTAGGTCTTTATGAGCGCCTCGTCGAGCATCTGCTCCTCCTCGTTGGACATATCCGGTATGAGCAGGCCGAAGAAGGTCATGAGCTGCTGTATCTTGCGCGCAAGCAGCGAGTCCGTTTCCGAGTAGTCTATGCCGTCGAGCAGCTCCATCTCCGGCGAGAGCGTATGGCGTATCTCCATGATGTTGATGCAGTGCGGCGAGCCGGGCGCTATGCGTATAAATTCGCCGCCGATACGGTCGCACGCGCGCCGGAACTCGTGGCCCTTAATGGGCGCTATGATGAAGCACTGTATGCCGCGCATCCTCATGCGCAGGGCAAGCAGCTGCATAGTGAAGGTCTTGCCCGCGCCCGAGGTTCCGAGCAGTACGAGGTTAGCGTTCTTGTGCATCTTCGTGTTGAAGAGGTCGACGATGCACAGCGAGTTGTTGTAGCGGTTCACGCCCAGCAGCACGCCGGTGTCGTCGGACATCTCAAAGCTCGTGAATAGATAGGTCGAGGCCGCACCGCTGGTGAGTACGTTGCGGCGCGACTTCTTCTCCAGCGAGGCGGGGATGCTCAAAAAGGGCATAACCGCCTGAAGCGCGGCCTCCTGCTGGAAGGCGCAGTCGCTGGTGAACATGTCCATGGACTTGAGCATATCCGAGACCTGCTGCTTTCTCCACATGAGCTCGTCGTAGGTCTTGGCAGAGACGGTTATGAACACGCTCATGTAAAAGAGGTCCTCATTGTAGTTGGCGATGCCGTTCTTGATGAAGTAACCCGCACGGATGGAGTTGGTCAGCTCCTCATAGTCCGTGCTCGTGTCCTGCATCCCCTTGAGCTTGGTGCGGTTGAGGCGTATGCGCTGCGCCACCTTGTCTATGGTCTTGCTGCGGTTCTCGCGACGGAGGTGTACGTCCACGTCCACGCCCTCGCCGGCGTTGACGAGCGAGGACATCCAGCCCGCGCGCACCCGGCTGGGATAGCCGCCGGCGCGGATGTAGAGGAAGGAGTAGTACAGCCCGTCCATGACGATGTAGTTGTAGTGCGTGAGGTCTATCCCGCGCGGCGCGAGGAAGTTCGCAATCCGTATATGCGGCACCGGGTCGAGCCCTATTATCTTGCCACGCGAGGCCATAGTGTCCACCACGACGCGGTTCACGCGCGAGGAAAAGGGCTCGTCTACGCAGGAGCGCCGGTTGAAGAACATATAAAGTATCTCTGCCGCGGCCTCGTCGGGGTCGGACGGGCGCACGATGCTGTTGCCGCACTGGTTGAAGTATGCCCGCGCGGTCTGTTCGGCGGTTTGCAGCATGCTGTATATCTTGGCGTAGTCATCGCCGTCGCCGCGCAGGGACTCATACTCGAAGATGAGGAAAAAGCGGCGCGTGAGCGCCTCGCGGCTGCCCACGTCGCGGATGAGCCGGATGTAATCGTCGCCCATCGCGCGGCACTGTGCGTCGGTCTCGCGCTCAAGCTCGGAGCGTATCATGGCGACGTGCCTGTCCGAGTCCGCTTTGCGGGTGATAGACTTGAACTGCAAACGCATGGGCGAGATCTTCAGCCAGCTTGCGAACGTGGAGATGATGTTGAACTGCTCCTCGTCCGAGCGCAGGGTGAAGTTAATTGGCTCTATCTCAAGTATTTTGATGTACCTGCCGTCGGTGGTTTCAATTACGCCGCCAAGTATTTCGCGTATGGGCAGGTAGTCCTGCACGGACTCAAGCCCTTTGCTTTTTGACCTTTTTGCCTTTCTTCCGGCCATGCCCTATCCTCCTGAAGTGAAGTATGCGCCTGTGCGACCAGAAGCGCAGAATGTGGCCTATGTATTGGAACAGCGAGCCGCCGTCCACGCCCATGACCGCGACCACGCCGAGCGGTATGAGCGTCACGGTCATGACCACGACGCGTATGGTGCCGGACATGGGTATCCAGAAGAGCTCCGGCGCGCCCACCGCGGCGAGCAGCAGCACGGCTTCAACGGCGTTTCGCGTATCCACCATGCCGCCGAAAAGCTTACCCGAATCCGTGTAGTTCGCCGGTATGGCGTAGACGTTTGAATATTCCCTGTCCTCCAAGTGTATCGCCTCCATAAGAAAAGCCGGCTGGCATCTGCCAACCGGCTTTATTATTAGATTTTATATAATCCACACGGGAACAATCAGGTTTTCTCTGTTGACCGCAGAAAGCTCAGGGTACATACAGATTATTGCGCCCGTGCCGCGCTTAACGCTCCCTTTGTCCAACATTAGAAAAGAGCCTATCATGTCATTGCTGGGTCTTGCTGAACGCTTTATTTCCAGAGGATGCAGCTCACCGTCTGATTCAAGCACCATGTCTATCTCATTGCTGTCTTTGTCCCGATAGTACCATATCAGGCAGTCGCTAGCAGCGTTCCTGTAGCTTTTAATTATTTCGCCTGCTACGTAGTTCTCCAGAATTGCTCCATTTATAGCTCCGTTTTGCAGTATCTCAGGGGAGCTGTAACGGGTTAGATAGGCCACAAGTCCTGTATCAAAGAAGTAGAGCTTAGGCGCTTTTATGGTACGCTTAAGCAGGTTGTTAGAGTACGGACGCAGATAGAAGATCACGTCGGACTTTTCAAGGACTTGTAGCCAGCGTTTGGCCGTTGGATCTGAAACACCGACATCCTGCGCGATGTCATGTACATTCAGAACCTGCCCGATGCGACAGGCGGCAGCCCGAATGAAGTCCTGAAAGAGCAGCTTATCCTCAAGCGTGGTCTCGTCACTGACGTCACGGTCTATATAGGTCTGAAGATAGCTGGAATAAAAGACCTCGCGGTTGGTGAATGCTCCGCTGACATAGCCGGGCAGCGAACCCTGCCATATCCGCTCGTAAATTTCCTCCAGATTGGCAGGCGCGCCGCAGGCTTTTCTCCTTTTCAAAGCGTCAAGGCTGACGGAAAACGGTTCATTATCTCCAGAGCCGTAAATCTCGTGCTGAGACAGCCCGGACATGTGAAGAATAGCCGTCCTGCCTGCAAGCGATTCCTGCGCCAGCTCCATCATACGGAAGGCCTGTGAGCTTGTCAGCCAAAACGAGCCGGGAGCTGCGCCGTTATCTATCGCAATCTTAATATACGAAAACAGTTCAGGTGCATATTGAACCTCGTCAATAAGTATGGGGGTATCATACATCTGCAAAAACAAAGCCGGGTCACTCTTTGCCAGCCTGCGAGCCTCAAGGTCGTCAAGCGTAACGTAGTGCCGGCTCTCACCCATTAGTTTTCTGAGCATAGTCGTTTTGCCGACCTGTCTCGGTCCGGTAATGAGAATACAGGCGTACTCTGTGGATAGAGCCGTGACCTTGCTCTCTATATCCCGCCTTATGTATGCCACGTCAACCGCCTCCGGCCAAAATAATATGTAATGTTATTTTAGCCGAAATCCTGCCGTGGGTCAAGGCTAAAATGAAATGCAATATTATTTTAGCCAAGTTTCAATGAAGTATTCTCATTTACATTACCCCAACGCCACATTCGGCCGCCTGTAGTAGCGTATGTAGTCCGGCGAGTTGAGCACCACGCCGCTGCCGCTGGTGCAGTGTACCCAGAGTTGCCGGCCGTTGGCGTCCATGCCGGCGTAGATAAGGACGTGGTTGGTGTCGGCGTTCGGCAGGTTCTGAAAACCGAGGTCGCCGGGTATGAGCTCGCTCTCCTCGATTTCCGTGCTCGCGTTCCACTGACCCCATGTTCCGGCGCCTATCGTGACGCCGAGCGCGGTCTGGTACGTCCAGTCGGAAAAGCCCGAGCAGTCGAGACCGTAGGGGCGTATTGTGCCGGTGGTAGTCGAGCCTGCGGCGGTCACGAGCTTCGGCGTGTTCCACTCGTCGTTCCACCCCGGTGCGGACTTGCCGCCCCAGAAGTACGGGACGCGCCCCACAAGCGAGAGCGCCGTCTCTAGCACCATCTTTCGCTCGTCGCTGCAGTCGAGGGCGCTCACGAAGGCGTTTATCTCGGCCTCGCTCATGGCATCTGCACTGGTCGTGGTGCTGTTTTCGGCGCCATAAAGCGTCCGGCTCAGGGCGTTGGCCATGTACTCGATTGCCTCGGAGTAGGTTATGTTAAACTGGTCGTAGATGGCGTCGGGGTCGATGCCGAAGGCCTCGTAGATTACCGAGCTGTCAAAGGGGTGTATCGTGCACTCGACGACACGCGCCGACTCCGGTGCAGAGCCGGACGGCGTGTAGTACGTCGCCTGGCGAGTGCCAACTATTTGCCTGCTGCTGTACACCGGGACGGTGACTGTAATGGGACCGTATGCCTCGGTGGGTTCAGTCGTTGTGCCGTCCGGGACGTAATATGTGCGCTGCTCCGTGAAGTAGCGGTACTGCGTCACGCCGTTGATACTGCCAGTCGGCGTACTCCCGGTCACTACGGTCACGGTGACGGGGCGGTAGGCGGTGGTTTCCGCTGCGGCCTCGCCGCCCTCTGTGTATGTAACCGGGAACATATCTGCCGCCACGGCTTCGAGCTTTGCCGCCATATCTCCGGCGCTCGTGTCCTGCTGGGCGAGCGAGGCCGAGTACGCCGCGAGTGTCCAGCCCACGTCGTACCCGGCGGCGCTCTGCGCGTTATCTATGAGCGCCGCCATGGACAGCTCGTAGTCGTAGCCGCCGTCAGAGATAATCTGCTCCACGCGCTCGAGCGCCAGCTCATGACCACGCTCCACTGCGGCGTCCACGACATAGGCGAGGCTGTTGTAGTTCGCCTGAAGCGTCTGTGCTCCGGTGGAGTCGTCGCCGAGGACGCTGCCGAGCAATATGGACGGTATGGAGACGATGAGTATGATGAAGAACAGCACCAGCAGGCAGAGAAGTATAAGCACCTTGAAGAGCGTGTACCTCAGCTCCCAGGCCGCGGAGAGCGCGGCTCCCCACGGTCCGGTCATCGCAACGCCTACAGCTGAGCCTGCAACGGCCTTGCCGGTCGCAGCTCCGGCCTTGACCGAGGCCGCCGCTGCGGTTGAGCGCCTTGCGCTCTGTGCGGCGCGGGAGATGCGCTTCGCGGCTGCGGCGTAGTTGTCGCTGCCGTCGTTGAATATGTGTTCAGCCAAGTTTCGTCACCTCCGCTTTTTGCGCGGCGGCTTCGTCTCGGATTTCGCGCGTTTTCTGGGTGCCGGGTATTTTCCCGGGGTAGTGCCGTACTTCACGGTTTCGACCTTGACGGTCTTCACGCTGCCGTTTTCGTAAACAGATTTGCCGTCCTGGTAGACAGGCCGCTGCTCGACGCCCGGTGTACCGTGGATGGCGATCCACTGCTGACCGCGTTTGTCCTCGTACACATGGTAGTCGCCTCGCGGCGGCGCATAGATTGCGGTGTCGTAGAACGCTGTGCCGCTGCCGTCTGCGTGACGCACGGCAAAGTGTCCGTTCTCGCGTCCCTCGCCCTCGACAGCCGTGACCGGCTGGGCGTATCTGGGCATGAAGTCCTGGAACATCGCGCGGTTGTACGCCGCAGCTTCATCGCCCGCTTCAAAGGCGGGCGCCTCGGCGGGCGGCTGCATGGCGTACCAGTCCACGCCGTTGGCTGCGGTAACGACCTCGTGCGGCGCGTCAGGCTCGTCGTAATAGGCGCTGTTGTACCAGAGCGAGCTGCCGCTGTCCGACGTGGCCTCCATCACGCCGTCGTCCACCGTGCGGAGCATTGTGCCGCCGTCGATGCCGGGGAAGGCCGAGGCGACAGCGGAGGCCTAGTCAGCGCTGCCGGTGAACGCGGGCGCGTCGTAGAAAGCGCCGCTGCCCTCGCCGGAGGCCATCTGGTACCAGGTGCTGCCGTCGGATGCGGTGACGACCGAGTGCGGCACATTCGGCTTCTCGTACTGAGCCGCGTTGAACAGCTCGACAATGCTTGCATTGCCTGCGGCGTCCGTGACGTTCGTGCTTATGTGGCCGCCGGTTATCTGCGTGGCCGAGAGCGTGTAACCGCCGAGCTGCGGCATATAGTTAGCGAGGCTGCGGTCTGCTATATCCCCGGCTATGCTGCCGGAGACGTTCTCAGGCCGCGAGGCTACCGAGGCGATTGAGTCGCCGGTCAGTACGGCACCGTTCCTCGCCGCCATGCCGCCGAAGGCTCTGCCCACGAAGCCGACGCTGCCGCCCATACCCATGCGCTGACCGCCATCCACGACGGCGTCGCGCACATAGCTATTGCCCTTGAACTTACCTGAGAGCGCCGAGGCGAAGCCGCTGGCTGCTGCACCCGTGCCGGTCGCGGCTGAGCCGCCCTTGAACACGTTGCCCGCACTCTTAGCGCCGCCGCTTACGCCAGATAACACGCGCGCTGCCATGACCATCTCCATGCCCATGCTCGACCCGGTCTGTGCGACGTTGAGGCCGAGCGAGGCGAGGTAGCTGTCAAAGCGCTGTGCGGTTTTGAGAAAAGCGAGGGCGCAGAAGAACCAGAGGAAGATTGAGCCCTGCCCGCTGGTGAGCGCGCCGCCGTTTGCTATGTACTGACCCACGGAGGAATTGAACGCCCGCAGGAACCAGACGTTGAGCACGAGCAGCAGGAGCTGTGAGCCGACCATGCGGCACCAGCTCGCAAATATCTGGCTTGTGGCCTTGGAGCCGCCCATCGCAAAGGCAAGCGGACTTGTGTAGCACAGCACGCCGACGACTATGTAGCGCTCGACGGTCTCGAGCAAGAGGTTGAAGTAGTTCCAGCCCACGGAGATGAGCAGAATCAGTAGCAGCAGCGGCGCTATAACCGTGATGGTCGAGGCGATGGTCACAAGTCCGTTGGATATAACCTCCTCCAGCTCGGCAAATGTGAAATCCTCTCCGGTAATCTCAACGTCGAGCAGGGCGGTGTAGGGCGCCCGGGCGATGTCCAGCACAAGCGTGAAAATTGGCTTGGCGTAGCCGACCAGCACGCCGAAAAGGCAGCTTCGCACGACGAGCTGCCACGGGTTCTCCGCGTCAGTTATGGGACCGCCGAACACGCGGAAGAGCTGCCACACGCAGATGAGGAAAAGCAGCGCCCAGGCCATATACTGCATGACGTCGAAGGCCGCGGAGACGAAGGGGAAGTACTCCTCCATCGCCGTCATGTCCGTGCCGAGGGCGTTCAGGAACAGCCCGGATATGGCGTCCATGATGGACGAGGCGATGCCCGCAACCCAATCTATGATGCCCTCGAATATCCAGTCGAGCACGCTTCACCTCCGTCAGCCGCCGGTGTACTGCCCGCCGGCGATCAGGGGCTGCAGGTACGCCACGATAAAGCCCAGCGAGTTGAGCACTATCCAGGTTATAACTATCCGCTTTAGCCAGCTCGTGGCCTCGTCCACCGCCCGCTGGTTGCGGGACACCATGCGCACTATAAGCGCGACGGCCGCAACTGTGACGGCGACAATCGTACTGATGGCCACGAGCTGCCCGTACACGTCCTGCATGATGCTCGAAAACCTGTCCCAGATTGTCCCGCCGGACGCGGCGAAGACCGGCGTGCCCATGAGCACGAGCGAGCACATCGCCGTTATGGACGACCAGTAGGCCTTGACCAGCCGCCGCTTATCCCTCTTGACTTCTTTCTTCACAAATCTGCCTCCTTTTGGACGCGAAAAGCGCCGTGCTCAAAGCTCTTGAGCGCGGCGCTTTTCTGGTTTGCCCGGTTGTGGATGGTGCCAGTATATACTTTTTCGCTTTGCATGTCATCGGCGGGAGCCCTGCCATTTTTCTGCCACTTTGTTTTCACGCCATGCCCTCTAAGAGCGTGAGCACCTCGAGCCATGCGTCGGCCTCGCTGTTGGGCGCCGACCAGAGCCGGAGCGAGACGATTCGGATGGCCTGTTCGCGCAGCCGGTAGTAGTGCCGTGAGGAGAGGTCGAGCCGGAAGAGCAAATCCGTGTGTGTCAGCTTGTCCGGGGCTATGTAGGTCAGGTAGATGAGCTCATAGAGCTTTTCGCCGTTGCCTGGCTTGCGCTTGAGCACGCTCAGCGCCTCGTTTATACGGTCGAGCAGCAGGCGGGACTTACGCACGCTCTCCATGCGGCCCTCCAGCTTGCGGTTTCCCATCCCGACCTCGGCGTCCACGCGGTCAAGGAGCGTGTCCAGGCTCTCGAACGGCTGCTCCAGCTCGTCTGCCACCGTGTCCGGGAAGCACGCCAGCGCCCAGGCGATATTGCGGTAGTTTTCAAGCAGCAGGCGGGTGTTGTGGAACATCATGCGCTGCTTCTCGGCTCTGGCGGCGCGGACCTTTTCGCTGTCTATGTTCTCGTCGGCAATTACGCCGCGGCGCATCAGGAAATCTATGAGCGCATCGGATTTCGACGGCTCGTGTGCGGATTTTGTGGACAAATTCTTTTGCTTTCCCATATTTGAACCTCGCTTTGTCGTTTCAGACATGGCGCGCGCCTGTACGGTATTTACACCCCGGCAGTCATATACACGGCTCTCACAATTCCGGCAGTGAGAAAAATACGCGCGCGTTATGCGGCTGAAAAGTGCAACGCGGCTTTGGGCTTCAAGCTCCGAGATAATTGCGCCGCTGCACAGCCGTATGAGCCGGTTGACGCACTCGTTTTCACTCAGGCCGGTGTGAGCATTTCCCGCTAGAATACGCATTCGTGCGATTATGCGCACAATGTCTGTGCTCTCCGGCAAGGAAAACGCCGTGTCTGCGGGGTATAGCTTATTAAAGATGAGGCAGCCGCCTGAGCCGGGCAGACGGTACAGAGCGAAGGCATCCCCGTATTTTCGCAGGAATCTCCATACCTTGGTCTTTTCCCAGCCCCAGCGCCGCCCCAGAGCTTCCAGAGTGAGCGCGGCGCCCATAGTGCCGAACTGCACCGTGGGCGCCATATATGAAAACGCATTGCTGTTCTCCTGCCACACCGTGTGGCACCAGAGATCCAGCCATGCGTCTGCATCGCCGAATTTAATTTTCCTGTCTGCAAGCCGTTGGGTTATATTCCTAGGCAGGCAGATGAAGCCGTAGCTGTCCGTGGCATAGACCGCGCCGTCCGAACAGCCCTCGCCGGAGCATTCGAGCACCCAGTCGCGTATGCGGTACTCAAGTTTCTTGGTGGCGGGGTCGAGCGTGTAGGTGATGTACCCGAGCGCCTGCAGCTCGTCGAGTATCCTCAGCGCATCGCCGCGACGACGGACGCCTAGAATGCTCTTGACGCCAACAATGCCGCCTGACCACATCCCCGGCGTCACAGCGTTCATGTGCCCGCAGTACCGCCCTGCACCGGCTCTGAACGCCGCACGCGCCGCCATCCGCGCCCAATAGCCCAATACCCCCTTGCCCGACGGTACCAAAGCCCGCGGCAGCTTAACCCAGCGGTACTTGAGCAGGCAGGACATAGGGGTGGCTCCTTTCTTGCGTGGGGATATAGAAATGCCGGTCTGCGTGGCAGACCGGCGAAGGCTTTAATTATAGGTTTGCGTTGCGTATAAATTCCTTTATATCGTCATACACAGAATTATTCAGGTCTGGATATTGCTCTAAAACTTTGTTTACCCAAACTGGGCCGTGACCGCCGACGGTGCGAACAAAGTTTTCAAGCTCTCCTACAGGGACAAGGAAGATTCCGTGATTTTTTAGGGTCGTGTCAAGTTCCTCGAATGCTTTAGTGGCATTGCCTTTTGGTATTCCCGATACACCGTGTTCTTTTATGGCTTTCCAACCAGACTCCGTTTTAATGACAGCGCGTATCCTTTCAATTTCAGATGAGGTTAAATACTCAGAGGAAGATGAGCACAAAATTCTGTCTATGTCGACTTTGGCACTTTCCCTGTTTATATCTTTGCGCCTATTTACAATGTCGGAACATATTATACGGTAGTTGTCCATTATTAGATTCCAATCTATAGCGAACGAATCTGTTATCGCCTTAAATATAGCCTCATCATTTAGGACATCGAGGTCAGGAATTAACTTCACGTCTAACTCTAGAGATTTAAGCGCCGAAACAATTTTTGCCATTCTCTGCTTGCCGCCACAATGTACAAACAGGGTTTCTGAATACCTGTTTTGTGCATGCTTTAAAGCTTCATCAACTAAGGAATACATTTTACAGTCAGAATCGCTCTCGCAAAGTACAACATTTTTGTGAAAAATGGCAGACATTATGTTTGAGTATCTCAACAGCGGGTCAACCCAAAGTTCTCTCAAATTGTCGTTATCAAGTACGGCAAAAGAGTTCGTGTTGTTTTCTCTGGTTATACGAATAATTTTCAAACGTTCTGGGGCAACATCCAATAGGCCTTTTATAATGTCCTCGCTATGCGTTGAAATGAAAGCCTGCTGATGATTGCTTAATGTCTCTCCGATGATTTCTCCCATTATACGAGCCTGGGGTGGATGAAGAAAAGATTCGGGTTCATCAATTAGATAAACGCATATATAGTCAAGCATCAATTGAAGCAGTATGCCTACAAAGCTCTTAATTCCATCTCCTTGATCTTGTACTTGCGGGTATTGCGCAAGTATATTAGCATATATTTCCTGGCGATCCTGTTCGTCTTCGTATTCGTATTCGTCATCAAGTTTGACTGGGCTGCCCATACAAAGAGGAATTTTTCCTCCAAATTGGGTATTAGGAATAAGGCCGTAATCAAATGCCTTTTTGAATTTGGCAGATAAGTCTTTTCTATAATTTGAGTCAAAGGCTGCATAATGGATCGGGTGCGTTTTTGCGGCGTTCCTTGCAATCGCATCTGCGGGTCCACAACCTACAAGACGTTTGGCAGTTTCGATATGTGAAATAAACAACTTGTTAAATGAGCCAAAGTACGGGTTATTGAAAAAATCATTATCAGTAGTTGAATAGACGCTAAATCTACCATTAACCGTATCATATATATTTGCCGAGCCAGAACGACTGGAAGTTGCTATCTCATCGAGTTGATTACTTACTGAACCCCCGTACTTTTTGATTTCTAAATCCTTTATGATTATTCCGGGAAACGGCTGAGCAGATATGGTGTTTATATCCCTTAACGCCCTACTTTTACCGACATTGTTAGGACCAACAAATACAACTATATCATTGCAGCTTATATCGAGTTCACAATCGTTATTAAAAACAAGCTTACTTATATACCCGCCGGCTCGCTTCTCGTCCACAATATCAGCTCCCGATGTGTAGATTTCGCCAGATTACTTTTAATTATATCATTTTAATTCAGACTTTTCAATTTTAAAAAGAGATTCCTGCTTTGCATTACTTAAGAGATTTCTATAAAATCAATTTTACAAAACAACATTCTACTAAATTCTCTTGATTTTTGTTTTCTAAAATGATATCCTGTTTTCAAAAAAGGAGGCGATGGCTGTGCTGCCTGTTGAATTGGAGGCTCTTGTTAGGGACGTTGTTTCGCAAAAGTGCGAAAGGCAGAATGTGGAGTTGAAGCGCGCTGGTCAGGGCACGCCGGAAAGGTTATATGACACACTGTCCAGCTTCTCCAACCAAAGCGGCGGGGGCGTAATCATATTCGGCGTAGATGAAAAGGACTGCTTCAGCATAACCGGAGTCTACGACGCGCAGGATCTTCAAGCTAAAGTGACTGCTCAGGCACTACAAATGGAGCCCGTAGTGCGGCCCGTATTCACTGTGGCAACCATAGACGGTCGAACCGTTGTGAGCGCGGAGATCTCCGAGTGCGACATATACGACAAGCCCTGCTATTATAAGGGCGCAGGTAAAATGCGCGGCTCGTATATCCGTGTCGGAGAGGCTGATATGCCGATGACCGAATACGAGATATACAGCTATGAGGCCTTTAAGCGTAAGATACAAGACGAACTCCGACCGGTTGAGCGCGCGGACATGGATTCGTTTGATAAAGACGCGCTCACGGAGTATTTTTTCAAGCTGCGCAAAATGAAACCCAACCTCGCCAAACAGCCTGACGAGAAAATACTTCAATTGCAGGGCATAACCGATAAGGGCGTGCCGACTGTTGCCGGCATAATGATGCTGGGCGAATATCCGCAGGCCTTTTTCCCGCAGCTGAGCGTAACCGCTATGGTAGTGGCGGGGACGGAGATAGGCGAAATAGGAGCCGGCGGCGAGCGCTTCATAGATAACCAGCGCATTGAGGGTACCCTGACGCAAATGTTAGATGAAACCATGGCGTTTGTCAGAAGGAACACCAGAAACGCCACAATTATTGATGAAAACGGCAAGCGCGCAGACCGAACAGAGTATCCCATGGTGGCTGTCCGCGAAATCATCCTCAACGCCCTGATACACCGGGATTACAGCATTCACACCGACCGCTCCCCTATACGGGTCGTACTGTACTCCAACCGCATGGAGGTAGAAAATCCAGGTGGACTTTATGGGCGCATTACCGTAGATGAGTTGGGAAAGATGTCCGCTGACACCCGCAATCCATTTATAGCCGGTGGGCTTGAGGTCCTGCTGGGAACTGAAAATCGGTTTTCCGGCATACCGACTATCATCCACGAGATGAAAAAAGCCGGGCTGCCTCCGGCCGTATTTGAGAGCAAGCGCGGCGTATTCAAGGTGACGCTGTACAATTACCGCTCTGAGAGCAGGGACAAAACGATCCTGAACGGCACAATGCGGGAGATTATAGCCTACTGTACCGAGCCGCGGAGCAGAAACGAAATTGCCGAGCACGTAGGAATAGAAACTCCGTCCTATGTCGTGCAGAGATACCTCCGTCCGCTTTTGGACATGGGCTTACTAGAAATGACGATGCCCGATAAACCCAAAAGCAAGAACCAGAAGTACGTTGCAGTAGAGCAGTGATGCTGCTAAAAAGGCTGAGGCCGCTTGATAAATTCAAGCGGCCTTTTACTGCGTCTGTGCGGTTGGACAATCACTGTGTTGCTAATATCCTGCTAATAGGACGGTTTTAAACTGTGCGAAATGGGCAGTTTTTCGCATAACAGCAGAGTAATTATTTCCGCAATATAATTGTGATATTTGTTATTATATGCGAAAATCCGCAACTTTTGAGACTAAATATCATTTTCGCGGATGACCTCCTAAGCGGAATGTAGTGCGTTCGAGTCGCGCCGGGGGTGCCAACGACAAACGCTGCAAGCGATATGCTTGCAGCGTTTTTTGTATTCATTTATGTTGTTTAGCTGCCAAAACACCTGTGACTGGGCCGGTTGCGGAGTGCCGTTTCAGTAGTCACAGCCGTTTATCGTCACGCTTTCCAGAGCACCGATGTCTACAAGGCGGTTGAACGTATATGTTACGCTCGGCGCATCGGAGACGCCGTCCAGCAGCCCGTACGTCGTATTGTCCGTGCCTTCCCACAGGACGTTGGACTCGTCCAATACCACATATTTCTCACCGCTGTCAAAGTTCAGAACTATGCTCTTTATGTCGTTGCCCGACTCATACCCCATCTCGGCACTGTAGATGCGGATGCCTATCGGAGATACGACAATGCTCCCGCCGGCAAGATTTAAACCGGACACGCTTCCACACGAGTGCTCAAGCTCCACGCTCGCCAAAAGCTCCCCGTCCATATTGGACCGCACCAGGAGCTGCAGCTTGTCCGGCTCCCAGTCCTCGCCGGCTATGCCCTCGCACCCGATGTAATAGGTGCATAGATATACCTTCGTCGCAGTCGTCCGGACTTCGTCCAGATAGCAGGCTCCGCCCCAGCCGGAGCCCAGACCGGGCGCAAAATCTATGCTCTCCTTCGGAAAAATCACGCTGTTTTGCGCCCTAACGACGTAGCCGCTAACCCCGTCCGGGTTCTCAATGCTGTAGTACAGCAGCCCAGACTGCGTCTGCGGGTCATAAAGCGCTGCCTCGACCTTGAGCGTATATCCGTCCCAGGCCACGCTGGTGTCCACCGCTCCGATGCTTTCGGCCAAGTCCGCCGCAAGCTCCTCGTTTACCGGAACGCGCTCCCAGCCTGGCAGCGCAACGACTGCGGCGCCGTTATAAACGAGCAGGTCGTCCTCAAGGGATATCTCCATGCAGGCGGAACGCAGCTTTTCCTTGGCCTTGTTCCGGGCGATGCCGCCCAGATACGCCTTCAGTTTTCCTGGCTTCACCTTTCCCGAGTTGGCCCACAGAGCAAGAAAAACGTCGGAGACAGTCTCCTCAAGGTCCTCCGTCTGCATGGCCGCGCCCAGTATATTAAAGACGACTGCGCTGACATACGCGGCATAGCGGTCTATGACCCAGGCCAGCGCATCCTCGTCACCGCGTCCGATGGCGCGCAGCGCCTTTTCGTCGTTCACTACTACCTTCACCTCCTCTGTCCTTTCTGACGGCCGTCACTACTAATATTGCAGTAAATTGGTCTTTGGTTTCAAGTAAACGCCTGCCGCTTAACTCACCGTGGAGGCGTAGGATTGCATTGCCAGGTATACCAAAGAGTGATATAATTAACAAGAAGGTGTAAACATTTGCATTAGCGGTTGTGGGAGGTACCTGATGGATATAAAATTCTGCGTCAAGCACAGAGGCGTCGTGAAAGACGAGACGGCGGCCGAAATAGAGGATTTTTGCAAGCTGTGTCCTCCGGAAGAAGGGGAGATATACATCTTTGAAGATGAGATCAAAAGGGCGCTGTTCTGCGAATGTCACATCCGGGCGGGACTCGTAATCTCTTACGGAACCATAGATGTTCCCCTTGACGCGGAAAACCAAGGCGAATACAGGGCCAATCGTGACGTGGTGGAGGACAGCGCCGCGTTCATCCAGATGAAAGAGGACGCTTTGAACGGCAGAAGTTTCAGCAACATCGTTGCAGAATACAACACTGCGTTCGATGGGGAGCATCCGCTGAAAATAATCGGCGGCCAGCACCGCTACATAGCCATTGCCGAGGCGCTGGAACGCGGGGTCGAAAAGGTCCACGGCGTGAAGGTATATTTTGGCCTCAATATGGAGCAGCGTCTGGACGTCCAGCTCATATCAAACACGAATATCGCCGTCTCGTCCGATCTTCTGGACAGGATGCTGGAGACCGTGAAGGGGCCTCAGCTCCGGGACTGGTGCCAGAGCGCGGGCCTTTTGAGGGAGCACGAGGACTTTGCGGACCGGAAACAGCGCGGCAGCAGGTTTACCGTACGCGCTGCGCGGACGTTTATCATGAACTACTACGAAGGCTCTGCGATCACATCCAAGAACTTTTCAGACAGAAAGACCACGCCCGTCCTGGCCAAGACGGGCGGTGTGGACGACGAGTGGGAGAGGCTCAAGCTCAACCACCCCGGAATGTGGGAGGATGCGAAACTGCTGGCGGCCGGCAGGGCGTTTTCCGAACTGATGAAAAAACAGAAATCTGTGTTCACCAGGGAGGACGGCAAGGTCTCAAACGGGGACTATGCGGACAAGGCCTCCAGCTACGCCATAGTCGCGGCCTGGGCTTTTGTCGCGGGTGTGCTGAGCGACAACCCCACCAGACTCGAGAGGCATTACGCCCTGGCTCAGTTCGGAAAGACCGACCCGCTCAATGCCAAAGCCCTGGCGCGCGCAAAACACAAGACCGATCCGGACAACTACCGGGGCCTCGGCACCCGCATGGATGCCAAAGAGAGGGGGCGCCTGGCAGAGCTTTTTTTCTTCCAGGCGGAAAAGGGCAGCGGGATCACAAAAGAGCTGGCGGACGCCGCAATTGCAAGATTCTATGCCAAACAGGCCATGCTGGAGGCCCGTGAGGCGGAAAGCAAGGTGTGAGGATGACTGAATTCGACTCGTTCTCCACTCAGCTTCTTGAGGAATCCAAGGCGCTGCTGGAAAAGGCCAAGTCTGCGGAGCCCTTTACCCAAAGCGCATATCTGCACGCCGGTCTCCTCCTCACGATGAGCGCTCTGGAGGCCTGTGTAAACTCCATGGCCGAAGAGCTCCTGATAGAGCCGTATGGAGACAGCTACACCGTTTATGAGCGTGCTCTGCTGCTCGAAAAGGAGGTCAGATTCGAGCGCGGCGAATATTATCTCAGCAACAGTTTGAAGATCTCCAGGATCACGGACCGTATTGAGTTCCTGTACTACAAATTTACTGGGGCCAAACTCAGCGGAAACGACCCCTGGTACATGGCTCTGAAACAGAGCATAGACCTGCGGAACAGGCTGGTACATCCCAAAGAACATGTGCAGCTCACCGTCAAGCAGGTGGAGGCTGCGGTTTCGTCCGTCGTAAACACTATAAACGAGTTGTACCTGGCCGTATACAAACGGGGATACCCCGCTGCCGACAGGGGAGTAGAGTCAAAGTACGCCATCGTTTCCTGAATGGAGTGCAAAAAAGAGAATGCCGCCCCCGCATGAAAGAGCGGGGGCGGCGTTTTTGCAGTTATTTCACTCCAAAGAGGAGCTCGCCGTAGGTGGGGAAGGGCCAGCAGTCCTCTGCGGTTATCGTTTCCATGTCGTCGCAGGCGGCGCGGAGCGCGCCCATGACGGGGAGCACGTGGTCGTGCAGGAAGACGGATCTCTCATACGGCGAGTGGATCTGCTCGGCGTGGACGAGCTCGTTTTCCAGCTGACCCGCCAGGGAATTCGCCGCGTCCGAGAGCTGGACGAGGCTGCGCGCCGTGCCGAGCTCGAACTGAGCGGAGCAGTCCGGCATCGCCGCCATCATGGTCAGAGCCTGGCCGGAGAGCCGGCTGGGG
>ERZ779866.1035-NODE-1035-length-29502-cov-23.530512_pt1 | contig 29502 bp, 24 predicted proteins | sample MGYA00511248_ERZ779866 | MGnify/ENA primary metagenome ERZ779866 (study PRJEB29588, sample SAMEA2155758) | human gut metagenome | biome: human gut; feature: human-associated habitat; material: faeces | place: Denmark | collected 2008/2010 ... | reverse complement strand
TAGCCAGGCTGGATAGCATAAAAGATGCGCCGGGCGTGTACGACACGCTCTGGTTCATGAAGGATTGAGGGGGGTGCTGATATGGGTTATATCGAAACACTGAGACAGCGCCCGGATATGGTTTCCCCCGGCGTTTCCGCCTGTCAGGGCTGCGGCGGCGAACTGGTGCTGCGCCGCGTCCTGCAGATCGCGGGGCCGGACACCATCGTCTGCGTCCCGCCCGGCTGCATGGCCGGCAGCGGCGCCATAGGCTGGAGCCACGACACGGGTATGAAAGTTCCCGTCCACATCCCGCTGTTGGACAACACCGCCTCCTTCCTGAGCGGCCTCAGCCACATCTACGAGCGCCGCGGCAGGGGAGAGGTAAACATCGTTGCCGTCGCGGGCGACGGGGCCACGGCGGACTGCGGTTTCCAGAGCTTATCCGGCGCGGCGGAGCGCGGAGAGAAAATGCTCTACGTCTGCTATGACAACGAGGGCTACATGAACACCGGCTATCAGCGCAGCTCCACGACGACGGAGGGCTCCCGCACCTCGACAACGCCCCTGGGCAGCGCTATATCCGGAAAGCAGCAAGCGCAGAAATATGTCCCGCTCATCCTGGCCATGCACGGCGTCGAATACTGCGCCACGGCGACGCCCTGGAATATGCGCGATATGGTGGAAAAAATCGAAAAGGGCCTTGCCGCCTCGAAGCGCGGCTTTGCGTATCTCCATGTCTTTACCCCTTGCCCGACAGGCTGGAGCTTCCCACCCGACCAGACCATAGAGGTCTCGAAACTGGCGGTGAAGAGCAACATGTTCCCACTCTGGGAGTGCTCGGGCGGCAAATACACGCTGAACTATAAGAACCCGGAGCCGATGCCGGTATCCGAGTTTGTAAAGGGCATAGGCAAATTCAAGAAGCTCAGCGCGGAGCAGCTGGCATCTGTCCAGCACGCGGCTGACGAGCGCTACGCCGTAGTTAGCGCCCTGGCAGCTATCTGAGCACAAAAATGCAGAGCCGGACGGTCATCTTTAACCGCCCGGCTCTTTTCACGCCTGTTCGCGTATGTATTCCGCCCGAAATTCCTCAAAAAACAGCCGTGCCGCGCCGTTTTCGGCGCTCTCGTTGTAGTAAACGTACTCATTGAAGCGGCAGTCCCGGTCCGAGATGCCTATTACGAAGGTGTCCTTTGTCACCATGTTCCGCACATGCCTCGGCGCTATGACTATACCGCGCCCTGTGGAGACGAGGAAGAGTGCTGTCATGAGGTTCGGGGCCTTTATGCAGCCGATGCGGCCGCGTGTGCTCTTTTCAGCCAGCAGCCAGTTGCGGGCGTAGGGACCGAATGGCTCCCAGGCATAGGGGACGATAAGTGTCTCGCCCGCCAGCTGGTGCAGGGCGATAAGCGACTTCGTCATAAGCGCGTGGCCCGGCGGCAGGACGGCATAGGTGCCGTGACTGTATATGAGCCGCCGCACGACGCCCGTTGGCAGTTGGGCATATTCGCAGGGCGTGAACACCAGATCATATCTCGTGCAGAGCGAGGGTGGAGTGTTCTCAGCGATGACGTCAAAGACGAGCTCAATGTCCGGATAGCGCTCCGAAAAGCGCGCCGTAAACTCCCGAATCTGCGCCGCGTAGGATATTTCCAGCTCGCAGGCTATCCTGACGCTGCCCTGGACGGGCATGTTGCGCTCACGCATGAGGCTGAGCGCCCTGTCGCACTTCTCAAGCAGGCCCTCGGCCTGATTTGAGAGCAGCCGCCCGGCCTCGGTCAGCGTAACGCCGTGGGTCGTGCGGCGGAAGAGCGGCACGCCCAGCTCCGCCTCCAGCGCCTGAATGTGCCGCGTCAGGATGGGCTGAGAGATGTACAGCGCTTTTGCCGCGCGAGTGTAGTTCAACACATGGGATAGGACGAGGAACTCATAAAGCCGCTCTGTGTTCACGCCTGTGCGCCTCCTTTGCAAAGATGACGTAGTCGCGGACAAAGGCCTCGGCCTCCTCGTTGAGGGAGGCGCGGTCGTAGAAGAAGCAGGGCGCAGCCGGATACGGCACATCGCTGACCGAGATGCAGACCGTGTTCGGCGGCAGATCCATCACGTCGCGCGGGGAAAGGATTACGCCCTTGCCAATGGGTACGAGCAGCTTGTAGAAGAGCGGGGAAGTTTCGCTTTCGTAAATACGGTAGCTTATCCCGGAGGCTTCGAGGTTGCGGAACTGGAAATCACGAAGGCAGTTTTCCCGGGTGCGGGGGTAGGGTATAAAGCACTCGCCGTCGAGCTCGCGCAGCGAGACAGTGGTGCGGTTCGCCAGACGATGGAAGCGTGGCAGCAACAGGTATTGGCTTGAAGCAGTGACCCTTGTCTTGGTAAGGCCGGGTATTTCGAAATCATGCATGACTGAGGCGAAATAGATGTCTACCTCACCGGAGCGCAGGCCCTCCTCGATGGAATAGCGCGAGTCGTCCAGCAGTTCGAGGCTGATGTCCGGATATTTAAGGTTCAGCTCGTCCAGGAACGGCCCGAGGTAGAGCGGCACTCCAAGCTCCTGCGCTACCGCCTTAATATTTCCGCCCCGCGCCACAGCGGCAAATTCTGAAAGCCTGTCGAGGTCCACTGGCAGCCACCCCTCCTATTTTTGTCCCTGAGTGTATCCGAGTCCCATCCTGTCGGAGGGCGGATAACCAAAGTAGCTCTTGTAGCACTTGCTGAAGTAGGAGGCGTCTTCAAAACCGACCCGCCTTGCAATCTGCTGTATTTGCAGCTCACCGGCGTCTATCAGTTTTTTGGCCTCCGACATTCTGATGTCCCTGAGCGCGGCGTTGGGAGCTTTTCCGTAGGCCTCCTTGAAAATGCGTCTGAGATAGCCCTCATGAAAGTGCATCAGCTTGGCAAGTTCAGATATGTTGAAATTTGGCTCAGGGTAGTGCCGCATCAGCTGGTCATATATCTCCGCGGCGGTCTGACGGCCCTTTGGAGGCGCCTTGAGCGCCTGAGACGTCTTGCGGCATACCTCAAAGAGCGCCGCGCCCGCGCGGCCCTGAAGAAAACCGTCACGCATATAATTAAGCAGGTTCAGCTTGCTGTCAAAAGGCGCGGCAAGCTCCCGTTCACTTTCAAGCAGCCGCTGCATGCAGACCAGAGCGGGGAAGATATAAAGCCAAATATTTCTTCCCTGGGAAATGCCGTGGTTTTCAATGCAGTGGGCATATTGCATAACGATGTCGTGTACGCCCTCGTCCGCGCCATCCAGGAGTTTTGCCAGGAGCTTTTTGCACAGGCCCAGCACGGATTGCTCAGGCGCGTCCTCCTCCAGCAGATATAGGACGTCGATGGCCGGAGAGGTGTCAGTCACGCTCCTTATGGCAGCCTGAGACAGGCGGTCCATCCAGTGCTCATTCACGGTGCGGTAGAGGGCCAGATCAAGACTGGAGCGCGTGATGGGTTTGAGCAGAATGTCTGTAATGCCGAAGCGCGCTCCACTCTGGGCGTATTTAAATTTCTCATGGCCCGTCACCAGAATGAACTGGCAGCGGCCTGAATTTGCACGGATGCGCTCAATGCTTTCAAGTCCGCTCATGCCGGGCATTTCCACGTCCATGATGACAATGTCCGGTTCCAGCTCAGAAACCATCTCCACTGCCTGTGCACCGTTTCGGGCATGGCCGAGCAGTTGGGTGTGCAGGCCGTCCCAGTCAATGCACTTTTTGACGTATCTCGCAAATATCTCGTCATCGTCCACTATTAAAGCCCTGAGCATTTTCAGCACCTGCCTGTCATTATTTCAATCATGCTCACGACCGTTTGCGCTGATACAGCCCGCGTTGTACCTGAGAATGATTTCTGTTCCCTTCATTTTTTCACTTATTGCCTCTATTGAGTACTGACCTCCGCACAGCAGCTCCATGCAGCGGCGAACGCTGTATAGTCCAAAGTGCCCCTCGCAGCGTCCGCTGAGCACCTCTTCAAAATGTGCGGTGTCCATACCGACGCCATTGTCCGCGACGATTATTGTGACCTCTTGACCTCCACGGACGGATACGCTCACGTCCAGCTTGTTGCCTCCGGGCCTGAAAAATGCATGTTTCACGGCGTTTTCGACAAGGGGCTGTATGGTCATTTTGGGAATGGGCAGGCGTGCAGCCTCAGGCTCGCAGCAGAGGGTGTATTCTATTTTGTCGCTGCGGCTGTGTGAAGTAATGTCGAAGTAGAGCTGTACGTGCTCCAACTCCTGTTCAATGCTGACAATATCCTGACCATCGCTCAGTACGCTGCGGTAGTATTCGGCGGCCATGTGGGAAATGCGGCTTGCGTCCTCACCCTGCTCCATCTCACACATGGCGCTTATTGTGTTGAGCACGTTATAGAGGAAATGCGGCTGAATCTTGTTTTGCTGCACAGCCAGCTCCGTTCTGAGCTTTTCGCGGTGGACAGTGTCAAGCCTGGATATAAGCTGCTCTATTCTGTCCAGCATGCTGTTAAAGCTTTTGGAAAGGACGGCGATTTCGGTGCTCTCAGAGCTCTCGTCGCAGCGCACCTGCATATTTCCCTCGTTTATCTCATTGGCAGTGTTGGTCAGCGCCGTGAGCGGGGCAAGGGTGCGCTTGGTGATGCTTCCGGCCTGGACCATGGCCACAGCAAGGCCAATGAGCAGCGCGGCAAGCACGGCTATTGCGGAAATACCGCTGCTTTTGTAAAGCTCCAGCGCCGGAATCAGCAGTATCAGCTCTGCGTGGAGAGATTCGACGACTTTTCTCTGGCAAAGCCACAGGTTCCCGTCAAACCAGTCCAGCACCCTGTCGTTATATGAAATGTCGAGCGAGGTACCAAGCGCGTCGGACTCAGTGGAGGACAGGACGGTGCCGTTTTCGTCGCAGAGGTAAATGCGCTGTCCGGCGCATATCATCTGCTCTTCGTACAGCTTTTGAAGCGTGCTGCTTTCGGCGCAGGCATAGATGTAGCCAATTTTTCTGATGTTGTCGATATACCGGAGCATCTTGCCCACCAGCAGCACCGGCTCGCCCTCCTCTGAGAGCGGCAGCTCACGCAGGCCGAAGCTGTATGTTTTCCCGCGCTTGTCCTCGAGCACATTGTGGTACTCAGAGTCGAAGCTGCTGCCCAGTTCGGCCTCCAGCAGCGAGTTGTCGGCGTAGACAATCCCGTCCGTGTCAAACAGGAACATCATAAGCACGCCGTCGTACATTTGCCGGGTCAGGTAGAGAACGTTGTTTATGCTGTTGTATTTTTGAAGGCTGCCGCCGCTTTCCGGAAAGAGGACGGAGCTGTCAAGGTTGTTCAAGCTGAGGAAGGCCGAGTCAACGGCGGTCATAAGGTATGAGCACTGCTCGTCCAGACGGTTGCTGAGCTCATTGGTTTTGCTCTGCATCGTGATGCGCATGCTTGGCAGCACACTGAACCAAACTGTCAGCACAAACCCCAGCAGCATGATTGCGGCGACGGCCGCAAGCAAATAGATATAGGACGCCGTCAGCTTCTTGTGGAAGGACTTGCTCTTCACGGCCACACCTCCTTGCGGCTCCGGGCCGCTCAGTTCATCGTGCTTTTCCTCCGAATCTTCACTCCATCGTGGTACATTGTGATTTCAAACATTGAGCGCTGGCTTGGCATGACTGAGGTCGTGTACTCAATAAGCAGCTCGTTTTGATCCCACGTGGAGCGTTTGAGCAGAAAGGCGGGCTGGCCTTCGCCGCATTCCAGCAGTTTGCTCTCCTCGCGGCTCATTATTATCGCCTCATAAGTCTCAACAGCACGGCTGGGCTGCAGGCCGTAATGCTCGGAGAGAATGGAATAGAGGGCATTGTTCTCAAGCCGTTCCCAGGAGAGGTCGGGGCACAAATCAACCGGCAGGAAGGTCTTTTCTATGAGCAGAGGTGTGCCGTCAGCCAGCCTCAGCCTGACGACTTCTATCAGCCGCTCAGATGTGAAGCGCTGGAGCGGGGAGGAACATTCGTCGCGGTATACCAGCCGGTAGCTGAGTATTTTTGAAGACGGAGTCATACCAATCCTTTTCATGTCCTCCGTAAAGCTGTAGAGGTTTCCGAGGCGGCGGGCCACCTTCTGCTCTGCGACGAAGGTGCCGAGTCCCTGCTTGCGGACAATAAGCCCTTGCTGTTCAAGCTCATGAAATGCCTGCCGCACGGTAGTGCGGCTGATGTGATAGGCGTCGCAAAACTCGTTTTCAGACGGAAGCATCTCGCCCGGCGCCAGCTTTTTTGCGCCAATCTGTTCCTCAATGATATCAAGAAGCTGGAGATAAATCGCTCTGGGCGCATTTGGGTTTACCTGGGAAGTAAAATCAAAGCCCATAAATCACAACTCCTATTCCCAACCAAACGTAATAATATCAGCCCTCATGCCCAAACTCGAGGCGGAACGACCCGCTGAGTTTTCCGGCGGATACGCGGTATTTTCTGGCCAGCGACGGGCCGCAGCTGTTGGAGCCGAGGCCGCTGTGGGCGATGTCAAGGCACAGGACGTTACGCCCGCAGGGTACAAGCTCGTGGCGGTGACGCTTCGTAGTCAGCTCCTCCTGCGTGTAGCGGCAAAAGCTGAAGCTGAAGGGTTTCGCAGCGCAAATGCGCACGCTTTCGCTGCTTCCGGAGAGCTTAAGCTCTGAGCAGCCCCAATGGCTGCCGCTCTCCTGCGGCTTGATGTAGGGCTCGATACCCTCCTCGGCGGCAAAACGGTATCTGCCCGGCATTGATGCCCGGTGCTTGTCCACATAGCTCTCGTGCGGACCATAACCGAAATACTCCGCCCCATCCACAGCGGCGGGGAGGAAGAATCGCAGACCGAACCGGGGCAGCCAGGGCATGTCAGTGTTCCGCACCGCACGGATGGAGACATCCAGCGCGCCCCCGGCGCTCAGGCGCCAGGTCATTTCGGCTTCGAGTATGTTTTGCAGCGACACAGCGCCAAGACTGATGCGGCAGCGCAGCTGAAATATCCCGCGCCGCTGTTCTGCTCGATATTCCTTGAGGCGCGGTATCGCCCGGTCATAGCCCGCGGCCTCCCACTCACGGCGGATGTACATGTCGTTGTCCGTCGGCGCGCGCCATATGTTCAGCGCGGCGTCCTCCGCGGCCGTCTTGCCGTCGATGCTGAGGCGCAGGAGACGTCCGTCGGACTTGCTCCACACAGCGCGCACGCGCCCGGAGGCGGCGGAAAGCTCCAAATCGTCCTCGTACACCTCCCAGACCGCGCCGCGTCCGAGCATTGGCTTCGGACTGGCGGCGTGCGTGCGGAGTATTGCCTGGTCGAATCCAACCTCTGTACCGCGCGCATCAAACCACCTGAAAACCAGCGCTGCAAAACCCTCGCCCGGCTGCTGGAATTCTATTCCCAGCGCGCGTCGCGCGTGCGGCGGGATATCTATCGCCTCGCCGCGCAGGCGGCAGAATTCCGTTTCGCCGTCCTCGGACTGGAGCCGGCAGCTGAGCGTAAGATCGTCTGCGGGGCTGAGGAAATCCCGCATGTTCTCAAAGACGAAGCGCCGAGCTTCCGCGTCAAATTCAACGAGCCGCACGGGGCGGATGACCTGCTTATATTCCAAAAGCCCGGTGTGCGGCACCCTGTCCGGGAAAACCATGCCGTCCACACAGAAATTGCCGTCGTTCGGTTCGTCTCCGAAGTCGCCGCCGTAGAGGTAGCGCAGCCCATCATCTGAGGCAGATAGCACGGCGTGGTCGCACCACTCCCAGATAAAACCGCCGCAGAAGCCTGGGTGGCGGCGCATGCACTCCCGGTAGTCCTCTAGGTCGCCGGGGCCGTTGCCCATGGAATGGCAGTATTCGCACAGCAGAAGGGGCTTCTCGGGCCCGGCTGCGAAGTATGCGTCAATTTCCTCGATGCTCGCGTACATGCGGCTGTAGATGTCCAGATGTTCCAGGCTGAATCGACCGCCGCGGCGCGGGTGAATAGAGCTTTCGTAATGAGTCAGCCGCGAGGGGTCGGCACGCTTGGTCCACTCCAGCGCGGCCTCAAAGTTGCGCCCGTAGCCTGATTCGTTGCCCATGGACCAGATGAGCACGCAGGGGCGGTTTATATCCCGGAGCACGAGCTGCCGTACGCGGTCAAGAATGACCTCACGGTAAGCCGGGTCGTCGGCCAGCAGGCCGAAGTCGGCTCCCTTGCCGTAGAGGGAGTCCACGCCGTGGGTCTCGATGCAGGCCTCGTCAATGACGTAAAATCCCAGCCTGTCGCAGAGGTCAAGCAGCAGGGGGGAGGGCGGGTAGTGCGAGGTCCGCAGGGCGTTGATGTTGTGGGCCTTCATCATGAGCAGATCGCGCTCAAGCTGCTCATAAGACGAGCTTGCGCCTGTGACGGGGTCGCTGTCGTGACGGTTCATGCCGTTAAAGGTGATGGGCGAGCCGTTCAGACAGATGCGCAGCTCGCTGTCTATAGCCACACTTCGGATGCCTACACTCTGGGCGATGTATTCGCTTCCGCAGTGGAGCAGCAGGGTATAGAGCTCCGGCGTCTCAGCCGTCCATAGACGAGGCGAGGCGATAGGGATGCTCAGACCCTCCTCATAGCGGCCGGAGGCAACGAGCACACCGTCCGGGTCGAGTAGGCGAAAGACTGTCTCAGGCGGAGCCCCGGTGAAAGAGAGTCTCAGCCCAACACGCGCTTCGCCATTCTTGAGCTCGGTAGTGATGCGCAGGTCCTCAATGCAGTTCTCGTCCCTGTCTAGGATATAGACGTCCCTGAAAATGCCGGAGAGCCGGAACTTGTCCTGGTCCTCGAAATAGCTGCCGTCGCACCATTTGAGGACGAGAAAGCAGATGGTGTTCTCCCCGTCGTGCAGGAAATCGGTGATATCAAAACGGCTGGTGGAGTAGGAGACCTTGCTGAAGCCTGCGAACTGTCCGTTCAGCCAGAGGTAAAAGCAGCTGTCGATGCCCTCACAGTTGAGCACCGCCCGAGTCCCGGTCCGTTTGTCATAGGTGAAGCTGCGCATATAGACACCGCAGGGGTTTTCAAAGGGGACAAATGGCGGGTCGAAAGGGAAGGGGTAGCGTATGTTGACGTACTGCTGTTGGTCAAAGCCTTTCATTTGCCAGGACGAGGGCAGGTCGATATATCCATACCCGTCCATGAGTCCGATGTCCTCCCAAAACGGCGCAGTCAGCGCACGGACGTTTTCAAAGAAACCGAAACGCCAGCGCCCGTTCAGGCTGTGAAAGCGCCCCGAATACTCCCGCCTGAGCCGCGCCGCATGCTCGTTGTCGGCAGGGATAAAATAGGAACAGGCAGGCAGCGCCCCGATGCGAATGACAGCGGGGTTCTCAAAGTAGTTTTGAATAAGCATGTTGACCTCCAGCAAAAGCTGTTTTATTGTGATAAGACGCATGAAGGCAGGGGGGCGTATCTGCGCCGGCCCTGCCTCCGCTGCTCATTTGGAGCTTATACCAAGTACGACGGGCGTGGACTTGTAGCCTATGCCCATGCGGTCTATGCCCATGTCGATGAGCTTGAGGAAATGCTCGCGCGTCCTTATGCAGCCGGAGCCCTTGATCTTGGCCTTGCCCTCGGCGTTCTCGAGCATTATTGCGACAACCTCCTCCGTGGCGCCAACGCAGGGCCCGCCGGTGTAGAAGCCGGTGGAGCTCTTTACAAAATCGGCTCCAGCAGCAACGGCGACGCGGGTGGCCTCGGCAATCTGCTGCGCGTCAAGCGCGTCGGTTTCAAGAATGACCTTGAGCGCCGTGCCGTACTTGTGGCAGACCTCGGCAACTGCGCGTATGTCCGCGCCGACCTCGTCCCACATACCGCTGCGTATCCAGCCGTAATTTGCGACCACGTCAAGCTCAAAGATGTCTCCGCGACGGCAGTATTCCTCAGCCTGGAGGCACTTGGAGCGCGTGGTGGAGAGCCCGAAGGGGAAATCGCAAACGACGCATATTTTCGTATCCGTGCCTGCGCAGAGCTCGGCCGCAATGTCGAGGGAGGCCGGGTTTACGCACACGGTACGGCAGCCGTAGTCAATGCCCTCCTGAATGTATTTGCGGATGTCGTCCTGAGTGAACTCAGGCTTAAGAACGGACTGGTCAATGTAGCTGGCCAGCTCCTTGACAGACATATCTGCCGCTTTTTTTCTTGTTTCCATTTCTTCACCGTACACCGCGAAGGATGTGCGCTCCTTTCCAAGATTGGGCGATGGGTAATTCCCTCACGCCCATGTTGTATGATAATGTATTGATAATTATCTGTCAACAGCAATACAAGCAAGCATCCTGGTGTACACATCTAATATAGCAAAAGGAAATTTCCTTGAAAACTGGCTGATTGCATAATATTGAGCAACATTATTTGAATAATCACACAAAAATGACAATATACCTGGAATTAGGTTCGTTTTTTCCAAGTCATAAACACAATTTCCATGTACAAGCGGCCGTCTTGCCACTATGCTAATTGTATCATACAACCGTATGAAATCCAAAAACAGAGGAGCAGAGGAGAATGAAAAAACTTTTGGCGCTGTTGCTTGTTCTTGCAATGACGTTTGGCCTGGCTGCATGCGGACAGGAGAGCGCACAGCCGTCCGCCGCACCTTCCCAGAGTTCGGACCCCGCAGCTGAGCAGACGGGAGACGCAGAACACGAGCCCGTAACGCTTAGGATTTACGTCAGATACTCCGATGACGACACAATACTTCCGTATGACTACGCGGTAGAGTGCCTTAAGGAGGATATGCCCTGGGTCACGTTGGAGCTTGAGGCTATGCCCGCCGATGACAGCGTCAAGCTCAAGTCCATGGTTGCGACCGGCGACCTTCCGGACATTTTCTCCCTCCAGGGCTCTGACCTCATAGACTCCATGATACAGGCCGGAGCAGTCGCCGACCTCACGGAGGATATAGAGGCAAACGGCTTCTTTGACAAGGTCCTGCCCGCCGCTTACAGCAAGCTGTATCACACTGACGGCAAGATCTACACTCTGCCTTACACCAGCACTGAGGTTGCCCTGCTCTTTGTGAACAAGACCATATTTGAGGAAAACAACGTTGCCATCCCGACCACCATTGACGAGTGGGTGGCGGCCGCCGAGACGCTTTCCGCGAACGGCGTCACCGTTCTGCCCATCTTCGGCAAGGAGCAGTGGATATGCAACACCTTCTATGACGCGCTTGTCACGCGTTATATCCCCGAGGGTCTGACCGGCCTCCAGGAGGGAACGACCAGCATCCGCGACGAGGGCTATCTCAAGGCCGCGCAGGATTTGAAGCGCCTTGCTGATGCCGGCGCTTTCCCCGCGGGCGTGACCACGCTCAACTATGAGCAGGCCACCAACATGTGGTACAACAACGAGGCTGCCATGTTCTTCAACGGCCAGTGGGAGATCACCACCTCCGATGCCTATCTCGGTGAAAGCGCTGACTGGATCCCCATCCCCGCCGCTACCGAGGAGGACATTGAGACTTCGCAGTATGCCTTCGTAGGCGGCACCGGCACGGCCGCGGGCCTGGGTGTCTCCGCATGGAGCGAGAACTACGACGTAGCCGTTGAAGTCGCCTGCTATCTGGCGGAGAAGTACGCCGAGTACAACTTCACTCAGCGCGGCGCCGCCACGGTTGCCGTGCAGTGCGACAAGCCTGTTGAGGTCGAACCTCCTGCAATGATGTCCAAGCTGGGTGAGTGGATGCCCAAGATCACCAGCACCACCGTTCTCGCCGGCAGCGGCGGCAACATGGAGCTCTACACCGTGCTCGGAGAGGGCACGCAGAGCCTGCTTGCCGGGGTAATGACGCCGGAAGAGTTTATCGAGAGCATCGCTTTTGTGCTCGGTGAGTAAAAATCAGGCGTTAGCAGCACAAGGAGAGGCCTGCGGGCCTCTCCTTGTGGGTAGGCAGAAAGGGGTGTCCATTCCATGAAGAAGTATCTGGGGAACAAGCGCGTGATAATCTTCCTTATTGCGCCTACCATGATACTCATATCGGTGATGGTTCTGTATCCCATGCTTGTGCTAGTGGTGCACAGCTTTACTGAATGGGATGGATTGAATCCGGCGACCTTCAACGGTATAAGCAACTACATCAAGCTTTTCAAAGACCCAATATTCTACACAGGTCTCAAAAACGGCCTGATATTTGCAGGGCTTCAAGCCCTCATACAGATACCGCTTGCAACCCTGCTGGCATTTGCCGTCAAGCACTCTGGCCGTATTGAGAAAAAATTCTTCCGCATTTCCTACTATATTCCCGCCGTGCTCTCAATTACAGTCGTCTCTCAGCTCTGGCTGTCCATGTACAACGCCGACAACGGCCTTATAAATAAACTCTTTGAGCTTCTTGGCATCTCGTACAGGCAGAATTGGCTCGGGGACGAACACTGGGCCATTGTTGCCATAACCATGGTAAATATTTGGCAGTTCACGGGTTATCAGTTTATTCTGCTGCTTTCTGCCGCGAATTCCATACCCGACCATTATTTCGAGGCGGCGAGGATCGACGGCTGTACCAAGGCCCAGGCGCACATCAAGATAACCATCCCGCTCATGCAGGAGACGTATAAATACTGCCTCATTATAGCAATAACCGGCGGCCTTAACGCCTTTGCCAGCATGAACATAATGACTGGCGGCGGCCCCGGCACCTCTACGTATACGCTGACATACCTCATGTATCGGTCGGCGTTCAAGATCGGCAACTACGGCTACGGCTGCACATCGGCAGTCATGCTGGTCGTCCAGTGCCTGATCGTTTCGATCATCATTAACAGGCTTGTAGCGCGAGAGCGCATAGTTTACTGACAAGGGGCTGAGAGATATGAAACATCATAAAAGGCTATCTGTCGGCTCGCTGCTTTTCAAGGTCATTCTCTACGTCTACGCGGTCGTGAACCTGTATCCGCTCATTTGGATGCTGTTCTATTCCTTCAAGGACAACCTGGAGATATTCGCGACGAACCCCTTCGGCCCGCCTACAGTGCTGCACTACGAAAACTACGTCAAGGCATGGAATACCTTCAACCTGCCGACATATTTCATGAACAGCGTAAAGGTGACTGTAGCAGTCATAGTATTCGTTGTCGTATTCGCCACTATGTTTGCGTATGCAACGGCTCGTATGAGGTTCAAGGGCCAGGGCTTTCTGCGGATGCTGACGCTCATCGGGCTTTTCCTCCCGCTTCAGTGCATCATGATACCCATAGCCGTCCTCGTGCGCGACCTGCACATAAACAACACGCTCTGGGCGGTCATAGTGCCGTATACAGCGTTTAACCTCTCATTTTCGATAATGGTGCTGTACGGCTATATGCGTAGCCTGCCGTTCGAGCTTGAGGAATCAGCCTGCATAGACGGGGCTTCGATACTCACGTGCTTTCTGCGCGTGATCGTTCCAAATGTCAAGTCGGCAATAGCAACTGTGTCGATATTTATTTTCATGAGCGTATGGAACGAGTATAACCTCGCCCTTATCCTGCTCACTCGCGAGGAGCTTAAGACCCTGCCGCTGGGCCTTCTGTTCTTCCAGGGCGAGTACACCACAGACTGGGGCGCCATGGGCGCGACAATGGTCATTGCCAGCATACCCACCGTGCTGGTGTACACGCTTTTCAGCTCGCAGGTAGAAAAGGCCATGACGGTATCCGGTGCGGTAAAGGGTTAAACCGTCGAGGTGTTAAGGAGGGTAAATATGCACAACAGCTTTGAATTCAAAGTCGGTTTTCAGCAATTTGCAAACAGATGCCCTGAGAGCCTGAAGCCCGGGCGTGAGTCCTTCGTGTGGTACATAGAGGAGTGCAAGCGCATGGGCGCGCACTCGCTCTCCATGATGCCCGTAGCCAGGATACCGGAGTCGGAAAAATACGACGCGGGATACCTGGAGTTCTCGGATATGGGCTACGTGCGGGAGATGGCCGCCCTTGCAAAGGAGGCGGACGTACACTTTGTAGTGTATTGCATCCCGCTTATGAGCCTGGCCGGACTAAAGCATCCGGTGACCGGCCAAGTTGGCATGGAGCCCGCTGCGGCCAGGAAGTATCTTGACAAGATAATCGAGATCTGCGATATCTTCGGCGCTGACACCCTGGGCGGCGGTTATGGCAAGCTTGAGGTAAAGTACAGCCGCTATAACCGGGCCGTGAGCTACGATACAGTCAAGGCTTTCGTGAAAGCGAACCTGAAAGAGCTGGGCAGTGCGCTCGAAGGCACGAATATAATGATGGCCTACGAGAACCACTGCGATTTTACTGGCCGCGAGATAGCGCAGATCTTGGAGGAGACGGACCACCCCAACATAGGCGGAATGTTCGACATAGGAAACGGCGCGGTCATATGCTGCGACCCGATGGCGGACGTGGAGTATCTGGCGCCCTGGGCCGTAGCCGCGCATTTCAAGGACTTCAAGGTCGTTGACAACCCGGTTTTCGAGCACCTCTGGCAGGACATGCCCATGATATTCAAAGGCTGCTGCCTCGGTGAAGGGATAATTGATTTTGACGTAATAATGCGCGCCATCTGCGAGAAGGCAAAGCGCAAAAACGGGATGATACTCATGGCTGAGCCGGCGTTTATACTCCCGGAACAGCACTACAACTGCCTTGAAGAGATGCACGAGTTTGACAGGAAGTGCACGCGTCAGTTTGTGAGCTTCATGCAGGAGCTCGTTGAAAAGTATTGAGATTTGGAGGGCTGAAAAATGAGGAAAATGGGTATCGGCGTCGCGGGATGCGGCTCAACAGGCATACAGTCAGTCTGCCAGCACACGGTTTTCCCCGACGAGTGCGAGCTGGTTTACACTGCGGCGGTAATGGACCCCGTGCCGGGCAGGGCGAAATACGTCGCTGAGAAATTCAATGTTCCCAAATACTACGAGGACTACGATGAGCTGCTGGCCGACCCCGACGTGGAGCTCGTGACCCTGGCGTCGCCAATAGGCGTGCATTTTGAGCAGGGCATGAAGGCCATACGCGCAGGCAAGCACGTACATTTCAACAAGACCATGTGCCTGACCGCTGAAGAGGCTACGGCTATGATAGATGAGGCGGCGAAATACGGCGTGAAGCTGGTATCGTCCCCCGGCCAGATGACTTCCCCCGCGCTCCGCCGCATGAGGAAAGCAATACTCACCGGCGAGATCGGCATACCGAGCTGGACCATCGGCGGCTCGGAAGGCGTGCTCTATTGGCACTGCTGGCAGCCCAACCGCGACTTCGGCAACGGCATGGAGAAAATAGACCCCACCTGGTACTTTAAGCAGCCGGCGGGCGGGCCTATCTGGGACTGCACCGTCTACGCCCTGCACGCCATGACCGGCATCTACGGCCCCGCCAAGCGCGTGACCGCATTCTCCGGCCAGCGGGTCAAGGAGTTCGAGTTTGACGGCCGCAAGATAGAGTCTGAGGTTGACGACTCCACGCAGATGATACTGGACTTCGGCGACGCGTTTTACGGAGTGATATACACCTCGCTGAAAGGCGACTTCGGCAATTATAACGGTTTCGGCACCATTACCTTCGGCACCGAGGGCCGGATCATGGACGGAAAAATCGTGGGCAAAAACGGAGAAGTCCAGCTCTACGACCCGAGCAAAATGGATTTGAACTTTGTGCGCGCCAATATGGGGCTGCCTCACCTGAACGACCACCAGGTCACCCTGGGCGAATCGCATATCTTCGAGGACATAAACCAGCTCTCCGAGTGGGCGCAGGGCGGAAAGCCCGCAGCCGGCACGGCGGAGCACGCCAGGCACGTCATAGAGATAATAGGCGCGGCCTATGAATCGGCCAGAACAGGCAGGGCAGTGGAGCTCAAGACGGGCTTCGAGCCCATTCCGCTGGAAGAGCTGTAAAGAGGCGCCGGAGGGAGCAGGACAATGATAAGAGTTATCCAAGTCGGCTATGGCTATTGGGGAGAGAGCTGGGTCCAGTACCTGCGGGACGACCCTAACTTTGAACTTGCGGCCCTGGTCGTCCGAACCGAGGAAACTCTGCAAAAAGCCAGAGTTAAGTGGAAACTGCCGAATTCAATCTGCTTTACGGACTATGACGAGGCGCTGAAACTGGACGCTGACCTTGTCATCATAGTCATGCCGCATTATGCCCACATAGAATTTGCGCGCAAGGCAGTGGAGGCGGGCAAGAACGTGCTCATAGAAAAGCCGCTTTGCGACGATATGGATGAGGCGAAGGAGTTCGCGAAGTGGATGCGCGGACGCAGTGAGCGCGTTTTTGTGAGCCATAACTACCGATATCGTGAGGAGCTTTGGCGCGTCCGCAGCGGAATAGAGAGCGGTGAGCTGGGGCAGCTTGAATTTGTGGAGCTGGACTATCGCGCCGGTATGACCACAGACCCCAACGAACACATCTGGAATATCCAGGGCTGGAGAGGCAGGCAGGTCTGTATGCAGGTCTATGAGGTCTGTATACACCACTTTGATATGTTCCGTTTCCTGACGCGTTCAAACGCGAAGTCGGTCTATGCCCTGGGCTGGAATCCGGAATGGGCCGTGACCCGCGGGCCGGAGTCGCTTTTCATAGTTATCGAGTTTGAAAACGGCGTGAAAGTGCAGTTTTCAAGCCACATGAGCTCAGTGGGCGCTCCCACCGAGTTCCAGGGAGACTGGAAGATACAGTGCAGCCGCGGTCTTGTGAGCTGGAGCTCTGGCGTCGGGCTGAACATAGCCCCGGCGGCGGATAAGCCCGGCGAGCTGCCCGGTCCCGACAAGGTTGATTTCCCGGGCACTGACAGAAAGGGCGTGCTGCACGACCTTTACCTGGAGCTGTGCGGGGAGGGCGGGACAGACCTGCCCAGCCTGGAGGACAACCTCAACAGTCTGGCCATAGCGGCCGCGGTTCTGCTTTCCGCCAAGGAAAAGCGCGTTGTTCAGCTCAGCGAGCTGCTTTGAGGTGCGTAAATGAGAGTTGCGGTAATAGGTGCCGGTCTGGTGGCAAAGACCTTTCATGTCCCCGCTTTTCTGGCTTGCCCCGGGGTCGAGATAAGCGCAGTATACGACAGGCGTCTGGAAAAAGCGGAAGCCCTGGCAGCGCCGCTGGGCGCAAAGGCGTTTACAGATTACGGCGAGCTTTTGCGCTCCGGCGCGGCGGATGCCGTCACGATATGTACCCGCACGGATATGCACTGCCCCATGGCGGTGCAGGCCGCAAGGGCCGGAAAGCACATCTTCCTGGAAAAGCCCATGGCCACAAGCGCCGCCGAGGCAAAGGAGATATGCGAGGAAACTGAGCGCGCGGGCGTTACGTTCATGCTGGGGATGCTCAACCGGTTCAGGACGGAGAGCCTTATCCTGACCGAGCGCCGCGAGGCCGGGCTGATGGGCGATATTTACCACGCCGACGCACGCTGGATAAGGCGGCGCGGCATACCCTCAAACGGCTGGTTCGTGCAGAAGGCGCTGTCCGGTGGAGGAGCAGGCATAGACATAGGCGTCCACGCAATAGACACTGCCTGGTACCTCATGGGCAGCCCCGAACCTGTGGCGGTCAGCGCCGTAACGCACAGCCGCCTGGGGGATGCCGGAGCCCGCGGCCTGAGCAGCTGGGGAACGGAAGCGCCCGCAGGCAGGCCTATGGACGTGGAAGAGGCGGCGGCCGCTCTGATACGTTTTGAAAACGGCAAGAGCATGACCCTGACGGTCAGCTGGGCAATAAACGGCCCGGAGGAAGACTTCAATCTTAAAATATACGGCACCAGGGAGGGCGCAAGCTTAAATCCTTTCGTGATTTACGGCATGGAGCAGGGCTATTGCGCCGACATACAACCGAAGTTCGTGCGTGATGACGCGTGGAAAGAGGGCTTCAAAAACGAAATAGCGCACTTCGTACACTGCGTTGAGAGCGGGAAGCAGCCTGTGAGCTCGGCGCGCAGCTGCTACACTGTGCAGCGAATGATAGACGCTATTTATGAATCCGCTTCCCGAGCTGAGGAAATACGTTTGGATCGAGGTGAGGTATAGTGGAGCTTGACAGGCATTGGTGGAAGGAGTGCGTTTTCTACCAGATATATCCGCGCAGCTTCCAGGACTCGAACGGCGACGGTATAGGCGACCTGCGCGGAATAATAGACCGCGTGGATTACCTCGCAGACCTGGGAATAGGCGGTATCTGGCTAGGCCCGGTTTTTGAGTCCCCTGGAGACGACATGGGCTACGATATATCCGATTATCGCCGTATCCTGGACATCTTCGGCACCATGGAGGACTGGGAGGAGCTCAGAGACAAGCTGCACTCTCGCGGTATCAGGATACTTGTGGACCTCGTGGTGAACCACACCTCGGACGAGCACCCCTGGTTTGTAAGCGCCCGCAGCAGCCGTGACGACCCGAAGCACGACTATTATATCTGGAGAGAGGGCAGGGAAGGGAAGGAGCCCAACAATTGGGCGTCCTTTTTCACCCCTTCCGCGTGGGAGTATAACCCGCAGACGGACGAATACTACCTGCACCTCTTCTCCAAAAAACAGCCGGACCTCAACTGGCATAACGAAGCCGTGCGCAAAGAGGTATATGAAATGATGTCCTGGTGGCTTGACAAGGGCGCGGACGGCTTCAGGATGGACGTTATAAACCTGCTGTGCAAAACCGACGGCCTGCCGGATGCCTCCGGGCCGACGGACATGAACGGCTATGTTTTCCCGGTTGAGCACATGTGCGACGTTCCGCCCATACACGAGTACCTACAGGAGATGGCGGAGCAGGTATACGCGGACAAGGACATCTTCACCGTAGGCGAGTGCATAGCGCTGAACACCGAAGAGGGGAAGAAGTATACTGCCGGAAAAAAGCGCGAATTGGACGCCGTGTTCTCCTTCGAGCACATAGACATGGACGGCCAGCCGCTTGGCAAGTGGTATTACAGGCCCTGGGAGCTGCCTGAGCTCAAGGAGCGCCTGACCCGCTGGCAGAGCGAACTGCACGACGGCTGGCTCGGCCTTTTCTGGTCCAATCAGGATCAGCCACGGGCGCTCTCGCGCTTCGGCACCACGGGCAAGTACAGAGAGCGCTGCGCAAAAATGCTGGCGATGGTCCTGCATACGCTGCGCGGTACTCCGTTCGTCTATCAGGGCGAGGAATTGGGCATGGTAAACGTCCCGTGGACCGACGTGAGCCAACTCCGGGACATCGAGAGCCGCACCTTTGCAGAAAACTGTCGCCGAACCGGGGCGGGCGAGGAGTTTATGTGGGATGCAATACACCGCAAGGCCCGCGACAACGCCCGGACGCCCATGCCCTGGGACGGCAGCCCCAACGGTGGCTTCACCAGCGGAACGCCCTGGATAATGCTCAACCCGGACAACGACGAGATAAACGTTGAAAAGGCTCTGGCAGACCCTGACTCCGTCCTGCACTTTTACCGGCGCATCATAGCAATGCGCAAGGAAAACCTCATCATGCCATACGGCGAAGTAGAGCTGATATGGCCGGAGGACAAGCAGGTCTTTGCGTATTTTAAGCGCTTGGAGGGAGAGACCTGGCTTGTCGCCGCTAATTTCAGCGAAAACGAAGTTGTTCGCAGCTTCCCAGAGGGCGCCGCAGCCCCGGAACTGATACTCACGAACGCGGAAGACTGCGAATGGCAAAGCGAAGGCCGCCTGAAACTTGCGCCGTATCAGGCCGTCATATTGCGCCTTTCATAGAGAATCGCGCGGCAAAAAAAGCACGCCTCCCCGGCAGGGGAGGCGTGTTGTCATTCCTTTTCTTCTTCCTCTTCAACAGGAGGGAGCTTTTTTATTTCCACCTCGGCGACGCGGCGGCTGTCCACTGAGAGGACGGTGAAGCTGAGGCCGTCAAAGCTGAAGCTGTCTCCGGGCTTGGGGATGCGGCCGAGCTGTTCCATGACCCAGCCGCTGAGAGTGACGCTTTCACTCTCGCAGGCGATGTCGAAGCGCTCGAACACCTCGTCCAGTTCAGCCGAGCCGCTTACGCGATAGCTGTCCTCACCGGTTTGCCTGAGCTCTTCCACGACCTCGTCGTGTTCATCCCAGATGTCGCCAACCAGCTCTTCCAGGATGTCCTCCATAGTTACGATGCCCAAAGTACCGCCGTACTCATCCGTGACGACTGCCATGTGTGCCTTGGCCCTTTGCAGAGTCTTGAGCAGGGCGCTTATTTTGATGCTGGGCGGGACGTACACAGGCTGAGACATGATGGCGGCGAGTCCGCCGTCCGCTATGCCGCGGTCATAGAAATCCTTCTGGTGAACAACGCCGACTATGTTGTCTATGCTGCCGTCGTAAACAGGCAGGCGTGAAAAGCGCGAGCTGCGGAAGGCGGCCGCGACGGTCTCCTCGTCCGCGTCGAGCTGGACAGCCACAAGGTCCACGCGAGGGGTGAGCACGTCGCCGGCCTCCTGCTCAGTGAATTCAAGCGCGCTGCGCAGCAGTTCGACCTCGTCGCTGTCTATGCCGCCGCCCTCTCCTGCCTCGTCCACGATGACAGAGAGCTCCTCCTGCGTCATGCTCCGGTCGCCCTTCACGCGGAAGAGTTTGGCGACGAGCTTTTTCCAGAGCCCGAAAACCCAGCTCAGGGGCATCAGCACCCACATGAACACGCGCAGCAGCGGCGCAGAGAAGCGCGCGAAGCTCTCCGGCGCCTCCTTGGCGACGCTTTTCGGGGTTATTTCGCCAAAAATAAGCACAACAACGGTCACAACGACGGTGGATACCGAGGCGCCCTTGTCCGAGTCGTTCAGCAGTCTGATAAATGTGACCGTACCGATGGACGACGCCGCGATGTTGACTATGTTGTTGCCGATGAGCAGGGTGGAGAGCAGCTTGTCAAAATCCGAGACGAGCTTCAGCACCTCTGCGGAGCGCTTGTCGCCCCTGTCGGCCTCCGCCTTCAGGCGCGCACGGTTGAGCGATGAGAACGCTGTCTCTGTGGCTGAGAAATACGCCGAGAACAGCACCAGGACCGCCATTATGACGATGCTTGTAAGATAATCCATAGTTTATGTATGACCTCCAAAAATCATATCTATACGGATGAAAGCCATTTCAGGGCGCAAAAAAGCGCACCTGTGCCCGGCTTGGGTACAGATATGCGCAACATATGGCGGTCACAGCAGGGGTATGCCAGTTTCCGTCGCTACTATCGCTGTCCTCCATGGGACCGGGCTCGCTCCTTTCCTGATTCCGCGCCTGGGCGCAGTCAATAGCGGGATTATACACCACTAATAGCGCTTTGTCAACCGCACGCGCGGCGAATATGCAGTTATTGCCATGCGGAGAGTGATATGACGAGTTCAGAGAAAAACTAAAAATCAGCATAAACGCTGAGGGAGGCGGCGAGAGAACGCCGGTCAAATTTGCTGCGACAGAGCTTATGGGATTGTTAATAATGCTGAATTAATGGCAATCAGCACAAAGCGGGCTTCGACGCTTTGTAGATATTGTGTTATGAAGATTAAAAAATATAGAATAACAAAAGCGCTTGAGCTAATTCTCAAGTGTGAATATTGAAGTTAAAATTGAATCAGAAAAGGGCGAAAGCCACGTGTATTTAAAAAGATGATATGGAGGAGAAAACGAAGTGAAAAAGCTATTTAGTCTTTTGCTTGTCGCAGCGCTGCTCATCGGTCTGCTCGCCGCCTGCGGAGAGCAGAAGGCGGCGCCCACCGGGGGCGAAAGCGGAGAGGGCAGCGGCCTTATCGGAGTTTGTATGCAGAACATGTCCAGCAGCATAGCGGAACTGGAATCCGCAGCATTGACCGAAACCTTCGAGGCGCTTGGCTACGAGGTGCAGGTCGTCTCTGCTGACGACAGCGTATCCAACCAGGTGCAGCAGATCCAGAACTTCATTCTGATGGACGCTGAAATGCTCGTCGTCCTGCCCTGTGAGATCGAGACGCTGGAGGACACCCTGCTGGAAGCCCGCGAGGCGGGTATAAAGGTCGTCATCAGCGGCGGCACCGGCACCATCTCTGAGGACGCCTATGACGCCGTCTCCGCCGATGATGAGTACATGATAGGCATGTACGTAGCCTCCGTTGCCAAAACGTGGGTCGAGGAGCATATGGATGCCGACGGCGACTGGCACGTTGCCTTCCTGAGCAGCACTATAAGCGATGACGCTAAGAGCCGCTGCGCGGGCGAGGCGCAGATTCTGGAGCCCTGGCTCAAAAATGAGGCTGGTGAGTACGTAAACCTCATGGGCGAGGTCGTCTCCGAGGCTGAGCGCATCGAAAACCCCGTCTACTGCGAGATGATAGCCGAGCGCGTGACAAATCTGGCTGACTGCACCACTGAGATGGACATCTCCGGCGACAACCGCTCCGTCGTTGCGGGCGTGCTGACCGACGACCCGAACGTGCGTGTTATCATTGCGTATAACTCCCTTGTTTCCACGGCCGGCAGCCAGTACATAATGGACACCTATCCTGAGGATGAGCAGGATGAGTTTGCCTTCTTCTCCGGCGGAGTAATGGGCGACGAGTACGAATACCTCATAGGCGCCGTGTCCGAGACTTCCGGCACCAAGAGCGTGTTCCGCGGTGCCTGCCAGTTCGGTGGCGGCGACGCGGCGGCCACCCTGGCGAACCTTGCCTATAACGTCATGTTTGGTGAGGCCGGCGTGGACTACGACAAGTCCAACCCTAACAGCATCGGCCTGTATTTCCCGATAGACGCGGAGCTGAACGGCGGCAACGCGGCCCTCGTCTGCTTTGACACCTCGCCCTACATTGAGAGCTTCACCTATGAAGAAGTGCTTGCCCGCGAAAACCTGATGGTCTACTGGGATGAGCAGAACGGCTACAACGACACCCTGCAGGAGGAGCAGGGAAGCGGGGAGGCCCCGGCCACCGCTGGCGGTGAATTCGAAGGCGGCACGAGCTACGTCGCCATGATGGAGGGCATAGGCGGCCAGGAGGCTCATCAGTTCGACCTCATGGACGACGGCACCTGACAGTTCTTCCTGCCCGGCAATGCCATGATAACCGACGTCTACGAGGGCAGCTATGTCCGCGAGGGCGACACGCTGACGATCACGGGTCTTAAGAATGTGGACGCCTCCTCAGAGTACGTCTACCCCGGCCTCTGGAGTTTCATCGACAGCGCCACCGGAGACGCCGTGGTTACGGTTGACGACGCATCGGGGACCTTTACTCCCGCCGAATAAGCCGAAAGGAGCGTGCGGCCATGCTGAAGCTGGAGCACATAAGCAAGACCTATCCAGGCGTGGTGGCGCTCGACGACGTATCTCTCGAATTCGAGCAGGGCGAAGTTCACGTCCTGCTCGGAGAGAACGGAGCGGGCAAATCTACGCTCATCAAGATAATCGCGGGCGCGATAGAGCCGGACGCGGGCGGCATCATCGACTTCGACGGCAAAAAGTTCACTCACATGACCCCTGCGCTCTCCGCACAGAACGGAGTTGCAGTCATCTACCAGGACATAAACCTGGTGACGCCCATGACGGTCGCCGAGAACATTTTCATGGGCCGCAAAATGGGCAAGGTGTACAGCAAGCGCCGCCTGAACGCGCTTGCGCGGGAGCTTTTGCGGAGTACGGCTTCAATATGGACCCTTCCATGAAGGTCTCGCGCCTGTCTCCCGCGAACCAGCAGCTTGTGGAGATAGCCCGGGCCATATCTAATAACGCTAAAATAATGATAATGGACGAGCCGACAGCGCCGCTAGCGGCCCACGAAGTGGAACTGCTGTTTTCCATCATCCGCAAGCTCAAGGAGCGCGGCGTCACGGTGGTGTACATCTCGCACAGGATGGACGAGGTGTTCCAGATAACGGAGCGCATCAGCGTCCTGCGAGACGGCCGCCTCATAAAGACGCTGGACACAGCCGATAACGACCGGCGCGAGCTCGTGAGCCTCATGGTCGGGCGTGAGCTGAACGAGAGCTTCCCCGCACGCACTCAGAAGGCGGGGGAGGTGGTGCTCGAAGCGCGCGACCTCACCGGCAACAGCGTAGAGCATATCAGTTTTCAGCTCCACAGGGGCGAGATACTGGGCTTTGCCGGGCTTGTCGGCTCCGGCCGCAGCGAGACGATGGAGCTCATAAGCGGGGCGAAGCGGCCGGACAGCGGCGAGATCTTGATAAACGGCCGCAAGGTGAGCATAGGTTCCCCTGCCTCCGCCATCCGCCACGGTATCGGTCTCATACCCGAGGACAGAAAAGAGCAGGGCGTCATCCTGCACAATACCGTGCAGTTCAACATCTCGCTCTCCAGTATGAAAAAGCTGACCAGACTGGGCTTTATAAGCGGCAGGCGCAACAGCGCCCTTGCGGAGAAATACCGCGGCGAGCTGAGGATAAAGGTCCCGGGTGTAAAGCAGATGGTGGTGAATCTCTCCGGAGGCAATCAGCAGAAGGTGGCCCTAGCAAAAGCCCTGGCCGCCGACCCGGACATCATCATCTTCGACGAGCCGACAAAGGGCATAGACGTCGGCGCAAAGCAGGAGATCTACCAGCTTATGAACGACCTAGTGGAGAGCGGCAAGGCCATCATAATGGTCTCCTCGGATATGGAGGAGATACTGGGCATGTCAGACCGCATAATCGTCCTGCATGAGGGCCTGGTGTCGGGTGAGCTCATGCGCGGCGAGTTCAGCTAGGAGCGGGTGTTGCAGCTGGCTTCGGGCGTCTGAGGGAGGTACGCAGCACATGAACGAAAACAATAAAGGCAGCAGCCTCAAGGCCGCAGGCCGATATCTGTATCAGGAAGGCACGGTATACATCATACTCGTTGCGCTCATCATCTTTTTCTCGATTTTCAACCCCAAGTTCCTCTCATCCCGCAATCTCTATAATCTCATCACTCAGAGCACCTATATAGCATCGCGGGTATGGGCATCTGCTTTGTAATGATCAGCGGCGGCATTGACCTCTCCGTCGGTTATCAGATGGCCGTCTGTGGCTGCGTCGCGGCGATCATCATGCTGGAGACGACGCTGCCTTTCTGGGTAGTCTGGCCGGTCTGCATCGTGCTGGGCTTCCTCATGGGTACGCTCAACGGCCTTATCGCTTCCAAGCTCAAGCTGTTTCCGCTTGTCGTGACGATAGCCACAAGCGAGGTGTTCAAGGGCATTGCCTATACGATAACCTCATCGAAGTCCTACTCCGGTATGCCGGACGCCTTCCGTGCGCTTTACAAGACGAAACTACTCGGTCTCCCGCTGGACGTCTACCTCGCAATTCTCGTCGTCGCCGCCACCTGGATAGTGTTGAACAAGACCCACTTCGGCCGCGACGTGCTGGCCGTCGGCGGCAACAAGGAGTGCGCAAGGCTCTCCGGAATCCGCTCGGACCTGGTTCAGACCCTCTGCTTTGCGCTGACCGGCGCCATTTTTGCCATTGCCACCCTGGACATGCTCGCCCAGCAGAACCAGACCTCCGCCACTACCGGCCCGGGTACTGAGATAACCTGCCTGACTGCGGCGATAATCGGCGGCATCAGCATGATGGGCGGCAAGGGCAACGTCGTAGGCATGGTCGCTGGCATCTTCGTCATGCAGATGATAGCCAACGGCATGCAGCTGGCGGGCTGGGGGACCTATACCCAGTACATCGTCAAGGGCGTCATTCTTCTGTTGGCCATAGGCTTTGATGCCATCAAAAACTATCCCAAGCCTGTCGTGCGCATACACAAGGACAAGGTCGGCGCCGGCAAGGCCTCCTGAGGGGGTGGGTCCCATGAATGAGCCTAAAACCTCGCCCGGCCTTGGCGCGCCGCCACCGGGCTGGACTCCGCCCATGGCAGATATCAGCTGGGTACGCCGGAAGTACCTTGACATTCCATATGCAGGGCAGAGCCCGAACCAGCGGCTAGACATCTATCTGCCGCAAGAGGGGGAGGGGCCGTTCCCTCTGCTCATACACGTCCACGGCGGCGGCTTCGCCTTTGGCGACAAGCGCGACGACCACATGAACGCCTACCTAAAGGCCCTCGGCTGGGGCTGGGCCGCCGCTTCTGTGGAGTACCGCCTGAGCGGCGAAGCGCCCTTCCCGGCAGCCGTGCTGGACTGTCGCAGCGCCGTGCGCTATCTGCGTGAAAATGCGGCTGAATACCACCTTGACCCTTCGCGCTTTGCGGCGATCGGCGGCTCTGCGGGCGGGAACCTCGCAGCCATGCTGGGCATGAATGTGCCTAACGGCGCCTTCCCGGGCGAGGGCGACTCCGGGAGCTATGCAGCAGAACCCAGTGTCGGCGCCGCCGTGGCGCAGTTCGGACCCATGAACTTCCGCACTATGGACGAGCAGGCACGCCGCAACGGCGTCAGCAATGTGGACCATGACGAGCCCTTTTCGCCCGAGTCCCGCTATCTCGGCTGCCCAATACCTGACGCCTCCGAGGCGCTCTGTGCAGCGGCTGACCCAGCGAGTTACGCCGGGCCGCGGATGTGCCCCATCTATGTGCAGCACGGCACCAGAGACAAGCTCGTCCCATATGAACAGTCTGTGGAATTTGTCCGCGCGCTGCGCGAGAGGGGAGTGGGTGAGCGCGTGAGCTTTCAGCCACTAGAGGGTGCGGACCACGAGGACAAGGCGTTCTTCACAGATGAAAATCTAAACCATGTCAGGGCCTTCTTGGAGGCCGTTTTGGGGGAGGGAAACAAATGACGAAGCGTATACCGGCCCTGCTCCCTGCGTTCTGTCTGCTGCTGAGCCTTGCCGCCTGCGGCAGCGAAGCGGCGCAGCCAAGCGCAGAGCCCACGCCGGAGCCTACGCCTTCGGCTCCGGCCCTGCCCGCGGGCAGCTACAGCTTTTCTGAAGCCGCGATGGGCGGCGCCTTCACAGTCGAGTGGGAGCTGGAGCTGCGCGAGGACGGCACATACACCATCATCGAGCACAACCCCTTCATGGGCGACCTCAGCTACGAGGGCGAGTACACCGTGGACACCGACGGCGTGGTCACGACCCTGCCCTTTGAGGGCGAACCGCCCATGGCCGAGTTTTTCGAGGCCGACAAGAGCTGCAAATGGACGCTTGACGGCGAAAACTGCAAGCCTGTCAACTATGTAGAGAGCGGAGACGCCCCGGCGGAAGAGGGCGGCCTTGCAGGCATAAAATACGCCTCCAATTCCGAGGCCCAGGTGCTGGATATCCACCTGCCGGAGGGTGAGGGGCCGTTTCCGGTCATCGTGCTCGTCCACGGCGGCGGCTTTCTCTTCGGTGACCAGGCCATGCCCATTATCCAGCCGGTCATAGACGCCGGAACGGCTGCGGGCTGGGCTGTTGTGAGCGTGGACTACCGCAAGTCGGGCGAGGCCGAATTCCCGGCGGCGCTGGCCGACGTAAAGGCCGCCGTGCGCTTCGTGCGCGCCAACGCAGAGCAGTACGGTTTTGATGCAGAGCGCCTCGCCATCTGGGGCGAGTCCGCGGGCGCGTACCTTGCGCTTATGACCGCCCTAACCCCCGAGGTCGCTGAGCTCAACGGCGACGTGACGGAGAATCTGGAGTGCTCCTCCGCAGTCTCGGCCCTCGTGGACTTTTATGGACCCGTGGAGTTCTGGACGATGGACGCCGAATACGCCGCGCTGGGCAGGGAGGATACGAATTTCGCCACCTCCGAGAGCTTTGAGAGCAAATTCCTCGGCTTCCCCGTGGGGGAGGATGAGGCCGCGACCTACGCCTCCTACTGGGGCAGTTACACCTACGCCCTGCCTGCCGATTTCGCCCTTAGCGCCTGGATACAGGTGGGCGACGCCGACCAGAACGTCCCGTATACCCAGTCCGTGAACTTTGCAGAGCGCCTTAGCGCGCTGCTGGGCGAGGACAGAGTCAGCTTCAGTATTATCGAAGGCGCGGCGCACGAGGACGCGCAGTTCTACACCGAAGAAAATCTTGCCGCTGTACTGGAATTCCTCAGCGGCGCGATAGGATGACAAAAATGATCACAGGCACTTGGTTTTTCGACGAAAAATACAACTGCTGGTGCCTTGAGGATGTGCCGTACACCGAGAGGCCAACCTCTCCAAGATACCAGCAGCTGAGCATCTTCGTCCCCGCGCCCTACATGAGCGCGCCGGGCGTCGTGGATGAGCAGGGCAGCTTTGGCCCTTACACTTCCCGCACAGTCCCGGTTGTATTTGAGAACAACTCCGCCGGCTATATGCAGATGCCCCACACCTGGCTCGGCGGCCCGCGCTGCTACGCGGAGCAATATTTGGAGCGCGGCTTTGTGTATGTCACCTGCGGCTGCCGCGGCCGCGAGTCGAGGGACGCGGAAGGCAGGCTGACAGGCAAGTCCCCGGCGGCGCTAGTGGACCTCAAAACTGCCCTGCGCTTTTTGAGGCACCACCGCGCTCAACTGCCCGGCGACTGGGAACGCGTCGTCTCTGCGGGCTGGAGCGCAGGAGGGGCCATGAGTACATTGCTGGCCGTATCCGGCGACAATGCCGTCTTTGACGCCTATCTAAAAGAAAATGGCGCATATATGGACGAGAGCGACGCCGTCTGGGCAGCGCAGATCTATTGCCCTATAGTGGATCTGCAGCACGCGGACATGGCCTACGAGTGGTTTTTCCACGCTGACAAGACCTGCGAGGACTCTCCCGCAGACGATGACGCCTTTTAAGGAAGCGCTTTCCGCGCGGCTGGCGAAGAGGTACGCGGAGTATTTTAACTCCCTTGGCCTGCGCGCACCCGGCTCTGGTGAGACGCTGAGTATAGAGGACGGGCGAGGCGGCTCCGCCTGCGAGCTGCTTCTCGACGAGCTTGAAGCCTCGGCCACAGATTTTCTCCGCCGACTGGCTGCGGGCCGCCTGCCGCTCAACTGCTCGGTGGAGGACTATCTGAGCGGACGTTATACGGAGCTTGTCCCAGCCCCGCCCCCGCCTGTGCCTCCGGACGCTCCGCCCCCGCCTCCGCTTGGCGAGCTGATGCTCCGCCCGCCTAAGGGCGTTGACGCGCCGCACTTTGAACCGCCCATGCTGCCCGTCAAGGGCACGGACAAGCGCGCCTGGCTAAACTGGGACGGTGAGAGGGCACATATCAGTGGAATAGACGACTACGTCCTTAACCACCGTCGCCGCATGAAGCCCTGCACCTCCTTCGATAAACTCAGCCGCGACAGCGGCGAGAACGAAGAATTTGGCTCCCCGGAGCAGAACCTGCGCCATTTCAGCCGCGATGTTGCAGAAGCGCTCTCAGAAATGTCTGCAGAATATCCCGAGGCAAAAGCGCTTGCCGCAGAATACGCCCGCGACATAGCGCAGCCGGGCCTGGAGGACATTGTGCGGCTCATAGACCCCTACAGCTATATCGGCCAGCCCGGCAGCAAGCAGGCTCGGAGCCTCCGCATAAGAGTAGGCGCCCGAGATGCCGACACCTCACCGATGATAGGCTTGACCCTGGCGCTCAGCCTGAGCGCCGCCGGCATTGACACCGACTACGCCCTGGTCTGGGACCAGCCTCACAGCGAAGCCGACTACCCCGGCGAAGTCTGTGACTGGATAGACTCACTGAGCAAATAAAACACAGGCCCCGAATACTCGGGGCCTGTGTTTTTGATTTATTCAGGCTCAGTTGCAGGTGAGCCAGCCGCCGTCGGTGGGCAGAACCACGCCGTTTATGTAC
>ERZ779866.1034-NODE-1034-length-29508-cov-5.220691_pt1 | contig 29508 bp, 31 predicted proteins | sample MGYA00511248_ERZ779866 | MGnify/ENA primary metagenome ERZ779866 (study PRJEB29588, sample SAMEA2155758) | human gut metagenome | biome: human gut; feature: human-associated habitat; material: faeces | place: Denmark | collected 2008/2010 ... | reverse complement strand
TGGCCGGTAAACAAGTAGCCCTATACCTATCTATGTCCGTTGAGGAAGATCGGTATAGGGCTTTTTTTCGTTTTGGAACATCAAACCAGGCGGAGGATGTCGCAGACAGACTTTACAACCGCAGAGCTTGCTCTGCATTACAGGGGATTGGGGGCCGGGCCACCAACAAGCAAAGTGCAAAAAGTAAAACGTTTGCATTGCTTGCCAATATTATCTCAAGTTTAATGAATTTACGACCGCTCTCCAGATGAAAACTCGTTATATTGAACTAAACAAAAAATGACTCAAGCAAACCGTAATCTTTACTGTGTTTCAAATGAAGAGATAATTGCTTCAATCTCTTCCGCATCACATGTAGTGGTCAGTGAGTAAACAGACATACCATCAATCCAAACAAAACGGTTTTTTTCAATATTTGAACTCTTATATACTTGGATACCTCCAATTTCCACCAGTTCACCATCATTATTTTGTTCTAGTGCCAAGCTCACCGCTTTTGCGCTGAAGTAATGGTTCCAAAGAAGCATCAGTGTTGCGGTCGGATCAGCTTCGCTCATATAAGAGATGTTTAGAATTAGTTCATCGTCAAATCGGACTGCATAGTACTGCACGATATGCCAGCCATCTGGTAGATAGCTAGGGAGTGCTGGCTCCATTCCGAAAAATGCTACGACAGTTTCCCAGTCTGTTGTCGTTAGAATATTAGTAATGGTGTCATCGCCCACGGCAACGCTTTTTTCCACTAGACCAGGATCTATGCTTTGTCCTTGGAGTGTATATTGCTGTCCATCATCCGTAGAACGCCCAGATAACCATTCCCGATTTAGTATTCCATCACCTACAATTACCAACACCAGAATAGCAGCAACAACTGCCATGGCACGCACTCCAACATGCAAAGAAACGCTCTGATGCTGCTTCCTTTCTAACCTCTGTATCAATGCGGCCTGATTCTCTTTGCTTCTATCCTCAAATGCTAACCGTCCTTGCGTGCCTATCTGCCAGAGCAGTTCTTCACATGCTTCTACTAATTCCATATCGGCAGATCTGTCTTTCCGATCTATTTCGGATTGTAGCAACGCTTCAAGCCGGCGTACAGCTTCGTTCTGCGGTATGCTCCCATATTCGATTAGCTCCAGTATCTGCATAATGCTAGATTTTTTCCGCTCACTCATTTTAGCACTTCCTTCATTTTATATGGTGCTTAAACAAGGTCAAAGTACATTGTCCAATAAAAGGAAATATCATTAAGCGGAAATGACGTCCCTTTGCTCGGATTCTGTCTAGCGTGCCTCTAACAGAAGTAATGGAAAGTTTAGATTGCTGCGCTGTGTCTTTCAAGGATAACCCTTTTTCGTAATATGCTCTGAATATCTTCTGCTCCAGCGGCGATAATGTCGCCATGAATTCCTCTATCGTTTCCTGATAGTCTGTATGAGCAATCCAGGCCAATATATTATCCATTAGATCCGGAACATCCCCATACGCTTCCAGACTCACGGATTTGCCGATTATTTTTTCGCGCTTCTTGGCTTTTCGAATATGTGACAGCATATAGTGCGTACAACAAGTAGCAAGCCAACCATACTGGTTTGGGCTCGATGCAAAATCATCGGCATGACAAACCGCACGATAAAAAGCCTCCTGTACACAGTCCTCGGCAATGGAAACGAAACGCGGATTATATGAAACGAGCTTAATACAGTGGCGTTTTAACGACGAGTAGTATTTAACATACATTTCTTCAATGCTATTTGAATTGATCTTCACATCATTCATTAACATTCCTCATTTTATGTGCGCTTAGGGACATTGATGCTGGTGAAAATGAATAATCGTGAATATGCTATTTTCGGCGTTTGGATTCCAATGCCGTATAAATCAACTGGTCAATGGTATTTAGTAGCAGTGCAGTCTCATCTGAACATTTGTGGCTCAAAAGCATTAGCTGTTTCTTAGCTTCACAAACCGTTTCGGGAAGTGTTTCTAATGCAAGCAGTTCATCATTACAGTCATCCAAGACACAACCCGGTTTTAGTTTGAGTAGTTGACAGAGTTGAATAATCCTGTACAGGCTCAGTTCCTGTGCACCTCGTTCCATGTTGCTATAGGTCTTAACCGAAACGCCAAGCAACTCGGCAACATCCTTTTGCTTTAAGTTCAGCTGCTGCCGTGCAACACGAAAATGGCGACCTATACGACGATAATCTATTTTCGAATGCATATGATCTCCTTTTTTGTATTATGGCTTTTCTTCTCTATGACATTGATTACCATCAATAGCGTTGACTTCATTTCAATTTTACTTTGCACGTTGTAAAAAATAAACGCCGCTATAGAATGGTATGGATGTTATTTGGTTGATTATTTGCAGTTTTTCTAAGCTCTATTCAAAATATGGTGTAGAAGTCAATCATCAAACATTATTAGAAGTGAAAAAGACTCCGCATTTCTTTCGATCCATCGAGACGGTCATTATCAAGGAATGCGTCACAATTTATAGTTGGCGTAGCTTCATGTAATCTCTTGCTTCAATGAATTGGAGCTTCAGCAAAAGAAAAATCTTTTTTGGGGGAAAATTATTAGGAATAATGTATTTATCCTTTTTCATGCACTATGGATTATGAAGGAGGGAAAATGATTACCTGTGGTAATCGAACGTTTCAAAATAACCCAGAGACCGTTCATCAATTAAAGGGAGGTGCGATAATAAGGAGAAAAGTGTTTTTCTGATACCCCATTCTTTATTGATTAAATATGAAAGGTGAAAGAATATGAGCGTTTTGAAAAAAATCCTTGTAGGATTCGTCGCATTAATGGTTATTGCTGCGGGGTTTAGTTGTAGCCTTGCCGATGCAATTATGCCTTTGGCTGACAATGTTTTTGATGCTACAAAAGTAGACCTTTCTCCCACGGGTAGAGTGAAGCTCTACTGTGCAACATACGAAAATAAAGATACAATCAAAGTCACTGCTTGTTGGCTCGAAAAAGAGGTTGGAGGGGAATGGGAATTTGATTGTTCCCTTACTCCTCCGGCTGACGAGAGTCACAACACAAATGGATACGCCGCATCTTTTAATTGTCTGTCTTCAATCGGAAGCGGAACGTACCGTCTTGCCGCAACATTCAATGCTGATGGTTATGAGATAACGCGTCGTTCAGTAGGTGTATCGTTCTAAGAGAAAACGGAAAGTAGTCTAAAAGCCTCCTGCATAGCAATTAATTTTGCTTTGTAGGAGGCTGATTTTATCATATTAGATTAGATGGAACTTTATCACCACAAAACTGAAGCCGAAACCTAAAGGGCATGTTTACACAACAGAACAAATGAATGAAATTGTTACAATCTTCCGGCTCTTTTTTGTTGGACAACAGCAACTGCTCTTGAAAATGCACAGGCCCAAAGCCCTACAGCGATTGTCTGAATCATATGAACATCTCTCCATATCAGGAAGAAGCAGATGGCTAATAGCTGGAAGATTAGTGCTCGTTGTGAATGTTTGGAAAATTGCTTTCTTTTATTGGACAGGTATGCTTTGTTTATATGCAATACAAGGGGAAAGCGCAGCATGAAACCCATAGATATTAGAGCTATTATTAGACTTGCGGGCAGCGGGAATGGGATGAACAATATGCTCAAGCAACATAACAAGCCAACTGCCATTGTAAGAAAACACCTTAAATGCGTCGAGGCATGGAATCCTCCACCCAGAGTCTGATTTATATAGAACATTCCGATAATTACCAGTGCCTCAGTGGTAGAACGCATGACCACACCGATCAGCACTAGACCGAGTGTGCTGATCATAGTGTACAGGATCGCGTCAAGACCATATGCATAGACTTCGTGATCTTTGGCACGCACAATTCCATTCGTCTCAAGGAATGCAAGGATTGCTTCAATGAGTTGATTCATTTTTCTCTCCTGTAGGATACGGCAAGGTGATCGTTGCTATAAAAATACAATCTCTCATTTCAAAACTACAAAAACCCTCTGCCTTTTGAGCAATGGACTCTATATTCGGAATTCCAAAACCATGAGGTGCGGAGCATTTTGATTTTGATGTTAGAAATCTCTTGCCCCGACGGTTGATTGTTGATGGTGCCATTGTATTCTCGCATCGTATGGAAAAAGTATTCCATACGCGTTGAAAGCTCAGATGAATCCACTTTGGAGTTTGGGCATCCTTGATACGCAAGGTACCCTCCATTGCATTGTCGAGCAAGTTTCCGACAATGGCGCAGAAATCAACTTCGCAAATGGGCAAGGCAGTTAGTGGACACTGCGACAGTTCAAAGTCTATGCATTTGTTTTTACATGCCAGCATTTTGGCCGTAAGCAACGCATCAACCGCGATGGAGCCGGTAACAAACGTGTTTCTTTCACTGATTCTTTCTTTGTATTTTGCCAAGTATTCTGCTGCCTGTGGGGGTTGCTGTTGAATCAGTTGTTCAATTGCCTGTAATTGATGCTTGAAATCATGCTGACGGGCAAGCATATCTGAATACATATCCTGCAACGCCTGCTGGTGTTCTTTGGTTAGCTGTGCCTGCTTGAGAGCAATTTGCGCTGCATTTTCCTTCTGAACGGTTTTGGTCATGAAATGATAAAGCCATACTGAAAATGCTGAACAAAGGAATAATGCTCCATAGGCGGCAAAAATGTGCCAATCTTTATGATAGGATGCCTGAACTTGTAAAGAAAACAGCATTTCGATCGCGAACAGAACAGAAAGATTTGTAGCCAGAAAGAGAAGCAAAGCCGAAACCTCAACCGGCGAATATGTTCTTTTCATTTTTGAAAAGAAAAACATCACAAAAAACATGGCAAGGTTGGTTGACATGACAAAGATAAAACGTAGCGGTCCTTGCGACATAAGGACTTCGTAGGTACCTGGAGTAAGAATCAGGCACAGTTGAAGCATCAGGCCGACTATTGCTATTGCGATAGCTTCCTTAACCAGCACCCAAAAAGCCGAAACATACCACGGATCATCAGAGACAAACAGCAAGTAAATAAAAAGGAATATGATATGGACGCTATCTGTGATGGGGATATCAAAAAAAAGATACAGCGTATAAAATGCCGTACAGGTCAGGACGCAAACCCAATCAGCCACTTTGCTCGGCTTTGAAATGTGGGATCTGCTTTTGAGAAAGAAAAGATACAGGCTGGATTGAAACAGGTTAATCCCAATTTCAAAGATGATCCATAATACCGGCACGTCTTTCACCCCTTCGCGCATAAATGCGAATTACAATTCAAATCTGCTTTAGCGTTTAGTCTTGCATTGATTGGACCTTATGCCAGAAATATTCGAGAAGTACTCATTAAACGCACGTTCGAGAGGCAAGAAATAGGTCTGGGAAATGGGGACTATGTGTTTGTTTGACATTGTCAACGTGGTTTTGCTAAACCTCCGAATATGTTCCAGATTCACGATGCAACCACGATGGCATTGAACAAAAAGATTTTGAGGTAATTGTGCAGCAAAGTCTCGCAGGCGTGTCCGTACTTCCATCGCTTCATCTAAATTGGCTAGATGCAATTGTAGATAGTGAGATTGCGTTTCCATATATATCAAATCTGAATATTTCAAAACAAACCGCTGTTCTCGGGCATTGACCACAATGCTTTCCCGGGAGAGAAGAGAAAAGCGCTGGTATACAATCTCCAGGCAGTCCCATATTTGCTCCTTTTGAATAGGCTTTTTCAAATATCGAAGTGCATTCACGACATAACCGTCGTAAACGTAGTTGGCAAAATTTGTGACAAATACGATAAAGACATTCGCGTCCTTTGATCGGACTTTCCGGGCAAGACTCATCCCATCCATCTCACCGGGAATTTGAATGTCTAAAAACAGCAAATCCATAGCCAGTCCATTTTCCCATCGCTCCAGCAAATCTTCAGAGGACTGAAAACAGACATACGACACATCCTGACGGTTTGTGGTCGTCATCCAGCTTTTTATTACATCACAAATAGCTTCCTGGTAGTAGGATTCATCTTCGCAAATGACGATTCGCATCATAGCCTTGCGCCCCCTTAATTATAAAACGAATAACGGATTTATTTTACTCCGATATAGAATAAATTGTCAATAAATTGTCAATTAAATGAAGAATTGCAAATATAAACATAATAAATAATATTTACTCATTTACTTTGGATTTTCGATGAAAAACATTATTTCGGTTTTTCTGATAGTAAGTAAATTGATGCAAAAGATATTCATTATTATAATATAACATGTCTCCCGCCGAAAAGGCAGGAGACATCAAATATTCTATATCACAGACGGAAATTGCAGAAGATAACAGCTCAAACAAACGGTAAAAGAAAGCTCCAAAGAATGCTTTTCTGCCTAAAATGTATATCCAAAAGAATTTATGCAGGTTCTCATTTGGAGAGGTGTTTTGTCAAATTAATATACACCTGAATCATTGCGCAAATTCGAGTTCTATCCCTCTCCGGTAGATCTTCTAACGAAATGACGCAGCGATCATCAATTCCAAGCAGATAATCTGCGGAAACGGAAAAGAATTCGCAAAGTAGGACAATATTGGCCGCAGATGGAGAAGAGTCACCATTTTCCCATTTTCTAATCGTCCTAAGATTCAAATTCAGTTTCTCGGACAACCCAACTTGAGTCAAACCCATTTGCTCTCGCAGCTGAGCGATTCGAGACGATATCACAGTATCCACCTCCTATTATATCCTATCAAAAACAGTAAGTACTATCGTCACCTTTTTGGAGCACAACTTTACCTGTTATCTGTCTTAATTTCTGGATCTCGTGCCAAAATTACATGATTTCGCGCCGTCTTTCCCCATACACCATATGTGTTGTTACAATTGAATTACCATTTGGGAGGGAGGGAAGTTCTATGAGGCGGTTGATGACCATTATTGCCAAATTGATCTATCAATACGGTACAATTTACTCAAGAAAGCCAAGTGCTCACGGCTCCTATGAGGCCCCTGTTCCACAACGGTTTCACGAATAATCCCCCACAAAAAAGAAACCGAGTAAAAGTAGAAATGGAGGAGATGCCATTGGCGAAAGTAATCTGATTCCCTTTTTCAGGTAGGTGGATTTGAACCGCATACGGCTTTGCATAAATAACCGGGAAAAATCAATACAAAAGATAAATTGCCCCGTGAGAAGGAGGTACATTCCATGAAGAAGGTTCTGTGTTTGATGTTGGTAGCAATGACGGTTCTGGCTCTGGCTATTCCAATGGGAGCATTGGCTGAACGTCATAGCTTCAGAATCTATGGTGTTTATTGCACCAGTGAAAATGATCCGCCTCGGTACTATCCAACGGAAATCTGGAAATACAACTCGTTGGCACGTATGTACGTTATTCATGAAGCGCTAGGAACAAGTAATGCATATACGAATCTTCTACATGCCACTCGTTCTACAACCACTGGTGCGAATGGAATTCTCTCTGGGCAGAAATGGTGTACGCCCGATCTCTACGTTCCGATTCAAAGTAACGCAATCTATCAAAATTACTACTACGGCGTTGCAGCACGAGGGAACACGAAATACAATATTTACGAAGGTCTTACTCAATTCGATATTTCTGGCGGATTTGATCCGAATTGAGCATAATCAATGCTGACGCATTGACAATACTGCAACTAATGAAAATACTGATGCAGCCTCTAATGCTGCATCAGTCTTTATCATATTTCTATTTCCATAAAAGATGGAAGTAGTTCCATCTCTGTGATCAACGTATGAACGGAAAGGCAGGTACTCTCTATGAGAAATTGGATCTCACGCGTTGGCTGTATTTTTGCGGCAGTTCTGATCATGGCCCCTCATGCAGCGGCGCATGCTGAGGAGAAAATAACGCTTTCTGAGTTGAGAGAAAGCTGTCAGCAAGGCTGGCATGAGACCTATGATTCCCACGGGCGTACCATTGATATTGACTTGGAAATCCTGACTCCGGATACTGACTGTTTTCCTGTTGTATACGCAGATCCGTTACCGAAGACGGGAGAGCACAGAGGTTCAGAAGTGTCAACGGTCAACAATCATGTAGAAGAATGGAGAAGTGAAGGCACTCTTCGGGTGGATTATCCGGATAGCGGCGTTCTGCGAGCGGCGCAAAGGGAACATCCGGAAGCTGTAACTCCCGGTGGATATAATCAATACTCTATTATCCGGCAAATTACTGAATTTGAAACCGACAAGCCCTATGCATATAACAATCCAACCACAGTAGCAGATGCACAGGCGCTATTGGAGGATGCCAGCAAAACGTATTTCCCGGAAGTGGAAATTGAACTCATGCCCCATTGGCTCAGGGCCTATCAGGGAGACATGAAATATGATCGTCAAAACGATACATACAGCGGAGAACCGCTTCCTCAGTCGGAAGCCACGTTGATGGTGTATTTTGATCAGATCATCCGTGATATCCCCGTCCTTGGCTGCGCTGCCCAGAGTTTTGCGCGATACGCGGGTACAAACAGCAACGAGAAGCAGTTGATGTATGGTGCAATCGCCATTACGCAGGGCTGCAAACGCTTTGGAATCGACGAGCTTTATCGCAGTCTGCAGTTTCTTCTGGTGCAAGAGACCGAAGTGATTGCGCAGGACGTCCCTTTGTGCAGCTTTCAGCAAGTCAAGAATACCTACGAAAAACTGATCGAGGAAGGAAAACTCAGAAGCATTTCGAGCTTAAGGCTTGGTTATATTATCTGGCAGAATGAAGGTACCTATACCTATAAGCTCATGCCTACCTGGGTAGCCGAAGGAGAATTATTCCCCAATGCGACTGCAGAAAAATCGGGGATAAAAGTGCAATATGATACCATCTCCGCAAACTGGGGGTACATTATGGTCAATGCCCAAACCGGAGAATTGATTGATCCATGGAAGAAGGGGAAAAACCGTTCCTTCGATTGCCCTGACTTGCTAACTTGGGAGGATTGACATGCGTGGAGAATGGAAACAGGCCTTGCTTTCCCCGTGGTTTTGGGTGGCGGCTATTGTCATGATGCTTTCGTGCTTTGGTATGTCGCTTCCTCAATGGCTTGTCAGCAGTGATTGGGGGATGGAAAACAGAAGTTCAGCCCTGCAGCTTTCCTTGATGCCCATCTTCTTCGGCGGCGCATCCTTGATGTTTCCCTTCTGCGCGTCCATTGTTTATGCGCATAGCCAAATTGAAGAGTTTGAAACAAGGCTGTTTGAGGCCAAGCTCATGCGCTCGTCGATACGTCGGTATATATTTCGCAAAGTATCGGTAAATTTTGTAGCCGGAGGATGTGCAGTCAGTTGCGGTTTTTTGCTTCATGCTGGAATATGGCATTTGATTGCGTGGGCTTCAGATCCAAGTAAGTATCCTGGACATGAGATTCCATTTTCGGCAGATTGCATCTATCTTCCGTGGCTGAATATCTTTCATGGGCTTCCCATTCTTATCTGGATGGCTTTGGGAATGTGCTTTATGGGAGGTATATGGGCAACGGTTAGTTTAGCTGTTGCCACATGGATTCCAGACTTGTTGGTATCCATATCGTTGCCGACATTTCTCTATTTTGTTTGGAATTCGCAAGCTACAAGCCGTATGCTCGGCGTGCAACTCCCGTATACTGCGGAGCTATACAACGATGCGTTGACATGGGCGATGGTTAGACGATCCGTTTTGGTGAATCTTGCTTTTTGGGTGGTAGTATTGATAGCCTATACGATAGGCTTGCGCAGGAGGTTACATGATGCGTAAACGTCCATTGCTCACGATCGCGGTGGCCAATTTCCATACCTGGTTGCAATCGTCTCGCGTGCTCAGCATGATAGGATGCATGGTTTTCTATTGCCTGATGCAGGCTGTTGTAGATCATTCGAATTATGCCTTGGAAGGGGAAAAAACACTGCTTTTCAATGTGTCAGAACTGCTTTTTCTGAAACTGTATAGCAGTTTTTTTACCATGGGAAGTCTTCTTTTTCTTGTGATGGTCAGCGAGATCCCGCTGCGTTACGCTTTTCAAAACTTTATGCTTGTTCGGACCTCCCGAATCAAATGGACACTGGCGCAAGTGCTTCATAGTGCTGCCGCAGTATGCTTTGCCATGGGAATTCTTTGCTTGTGCTTTTCCTTATTTGCTACCTTTTATGCTTCGCCCACCTCTGGTTTTTCAGAGAATGCTCTTGTGGAACTTGGCATCGTGACAGAAGACTATACCATCATACCCCTTTATATCCGCAGACTGGGTTCGCCGGTGTTGGCCTGCCTCATAGCCCTGCTTCCTATGTTTTGCTTCTGGTTTTCCATGATCCTTCTCATTCTTTTTCTGGGCTTGTGGAACAAACCCTTGCTGGGACCTGTTTTATTTGGCGGTCTATTACTGTTTTCCAGTACGTTCATGGTGGAGGCACTTCCATCCTGGATACCTTATCCAACAGACTTCTCATCGTTGAAGGCAATCGTTTCGGATTACGAAGGACATGAATGGAGCAGGCTTACAGCGGTTCTTGTCGGATATGGAATTTTTGACGGTATCATGATCTTGCTCATGTGCATCCGAAGCCGAAACATGGACACAAGTTGCTTTTCTATTACATCATAATAAGGAGAACAACCGTGAATGTTTCAGCACAACGCAAGAATTTATTGCTTTATGCATACATCCAAGCTTCTTTCTTCGCAGTGTTTGCCGTACTGTGCATATTTACAGGCAAATATCCGTGGGACAGTAATCCATTTAATTCCTTCACACTTCAAGCTTGCGCATGGCTCAATGGAAGACTGGATTTAGGAGAAAACTATCCATGGCTTGAATTGGCGATTTATAAGGGCAGGTACTATGTCAGCTTTCCGCCGTTTCCTTCGTTCTTTTTGCTCCCATTTGCGGCAGTTTTCGGTGAAAACACGCCAGAGACTGCCATATCTTGGGGGATAACAATGATTGGAATTTCATATGCCATCCGTCTGTGTAGACTGGCAAAAGTATCCGATGATTATATTCCCTTTTTAGTATTGTTCCTTTACTTGGCGAATGGATATGTTTTTGTTGGCTTTACCGGATGGGTTTGGTTTTTCGCTCAGACTCTTTGTTTTACGCTGAGTCTTATGGCACTTTATTATGCTTGGAAAGGACGAGGGGGTATTGCTTTCTCCTGTTGGATTTTTGCTGTCGGATGCCGTCCTATGATCTTGTTTTATTTTCCCGTACTATGTGTATTGCTTTATCGCAGTTCACAGAAGAATAAAAATATCGTATCCTTTTTCCTCAAGCATATGTACTGGTTTGTAGTTCCTACGATCGTTGGGTTAGCTTATTTGCTATTAAATGCATTGCGCTTTGGTGATCCCTTTGAGTTTGGCCACAATTATCTACCGGAATTTCTTGAAGCACCAAACGGTCAGTTTTCTTTCAAATATCTATCGAATAACTTAAGCAGCTATCTCCAAGCGCCAAAGCTAAGTGCAGAAAGTAGCAAGTTATACATTGATATATATGGGGGAATTGCATTTTGGCTTGTAAATCCCATATTTGTGGTTGCTTTTTTCCTTTGGATTAAGGAACTGAAGCACGCAGGGCATGAAGCGTTCAGAAGTTTACGTTTCCTTTTACCGCTTAGCGTGTTTGTCCATCTTCTCTTGATTTGCTGTCACAAAACATTGGGAGGGTGGCAATTTGGAAATCGGTATCTTGTTGATTTCCTTCCATTTCAGTTCCAGGGGATTCTTATATGGACACGTGATATGCAGCTGTTTAATCGAAGATGCAGTCCGTTGTATGCTCTAGGAATAACCATGAATCTTGTAGGCTCTGCCGCATTGTATGCAGAATGGTTATAAAAGGAGGAAAAGTAAATGATTTCTATTCAATCCGTATCCAAGACATATAAAGAACAACAAGTCCTTTGCGATGTTTCCGTAGAGATGCATGGTGGGGTTATCTATGGTTTGGTCGGCCCTAATGGTTGCGGGAAAACCACGTTGATGCGATGCATTTGCGGATTAACACGGCCCACCAATGGCATTGTGACTGTTCTTGGTAAACGCATCGGTAAAGAATGCGATTTCTCTCCATCCACTGGCATTATTATTGAAACACCAGGTTTCTTACCTCACTGTAGTGCACGACGGAATTTGAGCATCCTGGCAGGTGTTTCCGGGAAGGTGACCAAGGCACGCATTGATGAAGTGATTCAGCTGGTTGGTTTGGACCCTGCGGACAAAAAGCCCGTAGGAAAATATTCCCTGGGCATGCGGCAGCGTTTAGGCATTGCCCAAGCCATTATGGAAGATCCACAGATTCTCATTCTGGATGAACCCTTCAACGGTCTGGACAAGGACGGCATTGCTCATATTCATACGCTTTTGCAAAACTTGAAAAATCAGAGAAAATGCATTCTTCTAGCCAGCCATAGTGCCTTGGATATTGCGCAAGCGTGTGATATGGTATACACATTTCAGCAGGGAAAGCTGATCCAAGAGAAAGAGAAGTGCTGACGATACATCCATAATACCTATATGAGAAATGACGATGGATAATCTGACATATCCTTTGATTACAATAATCACCATGAAACAAAACACGATCTTATCCTGCCGGGCTCACAGGGATAATATCGTGTTATTTTATAATTTCTACTATGGTTCACGGTCCTTCTCGCGAATTATTCGTAGGCGAAAACTCGCGGATGGATCAGCCGACGGTGTGGTCTTCTACTACAAACAGATAGGCATCGGATATGAGCGTCATAACAGCCTTTCAACAGCGTAGCCTCAGCCGTCCTCTCTATCTATCGGCAAAGGAAATAATCGGTTTCTTTTTTTGCTTGGCATATTGCAACGTTGTGGCAGCTCCCCCCCAATCGTGGAGAACATAAGCAACTATCACATCGGTAGACTCTACCATCCAGCGGTTTCTATAGGAAATTGCAAAACGGCGAGGGACAGCTTCCAGCGGCGGATATACTGTGCTGTCATAATAGGAAATATCTTGCCTTGTTTTTAGGTAGGCCAAGACTAATACCAGCTCGATCTGCGGGTATCGCTTTTTTTGCTTTCGTAAAACGGATGCTGCCAAACTGTCAAAGGCTCCATAGCCACCTAGATAAAATGTTGTTATGCCCTGTTCGATTAAGCGTTGCGTCACTGTGTACAGCCACTTTTCCACTTCCGCGCTTTGTGAGATTCGCGAGTGGCCACAAAATGTAGCAATCATTTTCCCACCTCCTGTTATAGTGATTATAATCACTATAACAAAAAGCGGCAAGCCCCATATAATATTCAAAAAACGGGGTGATGCGGTGCCAATCTCTTTTCGTCCGATGCGGCAGTTTATGGAAGACAATCATATTTCATTCTACCGTTTGGCCAATGAAGGAATTGATGCGCAAACGCTGCAAAGAATACGGCACGATAAGCCTATTACGACCGACACACTTGGGAAGATTTGCAGTATTATGAAATGCCAGCCGGGAGATTTGATTGAATATATTGATGATAATTGTGAATCTGCCGAATCGTAAAATTACAAACTATTCGTGGCCTTTGCAAAAAACAAGCGTCCTCTCCTAATGGGGGAGGACGCTATTTTTATCCGTAGCCCAAATCTTTATTGTAAATTTAAGTCATGCTTTTTTCAAAAGTCCAGCTTCGGCAATCCAAATAAGCTGATGAAGAATGTGATTGTCAGCAAAATAAGACCATCTGTTTTGTCTAATGATTCGGGCAGCCTTTGCTTTTGACGTAAAGGACCACCAATTACGCTGAACCAAACCGCTTCGTCAATGGTCGCTTCTTCCATGATCTGCTCTGACAATTCGTCAAATTCCAAGCTCTGCCGAGCGACGACGGCTATAGAGTCGCGTTGCACTTCAATGGGCTTCTGCTATTTAGCTGCTTGCTACGCTAATCTGGGCAAAATGCAATAGCGTGAATTGTTGTTTTCTCGTAATGCACGAGTGAACGCCGAGAAAACATGCTCCTTTTTCGTATAACATTGGTGGCCGCTGTTTTTTTGCTTTACTAGCTTTCATGCCCAAATTGCCTGATTTCGCGCCACAAGCCTCCATACACCATATCTGTTGTTATAATTATGTCAGAATCAAGGGAAGGAGAGATGCTCTATGAAGCGGTGATCAGGTTCATTACCGAATTGATCTATCAATACGGTAAAACTTACTCGGGACGGTCGCGTGTTCACGGTTTCTATGAGGCACCTGTTCCTCGGCTACTTCAAAAATAGAACACAGAAGAATAATTGATAGGAAACGGAAAAGGAGGGGATTCCCTTGGTGGTTCCAGATGGCCTGTTGATTGTACAGGCAAGCAAAATCCTTGCAGAACGTGCCCGGAAGCGACACAGCCGTTAAGACTGTGCTGTTATGCAAGGATAATGTAACTATACCACAGATGACACTATTTAGCAACAAATGATAAAGGAGAAATAAAAATATGAAGCGCATTGTTGGATTTTTACTGGTCATGGTTTTCTGCTTGGCGTGCGTGACTACTTCCATGGCTGAATTCTACAGAGCGGACTACGATATTGCTGCTGGCAAAGAAGGTTATAGCCCCTCTACTATCTACCACAAGAGCGCGGGTGGTTACTCTGCGACTTATCACCTGGAGAGTTACTCGATTTCGAGTACCTATTATTCCGAGTCGATTAAGGTTCACATGTGGAATCGGCAGCTGGCGAAACAGGTCACCTCACGTTTGCCAGTTCTTGTAGGAAACGATCTTACCTTGAGTTATCTTACCAAGCCTACTTCTTCTCAGACGCTGAAGCCTGTCACCTATAAGACGAATACAAATCATTACAGCCAGACAGTGACCCTTCGTGCTGAGTTTGAGCCATAATTCCTATTAAAAATAAGACCGCAGGGGCGCAACTTTGCGCTCCTTGCGGTTGCATCCATATGTATCAGGTATCAAAAGAAAGGGCATTGCTTCATGAACAAGTTAAGAGCTGCGCTGATTGGCATCCTTTGTATCTGCTTGATCCGCACCGCATCAGCAGATGCGAACTTCTGGACAGAAGGTACTTTGGAATTTCGCGGTCACACCATCTATACGCATGCGATTGTCAAAGACACGCTTCCTTCTGAGCTTTATCAAATCAAGATGAAAGGCAAATCAATTAAGAAGGATGTGCTTCATCAAACCCTTCAGAAGCATTTTACCATGCACCCGGATTTTAGCTTAAAGCATTGTCAGACCGTTGATGACTTTTATATTAGTGCATGGGCGCCTGGCTACAGTGCGATTGCCGGGTATGATGTCCGTCTTATCACCAACTATCAGGTGGAGAAACTCTTTCCTCTTGAAGATCCTGAATTACGTCATTTGTACGAGCAATGTGTTGCTTTCCTTGCAGATTTAGGAATTACAGCTGCGGAAGATGCCGGCTATATTTGCCGTCAAAACCAAAAGGGCAGCGACTATATCATTGCGCTACTGCCCTATCAAATAGAAGGGCTGTCCACAGAATACAAAAATCAACTTGTCAACAGAGATAGTCTGCAATACTCCAGCAAAACAGGTCAGCATATTATGGACTGTCCATGGGCTGATTTTGTGTTTGATTGCCAGGGACAATTATTGAAAGTGGAAATGTCATCTTTTCAAATTTCTTCGTCAAAGGAGCTGAGCGGTCAACCGATCTCTTGGGAGCAGGCAGCGGAAAATGTTCTTGCAGCGCTGATTGATACACAAGTGGACTTGAAAAAATCGGTGGAAGAACAAGAAGCATATGACGAAGAGCAGTTCTGGAAAGATTACCAAGTGCAGCTCGCCCGAGCAATGCCCATGTGGATGCCTAACTGGCTCAATGAGTGTTTACCGGGATGGTGTATACAATACCAGTTGTACGATCGCACAACTGGTGACTTTCTATTTTCCATGGTGTACTGTGCAGATGCTTTGACAGGCGAGGTTGCCTATTATCAGCCTAACGAATGAATTGGAGGAGAATATGATGAATTTCCATTCTTCCATTTTCGTCAAGCACGGAATCCAATGCTCCGTATTGACAATCTTCTTCCTTTGCATTGTATGCGTCGCTGTTATGATCACAGCCAATGCCTCTGCGGACGAATTAGTGATCGCAGGCCCGTGTGACCGCTCTCTTGCAGATCAATATCATGCAGAAAATCCAAACATCAACGTTGTACTGAACAACGAATACTTTGATTCCGTGGAAAAACTCATCAATGCCATAAACTTTCATGAGACGAACTTTGATGTGATGATTCTGTGGACGCAAAACCAGGATATAGAAACACTAATGAAGAAAGGATTCTGCCCGGCATTGGAGACTTCACCGGTTATTGCAGAGCAAGTTGGGCAAATGTATCCAGCAATTCAAGAGGCGGTCACCCTTGATGGGCATATTTTTGCGCTGCCAATGAGCGCCTACTGCGCAGAGATGGCATATAATCCGGATGACTTTGATGATGCAGGTATTGCGGTGCCGCGGAATTTTACGGAACTTGCCGCTTTAATCAACTCGTGGGCAGATCAACCTGATGAGGTAACGGAGGTTTACCAGATTGCCGAGTATATCGAGGAATATAGAAGTTGGTTTTTGATGCAGGGTACTGAACGGTATATTACTACATGCAATGTGCGCGGTGAACAGTTACAATTTGATACCGAAGCATATCGATCGATTATCGCACTGCAATCTACGCTGTCCGACGCAGCCGACTTTAATGATAAGCTGGATGAATTGACACCACTGATCTATTCTGGACAGGACATCACGCTGAATCCAAAGCTCCGGTTGCTTCCTATACAGATGGGTGATTCACTGATCTACAGAGGCGCACTGTATGTTGCCATAATCAACCCTTATTCCGCACATCAGGAGGAGGCATTGAAGTTTCTGGAATGGGTGGCAGTGAATGCATCAGACATTACAAAGCTGTATATGTACCCGTCTTCAGCAGCGCCGGTTGAGAACAGCGCCTATCAAAGTCAGATAGAGGAGTGGAAGAATCGTTATAACGAAATTTTGACTGCTTTGGAGCAGTGTAGCGAAGAACAACGGAGAAATCTGCAAACACAGCTGGACGAGCATCTTGCGCTACGGGAACAGATTGAGAAAAATCGCTATTTGCTATCTGCAGAAGATATCGCAGCATGGCAGGATGCTATGAAATATATGGTTTTCTCTTCACCTAGCGTATACGACTTAAATCCGAACCTTTTTATCGATGTGGAATTCCGCTACCTTGATGGCCAGCTTCCACAGGAAAGACTGATCTCCGAATTGGATCAGATTGCGCAGATGATCCATTTAGAAAGCAACTAATGCCGGACGATCAAGGAGAATGAAAAGATGCGGTATATCGTTCGGGAGATACGTCATTTCATGAAGCAATCTTCCTTTTGGTTATCAGTAGGCATCGTGCTGTTTTGTTTTTTCTTTGAACATCGTGATTACTTTTCCTTCTATGCTGCGGGTGAGTTGCTCTATGCTCTGGACGTATTTTACTTATTTGTTACCTCCTTTGAATATGGACTGTTCTTTTACTTGGTTCCCTTGGCGGCTATTCCTCCGGCAGCCCTATCCGTGATCGACGAACTAAAGTCCGGGCATGCACGACTGAAACTCTACCGGTCAAGCCAGAAAGCATATATTGCAAAACGTCTTGTATCCATCAGCATAGGTTCCATGTTACCTATGCTGATCGGATGCCTGCTGTTTTTTGCCTTTTCCATGTTAGTTGGTCCATTATCCGGCGAAAACGGAGTGAGCATGCGACAAGCTAGCACCACAGTGTTGCAGCCTTTGGCAACCGTTCAATTCGGTCTGCCGTATATTTTCTTCGTCATGGGTCAAGCGACGCTGTCCGCCTGGTTATGGGGAATGATTGGCGCGTTGCTTGCGCTAGCTTCGCTCAACAAGGGCACTACGTTGATGAATGGTTTTCTGTTGTTTTGGGGGTGCGACTGTCTGTGCAACTACTTGCATCTGAGTGCATGGCGACCTTTTACGCTGTTTTTTACACCACTATCATCCATGGCACCGTTATGGGAAGCGTGGCTAAAAAATATTCTGCTACTTGGAATTGTGACGTGTATAGATGCTGCTTTGATGAACCATCGCTACAAAAGGCTGTGAGGAGACGATGACAATGCGAAAAACATGGTCCGCGCTACGATGCAGCATTGGTCGAATGCTTTCCTGGAAAACGATTGTGTTTACTGTGCTATCCGCTGCGCTGTATGTGACACTACTTCCTTATGTTCACCAGGAAGGCGCCAGCATAGAGGAAGTGCTGCTTACATTGGTGGGTGGCTTTGAATACGAGGAGATCATTGCCTTCAAACTAGACGAACTCTTCGTGTGGACGCTGCTGCTCATGTCATATTTGCGTTGTGTTTCGATTGCTATGCAGGAAGAATATGATAGCCGTTGTAAAGATACGCTATATCGCTTTTCAAGCTATCGAAGCTGGTACATGAATCAAGCAATTGCAGCAAGCGTTGCTTGTGCAGGAATTACCCTATTGATTGTTATCGGCGCGGTTACCGGCGCTTTGCTTTGGGGCAGAGGGCAGTTTGGCGCCATCATGGCAACAATGGAGGGGTTCTACGAGCCTGCCTGGCATCATTGTCTCATTGCGCTGGGGTTATTGCTTTGCAATGCACTCATGCTGACGCAATGGCAAATGCTGGTTCATTTAGTGACAGGACATGTGGTTACGGCTGCAGCAGCCTTTCTCTTGCCCATCGTTGCTTCGCTTTATGCTTGTTCCAATGCTTACCTCCATCCAATCAGTGTGCAGTACAATCCGATCAACTGGGGAATGTATATGCGATCCAACCATATGTCAGATCCGGGTTTCCCGATTCTCAGGGCTGTGATAGGACAGTTGAGCATTGCAGCGGTGTGCGCTTGGATGGGAGGGTTGCTAGCCAGGAAAGTCAATCTGGCTGGAAGACATCCATAAAGCAGCAAATTGGGAGGAATAAGCATGATTCAAGTTAAGCATGTGACCCATTTTTTTCAGGGGCAGGCTGTGCTGAAAGACGTTACGGTAGATTTTGAACAAGGGCAAATCCATGGCATTGTTGGAAATAATGGCAGCGGCAAAACACTTCTATTCAAGGTAATTGCCGGTTACTTAAGACCGAAGGAAGGCGAGATTATCATAGACGATATGCGGCTGGGACAAAAGCAAGACTTTCCTTCCAGCATGGGCATGATACTGGAAACGCCAGGATTCCTTGCTTCTGAAGATGCCTATACAAACCTGGCGCTCCTATGGTCGCTGCGCGGGAAACCTGACCGTAAAGCGATTGAAGAAAGCCTAAAGCGCGTGGGTCTGGAAAACGTGGGCAGGAAGCATGTGGGAAAGTTCTCTTTGGGGATGAGACAGCGGCTGGGCATTGCCCAGGCGATCATGGAATCGCCAAAGCTATTGATTTTGGATGAGCCTTTTAATGGACTGGATAGGCAAGGCGTGCAGGATATACGCAATCTTCTCTTATCGATGAAACAAAAAGATGTTACCATGCTGATTTCGAGCCATATTCCGGGTGACATGGACATGCTGTGTGATACCATCCATGAGATGGAAAACGGCGCAATCCATGCTATCAAATAACAGGAGGATGAAAGCAATGAAGGAATCTGAATTGGTTACAAAACTTCACAGGCTTTATTCAAAGCCTGTCCCAGAAAATTGCAGGATATCTAAGATGAACCCTGCACCGTGGAACACCCCTGGAAAGACAAAGGTAACTCTCTCTGGTTTATTGGCAAAGTGTTTTCTCAAGTTCCATGAACGGTAAAGAACTGTCGATTTCGGGAACTACAAATTTGTTTCTTGGTGATCTGCGTTATTTTGATGCAGTTCTGTTTGGTTTTCAAATTAGAAAGCCACGTCCACAGCAGAAGCATTGTCTTATAGGAATAAATCTACATCGGACTCGCAATTGCATCCGGTTGAAAATGAAACAACGCCCTTATCGCAATGCATCCAGCGATATTTGGGAGGCGCGATAAGCAACCAAGAAATGATTACCTCACTCAATCGCATTCTATATATGATCACCATGGAGAACCGTTGAACTAACATAGATTCACATGCTCAAGAACAAGTTGCATAAATCAAAGCACGATCTTACTTCTCTGTTGAATCAGACGTAAGATCGTGCTATTTCATCAACGTATATTAGCTTCCGGCAAGCAAAAGAGGGTTTTGTTTAGACGGATAAGGTAGAATAAGGGACCTGTTGACACTACCCAAAGCCCAGCTTTGACATCTGAATGAGCTGATGAAAAATGTGATTACCAGCAAGAACTTGTTGGCCGGTTTTTTGTCGAATGATTCGGGTAGCCTTTGCTTTTGATGTAAAGACATCCCAACCACGCTGAACCAAACCGCTTCGTCAATGGTCGCTTCTTCCATGATCTGCTCTGACAATTCGTCAAATTCCAAGCTCTGCCGAGCGACGACGGCTATAGAGTCGCGTTGCACTTCAATGGGCTTCTGCTATTTAGCTGCTTGCTACGCTAATCTGGGCAAAATGCAATAGCGTGAATTGTTGTTTTCTCGTAATGCACGAGTGAACGCCGAGAAAACATGCTCCTTTTTCGTATAACATTGGTGGCCGCTGTTTTTTTGCTTTACTAGCTTTCATGCCCAAATTGCCTGATTTCGCGCCACAAGCCTCCATACACCATATCTGTTGTTATAATTATGTCAGAATCAAGGGAAGGAGAGATGCTCTATGAAGCGGTGATCAGGTTCATTACCGAATTGATCTATCAATACGGTAAAACTTACTCGGGACGACCGAGTACTCACGGTTCCTATGAGGCACCTGTTCCTCGGCTACTTCAAAAATAGAACACAGAAGAATAATCGACAGGAAACGGAAAAGGAGGAGAAAAAATGAAAAAGAATGCTCACATTCTGCGGGTTGTGGTTGCTCTTTCTTTGTGCGTTGTGTGCCTCTGCGTAACCACAGGAAGTGCACTGGCTAGAACCACTTATACCACCACAATTGAGTTCCCTGCGGGCAAGGATGCCTACGGACCTGCTGGAAGTAATTATCATACAAAAGGCAACACCTCTACTAACTGGAATGCAACTTACCAGCAAGGTTGGAATGCAACCACAAGTGTGTATTTATATGATCAGCAGTATGGGGATCGTGCAACACACATTGAGCCCGTAACGCGCGGACAGAACACTGGAGAATGCGTATATTTGGGAACAGCGTGCTGCCAGTCCTCCCATAAATACAAAATTGTGGCGAAGCGTGACATTTCTCAATACAGCGGCGCATATACCTTCGTATATGAATGGACGATGTAAGCGGATTAATCAGCTCACGCCCTGCTTTCCAGGGCGTGAGCTTCGCTATTCTATTTTAATGATAGAAAGGATGAATCAAGCATGAAATCTCGATTGTATTTATTTCTTCTTTTCATGTTTTCATTATTGCTATTTGCTGCAGCTGAGGCAGAAACAATGGATAGCCTTCAATTGGAATCTTTTGGAAATGAGCTTGATCCTCGCTGGCGAATTGAATATGTTGCTGAAGGCGACCAATCTTTTAAGGGTCCCCTTAACCAGTACAAATTCCATCAAGAACAAGGTCTCAATATAATGGAAAATCTGAATCAAAGCCTAAAAGATGCATTTGGTGAGTCGTTTTTCATGCACGCCGGGGTAGACGAAGGCACACCAACATGGCTTTATTCTGGTTCTGCAGCATACACCAACCTGGGCCTTCCTTCTTTCATGCCGTTGCGTGTTTCACTCTCTGAACATCAGCTTTCCATTATCGAAGCGTGCCGTCAGAGCCTTCAGGTTGCAGGATGGCACCCTGATGATACACTATATGTTCAAAGCTCATTGGAAGCGTTGTATCAACGGCACTATCGAGCAACCATGGGAAATTTGCAAACAAAAGAAGAATATTTAAGGGCTATAACGCAGAATGAAGGCGTCGCAACGCTGAATGGGTCCGAGCTTGTCATTGTGATTGCTGCGGAAATTGATGGGTATCCCATTATTCCAACCTTACTGGGAAGCTACTCGGATGATGATGTTCCTATTTACGCACGGATACTGTTGAATGAGAGCGAGCTTCTGTATATGGATATTGGATGCAGCTATGTACTTGAAGCAAGCAATACGGTTGATGCCACTCCGCTTGCTTATGAAGATGCGGTAAAAATAGCGGCGCAGCATGGCTATCAGCAATGGCAGATGGCATGGGCAGCCATGGCTTCTGAGACGGCAGGCGGTTTTGACTACCCGCAATTTTGGCAAGCCTATGATCCGCATTTTGTTCTGCGCATTGTTCGCGCAGTACCCAGTTACTATGCCAAAAATAACATTTTATCTCCTGGCTGGCAGATTGATTGTGAAGTCGAAGTTTTGCTAAGCCATGATGATACGCTAACAGATGAGGAACGGCATATCTATGTGCCAGAAATTATCACGGCTTCATATATCATTGATGCTTTTACAGGGGATATTGTCCAATAAACAGATCAGTGAAAACCCAAAACCATTGCTCATCGGATATCAAACATAGGAAAGCCCTGAAAGCAAGGAGGCAGGTATGAGCCAGCTGAAACGTATCTTTCGAAATAGATTCTTTTATCTGGCAGTCGTTCTGGAGATTTTTTCCATGCTCTATCCGCATATGGATACGCATTATTTTTGGCAGACACCATTGTACTATTTCTCATCAGCTGATTTCTTGTATTTTATGCTCATGCCGCTAAGACATGGTATCGGAAACTTGCTTCTTCCGTTCATCGCCGCACTTCCTTCAGCCATATTTTTGGCGCAAAACAGGCGGAACAAGACAGATCTGCTGATGAATTTCCGCTATGGGCGACGAAAGTTCGTGTTAAACCAAATCTTTAGCACTGCTGGTGGAGCGCTTCTCGCAGCGTTGCTTGGATTGTTTCTGTATACATTGTTCGTCGCAGTTGCCTCACCGTGGCATAAAAATATCCAGTATGCATGGCGCAATCTTTACGGGTTACCCTTTGATGCTTGGATCAACCAATATGAAGGGATGCCTTTCCTGCTGCTGAATTACGTCACGCTTATGCTGACAGCAATTACCTGGAGCCTGGTTGCGGTATCGCTCGCTTGTTTCACCATCAATCTCGGTGTTGTGGTCGGAGGGACTTTTCTTCTTCATTATCTTTCTTCGTGGCTGCTGAGCCAGGTCCTTCATATCAGTCAATGGAGTCCAATGGTTTTGCAAGCTCCCGATATTTTTTATAATCAATCCATCGGTTTCATGATCGGTCGATTATTGTGTTGGGTGCTATTTTCTTTATGCATAGCAATCTTTTGTCTCAATCGGTATTTCTCACACATGAAGGAGTGAAAACGCATGAAGTCCCACCTTCTCCGCTTGCGCGTTGTGTTTTCTCCTGTATTCACCATCATGATTTTGCTGGTGATGGTGATGATGGCTTGTGGAAAAGCCTCCAACTTAATTCATACAGATTCTTTAGGAACCTTGCTCATGGATGAATTTGGTGGCATCATCTGGGCGGAGGAAATATCTATTTACGAATCCGTCTCGTGGTTTATGCTGTTTCTCCCGGTGGGAATTGCGGTGGCTATATTTCTGCATGCAAGAATGGCGGTCATGCTTTTGCTGGAAGGATATCGGTACCGGCGCACATGGCGTTTGTATCTTCACCTGATGGTCGAGGCTTTGCTCGTTGCATGGACGGTTGTGCTGCTTGAAGTCATCGTATCTGTGCTGGTAGGCATCATTGGCGGTTTGCGTGGAATGGCTGTCTGGGTAACGGATGGCAGTGGGTTTATTATGCTGAATCATTGGTTGGCGTATTCCGCTGTTGTGCAATTCTGGTTGCTGGCTTCGTTGATCACCCTGTTTGCTTTCGTGCTCTATCTGATCTTACGGAACATCACATGGTTTATGATTGCCTTTATTTTTCCTTCCGTCCTAAGCGTTTTAAGCTTCTCCGCGCCCATTTATAGAAACACATACAGGCTTGTGAATGCTGGGATGGCACAGCGCTTATCCATTGAGGGCAGCTTTGGTGTGCCCTTCTCCGACGCAATCCTTCGATTGTTTTTCTATATCCTTGTTGTGGCTGTTCTTGGCGGTATCATTTTTTGTCGAATCAGGAAATATGACTGTAGGTATGAATAAAGCAAAGAGAAGAGGCTCTACCGGTCTTTTCTCAAAACTCAGGCGTGACAACTATGAGCATTTTATTCCATATAAAGCAAAGGACTGGCTAGTTGCGTCATCAATCAAATGTTTGGCTGTTGAATGATCATCGTCTCTCATCTGGATAGCTTACTGTTGAACAACTAGAAAGGAACGGGAGCGAAAATGTACATTGAAATTGAGAATCTGACCAAATTCTACCGGGACCAGTGTGTTCTTTCTCAGATATCTTGCTCGTTTGAGAAAGGGAAAATCCACGGGATTACCGGGCGCAATGGCAGTGGAAAAACCGTACTGCTAAGATGTATTTGCGGATATTCACGTCCCACGGAAGGAAAAGTTTCCATTCAAGGAAAGGTAGTCGGAAAAGATGTGGAATTTCCGGAGTCCATGGGACTCTTGCTGGAAGTGCCGGGGTTTCTCCCATCGTTTACAGCCAAGGAAAATCTGCAAATGCTGATGGATATTCGGCATCATCGCCTACCTGAGAAAAATGAGCTTATTTGCGACGCCTTGAAGCTGGTGGGATTGGACCCTTCCAGCAGAAAAAAAGTTGGAAAGTACTCGCTGGGCATGAAGCAACGTTTGGGCATTGCACAGGCGATGATGGAGCAGCCGGAACTCCTGATTCTTGACGAACCATTTAACGGCCTTGACAGCGACGGCGTAGCAACCATCAGGCAGGTCATCAAAGGGCTGCGAGAGAAACAAGCAACCATTCTTCTGACCAGCCATTATTCGGAAGATATTACTGCATTGTGTGACACGGTTACACATTTGGATGGAGGGAAAATCACAGCAACCCATAGCGGCTGACATCGCACGTAAAGGAGAAATATATAATGAAAAGAATATCCCTGTTTCTTTTGGTGCTATTCTGTGGCTTGATGATGGCAGGCAGCATGGCAGAAAGTACAGCTTTCTCTGAGGACTTAGGTCCTTATACGGTTCAAAGCTGTGCCGTGGTTGGAAACAGTCTGTGGATGCTTGCTGACGGCCCAGATGGCATGGTTCTTCTTAGCTTGGATGAGCAAAGCAGCATGGTTCAGAAGAGAGCGTCTCTTCCGGATATGATAACTTCGCAGGGGGGCATAAGCCTGATCATAGACGGTGAATGCTTAAAACTGCTCTCCCTCTCTGATGGCATACTCTATCGAATGAATATAGAGCATGATCCTGTATGGCTGGAGCCGGAATTGAGTTTTGGCAATCATGATGACTTCTTGTATTTGGATGAGAACGGTGAGAAGTATGTGATGACACCGAGTGATGTGGTTGTTTATCCCAATGTGATTTACTGCCTGTTTGATAAATGGGAATTTGGAAGGCAAATGCTTACGCTGCTTCAAATCGACCGATCTTCAGGGATGATCGAAAAGGTGAATGTTGATAGTGTAGTATCCATTTCGCCCTATAAGGATCAGCAGTTGCTTCTGCTCAAACGAAGCAACAGCGAAGTCGTAGACTTAATGATCTACAATGCGAGCACAAATGAAGTAAAGCCGCTGTGTTTGCAGTTGGGAACGGGCATTGGAAAAATCAGATATTTACCGTCCAAAGATTGGCCCGTATGGTTGGACGGCAGAAGGATCAAAGCCTATACATCCGACGGAAAAGTACAACAAGTCGGCTATTGTCCATCGCCCTATTATGATACATTTGAGCTAATGAACAACCAAGTCGTATGTCTAGCGGGAAAAAGTATCAGCTTGTCAGAAGTTTCGCCCGAATTCGATGAGGAACATGTGCTAACGATTTATGGAAATGGTGACTTGAATAGTGCGGTGGAGCTTCTTCGGGAGAGACATCCTGATCTACGATTATATTGGCAAAATGATACCGAGGATGACATGGCGCTCGAGTCTATGATTAATAAGATTCTAAGCAACGATGAATCGATTGATATCATGGTTCTTACAATCGATCGTTCTCCGTTTATTCCCATGAAAGAGAAGGGATATTGCTTGGATTTATCAGGCGTTTCAGAAATTGCTACAGCTGTTGCCGCAATGAATCCGGTTGTATCACAAGCTGTAACCTATGAGAACAAAGTCTATGCCGTACCTATTGAAATACTGTCATGGGGCTGGTATATCAATTGCGACGTTATGGAGGACATGGGGTTAACGCTGGAGGATATCCCTACATCCATAGAGGGACTATGTGCCTTCATTGATGAGTGGAATAGCACCTGGGTCGATAAGTATCCAAATTATATGCCAGTTGAGGATTGGAACGACATCAGAGGAAAAATGCTTTCAACGATGATTACAACTTACCAGAATGTATGTGAGGCATCGGATGAACCGGTGGATTTCTCCTCTGATATGTTTGATCGGCTTATCACAGCATATGAAGGAATGCATACGGATCAGATAGAATACCTTGCCTCTGATCAAGAGGATCGCAAGGGATTACTTGTTTCAGACCAGCAAATCGTCGGAAATTTTAATGTTTTAGGAGCATCGGAGTTTCAGTTTCTTCCCATGCGATTGACAGAAGACCAAAATTCATTTGTTGTCAACGCGCAACTGAAGGTTCTGTTGATTAACCCACGCTCTCAGCATCAAGACATGGCATTGGAGCTGGCTGAATATGCCATAGAAGTGATGTCGCCACAGCAGAAGCATTGCCTTTTTGCGAATGCTACAGAACCGGTGGTAAATCCGCAGTATGAAGAACTGATGGCGGAATATACGGCACAAGAGGAAAAGCTAATTCTTGCCATGCAAACTGCGGAAGGTCTGAATCAACTTACGCTGGAGGAGGAGTATACACTGCTTCGGCTTAAAAAGCAATCGTTATCGCGATATAGTATTTCCCCGGAGGAGATTGAGTTGTATCAAAACGGGATTCTGCCCTATATGAATATATCCACATTGGATTCCCAACTACGTCTGGTCGAAAATGAAACAACGCCCATATCACAATGCATCCAGCGGTATTTGGAAGGCGCAATAGGCAGCAAAGAAATGATTACCTCACTCAATCGTCTCGTATATATGATAACCATGGAGAACCGTTGAACAAAGGTAGATTCACTTTCTAAAGAACAAATTGCACGAACCAAAGCACGATCTTACCTCTCTGTTGAATCAGACGTAAGATCGTGCTATTTTATCGACGTATATTAGCTTCCGGCAAGCAAAAGAGGGTTTGTTTAGACGTGGTATCCTTCCTCCCGCCGAATGATAAATACCGCCTTCCTGCCTTCCATTTTCCGCGCCAGTAACCCTTCCTCACAAAGCAGCAGAAGATCCTGCCGTGCAGTCTCCGTCGCCGTCCTGAACTTCTTCTTCCAAGCATCCACCGTAACCTGCGCCGTCTTGCCTTCCAGCAGCCACCGTGTCCCTTTCTGCTGACGTTCATTGAGGCGTCCGGCTGCTTGAAGAGCATGCATCCGTTTCTCTGTCAGTACGTGACCGAGCAGATGCTCCTTCATCCTGTCCACGCTTCGCGATAGCATGGCAGAATAATAATCAATGAAGTAGGTCATATCGTTGCCGGACGTTTCAACCTGACGCATGGCTTTGTAGTACCGGCCACGTTCTTCTGCAATCAGTCCCGAAATGGAGAAGTACCGGAAGAAATCATATCCTGTGCGCAGCAGCATCATGTAACTCAGTGCACGGGCCGTGCGGCCGTTGCCGTCCGTGAAGGGATGCACATAGACGAAGTAGAAGTGAGCAATACATGCCTTGAGTAGGGGGTGGAGTTCGCTGTCTGTGATAAAGGCGAGCAGATCATCCACCAGGGCCGGAACCTGCGCCGCATCCGGCGGGGTATAGACGATTCCTTCACGTCCGGTCACATAGACAGGAACGGTTCTGAATCCCTCCACCGTTTCATCGGAAGCGCCGCGGGTGATAATGCGCGCGATATCGATGAGGGTTTGCGTTGTAATAGGGTCTTCCAGATGTTCAAGCACATACATCAGCGCCTGATAATTGTTCTTGACCATCTGCTCAGATTTGTTGGACGGGCTTTTGTTTTGCTGGATGATCCGGGCTGCCTCTGCTTTTGATGTAAAGGCGCCTTCAATCACGCTGGACCAAACCGCTTCGTCAATGGTTGCTTCTTCCATGGTCTTCTCTGACAGCTCGTCAAATACAAAGCTCCGCCTAGCGATAGCGGCTACCGCGTCGCATTGTGCTTCAATGGTCTTGTTGATGACAAACCAGAAGGGAAGGCCATTCTGCGCCTTGAGAGGCAAAGATATGGCGTTCTTCTTTCGCGCTTCCTCCATTACAGGCCAAAATTGACCGATAGGTATGGATACGGGAAGCCGGTAAGCGATTTCCTCGCGGGACAAATACCGATCCATGAACTGCTGAATAAGTTGCTCCACATCACATCACCTCATTGCTAATCTTCTACTATTTTATTGCTATTATACGTCTAATCCGGGTAAAATGCAATAGCTGCGGATGGCTGTTTTCTTGCGACACGAGATTCAGCGCCGGAAAACATGCCGCTTTTCGTCTAACATGGGTGACCGCTGGTTTTTTGTCCTCCCACCAAAATTAGAAAATCCAACATGCATCTAACAGGAGACGGGGATAGACAGGGTATTTTCCAAGGAAATGCGAACGCTCAAAATGATTAGAAATCCATTAAAATAAGGCACTCCAAGGCAGACGAAGGCAAGCAAATGCGAACGCTATTTGCTTCTCCTAAGCCCGGGGCCGCGCGTTCGAATCGCGCCGGATGCGCCAATTTAGAAGAAAAATCCCCTGATTTTAAAGCGAAACGCGTCTAACAGCGTACCGCACAAAGATCGGGGGATTTTTCTATTTGGTGGCATATGCTCCATGCAGAATTGTCTAACATAAAAAAGTCTTGTTTGTAAAATTCAAACATTTGGGGCATTTTTCTAACGCGGTATTATTTGTGCTGACAGATTTCTTCAAACATTGGTGAGCGATGGCTTTTAGTGATGGTACGCGAAAGAGCGGATTGTATTTTTTTTCAATAATTAAACCATATGTTTTTGGAATCGAGTAGCATCAGCTTTAAACTTCTAAGTTCACTGCTGACGGCAATTCCGAGATAATTTATGGGGTTAATGTTTAGATAGATTTAGTTGAATGTTGGATTTTCCAATACCATATGTTTCCAGAGGGATGTACTGCTCTCTCTTATTGCGTTTGTCAAAATAATCAGTCAACGTTTATCATCTGAGAGACTGTCTGTATTATCTTCGATATCTTCAGGGCTATGCTGTGGCGTTATATCATGCCCGCTTAATTCGGGTGGATTTTCATGAACTTCACGCAGTTTGATTAAGGCTGAACGGAGAAAGGCTGGTAGCTCAATACCTAG